>OWHU01000294.1_pt1 | contig 32240 bp, 30 predicted proteins | sample 1732671 | NCBI WGS metagenome assembly OWHU01 (sample SAMN05065740, study PRJEB22554) | human gut metagenome | biome: ENVO:2100002; feature: ENVO:00000062; material: ENVO:00002003 | host: Homo sapiens | place: USA
CTTTCTCGTGGATCCAGCGCGTCGAAATCGCTGGTGCTTTTCTGGTTCTCTTTTGGCACGCAAAAGAGAACTTAGCCCAGCGAAAAATCGCTCTATATCTCTATTATACACCAAATCCCCCTGATTTCTATGACCAAGTCCCAAAAGCCTCCATTTTCCGCCCAAGCGCCACTTTGCAAGGGCGGGCGAGTGTGTTATACTTTTTATGAATACGATTCAATCTTCCTGATGGAGGCTTTTTCTATGTCCACAAAGCAGCGTCTGCTTTTTATCACCACCGGCGGCACCATCGCCAGCGTCCGCACCCAGCAGGGCCTCAAGCCCGTGCTCACCAGCGAAGAGCTTCTGGCTCATCTGCCTGAGCTGAACGAGCTCTGCTGCCCCGACACGCTGGCCCTGTGCAGCATCGACAGCACCGACCTCGGCCCGGAGCACTGGCTGATGATGGCGAAGGCCGTACAGGAGAACTATGCCCTCTACGACGGCTTCATCATCTGCCACGGCACCGACACGCTGGCCTACTCGGCGGCGTCTCTGTCTTATCTCATCCAGAACGCCGACAAACCCGTCATCCTCACCGGCGCACAGCAGCCCATCTCCAACGAGATCACCGACGCCAAGAAAAACCTTCGCGACAGCGTCATCTGCGCCCTCGACCCCGGCAGCCGGGGCGTCATGGTGGTGTTTGGCGGCCATGTCATCGCAGGCACCCGCGCCAAGAAGAACAAGACCATCAGCTACGACGCCTTTGCCTCGGTGAATTTCCCGGCGCTGGCACTGGTACAGGGCGACCGTCTGGTGCGGTATGTGCCTTCGCCCTGGCCCACCGGCCCTGTGGAGTTTGGACGCTCGCTCAGTCCCCGCGTCTTCCTGCTCAAGCTGACGCCCGGCCTCAGCCCCGATTTGATTCCCGAAATTTTCCGCCTCTACGACTGCGTCATCGTGGAGAGCTTTGGCGTAGGCGGCATCCCCCAGCGGCTGATGGACGCCTTCGCCGAGGGCCTCGGCGACTACGACAAGACCCACAAAGTGCTCATCCTCACCACCCAGGTCACTTACGAGGGCAGCGATGTGGGCATCTATGAGGTGGGCAAGCGGGTCAAGAACCGCTTCCGCTTCCTTGAGGCCCACGACATGACCATTGAGGCCGTCGTGACGAAGATCATGTGGCTGCTGGCGCAGGACTGCGACAGCTTTGACCAGCTGCAGCAGCGGTTCTACCGGCAGGTCAATTTTGATACGTTCTACCATTGAGGAGCGTGTAATGAAAAACGAACGTGAAAAAGCCTTATTTTTAGCACAACTAAAAGACTTTGCAAATACTCTGTCCGATAAGATTGCAGTAAACGATGAATGGACCATCAAGGGCTTTATCGATATTTTCAAAAACATTTATACGATTTCTTCCGACACTAAAATCGTCTCCAAAATATTAGAGTTGCACTTATTCCCTCAGTTTCTAGCCTTTGCCGAACAGACTGGATATGACATCGAACTTGCAACTTATCAAAATTACTACCCGGATTTGACTTTTATCTCTAAAACCGACCCTTCCATCAAATTTGCTGTCGATTTGAAAACAACTTACCGAGAAGAGAATCATCCTGATTTCTGCAATGGATTTACACTAGGTTCTCACGGCGAATACTTTATCAATCGCACAAGTACCAAAAACATTCAATATCCCTATGATGATTACAGTGGGCACTTCTGTTTCGGAATCATTTACACCCGTGCAGTGCTGGACAAAAAGAATGAGACGCATACATATTCCATTGATGAGCTGAATGAGATTCCTTCTGTTATCCACGATTTTCTCTTTTTCGCAGAAGAAAAGTGGAAAATAGCAAGCGACAAGGGTGGCAGTGGAAACACGGCAAATATCGGCAGTATCCATAATATTCAAGATATTTTAAATGGTAATGGTGTGTTTGCCAAAGCTGGTGAAGAATTGTTTGATGATTATTGGGCAAACTTTGGCAAAATAGAAATTCTTTCTGCAAACAAGCGAAAAAAGCTTTCCTCTTTTTCGGAATATCTGCAATACAGAGGACTGCCTTCCGAGTTGAATAATTGCAGAGCCTCTAAAAGGAGCACAAAATGAGCGAAAAAATATTCGTTCCTCCTCTTAAAATTCAAGGCATTAAAACAAAGCTTGTCCCCCTGATTCGAGAAAATGTGATTCTGGACAAAGAAACTATATGGTATGAGCCATTTATGGGGTCTGGTGTTGTTGGCTTTAATGTTGAGCCGGAACGTGCCGTATTTGCAGACGTCAACCCTCACATCATCAACTTTTATAACAGAATAAAAGATGGCTCTATCACCAGTGGAAGAGTCCGTGCATTTCTCGAAGCGGAAGGGAAGAAACTCGAGAATGGCGATGCCGATTATTACTATAAGGTTCGTGACCGATTCAACCAGTATCACGAACCTCTGGACTTTCTCTTTCTGAACCGTGCCTGCTTTAACGGGATGATGCGCTTCAATAAGGACTACAACTTCAATGTTCCATATGGACACAAACCTCAGCGGTTTGCAAAGGCTTATATCACAAAAATCGTAAACCAGGTCGCCCACATCGAAGAGCTTCTGAAAAACCATGAATGGGAGTTTTTGTGTCAATCCTTTGAGGATACGATAAGTTCGGCGACCCATTCCGATTTCATATACTGCGACCCTCCGTATATTGGCCGTCATGTCGATTACTATGACAGTTGGGATGAAGAACTCGAAGTTGCTCTGCACAGCGCACTCGTTAAATCACAGTCCAATTTTATGCTGTCAACATGGCATCATAATGATTACCGTTCAAACGAATATATCGAGCAGGTGTGGAATGACTGCCAAATCATCACACGGGAACATTTTTATCATGTAGGTGCAAAGGAAAAGAACCGCAATCCTGTCGTAGAGGCACTTCTTACAAACTATGTCATTACCGGCACTCAAAATCAGCTCCGGCTTGAAAATGAACAGTTGTCTCTATTTAGCACTTCCGATACACTTCCAGAAAAAATAGCAAATTAAAAACGTCCTGTATTGCTGCAAAATCAATACAGGACGTTTTACATTTCTCAAAACACCATTTGCACCAGCAGCACATAGCACAGCGTGCCGCCGGCGATGGAAACCAGCGTCTGATGCTTCCACTTATGGAGGGCGACGGTCACGCCGATGGCGATGGCCTCCGGGATGCCGTGGCTGCCCGAGGTGAGGCTGACGCCCTTGAGGCAGTAGACGATGAGCATCCCGAAGATGGCGGCAGGCAGCACATGGCCCAGATACTCCACCACCTCAGGCACCTTGCCGCCCCGGGAGCCGAACACCAGAAAAGGCAGAAAGCGGGTGAGCATGGTCGCCGCCGCGCAGACGGCGATGGTCAGGATGAACTGGATATTGCTCATTTTGCCGCCTCGCTTTCTTTGGCCTTGATGGGACGGCGGAGCAGCAGCAGTGCCACAAGGATGCAGACCATCGAGGGGATGAGGAAGCTGCCCGAGCCGAAGATGCGCAGGCAGACCAGCGGGGCGGCAATGCCGATGATGGCGCTGGCGTGCTGCTTTTCCTTCTCCCACTGGTTGAGGAAGATGACCGCGAACATGGCCGTCATGACGAAATCGACGCCCTCAGTGCTGAAGGGCAGGACAGCGCCGAGGGCCGCGCCCATGGCCGCGCTGGCGACCCAGTAGATCTGGTCCAGCAGGGTGATGAAGAACATGAACCAGCCCCTATCCACGCCCTCGGGCGGCTCTGCCGAGCAGGTGATGGAGAAGGTCTCGTCGCTCATGGCAAAGATCATGTAGGCGCTGCGCAGGCCGTAGCCGCGGTAGCGCTGCAGCATGGTCAGGCCGTAGAAAAGATGCCGCGCCTGGATCATCAGCGCCATCAGAAAGGCCGACACCGGCGCAAAGCTGCCCAGAAGCAGCGACGCCAGCACGAATTCCAGCGAGCCGCCGTACACTACCGTACCCATCAGGGGCGGCAGCCAGACCGGCAGGCCCAGCGACTGCACATAGATGCCGTAGCCGAGGCCCAGCACCAAATATCCTGCAAACACCGGCAGCGTCTGAGGCGCTGCGGCCCGGAATGCGCGCCATACCGGCGCGCGATTCAAATTTGTTTTGTTTTGTTCCTGCATTTACTTCAACCCTCCAATATAGTAGTATAACAGGTTTATCTGCATTTGCAAGAACTATTTATAAAGCAAAGAGGGTTCTGTGCGGCCGCACAGAACCCTCTTTGCCTTATATCTTTTATTTTTGGGTGAGGTTTTTCGTATAGAGGGCGCGGGTGGCGTTCAGGACAGCGAGGACCATGACGCCGACGTCGGCGAAGATGGCCGCCCACATATTGGCGATACCCAGAGCACCCAGCAGCAGGCAGGCCGCCTTGATGGCCAGCGCAAAGACGATGTTCTGGTAGACGATGCTCTTGGTGCGGCGGGCAATGCGCATGGCGAGGGCGATCTTGGCCGGGTCGTCATCCATCAGGACGACGTCGGCGGCCTCAATGGCGGCGTCAGAGCCCAGAGCACCCATGGCGATGCCCACATCCACACGGGAGAGGACAGGGGCGTCGTTGATACCATCGCCCACGAAGGCCAGCATCTCTTTGGGTTTCTTGGCGGCCAGGAGCTTCTCGATCTGGTCCACCTTATCGCCGGGCAGCAGACCGGCGTGGTACTCGTCGATGCCCAGCTCTGCCGAGACAGCCTTTGCCACCGGCTCTGCGTCGCCGGTGAGCATGACGGTCTTGCGGACGCCGGCCTGCTTGAGGCCCTTGATGGCCTGTGCGCTGTGGGGCTTCACCACGTCGGAGATGAGCAGATAGCCCGCATACTTGCCGTCGATGGCCACATGGACGATGGTGCCGGTCTGGGGGACATCGGGGACGATGAGGCCCAGCTTTGCCATCAGGCGGGCATTACCGGCAGCGACCGGCTTGCCGTCCACCTTGGCGGTGACGCCGTGTCCGCCCAGCTCCTCCACGTCGGTGACGCGGGCAGAGTCGATGTCCTTGCCGTAAGCAGCCTTGATGCTCAGGGAGATGGGGTGCTTCGACCAGCTCTCGGCCAGCGCAGCGGCTTCCACAAGGCTGTCTTCGGTACCGCCCTCCACGGGGCAGACCTTGACGACCTTGAAGGTACCCTGGGTCAGGGTGCCGGTCTTATCGAAGACGACGACGCGGGTATCGGCCAGCTCTTCCAGATAGGTCGAGCCCTTGACGAGGATGCCGCAGGCGGAAGCGCCGCCGATGCCGCCGAAGAAGCTCAGCGGGATAGAGATGACCAGTGCGCAGGGGCAGCTGATGACGAGGAAGGTGAGGGCGCGGTAGACCCAGTCGCCGAAGCGGGCGGGCTGGCCCATCAGCAGCAGAACGATGGGGGGAATGAAGGCCAGCGCCAGCGCGCCGTAGCAGACCGCCGGGGTATACACCCGGGCAAAGCGGGTGATAAAGTTCTCGGCGCGGGCCTTTTTCATGCTGGAATTTTCCACGAGGTCGAGAATTTTAGAGACGGTGGATTCGCCGAACTCCTTGGTGGTCCTGACCTTGAGCAGGCCGCTCATGTTGACACAGCCGCTGATGACCTCATCGCCGGACCGGACATCCCGGGGCAGGCTCTCGCCGGTGAGGGCGGCGGTGTTGAGGGTGGAAGCGCCCTCGACGATGACGCCGTCGATCGGCACACGCTCACCGGGCTGGACCACGATGATGGTGCCGATCTCGACTTCATCGGGGTCCACCTGCTCCAGCTTGCCGTCCTCGCCCTCGATGTTGGCGTAGTCGGGCCGGATGTCCATCAGGGCCGAGATGCTGCGGCGGCTCTTGCCGACGGCAACGCCCTGGAACAGCTCGCCGATCTGGTAGAAGATGATAACGGCACAGCCCTCGACGTAATCGCCCAGCGCAAAGGCACCCACGGTGGCGACGGCCATCAGGAAGCATTCATCAAAGGGCTGACGGTTCTTGATGCCCAGAAGGGCCTTGCGGAGCACATCCCAGCCCACCACGAGGTAGGGGATGCAGTAGAGCAGCAGCTCCACCGACGCGGGCAGAGGCGGCAGCAGCTTGAGCACCAGCACCAGCGCCAGAGCGGCGATGATGCGGTACAGCATTTTCTTTTGTTTTTTCGTCACGGGTACCAGCCTCCTTTTGGGGCAGTTTTCTCAGATTCAACAGGTTTTCCCCACAAGGGGCTTGTTTTCCACGCTTTCCCCCGGCTTTTCCACGAGTTTTTCCCGCAAAAAGCCGCAAATGCGCGATCATTTTTCTTTTTTTGCATCCAGAATGTTGAAAACGCCGTGGAAATTGTTGAAAACCGATTTATTTTTCCACATTTTCCACGCGCATCCCGGCAGTGTAAGTCGAAACTCAGATGCCGAAGATCTCGCAGTCGTCCTCGACCTTCTTGCAGGCGGAGAGGACGTTCTGCATGGTAGCCTTGACGTCCGCGCCCTCATCGAACTCGACGTTCATCTTCTGGGTCATGAAGCTGACGGTAGCCTTTGCGACGCCGGCGACCGTGTTGGCGGCATCCTCCATCTTCTGGGCGCAGTTTGCGCAGTCAACTTCGATCTTGTAGCTCTTTTTCATAATAAGTACCAGCCTTTCTTTCTATATCCCCGCTCCGCCGCAGGGTGCGGCAGAGCTTACAGCGTTTTTTTGGGGGGGGCATCACTCTTCGATGTGGTCCATGCCCATGGAGAGGATGCTGCGCACATGGTCATCGTCCAGTGCATAGTAAATGGTCTTGCCGTCGCGGCGGAAGCGGACGAGCTTTGAGTCCTTGAGCACCCGCAGCTGATGGCTCACCGCCGACTGGCTGAGCTGGACGGCATTTGCAATGTCCTGCACACACAGCTCATCGTCGTGGAGGGCGTAGAGGATCTTGATGCGGGTGGAATCGCCGAACACCCGGAACAAATCGGCCAGCTCGTAGAGCACCTCATCGTCCGGCAGCACCGGCGGGGCCTTGGGCAGCTTCTGTTCTGGGGCAAGAGCATTCTCAGCCATCGTTGTCATCCTTTCGCTCCAATATATGAACATCTGTTCATGTGTTCATGATAGCACGCTGTATGGCTCCTGTCAAGGAGTTTTGTATAAAAAATCAGCATTCTCTTAAAATTGATAAAACAGACCTCAAAACGCAAGAAATTTGCAGTTTTATTTTGCAGGAAGGGTGCAATTTAGAGCAAAAGAAAAAGGCAGTCCTGACCGAACTGCCTTTTTCTAAAGCACTGCATTCATGCCCGCTTCTTCTTTTTATAGTCTGCCGCCCACGGCAGATACATGAGGAACAGCGCCAGCGCGGTGGCAGGCAGGAAGCCCAGGATATAATATTTTTCGCCCAGCAGGGCCGTGAAGGTGCTGGTGATGATGTTCCCGTGGGGATTATTGAGGAAATAGAAGTTGGTGTTAAGGGACTGATTCAGAAAGTAGATAGGCAGGGCAGAGCCGAACAGGAACGCCAGCACCTGCGGCACCCGCCGGGGACTGGGACGGTAGCCGCCCGCCACCAGCAGGACTGGATAGAGTACCAGCAGGGCATGGATACTGACGGAGTGCAGATTGATGAGCGTCCACCAAGAGGGGACATCCAGCCAGCTGGGGCAGAGCAGTGCCAGCATTGCGCCCGGGATACAGAGGGCGTACAGTTCCTCTTTGCACCAGTTTCTGTCCGTGATCGTGTTGTACAGACAGACGAAGACATTGATATTGCACAGGTGCAGGGGCAGATAGCTCCAATTCCACTGGCCGGTCAGGGCCATCCCCAGCAGAAGGGCAGCTTCGTCCAGCAGGAGCAAAGCGGTGACTCCGACTAAAATGCGCCGCCGGGTGCGGGCAGAACTGCGGCGATACCACAGGGCCGCCCCCACGATAAAGGCAAGCGAAATGGCCAGCTCCATGAGGTGAACCGTGCCATACAGCGGGTAGCATCGGTAATCGGCCCCGTATTCGGCGTGGGTGATGTCGTAGGATTTCCAGAAATCGTTCATCTTCTTTCCCTCCTTGTCCAGCTTATGATACCGCGTTTGGCCTCAGATGGAAAGAGTTTTGAAGGAAAATCCAGAAAACAGGTGCAATGGCGTGGATTTTGTGGTATCCTTACAAATGTGAAATTATCTGCCGCAAACCGCGGCATCACGACAAATTAAGAAAGAGGGAATTTTTATATGTTAGAAGCTGGAATCCGCGGCAAGCAGAGCGTCGCCGTCACCCCCGAGAACACCGCCAAGACCATGGGCAGCGGCACGCTGAATGTCTTCGCCACTCCCGCACTGGTGGCACTGGCCGAAAAGACCTGCTGGATGAGCGTCGCCGACGCTTTGGATGAGGGCTGCGGCTCTGTGGGCACCAAGCTGGAGCTGGAGCACACCGCACCCACCCCCGTGGGCATGACCGTCACCTGCGAGAGCGAGCTGACCGCTGTGGAAGGCCGTAAGCTGGTGTTCAAAGTCTCCCTGTACGACGAGAAAGGCCCTGTGGGCGGCGGCGTCCACGAGCGCTTTGTGGTCAACGACGCAAAGTTTGCCGCCAAGGCCGAGAGCAAGAAGGGCTAAGACTCTTTTTTCTCGGCAAGCTCGATGGGCGGCGGGTCGGCAGCCAGCAGCTGTTGCTCGGCCCGGGCCTGAGCTTCCTGTAAAAGCCGTGCCGCCTGTTCGCTGGCACGGAACAGCTCTAAATACATCGCTTTATAGTCCGGCGCAGCCAACACCCCCTTCCGTGTCCCATCACGTTAGAAGCTGTTTTTGCAAGCAGGGTACATCGAACGACGAGAATTTTTGCTCGCAGACAAGGCGATTTTCCGCAGCAATCCTGAGCGGATTGCAAGGGAAAGCAACGCAGTATGCGGGCAAAAAGGCCGTTCGGGCGGTGTGCAATGCTTATGAAAACGGCTTCTAAAGGGTTAGTCTGCCCGGCAGGCTGCAAAAAAATCACCTGAGGAGTTTATCATGAAAAAAACCAATCTCTCGTGGGTAGGTGCTCTGTTGGTATTTGCCCTGCTGCTGTGGTGTACCGCCGCAACGCCCGGCAAAATCGACGACCCTTCCACCTACACCTGCGCCGTGTACAGCTCGGCGCTGTCTCTGCTGCCCCCTGTGGTGGCCATCGTGCTGGCCCTGAACACCAAAGAGGTCTACACCTCGCTGCTGGTGGGCATCGCCACCGGCGCACTGCTCTACGCCAACGGCAATCTTGAGCTGGCGCTGACCACCCTCTTCTTCAACGAAGACGGCGGCATGGTGTCCAAGCTGTCCGATTCCAGCAACGTGGGCATCCTCGTCTTTCTGGTGATGCTGGGCATTCTGGTGGCCCTGATGAACAAGGCCGGCGGCAGCGCCGCCTTTGGCCGCTGGGCCTCCACCCACATCCACACCCGGGCGGGCGCGCAGTTCGCCACCCTGCTGCTGGGCATCCTCATCTTTGTGGACGACTACTTCAACTGCCTGACCGTCGGCTCCGTCATGCGCCCGGTCACTGACCGGCAGAAGGTCTCCCGCGCAAAGCTGGCCTACCTCATCGATGCCACCGCAGCACCCGTCTGCATCATCGCGCCGGTGTCCAGCTGGGCCGCCGCCGTCACATCCTCCGTCCCGGAAGGCTCGGGCATCAACGGCTTTACCATGTTCCTGCGCACCATTCCTTATAACTACTACGCCATCCTCACCATGGTGATGAGCCTCTTCCTCATCTTCAGCGGCCTCGACTACGGCCCTATGAAGAAGCACGAGGATAACGCCCTGCTGGGCGACCTCTTCACCACCGACGACCGCCCCTACGGCGACGACGCGGACGACGGCAGCGACACCCGCGGCCATGTGGTGGACCTCATCGCGCCGGTGCTGGTGCTCATCGCGGCCTGCATCTTCGGCATGGTGTACACCGGCGGCTTCTTTGAGGGCGTGGACTTCGTCACCGCTTTTGCCAACTGCAGCGCCTCCATGGGCCTCGTGCTGGGCAGCGCCATTGCCCTGATGTTCACCTTCGTGTTTTACCGGGTGCGGGGCGTCATGACCTTTCAGGACTTCGCCGCCTGCATCCCCGAGGGCTTCAAGGCCATGGTCAGCCCCATGCTCATTCTGACGCTGGCATGGACGCTTTCCGGCATGACCGGCCTGCTGGGCGCAAAATACTACGTCGCAAGCCTGCTCAGCGGCTCTGCGGCGGCTCTGCAGTACCTGCTGCCCATCATCATCTTTGTGGTGGCGGTCTTCCTCGCCTTTGCCACCGGCACGTCCTGGGGTACCTTCTCGATTCTGGTCCCCATCGTCTGCCACGCCTTCCCGGAGGGTGAGATGCTGGTGGTCTCCATCGCCGCCTGCCTGTCCGGCGCGGTCTGCGGCGACCACTGCTCGCCCATCTCCGACACCACCATCATGGCCTCTGCCGGTGCGCACTGCAGCCACGTGAACCATGTCTCCACCCAGCTGCCCTACGCCATGACCGCCGCCGCCATCTCGGCGGGCTGCTACCTGCTCTGCGGCGCAGCACAGGCTGTCCTCGGCGATGCCGCCAACACCCTGACCTCCTTCGTGCTGCTGGCCTGTGCCATCGCCATCGAACTCGTCGTGCTCAGCATCGTCAGGGCGCGGATGGGCCATACTGGGAAGGAAGAGGTCACAAAATATTAACGGAATCGTAGATTTTTGTCTTCCCCTCCGGCGCAAATCATGGTATACTTATTAAAAGAGTAAATTTTTTGAGCTATTTGCTCACTGGAGGAAAACCCCATGCTGGAAGAAGTCTTTCAGGACGTCTATACAAAGTTCAAGCTGCATTTTTATCAGAATGTATTTCAGCGCTTTGCCACCCGCGAAGCCACGCTGACTACGGTGGAGTCCTTCTGCATGGAGGGCATCATGGCGATGGGGGAGCCCACCATTGCAGAGTTTTCCCGCATGATGGGCATCTCCACCCCCAACGCGGCTTATAAGATCGGCAGCCTCGTCAAAAAGGGCTATGTGGAGAAGATCCAGTCCACCACCGACCGCCGCGAATACTTCCTGCGCCCCACCCAGAAATACATCGATTACTACAGCATCAGCTATTCTTACCTGCACACGGTCATCGAGCGTGTGCGCAAGCGCTTCCCGGCTGAGGACTGCGACAAGATGGAGCAGATGCTCTCGGTCATCAGCACCGAGCTGATGCCGGAGCTGGATATGCTGGCCAAGTGCCGCCACCCCGAAGCTCCCAAATCGGAAGAATAAAATACAGCACAACGAAAGCCCTCGGCAATGCCGGGGGCTTTCTCATTATCCTATAAAAGCGAAGCGCGGCCGCCCCGACGGAACGGGACAGCCGCAGCTTCATGGGAATGTAAAAGACAGAGCTTGTCTGGATGTTGGGGTTATGCGTTCTCCTTCGCGGCGTTTGCAGCAGCACGCTTGTTGATCTTGCTCTGGTTGTAGACAGAGTAGACGATGACCAGAATAGCGACCGTTGCAAAGACCATTGCGATGGGAGAAGTGGTGATGGCGAAGAAGTTGCCGCGCTGGATGTTCATGTAGCGCACGAAGTTCTTCTCGCACATGGGTCCCAGAATGAGGGCCAGCAGGATGGGAGAAAGCGGGAACTCGTACTTGTTCATCAGCCAGCCGATGATGCCGAAGGCGACACAGACGCCCACGTCAAAGGCATTCTTGTTGATGGAGAAAGCACCCAGCAGAGAGATGACGAGGATGATGGGGTAGAGCATCTTCTTCTCGACGGAGACGATCTTTGCAAAGAAGCGGACGCCCAGGCAACCCACCACCAGCATGCAGAGGTTTGCCAGCATCAGAGCTGCGAAGACGCGGTAGACGGTGGGCAGCTCGGTGACGTACATCATGGGGCCGGGGGTGATGCCCTTCATGATGAAGGCACCCAGCAGGATGGCGGTGACGGAGTCACCGGGGACGCCCAGAGACAGCAGGGGGATCATAGCGCCGCCGGAGCAGCCGTTGTTGGCGGACTCGGTAGCAGCAACGCCGTTGGGGATGCCGGTGCCGTACAGCTCGGGGTGCTTGCTGGCGGACTTGCTGGCGCCGTAGGAAACGAAGACGGCGATGTCACCGCCTGCGCCGGGGATCGCACCGATGAAGGTGCCGATGAGGCCGCCGGAGAGGATGTTGGGCCAGATCTTCTTGATGGTCTTCCAATCGGGCAGGACGTTGGTGATCTTCTCGTTGGACTTCTGCTCATGCTCTTCGCCGCGGATAATGCGCTCAACGCCGGCGATGACTTCAGAGACAGCGAACAGACCGATCAGAGTGGGGATGAACTGGAAGCCATCCAGCAGGCCGGTCTGCTTGGTGGTGATGAAGCGGGGGATGCCGTTGGTGGGGTCGAGGCCGACGGTGCAGAGCAGCATACCGAAGAAGGCGCTGATGAGGCCCTTGGCCACAGACTTGCCGGAAATTGCGACGATGACCGACAGGCCGAAGACGGCCAGCATGAACATCTCGCCGGGGCCGAAGTTCATGGCCATATCAGCGACCAGCGGAGACAGGAAGGTCATGACCAGTGCGCCGATGACGCCGCCGCAGAAGGAGGCGAACATGGCAACGGACAGTGCCTTGCCGGCCTGACCTTTCTTGCACATGGGGTAGCCGTCCAGCAGGGTGGCGGCTGCGGCGGGCGTGCCGGGGGCGTGGATGAGGATAGCGGAAATGGAACCGCCGTACATACCGCCGCAGTAGATGCCCAGCAGCAGGCCGATGGACGGGATGAGGTCCATGCCGAAGGAGAAGGGGATGAGCAGCGCCACGCCCATGGTGGCGGTCATGCCCGGGATAGCGCCCAGCAGAATGCCGCCCAGTGCGCCGATGAAGGTCATCAGCAGAACTTCGGGGTTGGACCAGACAGTCGCATAGCTGGAAAGAAGCAGACTAAAATCCATAACTGTGCTCCCTCCTTATATCATGTCCACGAGGGTGCGCAGGAAGTTCAGCGGACCCAGCGGAATATTGACGGTAAGCACCTTGTAGAACACCAGCCACATCAGCAGCGGCACCAGAACGCTCACAAGGATCATCTGCACCCAGTTGCGCTTGCCGATGAGGAACATGATGATCATCGAGAGCACCACAGCACACAGGATGTAGCCGCAGCTCTTGAACAGAGCCGCGAACAGCACACAGAGGAGCATGACGAGGTAAGCAGCGGCCACGCCCTTATCCTTGAGGGGATTCAGGGTGCCGACTTCGACAGCAACGGGGTCGGTGGGCTTCATGGTACCCATCAGCTTGAAGATGGACTGGATGAGCAGGACCACCGAGAAGATGAGCATACCCACGATCATGACGCGGGGGAAGGTAGAAGCCTGCACATAGGTGTTGGCCACCTCAGGGAAATTATCGGTCTGGAACCACGCCCAGATGCCGATGGCGAGGAAAATGATGGAGCCTACCAGATTGGAGAAGGCCATCGTTTTCATTTTGTCTTTGTTCAAAAGGGGTTCCTCCTCTCTATATCTTCTCATAAAAAAGGGCAGGCATGAACTGCCTGCCCCAGCAAATACTCAGAGAGACAAATCAGAGGCCGACAGCGTCCATAGCAGCTGCGACATCGACAGCAGCCTGCTTCAGGTAGTCAGCATAGCCCTGTGCATCCAGATAGGAGATCGCCTGACCGTTGTTGTTCATGAAGGTCACGAAGTCAGGATCCTCGATGGCAGCGGCGCAGGCCTCTTCCAGACGGGTCATGATGGCATCATCAACGCCCAGAGGAGCGGCCATACCGCGCTGGGTGTAGTAGGTGATGTCGTAGCCCTGCTCCTTACAGGTAGGAACATCGGGGAAGACGGGGTTGCGCTCTTCGTCCATGACGCCCAGGCAGATCAGGTCGCCGGACTCGATGAAGCTGCGAGCTTCGGCCAGAGAGACGGTAACGCCCTGAATGAAGCCGCCGGCTGCGTTCTGGACAGCGGTAGCAGCGCCTTCCTGATAGGTGATCATCTGGATGTCGATGCCGGTAGCGCTCATCAGGTAGCCGCCAGCGATGTGCCAGACAGAAGCATTGGAAGAACCGCCCATCTGCACCTCACCGGGGTGAGCCTTGCAGTAATCAATGAAACCAGGCAGGTCGGTGATGCCGTTGTCAGCAGCCCACTTTGCGCCGACGGTGATGGCAGCTGCGTCGGTGTTGACGCGGCACAGGGGAGCGTAATTCTCCCAGGTCAGTTCACTGGTGCCCAGCTTCTTATAGGTAGCCAGCTCGAAGGTGATCATACCGATGGTGTAGCCGTCGGTGTTGGCATCTGCGATCGCCTGATGGCCCAGGATGCCGCCGCCGCCAGTCTGGTTATCGACGGTCAGGGTGACGCCCAGGTTCTTGCCCATAGCCTCGCAGAATGCGCGCAGGCAGGAGTCCGTGCCGCCGCCTGCAGACCAGGGGCAGATGACGGAAATACCCTTGGTGGGGTAGTCGGTGGACTTGCCGCCGGCAGCGGTGCTGGCAGCAGTGGAAGCTGCGGTAGAGGTGGCAGTGCTGCTGGAAGAACCGCCGCAGGCGGTCAGGACGCCAGCTGCACCCACAGCAGCAGAAGCTGCGAGGAAGTCACGACGAGAGATCTTTTTCATTTCTTGTTACCTCCGATTCACGTAGCGTTTATCCGTATTATGGCAGCGCCGTGCTTTGCTCACAGCGCCATTCCTTCCGCATACGGGTCGCCTTTGGATATTATGATAGCGCATATTTTCTCATCCCGCAATTAGATTCAAGCACAAATTTTTCAGGCAATGTTTGTACAAAGTGACCCGTTTGATTAGTTTTTGAAGCCTTCTGCAAGCCTTCCTTTCGATTCTTAGCTCTTATATCCAAAATTCTTTGCTGATGTATTTTTGATGCATACAGTCATTCTGAAATTCCATCTGTTCATCGTCCGGATTTCATTGTATAATGATATTGTATAAAAATGTCGTAATATTATAAAGATACAGCAGCCAGCCGCCCGCGCGGCCCGTTCGGAGGCGATGTTTTCATGCTTTACCGCATCTGGTCCCTTCTCAAGGAAGCGTATCATTACGAAAAGCATCTGATCATGTTCGCAAACACAGCCCTTATCGTCATGGGCCTGTTCTAGCTGGTACATCTGCCGCTGCTGTCCCGCATCCTCTCTGTGACCGACTTCACCGACCGCCACCGCCGCCGGGGCGAGACGGACGCCCAAATCGCCGCGGCCCTCCGCGAGTGTGCCGGACATGCGTTCGACCCACAGTGCGTGTAAGTCATGTGCGGGATGCTCACTGAAAAGATGTAAAAAAGGGGATGCTCCATGTCGGACGAAAAGATGAAATATCCACTGCTGGAATTCAAATATGATAAAAAACCTTATGAGGAGCTTTTGACGCTGAATCCGCATCCGGGTTTTATGGATAGGGTCAGCATCGTGACAGATGATTATGAGCACGATGATTTCGGGAGTCTTCCCGGTGATGAGAAAAATGCTCTCGGCCACGCAGCAGGTGTTTTACGGAAGATTCAAAAATATGGGCCGTCCTTTTCGGATGAAGAAAGCAAAACCATCCGAACGAGAAAACGCTCACGTACAAAAAAGCCAGACCTGTTGTTATTCGTAAACGATTTGGAAAATGATTTTCATAATTACTGTGCTTGCATCAAACATGGCCTCGGAAACAAAGCTGACCTGTGTGCGCTGATGGAGGCTTTGCTCTGTTACGGCTGCGAAGATACTGTATGGGAAGAAGTCACAGAATGGCATACCGCTGTGAGCGAGAATAAAAACTTTGCCAAATCAACATTTCTTCCCAACTTTGACAGACTTTATATCCGACAGGCAGACCGTTTTTTGTTTCTGGAGCTCAATACTGAGGAAGCCCTGAAGTTTTACGGGCTGGCAGCAATGTTGTGGGACCATGAGGCGGACGCAAAAGAAACAAATCCGGACGATTATTTTGTTTCATTCACACGTCAGTATGAACTCTACAGCCGTATTTTGAAAGGTGCAAGATACCCTTATGGCACATCCTCTCAATCATTCGCATTTTTTCAGTTGTATAACCGTATTATTCACTCCGGAATTTCGTCCTCCTCTCTTTCTGAAGAGCTGAGCACCTTCGTTTTATCCATTCAGGAGATAATGGAGTCTCCATCGTCCCGAAGCCTCCATCGAGCCCGGCTTGCTCTGCTGATGTTTATCGTCATAACAAAAAAGCATTTTATCCCTGAGCTTGCCCGTCTTTATGATGACCCTGACAGGGAGCGCTGGGAAGTCGCTATCATGGAAAAATCCCGCCTGCTTGAGGATACCGGTTACTCTATTCTTTCTCACTATGCAGCGCATATGACATGGAAGTCGGGGACACAGTACTTCGACTCTTATCTGAGGCTGGCAAAAGCTGCATATCTTTCGGAACTTCTTTTGGATGAACTGAACGCTGAGGAGGATGCGGAGGAAATCGCTTATTATACATCGGCAGAAGTTTTTTCTTATATGCTCCCCGAAAAATGTACAAAAGAGGAGGGGAAAGAAGGGCGTCTGGGCAAATTGACCGTTATGCATCTGTCCTATATGAATGACCCAAACGAAGGTAAAACTCTGCAAAAAGCAATTTACGGCCCATCGTATGGAGCACTTCAAAAAGGCCGCAAACCGCTGGATGTTCCCTTTGTATTCGTAAAATGCTTTAGTCCCCGCATCGACTATCTGCCTATGTGGGAAATGTACGGCGACCATGCCCGAGGTTGCTGCCTTGTTATCGACTGGGAGATGTCAAAGTGGATGGAGGATGAATCAGAGCCTATTCTTTACCGTGTTTGCTATCTTCGAAAGCAAGGGAATTCCTATATTGTTCTAAAGGAAGATAACGAAAAACTTTCGAAATCCTGCCGCACTATAAATTCACAGCTTCAAGAGCTTCACAAGGTCGCCGAAGGAATTGCCGAAGAAGACCGCCGTTATCTCGATGATGTCCTAGGGAAAGTCCTCTACCTTTTCAAAGACAGCAGCTACAGCTACGAGCAGGAGCTGCGGGTCATCTACCAGACTAAGGACAACATCCTCCACACTGACGGCGATAAGCCGTGGCTCTTTGTCCAGACACCCTTCCCGCTCCAGCTGGATGAGGTCATCCTCGGACCGAAGTTCCCGGACGTCAGCACCCGGGTGCCGTACTTACAGGAGCAGCTCGACCTGATGTGCGAAAAGACCGGCACGGAAAAGCCGCTCATCACTCTTTCTGAAATCGACTACCGTTGACACAAAAACAGCCCGCAGGCCGGATTTTTGTCCGTCTGCGGGCTGTTTTTATTTCCTGTGAAATCATACCTCCCCGGCGCCCTTGTCCAGTATCTTGTCGAAGCGGGAAAAGAAGGTAATGGCTGTAATGGTCGCTGCCAGAATATCACTGACCGGCTCGGCGAGAAAGACGCCGAAGCACTTATCTGCCGTGAAGCAGGGCAGGATAAAAATCAGCGGGATAAGCAGGATGATCTTCCGCAGACAGGCCAGCAGGAGGCTGACTTTGGCCTGACCCAGCGCCATAAAGCTCTGCTGGCAGGCGATCTGAACGCCCATGGCGAGGATGCCCGCCATGTAGATGCGCATAGCCCATGTGGTGTATTCGATGAGGACAGCGTCCGAGGTAAAGATGCCCGCCACCACGCCGGGGACCAGCATCATGAGCAGCCAGAACAGGGTGGTATAGCCGAAGCAGAGGGTGAGCTGGAAGCGGAACGCCTCCTTGACGCGGGGCTTTTTGCCTGCGCCGAAGTTGAAGCTCATGACCGGCTGGCCGCCCTGACAGATGCCCTGAATGGGCAGGGTGCAGAGCTGGGAGGCGCTGGTGATCACCGTCATGGCACCCACCGCCACATCACCGCCGTAGCGGGCCAGACTGGAGCTGAAGCTGATGGAGAGCAGGCTCTCGGTGGAGAGCATCACAAAGGTGGAGATGCCCAGCCCCATCACCGGCAGGATGATGTTCCGCTCCACTTTGAGGTTTTCTTTCCGCAGCTTGAGGATGGTCTTGGGGCCGGTGAGGAACTTCAATATCCAGCAGGCACCCACGGCCTGACTGAGCACCGTCGCCACTGCCGCACCCCGGACGCCCCAGCCAAGACCAAAAATCAGGATGGGGTCGAGGATGATGTTGATGACTGCGCCGATGACCGTCGTGAGCATGCTGATCTTCGCAAAGCCCTGGGTCGTGATGAAGGGGTTCATGCCCATGACCAGCAGCACGAACACCGAGCCGAGGATGTAGATGCGGCCATAGGCCACCGCATAGGGGAGAGTGGCGTCACTGGCACCGAAGAGCCGCAGCAGGGCGGGCGCACCGGCATAGAAGCCCGCCGTCAGCACCACAGCGAAAAACAGCAGCATGGTAAAGCTGTTGCCGATGATTTTTTCGGCCTCGTCTTTATTGCCCTGTCCCAGCGCGATGGCCGTGCGGGGCGCACCGCCCGCGCCGATGAGCATAGCGAAGGCGTTCAGGAGCATAAGGATCGGCGCAAACAGACCCACGCCCGTCAGCGCCGCCGCGCCGATGCCTTCGATGTGGCCGATGTAAATGCGGTCTACGATGTTATAGAGCAGATTGACCACCTGCGCCACCACGGCGGGTATCATCAGCTGCAAAAGCAGGGGCTTGACCGGCCCGCTGCCCATATCCTGTCGATTCTGTGCCATAGGTTCTCCTTTGAGTGCATACTTCAAATTTGAAATAAATATAGCACGCCCCGCTCTGCCTGTCAAGCACAAGGGGAAGGGCTTTTTGTTTTTCCAGTTGACGGAAAGGCGGGATTTTGCTATAATAATTAAGCTGTATTGTGAATATGGAGCATTACTCAAGTGGTCGTAAGAGGTCGCACTCGAAATCTAACTGGCTTTTTGGAAGTGGATTTCCGGTTTTGCTAGGTTTCATGCGGGTTTTCCGACTTCGTGAGTGAGCGATTTTCGGTTGTTCTCTCCTGAAATTCTCTCCAAAGTTTTCCCGGAATGCACAGAGCATTCTAAAAATTTAATATGAGGAGCATTACTCAAGTGGTCGTAAGAGGTCGCACTCGAAATGCGATAGGCCGGGAGACCGGTGCCAGGGTTCGACTCCCTGATGCTCCGCCAAATCGAATGGACAGATGGATTTTATTCGTCTGTCCATTCTTTTTTGCCGAAACATCGCCCGTCCACCCCGTCTTTGGGGCGTATGGCATCATGCTGACGCATTGCCATAGCCCAGCCATTCCTGAACCTGCTTCATGGGAACGCCGTTTGCCAGAAGAAGGCTGGCGCAGGCGTCGCACAGGATGATGACTGGAACGCTGAATTGCTTTGCGATTTGCAACGTCAAATCCACCACAGGGCAGCCGTCTGCATCAATCAAAATATTCATCGGCTTTCCTCCATCACCCACTGAAATGCTTTCGCCGTGCGCAGGTCAGCGTCTTTGAAATGCCCGCCGCTGTTCCATTCAAGGGCGCAGTCTGCGCCACGCTCTATAAGTCGGCTGTGCAGGGTGCGGATGTTATCACCTACCGCAGCCATGACAGCGTTTTTCGTGTGCTCTTCCTTGTCGCCAAGGCTCAGATAAATGTGCTGTGCCTGCATCGGGTGCCGCTGTTCAAACTCCATCCAGCCCGGAAACCACACCGAGGGAGACGCAGCAGCGATGCCGCAGAATAGATTTGCCTGCGTAGATGCCCACAGCGCAAACAATCCCGCCAGCGAATAGCCGCCCAGAATGATTTTGACGTTCTCCGGGAGATGAAACTGCTGCTCCAGTATGGGAATGACCTGCTCCGTCAGAAAGCGCAGGGTGTCCCCAGCCTTGCCGCCGAAACCTTGCTTTCCCCACACAGCAGGGGCTTCCCACGGAGAAAGTGCATCGTTCCAGTTCTCTACCGGAATAGCGGCAAACAAGAATTGATGTGCGCTCTGTTCAATAGCGGCTACCTCGCTTTCCATGCTTTGCAGCTCGTGTTCGCCGGTCATTTGGAGCAGCAGGTATTCTGCATGAGCTTCGCCGTAAATGCGGCAAGGTCGGTTCCTGATTTGCATTGTCTGTGCGCTCATTGCGGCAGCCTCCCAAAAAGATTTTGATAAGCCCAGTATAGCAACTGAAAAATCATTTTGCAATTCAAAAGGCGTTCATCGTTGGTTTATTGCAGTTTCAGCTTACAACAAAAAATGAGATAGGCAACCCCTTTCGGGGAAGTCTATCTCATTTTTTATTTGGAGCCATTTTGCAACAGCCCCTTTTTCATTGCATATTTTACTTTCCCGCCAGCAATACCGCCAGCACAGCCTTCTGGACGTGCAGTCGATTTTCTGCCTCGGTGAAGATCTCGTCGGCGTGGGCCTCAAAGACGGCAGTAGAGATTTCCTCGCCGCGGTGAGCGGGCAGGCAGTGGAGCACCATGCAGTCCGGCTTTGCGGCTTTCAGGAGGCCGCTGGTGAGCTGGAAGCCTGCAAAGTCCCGCAGGCGGCTCTCGCTCTCGGAGGTGCCGGGGGCGGCGGTATTCCACACGGCCGTCACCACCACATCGGCGTCCTTGACGCCCTCGGCGGGGTCTTCCAGCAGGCGGAACGCACTGCCGTACTTATGGGCGAACATCAGCACATCTGCCGCCGGGCGGTAGCCGTGGGGGCAGACGCAGTCCACCTTCATACCGGAGAGCAGGCCGCCCACGATGAGGCTGTTGGCCATATTGCTGCCGTCGCCGACGAAGCAGAGCTTCTGGCCCACCAGCGCGCCCCGGCGCTCCCGGATGGTCATGAGGTCGGCCAGCACCTGACAGGGGTGAGCATAGTCCGTCAGGCCATTGATGACGGGGACACCTGCAAACTCAGCGAACTCTTCCAAATCGCTCTGGCGGTAGGTGCGCCAGACAACGCAGTCATAATAGCGGCCCAGCACCCGGGCGGTATCCTTGAGCGGCTCGCCGCGGCCGGACTGCAGCTCGGTGGCGGCATTCATGTAGTTGCCGAGGCCGCCCAGCTGGTAGACACCCACCTCGAAGCTGGTGCGGGTACGGGTGGAATTTTTCGAGAACATCAGCGCGACGCTCTTGCCCTTGAGCAGAGGTTCGGTGCCTCCGGCCTTCTGCTGAGCTTTCAGCTCATCGGCCACATCAAGGATGTGGGCCACCTCGTCAGGGGTGAGGTCGCCCATTTTCAGCAGATGCTTCATGCCTGCTCCTCCGTTTTGCTGGGGTCCATCTCCGCGAGGACGCTGCCCAGAATCTCCAGCGCCATCTCCACATCGTGGGCGGTCAGAGTCAGCGGCGGCAGCAGGCGGAGGCGGGTCTTTGCGGTAAGCACCAGCAGGCCCTTTTCGCGGCAGGCGGCCAGCACGTCAGCGGCCTTGATGCCCTCGAGAAACTCGATGCCGACCATCAGGCCGATGCCCGAGAGGCTCTTGACGCGGGGCAGCTTTTCCAGACCGGTGCGCAGCTGGACGGCCCGCTCGTTGACGTTGGCGAGGAAGCTGGAGTCCATCCGGTCCACGACGACATTCGCACCGGCGCAGACCACCGGGTTTCCGCCGAACGTGGAGCCGTGGCTGCTGGGTCCCATACCGGCAGCGACTTTCTCATTCATCAGGACAGCGCCAATCGGCAGGCCGCCGCCCAGACCCTTGGCCAGCGTGACGACGTCGGGCTGGAGGTTGTAGTGCTCACAGCACAGGAAGGTGCCGGTGCGGCCCACGCCGGTCTGCACCTCGTCCACGATGAGGACGAGGTCTTTTTCGTCGCAGAGGGCGCGGACAGCCTGCACATACTCGGGTTCCAGCGCCACAACACCGCCCTCGCCCTGTACCAGTTCCAGCATGACAGCGCAGGTGTGGCGGTCCACCATCTCGGTCAGGGCGTCGATGTCGCCGGCCTTGACGTACTGGAAGCCCTCGTTGAAGGGGCCGAAGTAGTTGTGGAACACGCCCTGTCCGGTAGCGGTCAGGGTAGCAATGGTACGGCCATGGAAGCTGTTGACCAGCGTGATGACATTGTAGCGGTCAGCACCGTATTTGTCGAAGCTGTACTTGCGGGCGGCCTTGATGGCACCCTCATTGGCCTCTGCGCCCGAGTTGCCGAAGAACACCTTGCTCATACCGGTGCGCTTGCAGAGCTTTTTGGCCAGCTTGCCGCAGGGGGCGGTATAGTAGAGGTTAGAGGTGTGCTGCAGCTTGTGTGCCTGCTCGGAGACGGCCTCGGCCCAGGTCATATCGCAGTAGCCCAGGCTGTTGACGCCGATGCCGCTGGTGAAGTCGAGGTACTTCTGCCCCTCGGGGCCTTCGGCATAGAGGCCGTGGCCCTTCTCGATGGCGATGGGGTTGCGTGCGTAGGTATGCAGGACATACGCGTTGTCCCGCTTGATGACTTTTTCGGAATCCATAATATCTACCTCCTGACGGTGGAGCCACATACTTTCCCTCTTTGCCAAAGGCTCCCCTACAAGGGGAGCTGGCGCGAAGAGCCTGAGAGGTTGTACGAAGGAGAGCCTAGCCGTGAATCGCAGCGAGGCTAAACCTCTCCGTCACGGCTGGCGGCGGTCATCGCTGTTGCCTATCGAGGGGAGGCCTTGGCATATCGGAAAGTTTTCTTATCAACTATTATAGGGTACTCCGGCGCATCGCGCAACCCTTATTCGTGATGGCTGCGGCGATAGAAGCGGGTACCGGAGCCACGGTCGGAGAACAGCTCCAGCAGGATGGAGTGCGGCACGCGGCCATCAATGATGACAGCCTCGTGGACGCCCTGATAGATCGCATCGGCCATGCCGCCGATCTTGGGGATCATGCCGCCCGCGATAATGCCGGCGGACTTGTAGCCCTCGATCTCGGAGACCTCCACCTCGGGGATGAGGGTGGATTCATCTTCCTTATCCCGCAGCAGTCCCGCAATATCAGTCATGGAGACGAGTTTTTCGGCCTTGAGCGCGATAGCGATCTGTGCGGCGGCGGTGTCAGCGTTGACGTTATAAGCCTGGCCCAGGTCGTCCATGCCCACCGTTGCAATAACGGGGATATAGCCGCTGTCCAGCAGACTGGAGATCAGCGTCGGGTCAACGTGGACGATCTCTCCCACATGGCCCAGCTGAGGGTCAAGCTCGGTGCAGCGGAGCATCTGGCCGTCCATGCCGCAGAGGCCGACGCCGCGGCCCCGCAGCTTTGCCACGAGGTCTTTGTTCACCTTACCGGCCAGCACCTGCTGGACGATCTCCATGGTGGCGTCGTCGGTGACGCGCAGGCCTCCCGCAAAGTGGCTCTCGACGCCCACTTTTTTGAGCATCTCATTGATGGCAGGGCCACCGCCGTGTACCAGAACCACCCGCACGCCCAGCAGGGTCAGGGTGACAAGGTCGTTCATGACCGCGTTTTTCAGCGTCTCGTTGATCATGGCGTTGCCGCCGTATTTGATGACCATGGTCTTGCCGTGGTACTTCTGGATATAAGGGGTCGCCTCCGAGAAAAGGAGGGCCATTTCTTCGTTTTTCATTGCTGTTCTCCTTCTCAGGTGCGGTAGTCGCCGTTGATTTTCACATAGTCATAGGTCAAATCGCAGCCCCATGCCTTGGCGCTGGCGTCACCGGTCCCCATATCCACCTTGACCAGAATATCGTGCTCGGCCAGGACCTTTGCGGCCTCGTCCTCGCTGTAGGGGTGGTAGGCGGCGTTCTCGCAGACGTAGACCTCACCGGCCTTGCTGGACAGCCAGACGCAGACCTTATCGATCGAGAAGTCACCGGGAGTGTAGCCGATGGCGCAGAGGATGCGGCCCCAGTTGGCGTCGCGGCCAAAGACAGCGGCCTTGAAGAGGTTGGAGCAGACCACGCTGCGGCTGACGGCGCGGGCCGTCTTGAGGTCGGGGGCGTGGGTGACTTCGCAGGTGATGAGGTGGGTCGCGCCCTCGCCGTCACCGGCGTGCTCAGCACACATATGCTCGGCGATGGCGGTCAGTGCGGCCACAAAGGCGTCGTAGTCGGCGTTTTCCTCGGTGATCTCCGGGTTGCCCGCAAGGCCGGAGGCCATGATGATCAGGGTATCGTTGGTGGAAGTGTCCAAATCGACGCTCATCTGGTTGTAGGTCCCGGGGACGACGGTCTTGAGGGCCTTTTCCAGCAGGGCGGGGGAGACGGCGGCGTCGGTGGTGTAGAATGCCAGCATGGTGGCCATGTTAGGGGCGATCATGCCGCTGCCCTTGCCGATGGCGCCCACCGTGCAGGTCTTGCCGCCCAGCTCAAACTGGATGGCATATTCCTTCTTGTGGGTGTCGGTGGTCATGATGGCCGTCGCCGCGTCGGTGCTGCCCTGTGCGTCAGCCGCCAGCTTGGCGGCTGCAGCAGGGATGCCCCGGGCAAACGGGTCGATGACCATCGGCTGGCCGATAACGCCGGTAGAAGAGGGCAGGACATCCTTTGCGTCGATGTTCAGCGCCTTGCCCACCAGCTCACAGCATTCCTCCGCCAGTGCCACGCCGTTGGCGGCGCAGGTGTTGGCGTTGCCGCTGTTGACCACGATGGCCTGTGCATAGCCGTCCGTCAGGTGGGCACGGTCTACCTTGATGGGTGCGCCGCAGACCTTATTGGTGGTGTAAACACCGGCGGCGGCGCAGCGGACGTCGGCCTTGATGAGCGCCAGATCGTACTTTTCACTGTGATTTGCCCGGATGCCGCAATGGACACCGGCTGCTGCAAAACCCTTGGGCGCGCAGATGCCGCCCGCAACTTCTTTATACTGCATCTGAAAATCCCCCTAATTTCAAACCTCTCAGTCTCGCTCCCCTCGATAGGAGCAACAACGACGACCGCCGCCAGTGGCGGAAACAGGGAGTCGCTGTTGGGGCCGCGGCCAGTAAGGCGCAAGCAAAGCGCTGCGAATGCTGGGTGCCGCAACCCGGGCAGTGGCACGCCGTAGGCGTGACGGAGAGGTTTAACAAGGAGAGATGATTATGCCTGACGAAGCTTTGCAGGCCGCGTTCGAGATCAAAGCGGCCTGCGACGACATCAGCCGGAAGCTGCTGCGCTGGCACTGGGAGGAAAAGCCCGGCGCTCACAGCGTGGACGCCCTGATGAAGCATCTGGCCCAGCGCCAGAAGGAGAGCCCCGACTACTATGAGCGCCTGCCGGAGCTGAATGGCCGCACCGGCTGGCAGCAGCTGGATACCACCCTCTGTATGCGCATCTTGCTGGACCCGGAAAAGGACGCCGCCCGGCCTCTGGACCTGCTGGGCAATACGCCCCACCCGGCAGCGGCCCGCCGCGCCTGCAACGCGGTGCGGATAGCCCGCAACGAGGCCGCCCACGCCTCCGACAGGACCGCAGCCGCACAGGCGGCGATCCGGTTCAACGAGGCCGTGGAGGAGCTGGAAGCGGGCTATGAAGGAACGGCCCTGACTACCGGCGACCTCGAGAAGTATTACCGGATGGCGGAGGATTTTCTGTCCCGCTGCGGCGCGTCGGAGACCATCGAGCCTCAGAAGAAGGCTGAGGACGAAGCGCCCCGCCGTCAGAAGTCCCAGAAAAGCGGCAGCACATCCCGCAAGCGCCAGAGCGGCGGAAGCCGCACGACCTCGAAGGGGACATCCGGCCGCAGTCGGAATACCTCTGGCCGGAACAGCCGCAGCCGCCAGAATATGCAGACCACGGCCCGCCGCAAGAAGCGTCAGCGCACCCAGAGCCGCGCTCTCACCGTGGTGCTGCTGGCCGTCGTCCTGCTGGGCCTGCTGGTCCGGGCCTGGACGATGGGGCTGATGAAGTGATACGCTCTACTGAGGTAGATCATGTGATGAAGTGACCCAAAAATAACGTACTATAATGATTAAACGTCACTTACGCAGCTTGCGGAAGTGAGGGTATCTGCGTAAGTGACTCACTTACGCAGCAGGGGTCACTTCGTCACCTTGCGCAAGTGACTTTTTGGACGATGCTGCGTGAGAAAAACGTCACTTCCTCAGATAATGCGCGGGTCTCAGAGAAAGTTCTCCGCAGTCCGACCTCTCCGTCAGCGCTGACGCGGCCAAAACTGCATACAATAGCCCTATAACCGTTTATATGGGAAAGGAAACAGGCAATGGAGCTGAATTTTTATACCCTCTGCGTCCTCTATCTGTTCTACTCGTTCCTCGGCTGGGTAGCCGAGACGGTGGTGGCGACCATCAAGGGCCGCGCCTTCGTCAACCGCGGCGTGGCGTCCGGCCCGTTCTGCTTCGTCTACGGCACGGCGGCTGTGCTGATGGCGGTGGGCTTTGCCGACCTGCGCTCGACGCCGGTGGCCCTCTTCCTCGGCTGTGCGGCCAACGCCACCGTGGTGGAGTGGGTGACGGCCAAGCTGCTCGAGAGGATGCACCGCCGCCGCTGGTGGGACTACTCGGATAAAAAGTTCAATCTGGACGGCTACGTCTGCCTGCAGTACTCGGTGCTCTGGGGCCTGCTGGGCATGGCAAGCGTGCTGTGGGGCAATGTCCTGCTGCTGCGGCTCTGCGCCATCCTTCCGGGCTGGCTGCTGCATATCGGCGTCTGGGCGGCGATGACGCTGGCCGTCCTCGACCAGCTGGGCGCAGCGCTGGCCGTCAACCGGTACGCCGCCAGCCATCCGAGGCTGGAACAGCTCAATCTCGAGCTGGAAAAGCACTCGGACAAGCTGCGCCAGCGGCTCATCGCCCATGTGGAAAAGCGTATCCAGCGGGCTTACCCGGCCATCGTCCAGCCCGAGCCGACTGCTCAGAAAGAAAAGGCCCTGAGCTTCGGCGACCTCGTCTGGCTCTTTGTCATCGGGGCTTTCCTCGGCGACGTGGTGGAGACGCTGTTCTGCCGGGTGACGGCGGGCGTCTGGATGAGCCGCTCGAGCCTCGTGTGGGGACCCTTCAGCGTGGTGTGGGGTCTGGCGCTGGTCATGGCGGCGGTCCTGCTGCGGGGCAGCGAGGAGCGGAGCGACCGCTCCATCTTCCTGTTCGGTTTCGTGATGGGCGGCGCGTATGAGTATATCTGCAGCGCCGTGGGTGAGCTGCTGTTCGGCGTCATCTTCTGGGACTACAGCGGCTTCAAGTTCAATCTGGGAGGCCGTGTCAACCTGCTCTACTGCTTCTTCTGGGGCATCGCGGCGGTGGTCTGGATCCGGTACGGCTACCCCCTCGTTGCAAAGCTGATGGCAAACCTGAAAAAGCACATCCTGCCCTGGATGACCGTGGTACTGACGGTGTTCATGGCCGTGAACATGGGGCTTTCGGCACTGGCGCTGGCCCGGTACGACGCCCGCACCAGCGGCCTCGCCCCGGCGAACCGGCTGGACGTCTTCCTCGATGAACATTTTGACAACGCCCGGATGGAACGGGTGTACCCCAACGCCAAAAAAACCGGCTGACCCGGCAGCCATAAACGCAAAAAAGCACTGCACCCGCCCGCTTTTGGGGAGTGCAGTGCTTTTGGTTTGTTCAGCCCTTACTGAGCGGCAAAGACCTTTACCTCGTCCTTGTCCATGAAGGCGGCACCGGCAAAGCCTGCTGCTTCCAGCTGGCCCAGCTGCTTGCCGAGCTTCTTGCCCTGAGGCAGGACGGTGACGTTGTAGGTATCGCGCAGGGCAGCGGCCCTGCTCAGGACAGCGGTGAAGTCGGCGTCCTTGCCGTAGAGCAGTGCGATCTTCTGCTTTGCGCCGGGGATCTGATAGCCCTGCTCCAGCAGGATGCCGCAGACGCGCTCGAAGCCGATGGAGAAGCCGACTGCCGGAACCTGAGTGCCGAGGAACTTGCCCACCATGTTGTCATAGCGGCCGCCGCCGGCGACTGCGCCGCTGAACTGCGGGCAGGTGATCTCAAACACCATGCCGGTGTAGTAGCCCTGACCGCGCACGAGGCTGGGGCAGTAGGCCACCTGATAGCGGCCTGCGGCCATGGCGTTGGCAGTAGCGAGGACGTACTTGAGGTCGTCGGCGATGGCGGGGTCTGCGCAGCGGGCGGCCACGGCGTCCAGCGTCACCTCACCGGCGGCGATGAAGTCGGCCAGTGCGTTGACCGCGCTCTCGGGCAGCTGCTTCTCGAGAAGCTCGGCCTTCACGCCGTCGGCACCGATCTTATCCATCTTGTCGAAGGTGATGCAGACGGAATCCAGCGTGTCGGCGGCAAAGCCCATGCTCTCCAGCATCCCGCGGAGGATGCGGCGGTCGTTGATGTTGACGGTAAAGCCGTCGAAGCCGATGCCCAGCAGGGCGCGGGTGGTCACGTCGATGAGCTCGACCTCGGCGTTGGGGCTCTCGTCGCCCAGAATGTCGATGTCGCACTGGACGAACTCGCGCAGACGGCCCTTCTGGGGGCGCTCGGCGCGGAAGACGCGGTCGGTCTGGATGACCTTGAAGGGGTGGGGGAGCTTGTCCTTGTTGGCGGCGTAGAAGCGGCTCAGGGGCAGGGTCAGATCATAGCGCAGGCCCATGTCGGAGAGCTCTTTCGGGTCGCCGGAGTTCAGGGCGGCGGTGAGCTTGTCGCCGCGCTTGAGCACCTTGAAAATGAGGTTCAGGTTGTCGCCGCCGTCGGACTTGTCGAGGTTCTCCATATCCTCCAGCATGGGGGTGGAGATGCGCTCGAAGCCGGATGCGCGGTAAGTCTCGAGAATTTTGCCCTGAATGTAGTCGCGCAGGGTCTGCTCGTTGGGCAGAAGGTCGCGCATACCTTTTAAGGCCTGAGTTTTCATAAGATAGTCCTCTTTCTGTATAGCCCTCTCAGTCGCGGACGCGACAGCTCCTCCAGAGGGGGAGCCACTGGCGTGTCGGCAAGGCCTGTGCGGGACGCACAAGCTCACTTGAACCGGAAACGGAAGTGCCCTGAGGTCAGGGCACACGACAGCGAAACAGGAGAGATGATTTTTGTGATACGCTTCTAATTATAAAGGATACCGTCTTTTTGTCAATCAAAAAGGACACACTATTCTCTGAGGTGATGCACGAAATGCAGAAAACAAGACCCTGGGCCATCCTGGCGGCGGGCGCGGCCATCCAGGTATTGACAGGCCTGCCCGCCGCGTGGGGCGTGTTTCAAAGACCCGTCATGGAGGAATACGGCCTCAGCGAGCAGGGGGCAGGCTATGCCTTCGGGGTGCTCATCGCATTTTTCGGCATCGGGTGCGTCATCGGCGGCTTTCTGCAGGATAAGCAGGGGCCACGCTTTGCAGCTTTGTGGGGGACAGGTCTGCTCTGCGGCGGATTCTTCGCGGCGGCGGCTCTCCCGGCAGAGAAGGGGAGGGCTTTTTTCGGGGTGTTCAGCATCCCGGCAGGGCTCGGCACGGCCTTTCTCTATCCGTCCATCCAGTCCTGCGCCCAGAAGTGGTACAAGGGCCGGAAGGGCCTCGCCACCGGCGTCATCGGGGGCGCAGTGGGGTTGAGCGGAGCGTTCCTGACCGTCTTTGTCCGCACGGCGCTGCGGGGCTTCGGGCCGGTGCAGGGCATCCGGGGCGCGTTCTGGGCGCTGGGTGCGCTGACCCTGCCGGTCTGCCTCGCGGGCAGTGCATTGCTGACCGACCCGCCGCCCGAAAAGCCTCAGCCCAGCCGGCAGGGAAAGGCTAAGGCCGCGCCGCCCCTCGACCTCTCGCCCCGGCAGATGCTTGGCACGCGGCAGTACTGGCTCTGCGCCGGAGCGGTCTGCTTTTCCACTCCGGCGGTGCTGCTGTTCAGCCCCATCATCCTGAAGCTTGGGATGGAGCGGGGGCTGGACGAGAGCGCCGCCCTCTGGGCCGTGGTGCTGGGCAGCGTGGGCAGTGCGGCCGGGCGGCTGCTGATGCCCCTGCTCAGCGATAAGATCGGCCGCCGCCCCACCGACCTCATCCTCTTCGGCGTGTCGCTGGGGCTTTCGGCGGCGTTCCTGTTTGCCCGGGGATGGGCCGTCGTGGCAGTGTATGCGGGGCTGACGTTCTGCTACTCGGCGCTGGCGGCGGTGCTGCCCGCCCTCTCCACCGATCTGTTCGGCCTGCCCCACGCCGGGGTGAACTACGGCTTTCTGGCGCTGGGCCAGAGCGTGGGAAGCCTTTTGTTCCCCTGCATCGCTGATTTCTGGGGATTCGAGCAGGGACGGCACATCCTCGCCATCGCGGGTGCGGCGGCGGGCTTCGCCTGCATCTGGGCCGTCACGCCGGTGCGGCGGGAGCCGCAGAAAAAACCGAATTGAGAAGTTGCGCTCCTGCGCAGAAAAACGAAAATGGCAAAAAGATTGCGAAAAATTTGTCAGAAATGACTTGCAAATTGGGCCAACGTCCTCTATAATAAAATTGTGCGTGGTAGTACCGGGAAAGGCGCTGAAAAGAGAGCGGCACGGCCCGGTCAATGCAAGGCGGCAGGGGAGAGAAGCTTCTGCCGCACGGCATCAATTTGTCAAAAGGAGAGTATGATTATGACCTATTCGCAGCAAGTACAGAATATGTGCCCGATCACCAAAGGTCCTAAGCATGGTCCGGCCCCCATCCCCGAAGAGGGCGCATGGGTCAAGGCCTATGAGATCAAGGACATCAGCGGCTACACCCATGGTGTGGGCTGGTGCGCACCTCAGCAGGGTACCTGCAAGCTGTCTCTGAACATCAAGAACGGCGTCATCGAGGAGGCTCTGGTGGAGACCATCGGCTGCTCCGGCATGACCCACTCTGCTGCTATGGCAGGCGAGATCCTGCCCGGCAAGACCATTCTGGAAGCTCTGAACACCGACCTCGTCTGCGACGCCATCAACGTGGCTATGCGCGAGCTGTTCCTGCAGATCGTCTACGGCCGCAGCCAGACCGCTTTCTCTGAGGACGGTCTGCCCATCGGCGCAGGTCTGGATGATCTGGGCAAGGGCCTGCGCTCCATGACCGGCACCATCTTCTCCACCAAGGAGAAGGGCGTCCGTTATCTGGAGCTGACCGAGGGCTACATCAACAAGCTGGCTGTGGATGCCAACGGCGAGGTCATCGGCTATCAGTTCGTCAAGCTGGGCAAGATGATGGAGGACATCCGTCACGGCAAGACCCCCAACGAGGCTTACGAGAAGAACGTGGGTACTTACGGCCGCTTCAGCAAGGAAGCAGGCGCTGTCAAGTACATCGACCCGCGTGAGGAATAAGAGAGGAGGAACAACTCATGGCAACTTTTGAATCTATGGATCGCCGCATGCCGAAAATCGAGGCATGCCTGAAGGCCAACGGCCTCGAATCTCTGGACGCCTGCAACGAGATGCTCCTCGCTAAGGGCATCGACTGCGACAAGATCGTCCGCGGTGTGCAGCCCATCTGCTTTGATAACGCTGTCTGGGCTTACACCCTGGGTACTGCGATCGCCGTCAAGCGCGGCCTGACCGATGCTGCCGAGTGCGCAGCCGCCATCGGCGAAGGTCTGGAAGCTTTCACCATCCCCGGTTCTGTCGCTGAGCAGCGTCAGGTCGGTCTGGGCCACGGCAACCTGGGCGCTCGTCTGCTGAGCGAGGACACCACCTGCTTCGCTTTCCTGGCAGGCCACGAGTCCTTCGCCGCTGCTGAGGGCGCGATCGGCATCGCCCGCACCGCAAACAAGGTCCGCAAGACCCCCCTGCGCGTCATCCTGAACGGCCTGGGCAAGGACGCCGCTTACATCATTTCCCGTATCAACGGCTTCACCTATGTGCAGACCGAGTACGATATCCCCTCTCAGACCCTGACCGTCGTCAAGGAGATCCCCTTCTCCGAGGGCGAGCGCGCAGCTGTCAAGTGCTACGGCGCCAACGACGTTATGGAGGGCGTTGCTATCATGAAGAAGGAGGACGTCCAGTGCTCCATCACCGGCAACTCCACCAACCCCGTCCGCTTCCAGCACCTGGTCGCCGGCACCTATAAGAAGTGGGCCATCGAGAACGGCAAGAAGTACTTCTCCGTCGCTTCCGGCGGCGGCACGGGCCGTACCCTGCACCCCGATAACGTCGCAGCCGGCCCCGCCAGCTACGGCCTGACCGACTCTCTGGGCCGCGTCCACGGCGATGCTCAGTTTGCAGGTTCCTCTTCTGTGCCTGCACACGTCGAGATGATGGGCCTCATCGGCATGGGCAACAACCCGATGGTTGGTGCTACTGTTGCATGCGCTGTTGCTGCAGCTCAGGCTAACGCCTAAGTTTTTCCTAAGTTTCAGCGAGAGGGAGCTGCTTTCCGAATGAGCAGCTCCCCCTTTTTTGCTGATAGATGTCCGAACACAAGCAACCCGAATATGAGAAGGAAGAAACAATGAAAAAGAATCAGATCCGCAAGAGCGTGGCTGCGCTGGCCATGGCGGCTGTTGCTGTCTCTTATACACATCTCCGAGCCCACGAGACTAGCGCTCATCTCG
>OWHU01000297.1_pt1 | contig 32120 bp, 28 predicted proteins | sample 1732671 | NCBI WGS metagenome assembly OWHU01 (sample SAMN05065740, study PRJEB22554) | human gut metagenome | biome: ENVO:2100002; feature: ENVO:00000062; material: ENVO:00002003 | host: Homo sapiens | place: USA
GATCTACACGCGTAAGATCGTCGGCAGCGTCAGATGTGTATAAGAGACAGAGAAAAACCTGAAATTAGAGTTATTAACTTGTAATCTACAATTTATGTTAAATGCATTTTTTTTAAAGAGTAAGCTACTCCGCATGTCGGGTATCTTATTGGTTATCCTCTCTTTTTGTATACCTGCATTCTCGGCTTCGCTCGAGGCTTTGGGTATAGAACAAAAGAAGGTAACAGTAAACGGAGTTGTTTTGGACGATACACGAGAACCGTTAATAGGGGTTTCGGTTTTAGTGAAAGGTTCTCAACAAGGAACAGTAACAGATTTGGATGGAAAATATTCCATCACTGCTCCGGCAGACGGTATTTTGGTATTCTCATTTGTAGGAATGGAAAAACAGGAAATACCGGTAAAGGGGCGGAACAATATCCTGGTGACGATGAGAAGCAGTTCGGTAGCTTTATCAGATGTTGTTGTTATCGGGTATGGTAAACAGTCCAAGGCAGCATTGACCAGTGCCATTACTAAAGTGGATTCAAAAGATATGGCAATTTCGCCGACAGGAAATCCGATGTCAATGTTACAGGGAAAAGTGCCGGGTATGGAAATCCGTGTAAATTCCGGCCAACCGGGGGCTGACCCTCAGATTATAGTACGTGGCGGAACGACTACTGCGCCCGAAAGTGATTCTCCTATGGTAATCATTGACGGCGTGATTCGTACTATGAAGGATATTAATTATGCGGATATAGAAACCATACAAGTATTGAAAGATGCAGCTTCAACAGCCATTTATGGTTCAAAGGCTTCTCGTGGTATTGTTATGATTACAACCAAACAAGGAAAAGCCGGTAAAGGGAGTATCTCTTTCAGTTATGGATTGTCTGTAGACCACCAGCCGAAAAGAATGCCGTTGTCCGGTGCCCGTGAATATCTGACCGCAACTCGTACGGCTGCACTGCACGCAACCGATCCGGATAAATATCTGTCAGGTACGTTTGCAATGAGTACCGCTAATAAACGAAATGCTTTGAATACGACCGCTTTTCTGGATGATTACATTGCCAATTATGGTCAAGGATATGTAGAAGACCTGTTGTATAATCAGGGGTGGGAGATGATGGAAGACCCGGCAAATCCCGGTAAGATGTTGATTTTTAAGGAAACGGACTTTCAGGATAATCTCTTTCAAACGCCAGTCAACCATGATTTTAATATAAACTTCAGTGGCGGCAACGAGAAAGCGACTTACTATATGAGTTTGGGATATCTCACTCAAGATGGTATTGTTGTAGGTACTCATTATAATCGTTGGAGTTTTCTTACAAATGCTTCTTACAAGATTCGTAAGAACCTTACTGTAAAAGGTATGGTAAACTACTCTATGAGAACGACTGCGGGCATTAATGAAAATAATGTAATGTCAAGGGCTGCCAAAATGCCGCCTACAGTGCGCCAGTATTATGAAGACGGAACTCCGGCACCGGGTGAATTGACAAGTTCGTTCCGTACTCGTCTGCACGAAGTTTATTATCAGGAGAAAGAAAACAGAGTGAGCCGAATCAATCTTTCTGCCGAACTGGATTGGGAGATTATTCCCGGGCTACATCTCAAACCTATGTTCTCGTATACCAATAATGAGGGTAAAGACCATAACTTCGAGAGGTATAATGAAGTGGTGAAGAATAGACCGGTGTCCGAAGCGCATAATATGGATCTGCATTATCAATATGATCTTATTTTGAATTATGCGAAGACAATAAAGGATAAGCATAACTTGGATTTGATGGTCGGTGGTAACTATATTTATGATAACTGGTATCGTTTCAGTGGTTCCGGTTATGGCGGAACATCAGATTATATCGAAACGCTGAACGGTATTGCGACGGAATCTGCCAAGACTACTTCCACTTTTGAAGAGAAGAAGATGAATAGTTACTTCGGGCGTGTCAATTACAATTATGATATGAAATACTTGTTTTCTGCAAGTATTCGTTATGATGGTTCTTCTCACTTTGCCGCCAATCATAAGTTTGCTGCTTTTCCGGGTGTATCTGCCGGATGGAATATGCATCGTGAGGCTTTCTTTGAACCCTTATCGAAAGTAGTCAGCAATTTGAAACTTAGAGCCAGCTGGGGAAAAACGGGATATGACAACCTTGCTCTGGAAAATACGGAAGGCTCTTATGAAGCCGGTAAAAACTATGCAGGGGAAGCCGGTATTTTGAATACAGTGCTTATGAACCGCAATTTGTTATGGGAAGAAACAACCTCTACCGATTTGGGACTTGAAGCCGGTTTCCTGAATAACCGTATTAATCTGTCTTTCGACGCTTATTATAAAAAGACAACGAACCGTTTACTGAACGAGAATTTGTGGTCGGAAACGGGATTTGCTTCAATCAAGTCCAATTTCGGCTCCTTGAACACGAAAGGGGTGGAAATAGCTATTAATGCGATTCCCATACAAACCCATGATTTCCGTTGGAATATAGATGCCAATTTTTCGATTTGGAGAACAACTATCGGCAAGTTACCCAATAATGGCGCAGATAAGAATCGTACCGGCGGCGGAATCATTTTTGACCCGAAACTGGGAAAATATGTTGAAGTAGGTGGATTTGCGGAAGGAGAGCGTTTCGGTTCCCGTTTTGCTTATCAGTTGGACGGGGTTTATGCAACAGATGAAGATGCAGCCAACGCTCCTTATGATGAAGGAGTATCTTCCGGTTGGTTGGGTAAAGGGAAATGTGCAGGTGATGCCATTTGGCGTGATGTGGATGGAAACGGTATCATCAATTCCAAAGACATGGTGTTTGTAGGATATATTCACCCTGATAAGATGGGGTCTTTCAACAATACTTTCACTTACAAGAATTTTACTTTACGGATTGCCACGGACTTCTCATTGGGAAATGTGATTGATAACCATTTCAGGGCACAGGCGAACGCAAATTCACGGAATAACTTTGCAACGATTCATGATGTGGCCAGTAGCAAGATGTGGCACAAACCGGGTGATATAGCTTCTATTCCCCGTTATGATGTAGAGTCTGACTGGGATAACGGAAAGCGTAATCATGGTCGTCCGAGCAGTTCTACCATTGGTTTTAGTGGTGGCAGTGCCAACACCTTGTATATAAAGAAAGGTGATTATCTGGCATTTCGTGAAGTCTCCCTATCATATCCCTTGCGTACCAAGTGGCTGCGTGCCGCTAAGATTGAAACGCTGGACTTGACGGCAGCTGTCTATAATTTAGGGTATTGGACTGCTTATGACGGACTTACTCCTGAAGTAATTGGTGCTGATGCCGGTAAATATTCCCGTCCGCGTCAGTTTATATTCTCTGTAAAATTTACAATGTAACATTAAAGTAAACGATGATGAGAGCTAAATTAATAATGTTTAGTATAATGACTGCCTGTACCTTAGGTAGTTGTGAATCTATATTGGAGATAGATCCTATTTCTGAAATAACTATGGCAAATTACTGGAAATCGGAATCTGACGTAAAAGGCTACCTGAATGGTCTTTATTCGGATTATAGAGGAATGACCAGTACTACCCTGTATGGAGAAGATCGTGGAGATGCTATGGTATCGGGAGTGATTGGCGGTGTTTCACGTTCGCATCAGCATGAACTGAATGAAGAATATGGATTGGACTGGCGTACTTTCTATGAGAACATTCATCATTGCAATATGATAATCAAATATGCTCCGGGAATTGACTTTACACTGGAAAATGAAAAGAAACGTATCTTGGCACAGGCATATACTTTTAGGGCAAAAGCCTATCTTACTTTAACTCAGATGTGGGGAGACGTACCTGTTGTTTTAAATCCGACAGAATCTTATGATAAGGAGTCACGCCCGACGCGTAGTACGGCTTCAGAAGTGATGAAACAGATTCTTTCAGATGTTCAGACTGCCATCGATCTTTTCCCGGAAACGAATATTTTGGATAAGAATCGGATTTCAAGACCTGCTGCGTTATGTCTGAAAGCGGAAGCGCTGGCATGGAAATATACGGTTCAACGGAGTAATGACAAGAATGACTTGACAGATGCGATTTCTGCATTGGAAGAAGTGGAAAAGTGCGGTGTGAGTATGATGGATAAATATGCGGATATTTTCGATGTGGCAAACAAGAAGAACAGCGAAATCATTTTCTCTATTTATCTGAAGAAAGATGAATATAACAATATGTATATGTCTACGTTGTCCATGTCTGCCGCAGCCGGACTGCTGACTAACGATATTGTGAACAAAGAAGACATTCCATACACTAACTCCACAATCGCACGTCACGTGTATGCTCCGTCTCCCCGTCTGATATCGCTTTTCAGTGACAAGGACAACCGGGCTTCGTCAGCTTATATCAATGCTATAAATTCAAAAGGGGCGGTAGTTTTCACTTCACAGAACAAATTTCGGGGGACAGCTTATACCGATGACCGTTATTATGATAATGATATCGTGGTTTATCGTTTGGGCGAAGTCAAATTGTTGAAAGCGGAATTGTTGTGTTATCTGGGTGGTGACAATGTACAAAAAGCCATTGATGCTATGTTCGCTACCCGTAATCGTGCCGGAATCGGAGCGTATACCGGGAGTACGGTCCAGAAAGTGGTCCAGAAAGAGATATTGGACGAACGCGGCAGGGAATTGTGTTTCGAGTTGAAGCGTTGGCCTGATCTGATGCGGGCACATCACGCGGGTACCATTGATATTTATAGTTATATTCCTAATTTGGTTGGTAAATCTACTCCATTGTATTTCCCGATTTTGAGGAAGATGATTGATTTGAATCCTAATTTGGAACAAACTGAGGGTTATTAAAAAATAGAAACAATGAAAAATTTAAACTTAATATTTGCATGGGTATGCCTGTTGTTTATATCGACGGCATGTAATGATGTGGAGCCGAGCATATCTTCTTTACCGGTTCCCACGAGCAAGCCTTATTCCATCAATAGGGAAGGATATGCCTATTTTAGAATCCCCACGATGGTAATTACTAACAGTGGTACAATATTGGCATTTGCCGAGGGACGTCGCAATGGTCCTGAAGATGAAGGGGACATCGACATCGTGTTAAAGCGTTCCACTGATAAAGGAAAAACTTGGGGGCCGTTAATAACAGTCAAGGATGATGGAGAAAATCGTTGTCGTAATCAAGTACCTGTTTATCTTCCGGATATCAATCGTATCATTTTACTATCTTGCTGGAATCCGGGTGCAACAGGAACTAATTCAATTTTTGTAACTTATTCGGATGACGAAGGATTGACATGGGCGAAAGAAAAGGACATAACTGCTTCCGTAACTCCTGACAAATATAGATGGTACGCTACAGGGCCTTGCCATGGAATAGTGAAACAGTTTGAGCCGCATAAAGGGAGAATTGTAGTGCCGTGTAATCATAATACCACTACATCCGGTGCGGGACGTTCTCATGTGATATATTCGGATGATAAGGGAGAAACTTGGCATTTGGGTGGTATTATGGACGTGGATTATACGAATGAAAGCACTGTGACTGAATTAAGTAACGGTGATTTAATGTTGAACATGCGCAAACAGTCTGACACGGAAAAATATAGGATGGTCTCCACCAGTACGGACGGCGGACTGACATGGACTTCGTGTAAGTATACTACATTGAAAGAACCTATATGCCAAGGTTCCATACTCTTTTACGGTTTGGGGGATGATGGTAAAGGCATTATTCTGTTCTCGAATCCTGACAGTCAGACCAATCGTAATAATAACACGTTAAAGATGAGCGAGGATGACGGAGTAACTTGGAAGAAGCAATATTCCTATACAGGAAGTGATTATGGAGGATACTCGGACATTGCCCGTTATCCTGACGGTACAATTGGAGTATTATATGAATATGGTTTCAAGAATATCGGAGGCATTGCTTTTCAGAATGTTGAGTTGTCACAGCTACAATAAAACATGCGTAGAATTAAAAAATAGATTGATATGAAAAAGATAATATATTTCTTGTTCGTGTGTGTCGGGGCCTTTTATGCCTGCAAAGACGAGGAACAAGTACTGTTGAATGCAGATTTTATTTCAGACAAGCAAACCATATCCGCAGGGGAGAAGGTATATTTTATGGATAAGTCTGCTGGAGAACCTGTACGTTGGGATTGGGCTTTTGAAGGTGGAGAACCTAGTGTGTCTAATCTGTTCAGCCCGGAAATCGTGTATAATTATCCGGGAACTTATACCGTAAAATTAAGAGTAGGGCGGGGGACGGAAAATGCGGAGACTGAGATGTTGAAATATATCACAGTTGTATATCCGGATGAAATCACCGTAGCCTTTAAAGCCAATAAAACTCAGGCATTGAGTGATGAATCTATTAGTTTCACAGATATGTCCGTAGGATTCCCGTCTACTTGGTTGTGGGAATTTATTCCTGCAGAAGGCCGTACCGTCACCTCAACGGAACAGAATCCGAGTTTAGTATTTGAGCCGGGAGTTTACTCTGTTAAATTAACAGTTACTAATCCTAAGACAACGGCTACGCTTACGCAAGAGAATTATTTGAATATTATTGATAAGAATTCAGTTGCTGCAGATATTACGGCAGACCGGCGTATGGTTATAGAAGGGGGAGTCATATCATTCAAGGATACTAGCTTGGGACGTCCTACCCGTTGGAACTGGACGTTTGAAGGAGGAACACCTTCTACTTCCAATGAGCAGAACCCGACTGTTACTTATTCAACTGCCGGTAAGTATAAAGTTACTTTAGTCGCTTCTAATGATATGAATACTTCCACAGCTGAACAGGAAGGATATATCACAGTATTGCCGGGTAAAGATATTGTTCTTTTCTATCCGTTCGAGGGTGACAGTAAAGATATGGGTCCCAATGCTATTCATCCGGAAATTCTTAAATTGGGAGATAATATGGATGTCAACTTTAATGCACCTGCCCGTAAGGAAGGATTTACTTGTGCTGAGTTCAGAAGTAAGGATAATCAGAATTATGCATTCTTGTCGTTGCCGGATAATGATGCATTAGATTTCCAGGCAACTCCGGTGACTACTTCTTTCTGGGTGAAAACTTCGAATAAAACAGCTGCTAATCTGGGGGTATTCCAGCATGGAGCCGGTCCTAATGCAAGTACAGACGGAAAGAATAAGCAGACTTGGTTTAGATTCCAAAAATCCAGTCCGTTTATAAGATATGTCATTGAGTACTCTGGGCTTTCCGGAAACTGGACTGATTATAAGACAAAAGCTATGACAGACGGAGAGTGGCATCATTATGTATGTGTTCATACCAATGGAAGCACCTATTTATATATTGACGGAGTAAAAGCAGCGGAAGCACTCAATAAAGGTTTGAAACCAATTGATCGGAAGCCTTATTTCATCGGTGCCATGTACAGAGGGGCAGAAGGCTCCCGTTCTTATGAGAACTTTATGGATGGTTATATAGATGATTATCTGGTGTATAATCGTGCATTCACGGCAGCAGAAGCGAAAGCGCTTTATGATAGCATGAAATAAGTGATATCATATTCACTGATATAAGTCTAAAGGCAACTTGCTCATCGGTATCGGGAGTTAGTTGCCTTTTCTTGTACTGTATTTGTCATTAACCTGAATTTTTTCTTTGTATATTTGCAAACAGATACATTTTAGTATTATTATGAAAAATATTTTTATTCAAATTCTTCGTGTCCTGATGCTTTTTCTGCTTCTTATTTCAGGAGTTATTGGCTATATAATTTACGAAGATACATTGTCGGAGTGGTGGATACCTGTCGGAGTGGCATTGATGATAGCTGTTGCTACATTTCCTTTCTACATGAGGTGGGCATGGCTGACAGCCGGAGATAATAAAATAGTTAATTTTTTGTGTCATTTGGTATGTGTGGGAGTTATGAGTTATGCACTGTTTCTTGTAGGTAACTATTGGTTGGCAGACCCTGCTTCCATGCAGGAAGAAGAAGTTGTAGTGCAGAGGAAGTATCAGGAGACGCATAAGAAAACCCGCCGGGTAGGTAAGAGGCGTTATGTACCGGACGGTGTACGTAAGGAGTACTATTTGGAAGTAGCTTTTACAAATGGTACTATGAAAACATTGCATGTACCACTCTCTACTTATAACAAGACACGACAGGGTGCAACAAAGACATTGACTTTGCAGAAAGGATTCTTCGGGCTTCCGGTGATAACAAAAGGACTTTAAAGAAATATCTGCGAAGGACTCATTGCAATGAGATATCCGACTTGTTGGCTAAAGCCACTTTTCTGCGGAGAAGTAAGTCGGATATAGTTAATGCATTTTCCATCGAATCGTTTGATAATTTCATAAAACCGTATAAGAAATGCAAGGATATTATTCAAGCTTTAGAAACATTTCTTTTAGATTGATTGTCACGCAGTCAAACTGATTCACCATATCCATACCGATAATCCCTGCATCATCTGATGTCTGGAAATCACCGTTTGTAGTATCCACTGCAAGATTTTTCAATTCGACCGGAACTTTACCGACCTTTATGCGGAAGGACGGTAAACGCAATATTTCTTTTGTTACCACTATGTTGAAGCCGCCACCCGTAATGTGTTCCCGTTTGCCGGAAGCGTCGAGTTCGGACTTATGGCCTTCATAATATCGGTAATACAAGCCGGCAGTAGAACATCCTGTGTCAAAGTGCAACTTGAGCTTTTCCCCATTGTTTGCCTCTGCTTTTATTTTCAGTGCGCGGTCGGTCAATATCATGTTACGTCCCGAAGCGGGGAGCGGTGTAGATGATACAGGAAAGACAATTTTTTTTTCTTTCGGATAGATACGCAGTTCATCGAACAAATTGATAAAATCCATGCCGAGAATTGCGTCAACCCTCATGACACTGTCCAGCGCGTTAGGCGGAGCAACAGTAATGAGTGGATAATGGAAAATCATGCTACCAATCTGCATATTCTCCACTGTTCCCATTTGTCCGTTCATAGCTCCGGGAAGCGTTGAATTGATTGTCAGCGAATCATTCAACATACGTACACCTACCTCTTTGGCAAAACGTTCGGACATGAAACTGGTTCCGGCACCGGTATCAAAAATGAAGCGGTATGTTTTTCCGTTGATTGTAACAGGTATTAAAATTGTTGTACCCCGCCAACCCTTCGGTTCAACACTTGTCGGTAGTTTTACTTTTTCTATTTCAATAGGGACGGATACATCGCAATCCGGTCGTGTGATACTTGGTGCCGGGATGCTACTCAATTTGCTATAGAAAGAAAAGACCTGCTCAAGTCCTTCATAAGCCTCTTTCTCTGCATTTTGTGCTTTAAGCTGGTCAATGATGCTTTGTGCATTCTGCGCTGCTGAAGCATAATTGCCCCTTAAACCGTCTATTTGACAGGCCAGTATAGTCATGCCAAGTACATTTGAACCTCCAATTTCATTCTGGTGATTGGTAAGTAGTTTCCGGATGCCGCTTATTGCTTTATCCGGACGGTTGAAGTTATAATCAATCATGATTTCCGACATCAGTTTAAGAAAATCAACCTGCATGGAATCTTTTAAGATCGGATAGTTTTCTTCCAGACCGAACCAGTCCGACTGATTGATAAGTGTTCCGATACGTTCGTCGGCACTTTGTGAAAAAACAGGGATAGAAAAAAGGACCGCTGCTAATAAAAATAATTTCTTCATTTGTTTTGGGTATTTTATAGTTCTGTATTTATGTGTATTTTTCTGACTATATTTTATTTGTTATATCCATAAGCTATTTTGTTTCTTTTGGTATGGTGGTAAATATAGTGAATTAATCAGAAACGTAGAATAAGGTTCGTTTTTATTTTGGGAAAGTTTGTTCAAGAACATAAAATTCGCCCTCTGCCAATCTTCAAAAGACTGACAGAGGGCGGCTACCATGACGAGAAAAAAGTCGAAGTTTATTGCTTGGCTTCGTTATTTTGTTTCAACAGAAATTCATCAATTGCTTTCTTCAGTTGGTCTTTGGGCAAAGCTCCCTGTGAGATTCTTGGCTGTTCGTTCATCGGAATCATCAGCAAGGTAGGGATGCTGCGAATGCCGAAAGCGGCGGCCAAATCCTGTTCTTGGTCCACATCAATTTGATAGATATCTATTTTACCGCTATATTCTTTGCTAAGTTCTTCAAGAATAGGGTGCAGCGCTTTACAGGGGCCGCACCAGGTTGCGTAGAAATCAACAATTGCCGGACGTTTGCCTTCAAATTTCCAATCGTTCGGATTGGCTTCATAATTATATACTTTCTTCAAAAAATCCGCTTTATTTAATGCTATTGATTTTGTAAAAATCCTAATATATTGATAATCAACAATGATAAATAGACAAATAATCTATACGCAACAAATTCACAACAAACAAATGGAGAAATGTTGTTCTTATGGTAGGACATAGGAATTAACGACCCGAAAATTTATTACCATACAAAGGGGTAAGGCGATAAGTACCCGCTTCCCAAAATCTTCGATTTAGGTTTGGTATTGCGCTGTTTTTACGGAGACACAACCCGAGAGTTGTGTGTTTCAAGATATTTGTGTTATCTTTGCATCCGAATATGACGATACAATTATTTCAATGAATGGAAACAGGATAAATAAGATGTCACACGAGGCTTTGGAAACCGCACCTCAAATGGCCAAAGCCGGGTATGATAAAAGGAATTGGGCGCAATACTCGCAATGGATAGCCGTAATCATGTCTGAACGGATGTCTAAACTTGGCATGACGCAACGGATGCTTGCAGAGAGAATGAATTGCACTCAGCAATATGTTTCCAAGGTGCTGAAAGGACATAAGAATATGTCGTTGGAAACTATATGTAAGATAGAAAACGCATTGGGTATCGAGATTATCAAAGGTCTAGACGAAAACGGGCAATAAAGCAGGAATATGACAAAAGAAAAGGAGAAAATAGAGGGTAAAGCAAGCAAGGTGGTCGCAAATTGCGACCGGTTGCCGATGACAGCGGGACAACAACCATTCAGGCAGGAAGAGATTGCCCGACTTATTTTGAATATAAGAGGGATGCAAGTAATGGTTGACCGCGATTTGGCTGTTCTATATGGTGTTGAGACCAAACGTCTTAATGAGCAAGTCCGCCGTAACATTGAGCGATTTCCTGAACGCTTCCGCTTCCAACTGACGAAAGAAGAAACAGATGAGGTGGTCGCAAATTGCGACCACCTCAAAGCGTTAAAGTTTTCCAAAGTCACGCCCTACGTCTTTACAGAACAAGGCATATCCATGCTTTCAACGGTACTTCACAGCCAAACGGCCATAGCTGTCAGCATCAAGATTATGGATGCTTTTGTTTCCATGCGCCGTTTTATTGCGACCAATGCCCAATTATTCCAAAGGCTTGAGACTATAGAGTATCATCAACTGGAAATGAAACAGCATCAGGAAGTGACCGACAGACGCATCGACGAGGTTTTCAAGCGTCTGGATGCGAACATTCCTCCGATGCAGGGCATCTTTTATGACGGGCAAGTGTTTGACGCTTACCGTTTCGTGTCTGATTTAATTCGGAATGCTGAACAGTCCGTTGTACTGATTGACAATTATGCGGATGATACCGTGCTGGCTTTGCTTGATAAAAGGAAGGAAGGGGTATCAGCCACTATCTACACGCAGCGTGTCAGCAACCGGTTCCAACTTGATGTTGACCGCCACAACGCCCAATATCCGCTTATCGATGTAAAGCGATTCAACAAGGCACACGACCGGTTTCTGCTCATTGATGATAAAGTGTATCACATTGGAGCGTCAATCAAGGATTTAGGGAAAAAATGGTTCGGGTTCACCCTCATGCGTGACATCACGGCAATAGAACTCATCAACAGGATTCAGCTTTAGTCCGGTTCGGCTTCAAAAGAATGCCTCGCATAGTGTGAACTTAATCCGCTTTTTTCGTTTGCTGCACCAGTTTTTGATGTTGCTCGTGCAGTTCGGGGAAATGTCTTCTGATGAACTGTCCAAACGAACAGTCGTTGAACCCGAATCGTCTTGCCAGTGACTTTATACTCTCGGTTGTCGTGGCATACAGGTGTATGGCTTCCCTGTATCTCTCCATGCTTTTAGGCGATACCATTTTGCCATTTTTCGTCTTTCTCATTCCGAGACTGGCGTGTAGTTCCGGTTCGTGTTCTTTCAAGTATTGCCTGAGGCATTCAGGATGCAGACCGAACTCTGCCGCGACCTTTGCCGTGGTGAGTCCGCCCTCTTTCAGCCGTGCGATGGCTTCAGCGTATTTGGCGGCGGTATCCGGATTGTATTTCCGCACGGAGGACCAGTCCACAGGCTTGCCTTCCTCATAAGGGATGCCTTTCCGCTCACAGACCAAATCCTTGTGCCAGGTCTGCAGGTAGTCATAGAAACCTCTTATCGATACGCCGGTCCGCTTGGCTATTTTCCGGGCGGACATGGGTGTAGTGCGGTACAAGTGGAGAGCCTCGGCATATTTCCCGATTGTTTCAGGGGTCGGGACATGAAGCGTTCCGCGTCCCGTTATCTTGCCCCTGTGTTGCTGTCTGGTAGCTTGCTCGCGTATCTTGATGCGGTTCCCGACCAGCTCCTTGTGGTAGAATATCAGGTGTTGTTCCAATCCGGTGTAGGAGACATTGCAACGGTCAGCTGCTTCCTGCACCGTAACATAACGGTCGGCACGCAGAAGCTCCATTGCCTCGGCATACTGTTCCTTGCACCACGGGCGCGTGCCGCGGGGCAGGCCGTCGTCCAGCCCCAACCGTTGCCGTGCCCGCTCGCGGAACTCCAATACTTCGGGATAATGCGTCCGCAACTGGCGGCCGAGGTTCGTGCCGCTCAATCCGAACTCACGGGCTATCTGCGATACATTGTACTCGATATAGTCCATGCTGTCACACGCCGCGATGGCCTCCTTGTATTTGGCGTGAGTTTCGGGACGCTGCCCGCGCCGCTGGCTTATCTTGATGTCACCGGCTTCCTCCCGGTCACATTTGATGCCGTTGCGTTCCAGCATCAGATGACGATGGTAGATACCGATATAACGGGAAAATCCGCTGGTGGATATTCCGCACTGTCGGCATATCTCCGCAATAGAGAGGTCGGTGGCAGCATATAGTTCCAACGCCGGGCTATATTTTGCTTCCGTCTCCGGCTTGCAGCCTCTTGTCCGGTTACACCCGTTCTCTTTCAAGTGCACATCCATCAATCGCCCCATACACTCTCCACCATAGTTATACCGAGGTTCTCTGCCATACCGGGCGCAGATCGTGTTTGTGACGATTGGGCATTCACGCGAATGATTTCATAACGATAGATGTGATTGCGAAGTAATGCGGAGAGCAGCTTATCTGCCTCCCCCTTATCACTGTAGGATGCCAGCTCAATGCGATAGAACCCCGATTCTTTATCATCAGGCGTATCCGGGTTGTTTATGGTAACACGTATATAGGGAGGCAATTTGCTATTTATAGCAGCGTAAGAATATTCCGTTACATACGTGGAAAATACGGGGCATCCGTCTTCACGTGCCGCCTGCGCGTCCTTGTCTTCGTAAAATTCTATCAGCGAAGCCCAATTGGGTGCATTTATGTCTGCGGTCGGAGGAAGATATTGCATCGGAGAAGCCATGGTAGGACCCTCTACCTGCTGTGTCTCAAGCACCCCCTCACGGTTCCATTGCGCGTAAGCCGGCAGAACAGTACCGGTGGCACAACGTCCGAAGAGCTCCGCCTTTTCCACACGCATGCGTTTTTGGGGCGCATCGACAAAATTGCCACTGATACCTATCTTGTCAATCACTTCAATCTTCGCGAGGGCACGTAGCATGTTGATATTCTTGGAACCGTTTTCCGGAGAAAGCTCCACAAAATCTTCCGGGCCTTTCCCGTCGAATGCTCCTTGCAAGAGGGTGAAATGTTGCAGCCCGGCCATCGGTATGTACTCGCCGTCGGCCACACCGGGCGGTGAAGGCATCCAGCCACCGCGCATATAAGTCTCGGGATCGATAATGATTTCTGTTTTTTGGACGAACGTTATCAATTGCCCCGAGACATCCTTGATGGTTGTTTCGCCGGGAGCGAGGCCCAGTGCCGTCATCTGGTGGGGACGGCCGTTGGCCAAAACCATGATGTAAAAATCTGTATCTGCCGTGGCGACATTGGCAAAATAGGGTTCGACGATGCTGGCTTCCACCGTATAAGCCACATAGTTTCCCCCATTACCGGCGGCCAAAGTGGTGTTGGCGTCGGGGGTGAAGTCGCGTAGCAGTTTCTGAGCACCGTCGAAGAGCAGGAAGCGGATGTCGTGTCCGGCAAGGTTCAGGTAATTTTCGGAGGTAGTGCCGGTTTGGCCGCCCGTGATGTCGGCGGCGCGTGTCTGTCTCGTGGCGCTCCCCTCCGGCGTGCTTGTGACGATGGTAAAGCGTAACTTTACGGGGTCACTCCCGTCTTCTGGCGCGGGACAGTCATCGTAGTCGTTGACGCATCCCGCGACCAGCAACATGACAGGCAAGGCAACCAACAGGCAGACCCATGTCCGGATGTGTATTGATAGCAGATACTTCATGGTGAATGCCGGTTTAAAATTCCACATCCTGCGGCGGGACGATACGCCAACCGTTGATATACACTTTGGCCCTCGCCCAGGTGCCGTTCTCGACAAAGAACATCATCGTGTAGTTATCATGGCAGTCGAGGTAGTCCTGGTCGGAATTGTCTCCTTCGTATTTGCCTTTAACCAACAGCAGATATTTTATCAGGTTGATGCGTATCACATCTTCTTCTTTATTGTTGCGCACCACTAACATGGGGGTGCGGCCGGCCATAAGCCGTCCGGTGGTAAGCTCTGCAAGCAGTCCGTTGGCTTCGGTCTGCACGCGGGAGGAGGCGCGTTGTGCCTCAGGGTCGTTACGGTCGAAAGTGGCGGATGTCAGTTCGACAGACCACGGGCGGTAGCTGAACGGGGTTTCGGAGACAACCTCGTTGCGGTAGTCCATCTCGCTGTTGGCCGCCTCGATGGCAAAGGAGAACTCATCGCGTCCGACGGGTGAGCCGTCCATGTTCTGCAACAGCACGCTCAGGTGCTTGATGTTGTGTGTCAGGTAAACGGGACCGATGTCTATCGTGCCGTAAGTGTCGGGAAAATCGACATCGGCGGCCATACCGTGATAGAGCCGTGTGATGTCACGGTCGCTATATAATGCAGAGGCATCGCCTTGCAGGGGCAGTACGGCTCCGAGGTCACCGATGGCAGCCGGCTCCTTTCCCCCTCCGATGACGAACGAGGCGGCGTCGGGTACGGACGATGCTCCCTCGCACCAGGCCAGCAGGTCGTACTTGCCGGGCTGTATGTCCAGTTCGATGAAGAAACTGTTGTCCTCGGTCGATTGCCGGTCAACGCTCCGTCGGGTCACCGGCCGTCCTTGCTTGTCGAACACGTACAGGTGTACACGGGTCACTTGCGGACCGAAAGCATCTCCTCCAAGTATATTTTTCGTGTAGCGGAAGCCCACACGATAGTGTACCGAGCAGTCGCCCTCGCTGTCGTAGATGACCGAGTCGCACGATATGGTACCCAGCGCAACGAGGACAAATAATATGCAGGTACGACAAATGCGGCGTAATTCGGACATTGCCATATTGTTATCTTTCTTATTCATTCTTTCATTTATGTAAAGGATTGCCGGCAGGGGCAATCTCGTTGTTTTCAGTTCCGGTGGAAGGTGGAACAATTCCGGCCTTCAGTTTCTTTTTTTTGCCGCGATATATGCCCTTGCGGCAGGGGCTTTCCGGAGGGACATTCGCTCTCCGCGGATTGATGTTATGGAATGACAGGCAGAAGACAAGAGCCTGTGCCTGTAACGGTATTTCAAGAAAAGGACGGCGGCAATACACGGCATGCGTTTCCGCGCTTCCGGATGCCGCCGTCCTTATTTCAGTCTGTCCGCCAAAGTGCAAACCTTGGCGGAGCGGGATTAGAGTTCTACCTGTTGAGTCGGTACGATACGCCAGCTCAGGATGTTCAGACGTGCCGATATCTCGTAGCTTATTTCCTCCACGGGAGGAACGATAGGCTGCGTTTTGTCCCTGAGGGCGGTGCCCAGACCGGATATTTTCGATACCTCAATGGTGTAGGTATGGTTGCGCACGATACCGAATGATCCGGGAGGGCACTTCGAGAAATCATACTTGTTGCCGTTATTTTTCTCTTTAACACCGGTCAGATAGTTGCCGTCGTCACCGTAGATGCCCAGATGCTCGACAGGGATGTTGAAGTACGCGATGCCTTCGCCATACTTGGTCGCGTAACCCGCGGAAAGCAGGTCGGAATTGACCTTGTCGATGTTATCGGCGCTAATCCTTACATACCTGTTGTTTTCGTCCTGTTCTACATCGTAGTAGTATAATTCAGGCAAACCTTCTGATTTGAGCTGGAGGGCGACATGGCGTCCTGCCACGACAGTATTCTTTATCGCACGTACCTCTTTTGACGGGTGTTCCACTTTGAAGTATGTCGTGTTGCGATATGAAGAATAAGAGGTAATGCCGTTTTCTGTTTTTTTCTGAAGGACAACGTTCTGCTGTTTGACCATGGCGTTGAGAATGCCCGATTCGAAATAAAGGTTGTATTTGTTGTTGGTACGGCCATAGAGATAGAATGACGGCTGACCCTCAGGAACATCCGTGTACGTGTCTCCTCCTGTCTTTGTAAGCTGATAATGACCCACGATGACGGCCGACGGAAGAACGGCTACCGGGTTGTATCCTTTCATGTCTGAATTATAGCCCCATGATTTTGCTGACGTGGTTGTCTCGCATGCGTAGAACACTTTGTTAAAGCCATCGGTTTCATTCCACGCGACAGATGGCTGAAGAGGATTGCCACCGTTAATTGCTCCTGATTTGATTTGGCTATAATTGAAATAATGCAGGTCATACGGATATCCTGTCCTGCCGGCACCGTAATCGTTATTTGGAACGACATCGGTTATATCGTCCGACACCGCCGGATACAGGTTCGTGTAGTACGAAGGCGAGCATCCCCAGTAGCTGCGGGAGTTGGGCGCGTCGTTCCACCAGGTCCTGTCGTTGAAGTTTGTCAGAAGTTGGGCATAGGTAGGATTGAAATTCTTGTTACTGCCTTCTACAATACCGTATCTCTTGATGATATAGATGTTCTGGTCGATCGCGTTCGGACGCCAGTATTCGGGTACGAATGTCAGCTTGTAACCGTTCACCTCCGTTGTATTGTCTGCGACAGCGGAAGTCCCCATCGTGAGCTTCATGCGCGCAGCGTAACGTTCGACATAAATATCGACCACGTTCATGTCACGTGCGGCAGCATCCTCCGACGGGTAGAGCTGGTTCGTGGAAATGGGAGTGGCGAACAGACGCACGTTTGTCTCTCCTTGAGGAGAGGTACCGTAGTACATGGAGTTGCTCATGGGGAAATTTTTCACTCCGTCCGCATTAGTGACTACCTGCTCACGTGTAATGGTTTCTATTTCATTTAAATCTTTCCCCGAGAGTCCGCTCACGTCCATTGGATTGACGAAACACAAGACATACGCCGGAAGGTTTTCTCCTTGATTGAGCGCGACAGGAATGGTGGATTTCCAGATCTTGCCTATGCTTCCACTACCATCCGTGAGTTGTCCTGCCTGAATTTCTTCATCAGTCAAGGTTTTTGCCTGACCCGTAGGATGACCGTTTCCATCATAGAACAGGAATGTCATAGAGTGTATGGTATTCTCCTCGGGTGTGCCAGTATCGAAATTCGTGTCACCGGCACGTGTTCCCACGGTTTTCGGGCTGACAATAGCCACGTTCAGGTAACGGACTTGGTCGTGGTCCACTGTTTCCTGACCTGGGGTATCGGGAGCCAGGTCGTCGGAACAGCCTGTCAGTAACCCCACTGCCAGTGCCATTACTGCACTGAATAACAGATTACTTTTTCTCATAATGATGAATTTTAAAATGGTTATTTAAAAAATTATTTCTTTTTCGTTTGTTCTATCATTCCCAGCTCGCGTAACCGGCTGACGGCTTCCGATGCCTCACCGATTCCCGACCGCGATGCTTCATCGAACAGACGGACAGCTTCGTCATAATCGCCGCGCTTGACGGCAAGGATGCCGCGGGCGTAAACCGCTTCGGGTACGTTGCCGGCTTTGGACAGGTATCCGGCAGCACGCTCCAGCTCGTCCCGTCCGAGGGCGATGTTTGCGGCGTTGAGGTTCGCCACGGGGTCATCGGGATACATGCGTACCGCCACCTCGAACACCTCGCGGTATTCGTCGGAACCCGGTTCGAGGCTCTGTGCCACGATGTTCATTTCATGGAGGCTCAGTTTCTGCGGCGCGCTCTTCAGCACCGCCATGATTTCATCGGCATCGGCGTAAGAGCGGATGACGTACTCCACGGTGTAATCCGAATGACGCAGTCCCGGATAGACATTTTCGAGCAGGAAGCGGTATTGATCCGGGTATGCGGACTTGAGTTTCCATTCACGGTCGTCGGGGGAAAGATTTTCCATGTCGATGATGGAGAGTATGGCCATCTTGTCGGCAATCTCCGAGGCTTCGACATAACGTCGCAACCCTGCCCAGTCTTCGGCCACCCAGGTGGACTTCATGACGGACGGATCGAACGCATAAAGTCCGCGCACGTAGTCGGCAAGTGCCGAAGTACGCCCCTTTGCCAGACGCTCGTTGTTGGCATACGGACCTTCGGGGGATGCGAAGCCTTGGATGGTGACAGCAACGATGCGCGTGTCGGTATCACCGCGCAATACATTGATGGGGTTGCGTATTTTTTGCAGCTCCTCGGGATTGCGGCGATAGTCGGGATGGATTTCCATACCGTTGACGGGAAAATCGATATAGGCTGATCCGCGTACCTCCCGTGTCTTTACCGGCTCGGCCACAGGAGTTATGAATACATAAGAAGGCTTGAATACCTTGGAAGTGAAGTCGAGGACGGCAAGGTCGTCGCGGCGGGAAGAGACCGGTCTGAATCCGCATCCGCATTCGTCCTCTGAGAGTGACAGCGTGGCTGTCTCCATCCACGGTTCGTAGGGAACCACGACCGAATAATCGATTGCCTTACCCGGACGGCACAGGATGGCATCGTCCGGAAGGTTGCCGTGGCGGAGATTCTGAATATAGCGGTTGCGTCCTGCCACAACAACATGCGGCAGTTCCATGTACGAATCTCCGTATGACAATACCGGAATATAAGTGATTTCCCGGTCGGACTTGAGTTTGAGGGATACCAGGTCGAGCTGCATGGATACGAAAAGATTGTTTTCCGAGCGTTCTACCTTGAGCGACTTCACACTTGTTTTTTTGTCTGCCGCATTTCCGAAAGGCGGGATGGCGGCAGCAGCCGTCGATACCGTTGCCCAGATAAGAATGGCGGCTATATATGGTGTCTGTAATTTCATACCGTAGTGAGTGTATATTGACATGATGATTTAGAATACATATACAAGATTGATGGCGGCCTTCGTGGGACCCACGTAATGGTGCGGCTTGTCTGTCTCCACCTTCTTGCCGCATCCCGCACACCGGAACCTGTCGTAACGGGTATAGGAATAGCCGAAACCGACCTCCGCTTCCAAGTTCCAATGGCGGCCGAGAATCCACGCGTAACCATAAGCGACACCGGCACCTACAAACCAGCCCTGATAACGGGAATCCTTCAGTTTCCGGGCGTCCGTTCCCAAGAGGTTGATTCTGCCGTTGAAGCCGCCGATGTTGTACTGGCCCGCCATGGCATGAAAGCCGAAGTAGTGGCCGCCCAGAACCTCGCAGAGCCAGTATCGGACTTCAGGCTGTACCAGCCAGTGCTTCCACCTCTTGTCGTTGGACAATGTCCAGACATTGAACTGCCCGCTGACATCCAGCGACCACCTCGGTGCAAGACCTATTTCAACACCCAGATTCGGGCTTAATGCCGCATCGGAGAGCAGGTTGGTTTTTACCGCCACGTTCTGTGCATAGAGTCCCTGTGAAATACAGGAAAAGGCTATCACAAACAATAAAAACACATGTTTCATTTCCTATTTTCTATTTTATCAGTTCTACACTATATTTGCACTTTCTCTCCGCAAGAGAACGATTGCATTTGGAATTGCGTGATTTACAGGCGATAACCGTATCAAACGGGCATTGTTTTCAACAACAAGGGTTGTTACGCTCAACAGAAATTGTGTGAATCAATCTTCATTGACGACAATCTTTTCCTGTTTATCAATCAGTTAAACCTTGCATCACGCATCCATAATTCTCTTGCGGAGAGAACGAAGTTACAGCCCAACGATTTTTACTCCTTGCAGAAGTACCTCATCTTACCGTATCCCATTCGTTTTTGGGAGCCGCTCACGGGAATCTTTGAATACATTATTCATATTCTCATTCCGGTTTCACTTTGGAACGTGAACATACCCCATACAACGTCTGCTAACCGGTACCTCTCTTTTCAAGAGAATTAGCGATTTGTTTTGTGTCTAATTATTAGACTTTTTAGACTATTTGTACAGTGTAAAAAGTCTGATCTTGCTCAACCAACCCCTATTTTGTTTGGATATTCTCAAGAAAACGCCCTCTAAACCGTTATTTTATTTGTTTTTGTTTGGCTGTTTCTTGCATTTTAGGTAATTTTGCAGTGCAAAATAATTCTCTTGAAAAGAGAGTTAACGATTTGCACAACAGATTTCCTCGTCATATTCTACCTGCCCGATTGTATCAAACCGAAGATTTGTTTTATTTGCCGTAATCACTACAAAGCATTGATAATCTGTCTATTCGCCTTGTCAATAGCAGAAGTATCCAGTGATGCGAGATAGATGCGCGTAGTTTTTTCGGAGTCGTGTCCCATCGCTTCGCTGATTATTGCAAGCGGAATGTTCTTGCTCCGGGCTATGGAAGCCCAGCCATGGCGCGCCACATACGTTGTCAATGGGATTGCCAGTCCCAGTTGTTCGCCCAACCTTCTCAATTTGTCGTTGACCAGATGCGCCGCATTCTTGTACTGCCTTCGTGCGTCCGCATCCATATTCCTGATGATGGGCAGCAGATAGGGCGTGTCGCCGGTGTCGTATTTGTCGATGATTTCCTGCATGGGCTTCTCCCATTTGATGGAGAGCTGCTGTCCGGTTTTCTGTCTGCGATAAGAGAGGATTCCGTTGCGAAGGTCTTTTTTCTTCAGAAACGCCATGTCGATGAACGACATTCCGCGTGTGTAGAACGAGAACATGAAGATGTCCCGGGCAAAATCGGTCGCCGGAGAAAGCGTCAGGTCCAGATCCCGTATCTGGCGGATGATGTTCAAAGAGACTGCCCGTTTGACAGTCTTGTCGATACCCGTATAGACATGCTTGAACGGAGAGCGTTGCATGGTCAATTCCTTTTCAACGGCCCGGTTGTAGATGGCCCGCAAGCCGCGCATATAATAGGATGTGGTATTAGGACACGCTCCGGCCGCTTTCAGGAAGTTCTCATAGCGGACCATCAGGTCGGAATCCACCTCCTCGAGAGGTATATCGTTTTCGCCACGGAAACGCCTGAAACTGTTGATGACCGTCGTGTACCGTTCGGCTGTACGGGGTTTCCCGATCTGTCCCAGCTGTCGGATGACCTCATGGGCAAAGGAGATGAACCCCTTGCCGTCCGAAGGCGTGAGGTAGCACTTCACCACTTCCTCGGCGGTATAGTCTTCACCGGCACGGTCAAGACGTGCGATGATGTTCCTGAACCGTTTGGCATTCTCGTACAGAATCTCTTTCAATGATGCAAGATAGCTGCTGCGGCTGTCTCCGACACCGGGCGGAAAGATGATTTCCGCGTTAACGGAATCCCATTCACAGGGATATACCTTGTAGCCGGTATTGACCTGCCGGGCCACCCTGTTGTGAATCACTTGGTAGAACAGTGTGCCTTCTTTCGTTGGAATAGAAGATGCACGAAATTTAACTTTCATTGTTGCCATATATAACTGATTTAGTGTTTCCACTTATAAAAGATAAAGGAGACTGTAGCTAATGTGATGGCAATCAATCCGGCATATACAACTGTTATTTCGCTCAAAATCTCAGAATGAAGCATCTTCACATTTGCGAATATGACAAGGGCAAAGAATGTGGCAAGTATCAGCAACAATGCAATCATGCACCAGAATGTCATCTGTGTCATGGATATGCGGTTCTCGTTGCGGCGGATTTCCTTGTCCGCTTTTTCGCGTTCCTTGCGGATATGCGATATGGCATTGTCGGCAATGGCATTGATTTCATCCAGCAATGCCTGTATGTCGTCTTTCGTAAGCCTTATCGGAAATGATGTCTTAAGCAGGTCATGGAGATTCTGCATCGTACATGCGTATGCACCGATTCCTTCAATGAGCCTGTTCAATAGTCTGTATGCCTCCGCTATCTCCGGTTTGAGTCTGCGGAACTCGTTGGCAAGCGCATCGTTCCGTTGTTCAAGTCTTTGCCGCCGTGCTTCTTCCGCTTTGATGTGGCTGACAGAGCATTGGTTTACCTTTTCCAGTTCTTCCTTTACCGCATTGATTTCCTTGAGCAGATTGCGCAATTCGGCAGTCTGGCGGTTCACTTCCAGTAGCAGTCCTTCAAGTTCCTGCTTATCCTCTTTCAGTTCCTGTCCTGATGTATAATTGGCAAGCCGCTCCCGTAGGGCAGACGTATCGGGTTGTCTCATTGTCGCTGGTGTCTTTTAGGTTTGTCATTTGCGTTTCATTCCTGATTTCTTTTGCAGGCCGAGCCTGTGCGAAGCCTCCCGCGCACAACGGCGCATGAACTCTATCTCGTCCTCTTCCGGGTCACGCCCCCATTTGAGGTCGGACTGTGAGCCGCCTCCGCCACCGCCGTAAACCTCCCCGTAAGGAGAAGCGACAAGCGTAAAAAAGGCAATCGCCAGATTCTGCAAGGGCTGCCAGTTGACCAGTTCCCGGTGGTCGAACTCGTCATTCAGGCAGTCAAGCACCTTTTCGGGGATATAGCGGTCGTAGTCCTTTCCGTCATGCTCAAACTCAAAGCGCAGGCGGTCGGAGTTCCACTCCGTGTAATACTCAGAAACCGGATTATTCCGTCCGACATTGGTCTGTGTCTTTTGTCTGGCTTTATTGTGAACAGACGGCTTCGGTGTCGTTATAATAGGTTGTTTCGGTGTCGAACTTTCCTGTTTGGTCTGTTCGGGATGCAGTTTCTCCCAAGTCCGCTCGATACGGGATGCGGTCAGGTTGCGCCCCTTTCCAAGTTCCGAGCCCTTGAACCTTGAACTGCCCTTATGAAGCACATAGCCGCGTATTATACCTTCATTGTCCTTGCGCAGATACAGCTCGTAGCCCTTGGCGGCAAGTTTCTCCGCATAGCCCTCCCAAGACCATTTATCCAGTTCGCGCAAAGCCTCCATGCAGTCCTCGCTGACTTGCGGAATACGGCTATCATGTATGTGTTTGGCAGTTATCCATCCCCTTTGCAGGGCAATTTTCTCCGCCGCCCGATGTGCGCGGATATGGATGGCGTGGTCGTTGTTGATGTTCCCGTTCTCGTCTATCCGGCAAACGACGGCATGGAGGTGAGGTATGCCGCTGTCGGATTCCCTGTGCAGCCACACGCTGGACTTGCTGCCCGATATGTTGGTTGGCACGGAAATGACCTCGCCGTCATTATTTAGGATTTCCTGCTTGTCGAAAGCCGCCGCGAAGTCGTTCCACAGTTGCTGCCAGTCCTCGACCGTGAAATCTTCGGTATGCTCCATCGCCGGGCTTATCTCCAAGCGGATGACGTTGTTCTTGATGTCCGGGCGATCCATAGTGACAAACTTCATTTCCGTCCAGATGCCCGAAGCGTCCATGCCCTGCGGCATGAAGTTGTCGCAGATGCGCGTTATCTTTTCGGGGTGTTTCTTGTTCCTTGATTCGCCCGACACGTACAGCATCGCCCTGATGCCGTGACTAATGGATTTTGCCTTGGCTATCATACGGCATCCTCCTCTGTCTCTTCGTCCGTTGTCCCTGCCGGGTAGCTGTTCGCCTTCTGCGCGGACTGCAGGAAGTCGGTAACGTGGTCAGTCACCCGCGCCACTTTCTCGTACCATTCGAGCATGGTGGGCTGATGGCGGAAAAGGCGCACCTTCTCGTCATCGTTCAGTCCGTGCAGGGCGTTGGCGAAGTTCACCATGTCCGTCCTACAGGCCGCAAGCTGCCGCAGACCGTCCACCTCCGTAACTGAAAGCCGCTGTCTCGGTCTGTAATTGAGTGCCCTTGCCCGTATGAAGTCGCTGCGTGTCATGCCGCACTGCCCGGCGGTGCTCTTAATCTGATAAAGCTCCTGCTCCGTGACCTTGGTGACCACCACCTTGTCACGCCTTATAACGGGCTTTTCCTGCCCGGATTCCTGATTGGAAGTATCTTCGTTTTTCATATAACCGGTGTCCTTGAAATTGTAGTGAAACGGTATCTAAAAAAGGGAAGGTGCGAGCCTGCGAGCGGCTGGGACAACGACCTTTCGGGGCGTTGCGAGAGCGTCGTGGTAATACCGTCCGAAGGCGGTAATACCTCGGCATATCTCGTAACTCAACGCTATCGCTCCATGCCACTCCTCCCGTTCGTCTGCCACTTTCTGCACGGAACGGATGCCGCTTATCGTCGGACTGCGGAACAACAGGAAGGGTGTTGTTTGCCCTGTCATTGTCGGTTCGGCAGTTTTGTCGTCTGCCATTCGGCTCTTACTCTTCCCTCTGTTCATGGAAAAATGTATTGTCTGTGTGGCTGCCATCCGCTGTTTTCCACCCACGGATGCACGGGAAGATCATCACGGATGCCACCCTTGAACGGCTGGTGTTGATAAGCCCCATGTCTGTGAGTGCGTCCAGCAGGTTGCGTATGCGCTTCCTGCCCATGTTCCATTGCGTGGAAAGCTGTTCTTCGGAATACTGCGCCTGACCTGCGGAAAGCGTGAGCGGTCTGCGGAAACCGTTGCTTTCTCCTGTAATCAGTGCCATTCTCGCCAACAGGTCGCCAAACAATATGAAGTTTACAGTTTCCCTGCCGTCAACATCTGTCGTTGTCCCGCATAGCCATTGCAATGCCTTCTGAGAAAAAACTAATGACAGGGATGCGATACCTGCCGGGTACATGAATCTGTATGTTTCCTTGTCCATAAAACTTTGTCTTTATAAGTGTGATATTTTTGCTTTTGGAAAAGAATAAAGCCGTGCAGGAACCGGTATGAAAATACCAATTTGTCCTTTTGTTGTACCCTGCACGGCTTCATCATCCCGTAATCGTATGTCGGATGAAAAAGGGCAACGGCTGTTCATGCGACACTCTGAATTGTTCCAATCTTGAAAGAAGGGAAGAAAAAAAGAGATTGTATGAACGCAGGTCAAATGCCTTTCTATCTTTTGCATACGGTTACTTGCCTGCTCCGTTGTTTCCGGTGTTTGCCTGTGTCGGTTGTATGGATACCGGACGCTTGTCAAGGCTTGACACGGCACGGTTGATGTCCTCCGCGTTTACCGCGATGGAAAGCAATGCCCTATTTACCGTCACTAACTGCTGCTTGTCGCAAAACTCCGATACACGTTCCAGTAAACCGAATGCACGGTTCAGCCGATGTCCCTGTACGTTGTCTGCCGTCAGGCGGTCGTTGTCCGTACTGCTGTTGAGATAGCGGTTAAGCGCAAGGCGGTCGTCCGATGAAATGTTGTCAGCCGACACCTTGCCGTCGGCGATGGCGATGCTCACGCGCAAGGCGTCCGCCTCATAGATGCCTACGCTCTCCAAGAATGTGCGGATGATTTGTGCGTCCTTACCGCTCACCTCACGTTTACGGTTCTCGTTCTTCTTCTCTGCCGGAACGGTTGCGGCTGCGCCGCCCTGTTCCATGTTCCTGTTCTGTTCCATACTACGTTTGTTTTTTGATGTGAATAAAAAGGTTGTTTACTTCCGTCCTGCGATGTAGCGGTTGGCTTCCTCCGCGATTTCTTCCTGTGAGGAGATACGGACACCCGTGAGGAAAGCGTCCAGATCCTCCTTCTTGAAGAAGCACAGTTTGCCTGTCGGCTTGTACATCGGGATAGCCCGGCGCATCATCAGTTTTCGGAAATAGGAGAGCTTGAAGCCGCAATACTCGGCCGCCTCCCTGGTACTTAAAAGTTTTCTTTGCTCTGTCATGTGCGTATATTTTAGTGAATAATCTGCTTCGCCTTTGTCGTGGCGACAGTGCAAAGGTATGGCGTAATTATCCCGAAACAATTACTATAAATAACACAAACAGAGAACTTTGCGGATTATAAATGCAACTATAAACGGAGCAGAAACGAAGTATAAGGGAACTATAAACCCTCCATAATCCCTGATAATCCGCACATGGTAACTTATAAGTGCGGAAAGAAACAGGCCTGTTCTCGGACGGGCATAAAAAATCCCGCCATCGGGTTACGGTGACGGGAACAAGGAAGATAATTTTGTGAATAATATCGCTTAGACTTTCTTGAACTCTTCGAGGTCGTAGGTGTCGAGCTTCGGACGCAGGCGGGTGGCCTTGCGCAGCAGTTTGGCGATATGCCTCTGGTGTTCGGATGGGTTGTCCCTGTAGGCGGTCTTGAAGTTGCTTGCCAGCTGTGCGCCATTGTTTAGCGGCCAGAACTTCTCGAAGATGACCCATTTGCCTTTCCTGATTTTGAGGGCGGCGCAAAGGGCACTGGCGATATAGGCGTAGAGTGTCTGATTGATTTCGTCATCCTCTTTTTTCATCAGCGGCCGGAAGTCCGTATCAAGATAACCGTCTTCCCGGAACAGCACCAACAGGAACAGAGCATCGTTGGTTTGCAATGTTTCAGGCAGTCTCCTTATCTGTTCCGGCTGCACCTTTGAGACGAGGCTGTCGTAGTGCCTGATTTCATCCTCCTGCTTCATTGTGACAGGCGGCGTGGACGCAGAAAGCACGGCGTCGATTTGCCTTTCAATCGGTTCATCCGCGTATTGCCGCTTCTTTGGAACAAGTCTGTTCCACCGTTGTAGCAGCCATGATTTTATCTGTTTGCCGTATGCCATCCCGATGATGCAGGGCAAAAGGAAAACCACGGCGAAGAGCGAGACCATGGTTATGCAAGTGCTCCAATCCGTATGTTTGTCGGGAGTAAGAATAAAGGCAAGCAGCAGCGATATGACAAACCATGAGGCGGTCAGGACAGAACGGTCTTTGGAAAACCATTTGTCTATGATGATGTCATACAAGAGGAAAAACTCGGCAAACAGTCCGATCCACCCGGCAATGGACAGGGTGGCAAACACAAATCCTGCCGTGGTCGCTCCCATGCGGAAAGCGACGGCGGCAACCAGACCGAATGCGGTTGCGGCTACTACAATAAGCGGCAGTAGCATTGTAAGGAAATTATCGGAGATTCGTTTCATAAAAGGGGCTTATCAAATTAAAATATGCTATTCAGCTTGTTTACGGCTGCAATCTTGTCTTCCATCAGTACCTCCGCATAAATCTGGGTCGTTGCGACAGAACTGTGTCCAAGCAGTTCGCTTACCGTAGCAATGTCACTCGTGGCCGCGAGGGTCAGCGTTGCGAAACAGTGCCTGCTCGTATGAAAGGAGACCCGTTTGTTGATTCCGGCTCTCTTCGCCATCGTTTTCAAAACGGCGTTGCATCCTCCGCATGTACCTATGTCAAAGACAAAATCATCAAGCGTCTTGTCACCACGCTCAGGCATCCATGCCATCGCATTTGTACCCAAGGGGATGGTTACTGGCTTTTCTGTCTTTTTCATAGCTTCTATTCTTAAAACAGTCCCTGACTGCGACTTCTCGATGTTGCCCCACTTCAACTGCTTCAGGTCGCTGTAGCGCAAACCTGTGAAGCAGCAGAATATGAATGCCATCTTGGTCGTGGTGCTTCGTGTCTCCACCTCCATCAGCCTGTGCAGTTCCTCACGGGTCAGGAAGTCACGTTGGTCAGTTGGCTTCTTTATCCGCTCGTCCCTTGACAACAGGTGATATGGGTTGCACTTGATGACACCGTCCCTCGCGGCTTGGTTGAGCATCGTGTTCATCTTCAACTGGAACAGGTGCATGGTCGATTTAGCCAACCGCTTTGTTCCACCGTCTGGAGTCCGGCACTCATAGACATCGGTCATGTAGTGCAGAAATCCCCTGTAGAACTCCCGGTCTATGCAGTCCATCGTGAGACGCGGGCTTTTAATGTATGCGAGATAGCCGTTCACCATGCGGATAAGGGTGGCGAAGTGTTTGAGATAAGTTGAGGATAGTCCTACGTTTGCGTGCATAGCTTTGGCATATTCGTCCATCCATGTGCTGACAAGAATTTTGTCGGCCTCCTTCAATGGGCTGCCGTCCTCTTCCGGTGTTTCACCGAGCATCCGTTTCGCCCTGATGGCAACGGCCTTGTCCATCGCATTTTTATTCAAATCCTTTGCATGTGGAGCGGAATCAGGGACAAGGTACAGTTTGGGATATTCATACCACCTCTTGCCCTTGTCATAATAATCAAGGTATATTGTCCTGTTGCCGTTCTTCAGCTCGCGTGTCCTTATCTCTATCTTCATGCCTGCCTGTCTTTGCCGAAAAACCTGTCCATCATATTGACGGCATCAATCTTCTTCTGGTCGATTATTTTCGCGTATATCTGTGTGGTCGCCACGTTCTTGTGACCGAGCAGCTTGCTCACCGTGTAGATGTCAACTCCTATGGTCAGCATCATCGTTGCGTAGCTGTGCCGGCTGACGTGAAAGGTCACGTGCTTTTCTATCCCGGCTTTCTTCGCCCATTCCGCCAGTCTTTGCTCTATGACGGAAACCGCACTTGACAAACGGAAGATAGGCTCGTCCCCGTCTTCCGTCTCGCGGAGATAGCCAAGGGCATCCTTGGAAAGCGGCACGTTGACAACTTGCTGCGTCTTGAGCATCCTGACCCTTATATAACGGGTAGAATCGTCAGGTGTTGCCAGCACCTTGTTCCATGTGAACGTGCGGATGTCGCTGAGACGCAGCCCCGTAAAACAGGCGAACAGGAATGCCTTTTTCAGTTCTCCATCCTCGCAGGGGGTAGCCATCATTCTTTTCAATTCATCGATGGTGAGATAGACCCTTTTGCTTTCCTGCTGATGGAAGCGTTCCTTGGAGGTCAGCAAGGTCATGGGGTTGCGCTCGATGATACCGTCACGTAGTGCCGTGTTCAGTGCTGCTGTAAGCACGGCCTGTGTCTGTAGTCCCGTGCAGTTGCTTATCGTCCTTTCTTCGCTTTTCAGTCGCCTGTTCTTCGCCGTGCGGAGGAAATTGATGAAGCCACGGCAGAAATCCAAATCGACCTCCAGCATGGATATGTTGAGCCGTCCGGTTGAACGTAGGTATTCCTCCACCTTGCGCCGCATGAACTTACGTCCCTTCATGGTCGATTCGGTCAGCCCGTTCCCCTCGCTGGCATATTTTTCAAGATACGCAAGAAGTGGCATCGAGGCTTTCATCACCTTGTCAAGGTTGGCTATGCCGTAGTTCTGTAGCGCGATGATGCGCTCTGACTTTATCTTCTCGGCAACGCTTCTCGCATGTTCGTTCTGTATCTTGTCAAGAGGTGTGTTCTCCGGGACAAGGTACACGCCAAGCGACTCCACCTTGCGCACACCTTTTGAATAGATGTCAAGATAGAGACTCCTGTTGCCGTTTGCGAGTTTGCGCTCCCGGATGCGCACAGGCTCTTTCGCCTTGGTTGTCTTCTTCGGTCTTCCCATAAATCATTCAAAATTGTCCTTGCCGTCAAGCAACGTATTGTTTTTCTTCTGCAAAGGTACAATAATTGTTTTGTTTCACGTAACAAATACGCAACAAATATAAGGAATTTATGGAAATTTATGTTTCGTCAAAGGAATCAAAAAGTACAATCAATTATAATTGAATACCAATATATTACGCTTCTTTTAGTTACTTTGTTTTCACTTGTTTCGATTTTGTTTTCTTATCGCAAAACTTAAACATCATTACTTCCATTTTATTTTCTTTTTTTGTTGGTTCATTACTCTTTTTATTTTCTCCGCTGTTTCCTGCGCAAGCAGTGGTAGCAAGTACGATAGCGAAGGCACTCATAATACTTTTGATTAGTTTCATAATTCTTTTCTTTTTATTTTTTCTCTGATGCAAAGATAGAGGGATTACAGTTCCCCTGAAATGGCGATTTGGCCGGAACACTTGGCGAAATTTCCTTTAGACAGTTAGTTAATGCTAAAATATGTCTTTTATTTTTTGGTAGGGAAGAGATAGACTTGGTTGTGGATTATGGTGCACGAGTGAAGATTGTCTATTTGGAATAGCCGTATCATATCTTTGTTGACGGAAGCGCATGAGGTGGTGTATCATGTGTTATAGTCAAGGAGTATTATACTCCGGCTTCTCAGGCTAATCACCAATCAATTTGCAGGATATTAGGAGAAAAACGGAGTTATTTATTTTTTGAGTATTCGTTTTAAATAGTCGGTATTCGTTAAGTTCACTGTCTCGAAAACACCTTTATAAAAGACGGCAAAGTTATTGAATACGCAAGGCAACTCCTTTGCTTTTTGTAGCGTATCCACTTGGACGAAAGATACAGGAACGTCATTTGTTTCACAAAACTGTTTTATTATGTCAATGTATTGATAAATATAAGGGCATTGCATATCATGATAAATTGTCAGTTCTTTGTTTTCAATCTCTAGTTTCTTGGCGTTTGGTGCAAACTTGGGTGTTGTTCCGTCAAAAGAGAGAGCTAACAATTCATATCCATTATCGGTAGTATCGACAACCTCAAAGCCGAACTTTTTGGCAAATGTCTGGTCGGAAAGCCAGCTCTTTTGTTTTTTTGCCCCGAGCATACAAACACCGGATTTGCCTTTCTCTTTCGCATCAGCTAGACAATACTCCATGAGCGATTTTCCATATCCTTTTCCTTTGGAGCTACCCAGCACCCATAGACAATACAGATAATAATAGTTGTTGCCGATGATAGGAACCCAAGCTGTTTCAAGAGGGGCATATTCGATAAAAACCGTGGCCTTTGCATTTAATTTTCTAAAGATATGACCTTCGCTCAGCCGCTCGGAAAGCCATTGGCGTTTGGCATCAATACCCGGATGAGACTTCTTACTGCGGATAATGCAACATAAATGTTCATCGGTAAGGTTTTCATTCGTCAGGTTTATAAAATCAGTATTCATGTGTAAGTTTGTTTTAGGTTTGGACATTATCAATCAGTAAGATGTATTGAGCCTATCTATTATCATTGTACAAATGTAGCGAATTTATGTAATATTGATTACCTATAAATGACTTTCATTTATGATTGAAGTAAAATAGAGCAAAGCCGTACAGATTTAAACAAAATAATCTACATAACGAAAAAATATGCATCATGCTATCATTCATTTTAATAACCTCTTAATTATTAGAAGAATAAGTATGATAGATAGCTTTTTAGAATGTATCTATCATACTTTTACAGCTAAAATAGAGTATCTATCATCAATAAGATAGTTGAATAAAGGATGGGCGGACGTAATATAGCTTGTTTTTGTTGCTATGAATCCGTATAAATCCGACTATCATGGGTTGATAATCCAACTTTAGCAGCTCTAAGTTTGTATCCCACGTATGCGGGCTGTGCATCCCACATGTATAAACCGTATATCCCACGTATGCAGGCTGTATACCCCACATGTGTGGGCTATAAAAATACGACTATTTCTAATAGATTGTCAAGCCGTTAGATATAGGTTATCTTACTATAGATCGTGCATTCTTATGCCTTTAAAGAAAGAATTTTATTTAATGCTATACTGGAATTAGGTATAAGCTGGGTATGATAGATATACGTTTTTTACAATAAAAGTATGATAGATAAATTGAAAAAGAACTGTCTATCATATTTATTCTTTTGATAATTAAGAGGTTATTAAAATGAATGATAGCGTGATAGATATTTTTTCATTATGTAGATTCTTCTTCAAATTTGGTGGTAATTTAACCAGTCGGTGGTATCTCCATTCCCCTCCTTCGGGGAAGGAGGGGTGGCTGAAAGCCGGGGTGGTAGGTGGA
>OWHU01000301.1_pt1 | contig 32029 bp, 19 predicted proteins | sample 1732671 | NCBI WGS metagenome assembly OWHU01 (sample SAMN05065740, study PRJEB22554) | human gut metagenome | biome: ENVO:2100002; feature: ENVO:00000062; material: ENVO:00002003 | host: Homo sapiens | place: USA
CGAGATGAGCGCTAGTCTCGTGGGCTCGGAGATGTGTATAAGAGACAGCCGGTAGCCTGCTCTATCTTGCCGTCGGAGATGGAGACGGTGCCGCTGCTGGCAATGCCCGCGCCGCCGCTCTTGCCGCTGCCGCCGGCGGCGCTGATGGTGCCGCCGGAGATGGAGAGGCTGCCGCTGCGGCTGTCGCTTCCGCTACGGATGCCGCTGCCACCGGTGCCGCTGTCGGCGTCGCCGCCGACAGCCTGCACTGTCGTGCCGCCCTTGATGGTGAGCCCGCCGTAACTGCTGATGCCAGCGCCGCCAGTATGGTAGGATTCCTCGCCGGTGGACCTGCCGCCGATGGCTTTTTTGATGGTGCTGGTAAGGATTTCCATGGTCTTGCCAAGGATGCCGCTGCCGCCCCACTTGCCGCTGCCGCCGGTGGCGTTCTCGACGGTGGCGCTGTAGATGTAGAGCTTAAAGTCATCGCTGCTGCCGTCGCCGCAGATGCCGCTGCCGCCGGTGCCGTTGTCGGCGTTGCCGCCGGTAGCGTTTATGATGGTGGAGTTCTCGATGGTGAGCTTGCCGTCGCTGTAGATGCCGTTGCCGCCGCGCTTGCCGCTGCCGCCGGTGGCGTTCGTGATGTCGGCGTTGTCGGAGATGGTGAGCATGCTGCCGCTGGAAATGCCGTTGCCGCCGGTGCCATCGGTAGAAGCGCCGCCGGTGGCGTTCGTGATGTCGGCGCTGCCATCGATTTTGAGATCACGGCTGCTGTAGATGCCGTTGCCGCCGGTGCCATTGGTAGAAGTGCCGCCTGTAGCGTTCGTGATGGTGGCGCTGTTGGAGATGGTGAGCGTATCGCCGCTGCGGATGCCATAGCCGCCGGTGCCATCGGTAGAAGTGCCGCCCTGCGCGGTTCCGATGTTGACGCTATGGATGGTGAGCGTGCCGTCGCTGGCAATGCCCGCGCCGCCGTCGCCGTCCTCGCCTGTGGCGTTGCCGCCCTTGGCCTTCGTGATGATACCGCCCAAAATTTTCACAATTTTGCTGCGGATGCCGTGGCCGCCGGTGCCGCTCTCGCCGGTGGCGCCGCCGCCGGTAGCCTGTTTTATCTCGCCGCCCTCGATGGTGAGCTCGCCGTCGCTGTAGATGCTGCTGCCGCCGGTAGTTTTGCCATCGCCGCCCTTGGCGTTAATGATGTTGGCGCTGCCGGAGATGAAGAGCTGGCCTTTGCTGTAGATGCCGTGGCCGCCTTGTTCTCCTGTGGCAGCGTTTCCACCGAGAGCACCCGTGGTGGGGTCGGGAATCTGTTTGCCGTTATCATCAGTAGTCAAGCTGCCGATGGTGCCGCCCTCGATTTTGAGCTCGCCGTCGCTGCGGATGCCGTCGCCGCCGGAAGCTTTGCCGTCGCCGCCCTTGGCCTTCGTGATGGTACCACCCAAAATTTCCACAATTTTGTTGCTGCTGCCGCCGCGGATGCCGCTGCCGCCGCGGATGCCGCTGCCACCGGTGCCGCTCTTGCCGGTGGCTTCGCCGCCGGTAGTCTGCTGTATCTCGCCGCCCTTGATGGTGAGCGTACCGTTGCTGCCGATGCCACTGCCGCCGGTGCCGCTCTCGCCGGTGGCGTCGCCGCCGGTAGTCTGCTCTATCTTGCCGCCCTTGATGGTGAGCGCAACGTTGCTGCGGATGCCATAGCCGCCGTCGCCGGTGTGGCCGGTGGCAGTGCCGCCGGTAGTCTGCTGTATCTCGCCGCCCTCGATGGTGAGGGTGTCGCCGCAGTAGATGCCGTCGCCGCCGTCGCCGGTGCGGCCGGTGGCCATGCCGCCGACAGCGTTCGTGATGGTGCCGCCGGACATGGTGAACTGGCCGTGATTGCGGATGCCGTAACCGCCGTCTTTGCCGCTGGCAGTTGCATCGCCGCCCTTCACGGTTCCGATTTTGGCGTTGTCCTTGATGGTGAGCTTGCCGTAGTTGTAGATGCCGTCGCCGGCGCTGCCGCTGTCGGCGGTGCCGCCGGTAGCGTTATCGATGCGGGCCTCCCCGGAGATGGTGAGCGTACCGGCGCGGATGCCGTCGCCGGCGTCACTGCGGCTGTTGCTGCTGTCGCCGTCGCCGCCGGTGGCGCTGACAATGTGGGCATTGCCGGAAATGGTGAGGTCGCCGTCGCTGTGGATGCCGCTGCCGCCGTCGTAGGAGCCATGGCCTTGGCCGCCCTGCGCTGTTTCGATGGTGCCGCCCTCAATGTTGACGGTAATATTTTTGCTACCGCTGCCGCCGCCGATGCCGTCGCCACCGAAGCCGCCCTGGGCGTTTACGATGGTGCCGCCGGAGATGATGATATTGGTGTTGGTGCTGCCAGTAGCCTTTGCGCCGCTGCCGATGCCGGCACCACCGTCGTTATCATTGCGCCCCGACTGGCTTATGGGGCTGATGGCGGTGATGTTGCCGCCTGCTATCTCAATGGTGCCGGCACCTTTGCTCCAGGCGCCGCCGATGCCAGCAGCGCCACTGTCGCCTGTGGCAGTCAGGCTGCCGGTGTCTTTGCCATCCTCCTTTTCGGATGTGATGGTCAGTTTGCCGGTGCCAACGGAACTGCTGCTATCATCGCTCTTTTCATTGTGCTCGAGGCCGGCATGGTGGTCGCCGCTGGTCAGCTTGTTGTCGCCCTTGAGCGTGATTTTCGTGTCGCCCGCACCCCCGACGCTGAGGGCGGCTTGCTTGTGTATTTGCTTGTCGCTGACATCGATGTTGACATTGTCCAGCGTCACGTTGAGGGTGTTGTCGTTGCCCGCGAGCTTGTTGATGATGCGGATGACGTTTTGGGCCGCGGCCTTGAAGTTATCCGCCGCGGTTTTCAAGGTCGTGGTAGATTCGTTCCGGGTCTCTTCGTCGTCATTGGCGGCGGCGACCTTGAGGGGTGCGCCGGTGTATGTGAACTGGCTTTCGGGCGCGGGGCTGCTGCTCCCCGTGCTTTCCGCGCCTTCGGCAGGGGTCCCACTGCCGGTGGTGTCGCCGGACTGGGTCTTGTTTTCCTCGTTGCCGGTGGTGTCGCCCTCAGAGCCGGAGGTGCCGCTGCCCCCAGAGCCGCTGCTGCCGCTCTCAGAGCCGGAGCCGCCGCTCTCAGAGCCGGTGGTGCCGCTGTCAGAGCCTTTACTCTCAGGGTCAGAGCTTCCCGCACCGGTGTTCTTGCCGTCGGTGGTGTCGCCGGTCTGGTTCTTTTCCGTGGACTGGTTCTCGTTTTCCTCGCCGCTGCTGTCAGAAGAGTCGCTGCCCTTGGTGTCGCCGGGGTAGGCCATGTCTTTGTCTTCGTTTTCGCTGTCTTCTACTTTGAGCGTGGCCGACGCGGATTTGGCGGCAGAGGTTGCAGGGGTGCCGCCTTCGGAAGAGCTGCCGCCGGGGGCGGTGGTATCCTCTGAGCGCTTGCCGCCCTTGATGATGATATCGCCGTTGTCTACATCACCATTGCTTTTATCTTTGTTGTCGGCGTGCTTGACATAGACGTCGCCCTTTTCGTCTTTGGTGATGGTGATGTCACCATCGCCTATGTAATAGGTACCCGCATACGCCGGTGCGGCCATGCCGGCCACCATTGCGGCTGTCAGCGCCAGCGCCGTCACCCGGTGGGACGCGGGCCGGGAGGTGTTTGTCGGCACCCGCAGCGGATGCCCCAGAACGCGCATTGCGAGCTTGCGATAAGAAATCATAGAAACCTCCTCTGAAAAGTGTGAGTTTTGCACAGAAGCTCCCAACAAAGCGGCAGGAGCTTGTGGAAGAAGCATAAATGTTGAGTTTGATTTATTCTACCACATTCCGGCCATAATGTGACCAAATCTGCGTGAATCGCCGTGTTTTGTGCGTGAATCGCCCCGCAGATGTCTCGAAACGCCCTGACGACAGCGCTGCATAGGCCGACAGCGGGGCCGGGGGAGCAGACAAAGATATTGACAAGCGGGGATGTTTCTGGTATTCTACTAAAGTACCCTGTGCAAATGATACTCGCTGGTGTGGCGCAATGGCAGCGCAACTGATTTGTAATCAGTGGGTTGCAGGTTCAACTCCTGTCACCAGCTCCAAAAAGTCCTACGATATACCGCTGAAAAGCGGCATGTGTCGTGGGACTTTTGCTTTTTGGGAAAAGGTACGCAGGACTGTTCAATAAAGAAAAAAAGTGCTATAATACTTATAAGCCTGAAACTTTACACGAAAGGATGGGTGTGTTATGAGTACAAGAGAATTGGCGAAGAGCTTGATTGACCAAGTGCCGGAAAACAAACTGCTGTATATCATTGCCTACTTGCAGGGGGCTGCTATTCCGGATGAAAGTGAAACACCGAATGCCGACACGCTGGAAGCCTTTGAAGAACTGGACAACGGCGGCGGTCATATCTACAACGGGCCGGTTGAAAATCTGATCAGCTCGTTGCTGGAGGATGAAAGTGCTTGAAGTAAAATACTCCACTAGATTTAAGAAAGATTTGAAAGTGTGCCAGAAGCGGCATTACAATATGGCTTTGCTTCAGCAGGTCGTCAATGTACTGGCCGTTCCTGAACAGCTCCCGCCACAGAATAGAGATCACAGCCTGACGGGTAGCTACATTCCCCATAGGGAATGTCATATACAGCCGGATTGGCTGCTGATCTACTACCAGACAGATACGGAGTTGTATTTGTACCGCACCGGCACACACGCTGATTTGTTCGGCCTATAAAGGAAACAGGAAAGAGGCCAAGACCTGACAGAATGGGTCTTGGCCTCTTTTTCTGCAAGGTATGCAGAAAAATCATGCCGCCCGGCGGGGCGCGGGTATTGAAATCGGCTCATCACGCGATTATAATTGGTTCAGCTAAGCAAAGAACGTCCAAATGAAAGGGGATACCATGCCCGAATTTTCCACCATGCTGGACCTGCAGGCGCAGATGATGCTTCTGCTGGCCATCGGCGTTTTTCTGGCAAAGAAAAAGCTCATCACCGACCAGGGCCGCGCCTGTCTGACCGACCTGCTGCTCTTCATCATCCTGCCTGCGAACATCATCCAGTCGTTCCGCATCGAGTTCAACGCGGAAATTTTCCGCAGCACCCGGGACATCCTCATCCTGTCGATTTTATTGCAGGTGCTCTACGGCGTCGTCTGCGCGGTGTGCTACAACCGCTACCCCTTCGCGCGGAAGGCCGTCATGCAGTACGGCACGGTCTGCTCCAACGCGGGCTTTCTCGGAAGCCCGCTGGCGGAGGGGCTCTTCGGCGGGGTGGGGCTGCTGCTGGCGTCGTTCTACATGATCCCCCAGCGCATCGTGATGTGGTCGATGGGTGTGTCCTACTTCATGCAGGACGCCGCCCCCGCCCCGCCCGAGGAAAAGAAGAAGCACCGCCTTGCAGTGCTCCGCAAGACCATCACCCACCCCTGCATCGCGTCGGTGTTCGTGGGCATGGTCATCATGCTGACTCAGTGGCAGCTGCCCACCTTCCTCGGCAAGGCCGTCCAGTGTACCAGCAGCTGCAACATGACCATGTCGATGTTCCTCATCGGGGCCATCATCGGCAGCCGCGACCTTCACCCGCTGCTGGACAAGGACGCCATCATCTACTGCATCATCCGGCTCTTCCTGATGCCGCTGGTGGTGCTGGTGGGATGCCGCGCGGCCCATGTGGGTCAGCTGGCCACCGGCGTGGCCGTCGTTCTGGCCGGTATGCCGATGGGCGGCACCACCACCATCCTCGCCGAGAAGTACGGCGCAGACTCCACCTTCGCCAGCAAGTGTACGGCCATCTCCACGGTGCTGTCGCTCATCACGACGCCGCTGTGGTGTTTGGTGGTGTAAAATGTGGCAAACGAAACCGCCCCCGGGGAGACCCGGAGGCGGTTTTGTTTCGAGGAAATGGCTCTCCCCTTGGGAGAGCTGGCGCGAAGCGCCTGAGAGGGCAAGGCTGCTACAAGAAAAGCACAGGCACAGCGAAAGTATCGCTCTGACAAACAGTCAGTTTATCGCTGTGCGGCGGCCCTTTCGCCACGGGCTTGCCCTCTCCGTCACCTGCGGTGACACCTCTCCCAGAGGGAGAGGCTTACGGTGTTGCCGCTACATACCCCGCCTTCTCGATGCACCTGCGTCCCTCGTCGGTACCCAGCCAGTCGTAGACCTTCCGCTGGGGGCTGTCGGGGGCGGCGTCCGCGTGGACGACTGCGTAGAACTCGTTGCAGAGCGGGTAGCTCTCATCGGCGATGGTGTCATTGCCGGGGGTCACGCCATCCACGGCCAGCAGGCGGAGGCCGGGCTTCGAGTACATCTGGTCGATGTAGTAGTAGACCGAAAAGCCGATGGCGTTGGCGGAGTTGTTGTACTCGGCGATGCTGTCCACGAGGCCGCCCATGTCGGCGGGGGCAAGCTCGGTGGGCGCGGCCATCAGCTGGCTGTCGCCCTTGTCGATGAGCAGCTTTTTGAAGAGGGTCTGGCTGCCCGAGTCCACGCCCCGCTGGAACGCCACGATGGGGGAGTCCGCGCCGCCCACGTCCTTCCAGCTGGTGATGCGGCCCGCATAAATATCCCGCAGCTGCTGCTGGGTCAGGCTCTGGACGGGATTCTCTTCGTTGACGATGAACACCAGCGCGTCCCGGCCAATGGCTTTCTGCTCGAGCTTTGCGTCGGCCTCGGCCAGCTCTTCCTTGACGTACTCGGGGGCCTCGTAGACGATGAGCAGCTGTGCGCCGTAGTCCTCGCTGTCGCTGCGGGACCAGAGGCCGAAGTTCTCCCAGGCATAGGCCGTGGTGCTGACGGTGATGCTGGTCTGGGCCTCGAGAAGGTCCATGCCGGTGACATCAGCCTTCATCTGGGCCATCAGGGGGATGCAGGCCGTGGAGCCGTCGAGGCGGGGGAACTCGTCCTCGGTCAGGAAGAGGACGGGCGTGTCCGGGTCGGGGATGGACGCTGCCGGAGAGTCGGCGGGGGAGTCCGTAGTGCCGGTCTTGCAGGCGGTGAGCATCGCCGCCCCGAGGCCGAGGCCCATCACGCGCAGGAAGCTGCGGCGGGAGATCATCTCTTTCATATCAAAAACCTCCGTGTCAGTACAGGTAGCCCCCGCCAGCGTCGTCGCTGGGGGAGGAGAAGATGCTTTCGCGGTAGAGCCACTGGCCGGTGGAGTCCATCAGGCCGTAGTCGAAGCCCTGCCGCGCGATAAAGCAGTCGTCGGGCAGATCGTCCGGGCTGTAGCAGCTGCCGAGGCGGCGGAGAAGCAGATTGCCCTCCATGTCCAGCACATCGTAGAGGCTGCTGCCGTCACGGCTGTCCCGGCAGGCTGTGAGCAGAGGGCCGCTGGCGGTGCTGGTGAGGTAGGAAGCGTAGGTGTACTGCTGGGCCTCACCGGCGGACGACCAGAGCAGCCCTTCGCCGCCGTAGGTCTGGATGGCGATGGTGTTGTAGTTTTCGTCGTTGTACTGCAGCAGGGCGTAGCCGTCGGGCAGGGCCGTCACGCTGATGTACTCTGCTTCTTCCACGGGCGCTGCCTCCACGTCGGTCAGCAGCGCGCCGGTGGTGCCGTCGTAGACTTTGAGGACGTTGTCCGTCGTCAGCACAGCGACGTTGCCGGAGCGGTAGTCCGTGTCGCTTCGCTGGATGGCGGTCTTTTCGCCGCTGGCGAGGTCGATGAGGGTGTAGAGGCTGTCCGGGTCATCGCTGCCGGAGAGGACGACGCAGCCGGGGGTGTAAGTGTTCACGGCCCAGTCGAAGCGGCCCAGCTCCACGGCCTCGCTGCCGTTCAAATCGTAGAGGATAGAGTAGCTGTTCTGACGGCTCTGAAGACAGGCGACGCCCACGCCGCAGGCCGAGACGGCGCTGTCGTCTTCGCCGGTGAGCAGTTCGCCGGTGGTGACATTGTAGAGGGCTTCGCGGGCGATGTCCCAGTCTGAGCCGCGGAACCAGCTCAAATCGAGCCAGTCGGCAAAGCCGTCGCGGTACGATGCGAGGGAGCTGGCCGTGCAGCCGTCCTCCCGCATCAGCACATTGCCCTCCCGGTCGGTGATGAGGACGTATTGGTGGAGCGGCTGGTCGGGGTCGTCGTAGGCGTAAGTAAGGCCCTCGGGCAGGTCGTAGCAGTTGAAGACGAGGCGCTGGCCGCCCTCGTCCACCACGAGACAGTCGAGCGCTGTTTCGGGTACGGGAAGCTGGGCGCCTGTGGCGAGGTCGTACACCCGAGTGCCGCCGGTGGTGCCGTTCTCGAAAGCCCAGACGTCAGCGTCGTCCCGCAGGATGAGCAGCCCGCCCGAGAGGGTGGCGTTCACCGCATAGGGAAAGGTCATGACGGCATTGCCGTCGGCGTCGTAAAGGGTGGAAGTGCGCTCCTCCGTGCCGGGGGTGGAGTGGGCCACGAGGTAGTGGCCCGTCTCGCCGGTGAGGGTGTCCTTCAGCAGCTGGATGCTGTCGGAGCTGCTGGCTTTGTAGAGCACCCTGCCGCCCCGGAGGATGGTGCCGCCGCCGTTCCCGGCGTAAGAGTAGACGTAGTGGAGCGAGTCGTCGCTGAGCCATGCGTCGCTGTAATACTGCGGAGCCTGCGATGCCGCCGTCCCCTCGTGCCGGGGCGACGCCGCAGGCAGCAGCGAACAGCTCGTCAGCAGCCCGCCCGCCAGCACGAGGCAGGCGGCGCGGCGGCTGAGTCGAAGCAGAGTGGTCTTCATAGAAACACCTCACAGTCTCCCAGAATTTGACTTTCCCATCTATAGTATATACGAAAGACCCGGACATTTCATTGCAGAAATGTGGCCGGGTCTGGTTACAGTTTTATGACAAGCTTATTCTTCGTCTCCCTGTTCCTTCAATTCCTTCAGGAAGGGCAGCAGGAAAGGCACCGAGATGCAGAAGGTGAGGCCATCGGCGATGGGCTGGCACAGCTCAATGCCGCTCAGGCCCCAGATGCGGGGCAGGGTGAGGATGAGCGGGATGAAGCAGACGCCCTGACGGCAGCAGGCGAGGAAGGTGGCCCGGCCCGACTTGCCGATGGACTGGAACATCATATTCGTCACGATGATGACGGGCTGTAAGAACATGGCGACGCACTGATACCGCAGGGCGGGCAGAGCCACGGCGGTGACCTCGGGGTCATCGCGGAAGAGGCGGATGAGGGGCTCGGCGTTGAACCAGCAGAGGGCGTTGAGCACCGCCATAAAGACGAAAGCCGTCGAGATGGTGAAGATGGCCGCTTTCCGCACCCGGGCAAAGCGGCGGGCGCCGTAGTTGAAGGCCGCCACAGGCTGCAGACCCTGTCCGACGCCGATAGCCACCGACAGCACGAACTGGAAGATGCGGGACACGATGCTCATGCCGGCCACGGCGGCGTCGCCGTAGTTGCGGGCGGCGACATTCAGCAGCATGCTGCCGATGCTGTTCAGGCCCTGACGGCCGAAGCTGGGCGCACCGTTGAAGAAGATCTGCCCGAAGTCCCGGGCGCTGCGGGTGACCTGGGTGATGCGAAATCGGCTGACGGTCTTGCCCCGCAGGAACATGGAAAGCAGGATGCAGAAGCTGATGCTCTGGCTCAGGGCGGTGGCCATGCCTGCGCCGCCGGTCCCCATGCCGAAGCCGAAGATGAAGACGGGGTCCAGCACGATGTTGAGCACACCGCCGGTGACGAGGCCGATCATGGCGAAGCTGGCCTTGCCCTCGTAGCGGAGGATGTTGTTCATCACGAGGCTCGACATCATGAGCGGGGCCGCGATGAGGATGGGCCGCGCGTAGGCGTAGGCGTGGGGCAGGATGGTGTCGGTGCTGCCCAGCAGCATCATGAAGTCGGGCAGGGCAGCGAGACCGAGAACGGCCAGCACTGCGCCGAAGGTCAGCGCCGTGAAGAAGCTGGTGGAGGCGAACTTTGTGGCCGCGTGGGTGTCCTGACTGCCGAGGCTGCGGCTGATGATGCCGCCCGCGCCGTGGCCCAGCATGAAGCCGAGGGCCTGAATGATGGCCATCAGGCTCGACACGACGCCCACCGCGCCCGACGCGCTGGTGGACAGCTGGCCCACAAAAAAGGTGTCGGCCAGATTGTAGATGCTGGTGATGAGCATACTCAGGATGGTGGGGGCCGCGAGGCCGAGAATGAGCTTCGGCACGGGGGTCTGGGTCATTTTCTCGAACTGGAGCCTGCTGCGCTCCAGCTCGGCGGCGTCGGATGCGGTGCGGGGGGAAGACGGCATGAAGAGATACCTCACTTTCGGAAATCAAAGAAAATCCCGCCCTTTGCGCAAAGAACGGGTAAAATGCAGATATACAATAAGTATAGCGCAGATCGGGGGAAATGTCGAGATGATGGCACCAGCGGCGGTCGGCTTCGTTGCAAAAAGTTAGGGTATTGAGTGCAAAAGCGGGAGAAAATGGAATGCCTTTTGGCAAATTTGCCAAAGAAAGGTCGAATTGCTTGTAGAAAATCACGTCAAGTGGTATAATTTATGGAAAGAAACAAAAGCGCGAAGATAAAAAACAGCGCAGAGAAGAGTTCCGGGGAGATCCTGCCCCGGGATACGGAGGGAAATCTTATGAAATCTGTGGCACAGACTATCATTGAAGCAGACCGCTTCTACACCATCGCCGCCAAGACCGGCAGCGTCATTCAGGCTGTGGAGGGCGTCAAGGACGGCGGCAACATCCGTCTGGGCAAGTACGAGCGCAAGCCCGAGCAGGAGTGGGCTTTCGTCCGCGAGGGCGACGGCGTTTACCGTATCCGCAACCGCGCTTCCGGCAAGCTCATCGACCTGATGATGACCGGCACCGCAAACGGCACCTGGCTCCACCTGTGGGAGGACGTGGGCGGCACTTCCCAGATGTGGAAGATGGAGCCCACCCCGGCCGGCACCGTCCGCCTGCGCTCCATGTGGGCTGCCGGCAAGTGCATCGACACCGTGGGCATGGGTACTGCGGACGGCGCTGTGCTCCAGATCTGGCAGGAGACTGCCGGCGAGGACCAGCTGTGGACCATCTCTGAGGTGAAGGACCGCGCAAAGCACGCCCCCAAGGCGGAGGAAAAGCCCGCTGAGGCCAAGGCCGAGGCCGCTGCTCCCGCCGAGGAAAAGCCGGTTGAGGAAAAGGCTGCACCTGCCGCGAAGAAGACCACCAGAAAGCCTGCGGCAAAGAAGACCGCCGCCAAGACTGCTACGAAGCCCGCTGGGGCAAAGGCCGAAGCCGCACCCGCCAAGGCTGAGGCAAAGCCCGCCGAGGCCGCTCCTGCTGCAAAGCCTGCCCGCAAGACCGCTGCCCGTAAGAAGACCACGAAGGCCAGCAAGTAAGCACGGCTACATAGCATCATAGCAAAAAGAGCACCCGCTCTCCACAGTGATGTGGAAAGCGGGTGCTCTTGGGTTTAGGGTCAGGTTTGCCTTCGTACAACCTCTCAGCGCCCCATCTTGCCCTTCTTGAACTTCAGCGCCGCTGCGATGAAGCCCTTGAACAGGGGATGTGCGCGGTTGGGACGGCTCTTGAACTCGGGGTGGAACTGTGCGCCGAGGTGGAAGTCACGGCCCGGCAGCTCCACGGTCTCCACAAGGCGGCCATCGGGGCTGGTGCCGGAGATGACCAGACCGGCGTCCTGCATCTCCTGACGGTAGTCGTTGTTGAACTCGTAGCGGTGGCGGTGACGCTCCCAGATCTCGCTCTGGCCGTAGCACTCGGCCATCTTGGTGCCGGGCAGGACGGTGCAGGGGTACTTGCCCAGACGCATGGTGCCGCCCTTGGGGATGTTGCCCTGCTGGTCGGCCATCAGGTCGATGACGTTGTGATGACCCTCGGGGGTGAACTCGCTGGAGTTGGCGTCGGCGTAGCCCAGAACGTGGCGGGCGAACTCCATGACCATGATCTGCATACCGAGGCAGATGCCGAAGTAGGGGACATCGTTCTCGCGGGCGTACTGTGCGGCCTGTATCATGCCTTCGATGCCGCGGTCGCCGAAGCCGCCGGGGACGATGATGCCGTCTACGTCCGCAAAGGCTTCCCTGCAGGCTGCCTGGTCGGGCAGGTCCTCGCTCTCCACCCACTTGATCTCCACCTGGCTGTCGTTCTCGAAGCCGGCGTGGTAGAGGCTTTCCATGACGGACAGATAGGCGTCATGCAGCTTGACGTACTTGCCCACGAGGGCGATGGTGCAGGTCTTGCTGCGGGTGGCGATCCGGGCCAGCATCTCTTTCCACTCGGTGAGGTCGGCGGGGGGAACATCCAGATGCAGCTGCTTGACCACCACGTCGTCGAGGCCGCCGGTGTGGAGCATCAGCGGACACTGGTAGAGGCTGGGCATGGTCAGGTTCTCGATGACGCACTCCGGCCTGACGTTGCAGAAGGTGCTGATCTTCCGGCGGATGTCGCTGCCCACGCTGCCGTCGGCGCGGAGGATGATGATGTCGGGGCTGACGCCCATGCCCTGCAGCTCCTTGACGGAGTGCTGTGCGGGCTTGGACTTGTACTCGTCGGAGCCGGAGATGTAAGGTACCAGCACCACATGGATGAAGCAGCAGTTCTCCTTGCCCTGCTCGAGGCCCACCTGACGGATGGCCTCGAGGAAGGGCTGGCTCTCGATGTCGCCGGTGGTGCCGCCGATCTCGGTAATGACCACATCGGCCTCGGTGGAAGAGGCCAGATTGTAGATATAGCTCTTGATCTCGTTGGTGATGTGGGGGATGATCTGGACGGTCTGGCCGAGGTAAGCGCCCTGGCGCTCCTTGTTCAGCACGTTCCAGTAGACCTTGCCGGTGGTGAGGTTCGAATACTTGTTCAGGTTCTCGTCGATGAAGCGCTCGTAATGGCCCAGGTCCAGGTCGGTCTCGGTGCCATCGTCGGTGACGAAGACCTCGCCGTGCTGCAGGGGGCTCATGGTACCCGGGTCCACGTTCACGTAGGGGTCCAGCTTCTGGCTGGCCACCTTGAGGCCGCGGCACTTCAGCAGTCGGCCCAGAGAGGCGGCGGTGATGCCTTTGCCCAGACCGGAGACGACGCCGCCGGTCACGAAAATAAACTTTGCCATAATGGTTCTCCTCTAATTTACAGATATTCTTTGCCGTGAATAGCACGATAAGCAAATACTTTCCCTCAGTGGGGGCGCAATACGGATTATTGCGCGGGGTCGTAGGAGTCCAGTATCTCCTGCGCGACCTCGGCGCGGTCGCGCCGGGTGTCCATCGCTTTTTTCTCGATGTAGCGGTGCGCCTCGGCCTCGGTCATGCGGCCCAGCTCGATGAGGCAGCACTTGGCGCGGCTCACCAGCCGCACCTGCGCCAGCTTTTCCTGCATCCGCTGATTCTCCTGCCGCAAAAGCAGGAGGCGGTGGTTGCTGGCGGCGGCCATCTGGATGGCCTGCAAAAAGAAGGTGTTGGAGAAGGGCTTTGTGACCAGCAGAACACCTTCTTCGCTCAGCGGGGTCAGAAGCTGCTCGGCGGCTGCGGCCTTGGCCAGAAATATCACACCGGCATCCGTTTTCTCCACGGCGTCGGCGCACAGCTCGTGGCCGAACTCATCCGGAAGCGGCGAGTTGACCACGATGAGCTCAAAGTCGGATTCCAGCATCCTCCGCCGCGCCTCCGCCGCACTTGGTACGATGATGGGCCGCGCATAGCCCAGCTCCGTCAGGCGTGCGGAGATATATTCGTTGGAGCTTGCGCCCGCGCTTACGATCAGGGCACGTCCCATTCGGCTCACTCCTTTCCTATGTCATTCTGCATCAGATGGCATTGAAGTAGTGGACGCGCTCATATTCGGCGGGGTCGGAGGCGTTCTTGAGCGCCTCGCAGCGGCGCAGAGCCTCGGCATAGTAGCGGCGGCTCAGCTCGTCGGGCAGGAATTTGTGAAGGAACTCGCTGTTCTGGGCCACCTCGACGGCCTCTTCCAGCGAGGCGGGCAGGGTCTCGAGGCCGAGACCGGCGGCTTCGCTCGGGATAAAGAGGTTGCGGTTGACAGGGGCAGACAGCTCCATCCGGTTCTCGATGCCGTCGAGGCCTGCTGCCAGCACGAGGCCGATGGCGAGATAGGGGTTGCAGGCGGGGTCGGGGCTGCGCAGCTCCATGCGGCAGTTGTCGCCCTTCACCTGCGGGATGCGGACCAGCTGGCTGCGGTTCTGGCGGCTCCAGCTCACGTAGCGGGGAGCCTCGTCGCAGCCGAAGCGGAGGTAGCTGTTGGGCAGGGGATTCGTGAAGGCCGTCAGCTCCCGGCTGTGGCGGAGGATGCCCGCCATGAAGCTGCCGGGGATGCTGTCGGGGGCGATGTCGCCCTCAAAGAGGTTCTTGCCGTCCATGGTCAGCGAGAGGTTGATATGGAGGCCGCTGCCGGCCTGGTCGGGCAGCGGCTTCGGCAGGAAGCTGGAGTGGAAGCCGTTGCTGGCCGCCACGGCCCGGACGATCTGCTTGAACAGGAAGATGTTGTCGGCGGTCTTGAGGGGGCCGGCGTAGTGGAAGTCGATCTCATTCTGGCCGTGGCCGTTCTCGTGGTGGCTGTGCTGGGGGGCGAGGCCCATCTGCTCCATGGTCAGGCAGATGTCCCGGCGGATGTTCTCGCCGGCGTCCAGCGGCGCTACGTCGAAATAGCCGCCTGCGTCGATGGGGATGCGGGTGGGACGGCCCCGGTCGTCGTTCTCGAAGAGATAGAACTCGCACTCGGTGCCGACGTTGCAGCGCAGGCCCAGCTGCATGAACCGGCGGTTGATGTCCCGCAGGAAGCCGCGGCAGTTGCCGCCGAAGGGGGTGTTGTCCGGCTTTTCCACGTCGCAGAAGAACTGCATCACCCGGCCCTCAGCCGTGCGCCAGGGCAGGATGGTCATGGTGGACAGGTCGGGCCGGAGCACCAGGTCGCTCTCCTCCACGTGCATGAAGCCCGCGATGGCGCTGCCGTCGAAGCAGACGCCATCTTCCAGCGCCTTGGGAAGGTCGCTTGCCAGCACGGCGATGTTCTTCTGGAAGCCGAAGATGTCACAGAACGCGAAGCGGACAAATTTTACGTTGTTGTCCTCGACGAAATCGAGGATGTCCTGCTGTGTCGTATAACTCATAGGTGTGTGTCCTCTGAAAAGTATGTCTTCTTAAAAAACGCCCAAAGGCCTGCCTCTGTACAGAGGCAGGTCTTCAGGCTGGTGTAAGAAATAGGAAAAGGAGAATGGCTCAGATAAGCGCCTCAGCCGGTGGTGCTTTATTCTACGCTGGTATGTGAAGATCAGACGTAGTAGAGCATCTTGCTGTAGCTGGGCAGAGGCCAGTAGTCCTCGCCGCAGATGGTCTCGGCGTCGTCGGCGGCGGCGCGGAGGGCGTCCATCTTGGGCAGAACGTCCTCGTGGAAGGCGACGGCCTTTGCACTCTCGTCGGAGAGGGCCTTTGCGGCATTGACGGCAGCCTGCAGTTCGTCCACAGCGTCGCTCATGGCGTCGGCGTCAGCGGACAGGCGGGTCAATGCCTTCGTCTCGCTGCGGACGCTCAGGCTCTCGCTGACGGCCAGCTTGGAGGCGGCGGTGTTGGCGACCTCACTCATGTAGGCGTTGACGGCGGGCAGCAGCTGCTTGCGGGCCATCTCCAGCATGGTCAGGGCCTCGATGTTGATGATCTTGGAGTAGTGCTCCATCTCAACTTCGTAGCGGCTCTCCATCTCGACCTTGGTCAGAACGCCGAAGTCCTCCATCAGGGCGATGTTCTTCGGCTCGATGAGGGCGGGCAGAGCGGCGGGGGTGTTCTTCTTGTTGGGCAGGCCGCGCTTTGCTGCTTCCTCTTCCCACTCGGCAGTGTAGCCGTTGCCGTTGAAGATGACGCGGCGGTGGTCGCGGATGGTGCGCTTGACGAGGGCGATGGCGGCGCTGGTAAAGTCGTCGGCCTTCTCCAGCTCGTCAGCGTAGCCCTTCAGCTCCTTGGCGACGGCGGTGTTCAGGATGGTGTTGCAGTCGCTCAGGTTCTCGGCGGAGCCGGGCATACGGAACTCGAACTTGTTGCCGGTGAAGGCAAAGGGAGAAGTACGGTTGCGGTCGGTGGTGTCCTTGCTGAACTTGGGCAGGACATCGACGCCGAGGTCCATCTTCATCTTGACGGGGCCGGCATAGGGAGAATCGGAAGCGATGGCGTCGATGACGGCTTCCAGCTCTTCGCCCACGAAGATGGAGATGATGGCCGGAGGTGCCTCGTTGGCGCCCAGACGGTGGTCGTTGCCGGGGGTGGCGACGGAGGTGCGGAGCAGGTCGGCGTACTCATCGACAGCCTTGATGACGGCGGCCAGGAAGACCAGGAACTGCAGGTTCTCCATGGGGGTGTCGCCCGGGTCCAGCAGGTTCTCGTGGGTGGTGGACATGGACCAGTTGTTGTGCTTGCCGCTGCCGTTGACGCCCTCGAAAGGCTTCTCGTGCTGCAGGCAGACCAGACCGTACTTGGGGGCCAGCTTCTTCATCATCTCCATCGTCAGCAGGTTGTGGTCGATGGCGACGTTGGTGGTGTCGAAGATGGGGGCCAGCTCATGCTGGCAGGGAGCTACTTCGTTGTGCTTGGTCTTGGCGGGGACGCCCAGCTTCCACAGCTCTTCGTCCAGCTCCTTCATGAAAGCGGAGACCTCGGGGCGGATGACGCCGAAGTAGTGCTCTTCCAGCTCCTGACCCTTGGCAGAAGGTGCGCCAAAGAGGGTGCGGCCGGTGAGGATGAGGTCCTGACGGGCCTCGTAGTCTTCCTTCTTAATAAGGAAGTACTCCTGCTCGGGGCCGACGGTGGTGGAGACATAGTCCACATCCTTGCCGAAGAGCTTCAGGACGCGGATGGCCTGATTGGACAGCGCGTTCATGGAGCGCAGCAGGGGAGTCTTCTTGTCCAGCGCCTCGCCGGTGTAGCTGACGAATGCAGTGGGGATGCAGAGGACGTCGTCTTTCACGAAAGCGAAGCTGGTGGGGTCCCATGCGGTGTAGCCGCGGGCCTCACAGGTGGCGCGCAGGCCGCCGGAGGGGAAGGAAGAGGCGTCGGGCTCGCCGCGCACCAGCTCCTTGCCGTTGAACTCCATGATGGCGGTGCCGTCGCCCACGGGGGAGACGAAGCCGTCATGCTTCTCGCTGGTAATGCCGGTCAGCGGCTGGAACCAGTGGGTGTAGTGGGTGGCACCCAGCTCCATAGCCCAGCGCTTCATGACGCTGGCCACGACGTTTGCCACCTCGATGTCCAGAGGTGCGCCCTTGTGCAGGGTCTTCTCGAGGCTCTTGTAGGTAGCGCTGGGGAGGCGCTCCTTCATGACGTGCTCGTTGAACACCTTGCTGCCGTAGATCTCCATAACATTTGCTGCCATAAATCCTACTCCTTACTTGAATTGAAATACTTCAGCTGGTCGCGGATTTTTACGCGGAAAGAGGCGGGGCTCTCCCGCGAAATATCGAGTTAAACGAAACGACGCTGCGAGTCAGGAGGTGACTCACAGCGTCGTTGCTGTCTATGCGATGATTATAGCCGAACGGGGCGAAAAACGCAATAGACAGATTTGACGATTCTGCACAAACTGACTCCCGATTTTTTGGAGTATTGCGCGGATGGTATGACTATTAGATGACCTGAAACAGGAAAAACTTCAGATAGTTCGTCTCCGGCACGCCCCAGAGGATGGGGTGGTCGGGGGCCTGCTGGCGCACTTCGATCTGGCGCAGCTGGCGGTGAGCGTCCTTTGCGGCGGAGCGCAGCATCTTGATGAACAGCTCCTCGGTGGCAAAATGAGAGCAGCTTGCCGTGGCGAGGTAGCCGCCCCGGGGCAGAAGCTTCATGGCCCGGTAGTTGATCTCCTTGTAGCCCCGCATGGCGTTTTCCACCGTGCGGCGGGCTTTGGTGAAGGCCGGCGGGTCGAGGATGATGAAATCGTAGGGGTGGCCTTCTTTTTCAAGGCGGGGCAGCAGCTCGAAGGTATCCTCGCAGAGGAAGTCCATGTTGGTCAGGCCGTTGCGCTCCGCGTTCCGCTGGGCCATGGCGATGGCGTCGGCGCTGATGTCCGCTGCCGTGACCCGGGCTGCGCCGCCGCTGGCTGCGTTGAGGGCAAAGCTGCCGGTGTGGGTGAAGCAGTCCAGCACGGTGTGGCCGGCGGCGAGGCGGGCGACTGCCCGGCGGTTGTACTTCTGGTCGAGGAAGAAGCCGGTCTTCTGGCCGTTCTCGAAATCGACGTGGTAGTAGACGCCGTTCTCGCAGATCTCGGTCTGGGTGGAGGCGGGGTGTCTTTCACCCGGCAGCTCGAACCAGCCTTTGCTCTGCTCGAGGCCCTCTTTGGCCCGCAGGGCCTCGTCGTTTCGCTCGTAGATGCCGTCGATGGTCTGGCCGTCGGCCCGCAGCACTTCGGCGAGGAGGGGGAAGAGGACAGGCTTCAGCTTTTCCATGCCGACGCTGAGGGTCTGGGTGACGAGGATGTTGTTGAAGCGGTCCACGGTCAGGCCGGGGAACTGGTCGGCCTCGCCGAAGATGACCCGGCAGGCCGACAGGTCGGCGGGCTCGAGGACGGTCTTGCGGTAGGCCCAGGCGTACTCGACGCGGCGGCGCCAGAAGCTGGCGTCGAAGGTGTCGTTGGCGTTGCGGGAGATGAGGCGGACGCGGATCTTGCTCTTGAGAGAGACGAAGCCGGTGCCGAGGTAAGCGCCCTTCAGGCTCACCAGGTCGGCAAGGGTTCCGTTCTCAGGCTCTGTCTCCGGGAACTCGAGGATGTCGTTCTCGTACACCCACGGATGCCCGCCCACGAGGCTGGCCTCGGCTTTTTTGTTTACTTTATAAATAGGATAGCTGCGTTCTGATTTCATACTGTGAACTCCTTCTGTTAAAGGCTCTCCCTTTGGGAGAGCTGGCGCGGAGCGCCTGAGAGGGCAAGCGTGTGACAAAAGAGATGGAATGCAGCGATAGTCAAAAGCCTTTATCAGAGCGATGCTATCGCTGTGTTCAGACATCTCCGTCAGCGTCCTTGCCCTCTCCGTCACCTTCGGTGACACCTCTCCCAAGGGGAGAGGCTTTTGTGACATGCTAACTCGCCATTTATAATACCATAAAAATATGTTAGAATAAATACAAAAACCACCGAAAGGAAGGAAAACGTCATGGAGATCGAGCGCAAGTGGATGGTAAACGGCTGGCCGGAGGGGCTGCCGCTGAAAGAGGAGTTTGCCATGCGGCAGGGCTACATCAGCGTGCGGCCCACCGTTCGCATCCGGGAAGAGGCCCTGACGGGCGGCAAGACCCGCTACGTCCTCTGCTTCAAGTCGGGCGGCGGGCTGGCGAGGGAAGAGATCGAGCGGGACATCGACCCCGAACTTTTCAATGACCTCGAGACCAAGATCATCGGCAGGCCCCTCATCCCGAAGCTCCGCCGCAGCTACCTGCTGCCGGACGGTGCGGTGCTGGAAGTGAATCATGTGGACGAGGGCCAGCCGACGGAGTTCTGGTACGCCGAGGTGGAGTACCCCACAGTAGAGGCAGCCCGCAGCTGGCAGCCTGCCGCCGTGGGCCTCGCGGACTACCTCAGCGACGAAGTCACCGACCAGCCCGGCCAGAGCATGGGGGCCTATTGGGAGCAGACCCGGGGCTGAGCCGACGAAAGTTGTGGAAAAACCTTGAAGATTATGATATGATGGTCGTATCACTCATACTGCGGCCCCGGACGGGCCGGGAAAGAAGGAAATAACTACGAAACGACCCAAATTCACGCTGTCTGTGCAGTACAATTCGCCGGTCATCCTGACATTTTTCCTCCTCTCACTGGGGGTGCTGTTCCTGGGCCAGTACACCGGCGGCTGGACGACCACCCATCTGTTCAGCGTCTACCGTTCCTCGCTGAAAGACCCGCTGTTTTACATCCGGCTCTTCGGCCATGTGCTGGGCCACGGCAGCTGGGACCATTTCCTGAACAATATGCTGCTTCTCCTCGTCGTCGGCCCGCCGATGGAAGAAAAGTACGGCAGCCTGCCCCTGCTCAAAGGCATCCTGCTCACGGCCCTCATCTCGGGCATTCTGCAGTGTGCGTTGTTCCCCCGCACGGCGCTGCTGGGCGCGTCGGGCATCGTCTTCATGCTCATCATGCTGGCATCCCTGTCCGGCTTCTCGGGCGGCATCCCCGTCACCATGCTGCTGGTGGCGGCGCTCTATCTGGGTCAGCAGATCTATGACATCATCTTTGTGCGGGACAACGTGGCCAACTTCATGCACATCGTCGGCGGCGTCTGCGGCACAGTGTTCGGCTACGTCAATGCGGGGCCGCGCAGGAAACGGAAACACTAGCCCTCTCAGGCGCTTCGCGCCAGCTCCCCCAAAGGGGGAGCCCTTGGCATGTCGGTCAAGTTACCACTGGACGAGCAAAGCACGATGTCTTGGGAACGGTAGTGCTCCGCTGTCTAGGCTCACGGCAGCTTGACAAGGAGCGTTGTCCAGAAGTCGCTGCCCTCTGTAGCAAGGCCCGCTCTTTTGCGTCATATCAGACCTTAGGCGTCCAGTCGAAAGCCGCCCGGCACGCCAGTGGCTCGCCCTTTGGGAGAGCTGGCATCGCGCAGCGATGACTGAGAGGGCGGCTAAGAACAAGCAAATTTTATCATTCGCGCGGTTTTGCCGCTTGCTTTTTGATGGGCAGCGCTCTATTATATCATTTGTACAAATATTTCTCTTCGATTTTTCACAAAATCACCAAATGTAGCTTATCGGACGGAGGTTGTTTATGAGACGACTGCGCAGCCCATCCCCGGGGATGAAACTGCAAAAAAATCACGACAAAGGAGGACGGACGCTTTGAACGAACACGAAAAACCACAGATAGACTTCATGCACAAGCTTGCGCGCCAGATCGTGGAACGCCGCAACCTTGTGTTCCTGTTTGTCATTCTGGCTGCCATCTTCACGGTGTTCTCGGTGCGGTGGGTCAAGGTCGAGACCGACATGACCACCTACCTGCCCAAGACCTCGGAGACCCGCATGGGCCTCGACATCATGGACGAGCAGTTCACGACCTACGGCTCTGCCGACATCATGGTGGCCAACATCACGCCCGCTGAGGCCGATGAGCTTTCCGACCGGCTCACCGAGCTCAAGGGAGTCCAGATGCTGGACTACGACGACACCACCGACCATTATAATAAGGACGCGGTGTCGGCCCTTTACTCCATCACCTTCGACTACCCCGAGGACGATGACCAGTGCCTCGAGGCCCTTGACCGGGTGAAGGAATACCTCGCCGACTACGACATCTACGTCTCCACCTCTCTGGGCAACACCCAGCAGGAGACCATTGATGCCGAGGTACGGGTCATCATGGTGTACGTTGCCGTCATCATCGTCATCGTCCTGCTCCTGACGTCCCAGACCTACGCCGAGGTGCCTGTCCTCATCCTCACCTTCGTGGTGGGCATGATCCTGAACATGGGTACAAACTTCATGCTCGGCACCATCTCCTTCGTGTCCAACTCGGTCACGAACATCCTGCAGCTGGCGCTGTCGCTGGACTACGCCATCATCTTCTGCAACCACTTCAAGGAAGAACACCAGACCATGCCTCTGAAGGAGGCCGTCATCGAGTCCCTGAGCAAGAGCATCCCCGAGATCAGCTCCAGCTCCCTGACCACCGTCGGCGGCCTTGTGGCCATGCTGTTCATGCAGTTCCGCATCGGCTCCGATATGGCCGTCTGCCTCATCAAGTCCATCCTCTTTGCGATGCTCTCGGTGTTCGTGGTCATGCCCGGCCTGCTGATGCTCTTCGGACCCTACATGGATAAGACCAAGCACAGGAACTTCGTGCCGGAGATCCCCTTCGTGGGCCGCTTTGCATGGCGCACCCGCAAGGTCATCCCTGTCATCTTCCTGGTGGTCATCCTCATCGGTTACCACTTCTCGAACCTTTGTCCCTACGCCTACGGCTACGACGTCATCAAGGTGCCGAAGATGAACGAATCCCTCATCGCGGACCAGATGATCGAAGAAAACTTCACCAAGTCGAACCTCGTGGCCCTCGTCTACCCCAAGAGCGACGATTACAGCATCGAGAAAAAGATGCTGGAGGAGCTGGAAAGCTATGATGAAATAGACTCCACCAAGGGTCTGTCCAACATCGAGGCCCAGGACGGCTATATGCTGGAAGACAAGCTCACCGCCCGCCAGTTCTCCGAGATGGCCGACCTGGACTACGAGGCCGCCCAGATGATCTACACCGCCTACGCCATCGAGAACGAGGAGTACGGCCAGATCATCGGCAACTTCGCCTCCTATAAAGTGCCGCTGGTGGATATGTTCCTCTACGTCTGCGACGAGGCCGACACCGGCATCGTCTCCCTCTCTCAGGAAGACCTGGACGACCTCCACGACGCCCGCGAACAGATGGAGAGCGCACTGGCCCAGCTGCAGGGCGACGACTACAACCGCGTCCTCATCTACCTGAGCCCCTCTCTGGAACCCGGCCAGACTACTTATGAGTTCACCGACACCATCCGCTCCATCGCCCGGAAATATTACCCGGACGGCGAGCTCTACATGGCCGGTGACGCCACCAACGAGTACGATTTCCAGAAGTCCTTCGCCATCGATAATGTCGTCGTCAACGTCGTGTCCATCTTCATCGTCCTGCTGGTGCTGCTGTTCACCTTCCAGTCCGTCGGTATGCCCATCCTGCTCATCGTGGTCATTCAGGGCGCTATCTGGATCAACTTCTCGTTCCCGTATTTCATGGGGACCAACCTCTACTTCATGGGCTACCTCATCGTCAGCTCCATCCAGATGGGCGCGAACATCGACTACGCGATCGTCATCGCTACCCGTTTCAACGAGCTGAAGGATAAGATGGAGCACAAGCAGGCCATGATAGAGACCATCAACTTCGCGTTCCCGACCATCCTGACTTCCGGCACCATCATGACCGTGTCCGGCATCCTCATCGGCCAGATGACTTCCGACGCCTGCATCGTGGGCATCGGCCAGTGTCTGGGCCGCGGCACCATCATCTCCATCTTCCTCGTCCTCTTCGTCCTGCCTCAGATCCTGCTCATCGGCACCCGCATCGTGGACCGTACCTCCTTTGCCGTGCCGAAGCTGGTGGCCCGCAGCAGCGGCAATGGCCGTATGCGAGTCAACGGCATCGTGCAGGGCGAGATCCACGGCTCCGTGGCCGGTACGATGAACGCCATCGTGGACGGCGACGTCCAGCTGACCGTCATCTCGGGCAACGTCTCTCAGGAACTGGACGACAACGAAAAACAGGAGGTGCAGAATGAAGACCAGTAACCATCTGCTGCGCCGCCTGACGGCTGCGCTTCTGGCCGCTGTGCTGGCGCTGAGCATCGCACTGCCGGTGTTCGCGTCCGACGACGGCGATACCATTTACATCAACAGCGTCTCGGACCTGCTCTCGCTGGCCAGGAACTGTGCCTACGACCAGTGGTCGGTGGGCAAGACGGTTATTCTACAGAAAGACCTCTCCCTCGAGGGAATGCTGTGGGAGCCAATCCCGTCCTTCAGCGGACAGTTCAAGGGCAATGGCCACACCATCTCGGACCTGACCATTACGGGCCAGTATTCCCCGGCGGGCCTCTTCGGCATCGTGGAGGAACAGGGATCCATCGAGTCCCTGAGCGTCCGCGGTGTCGTGTCTGTCTCTGACTCTGCCGACACCACCACCGGCGGCATCGCAGGCGTCAACCACGGCACCCTCATCAGCTGCCAGTTCACCGGCGTCGTCACCGGCGACAGCGAGGTGGGCGGCATCGTGGGCCGCAACGAGTCCGAAGGCACCATCGACCACAGCACGGCCCGCGCCATCGTCACCGGCAAATCTTCCACCGGCGGCATCGCAGGCTATAACCTCGGCGCCATCACCGGCTGCACCAATGTGGGCAGCATCAACACCGAATATCCGGAAGCCTCTCTCGACACCGACGGCTTCACGGCCAAGATGGTGGACTACATCAACAACAAGATGGCCGCCGCCGATGACGACGCCACCAATTCCGTCACCAACGTCGCCACCGACACCGGCGGCATCGCAGGCCGCTCCTCCGGCATGATCCTGACCAGCGTCAACACCGGCACCATCGGCTACGAGCATGTTGGCTACAATGTGGGCGGCATCGTGGGACGCACCGACGGCCTCGTATCCGGCTGTGTCAACCAGGGCCGTGTTCTGGGCCGCAAGGACGTGGGCGGCATCGCCGGTCAGGCGGAGCCTTACCGGGAGCTGGACCTCTCCAAGGATACCATCAAGCGTCTCCGTTCGGAGCTGGAGGTTCTGCGCGGCCTTGTCGATGACACCACCGGCGTCGTCGAGAACTCCACCACCAGCATCTCCAATTCCTTCAGCGCCATGACCAGCCAGATGGACACCGCCATTGCAGCGGCCCGCCAGCTGGACGATCAGGCCAGCGACTACGGCGACGAGGTGGCCGACGAGATCGACCGCGCCTCCACTCTGCTGGCCGACACCCTCACCAAACTCGAACCCGTCATGGACACCGGCGAAGATGCCATGACCAAGCTGACCGACGCCACCGGCTCCCTGAAGTGGGCCATGCGCGAGATGGCCGCTGAGATGCTGATGGCATCCAGAGCCCTTGGCAAGACCAGCTCCGGTCTGGACAAGGTGAGCGACGCGGCCGAGGATGGCCGTGACGGTATGTCGGCTATCTCTGAGGGGATCAAACAGCTGTTGGAGTCTGTCGATACCGGCGATGACAGCGCTGCCTCGCAGGCTATCTCCGGCATCCTCTCCGCATACGACTCCCTGTCCTCGGACAAGAAGTCCGACAAGAACCTCAAGACCGGCATTGAGCTGCTGAAGGTGGCCAACTCCGTGGCCAGCGTCTTCACGCTGGGCAGCGGCATGGCCCCGGCAATGAAGGCCGTCACCGCAGGCATGGGCCTGCTGCGCACGGCGTCCCTCCTGTCCAACGACAGTGATATTGCCCGTGCTACTTCCCAAATCGCAAGTGCCATCGGCACCATCTCTACCATTGCCACCCAGATGGGCGGCATCGTGGGCAGCGCGGCCAAGTCCGTCTCGGCCTCCGACCACCCCGAGCTGGCTGCGGCTCTGACCAAAGCCTCTGACGCGCTGGACGGCATGGGCAGCATCACCGACGGCATCATGGACAACATCAAGGACTGGGTCGGCAATAACGGCGGCGGCAGCATCAAGGATGGTCTCGATCAGCTGAGAGATGCTTCCGACAAGCTGAGCGACGCCATGGATGACCTGAGCGACTCCCTCGACCTGCTCAAGACCGACGCCGCCCTCACCAGCGCAACGCTGGCGCATACCTCCGTGGCTCTGGGCCAGATGCAGGACGGCCTCGGCGGCCTGACCGATATGATGGGCCAGACCCGCGACATTCTCCACTGGCTCAACCAGCAGGACCCCATCAAGGTGCCTCGTCCCTCGGCAGAGCTGACCAACACCAAGGACTCCCTCTTTGATGCTGTCAGCGCCCTGACCGACAAGATGGACGACATCAACAGCACCATGCGCACCGCCAGCAACCAGCTGACCGACAAGATGCGCGCCGTGACCGCACAGGTCAGCGTCGTGTCCAACCTGATGCTGGATGCTGTGGAAGAGATCAGCGACCCGGGCAGCAAGACCATCTACGAGGATGAGTCGGAAGACCTCATCGCCTCCCAGTCCGACGGCAAGATCGAGAACAGCATCAACCGCGGCAGCATCGACGCCGACATGAATGTGGGCGGCATCGCCGGTACCATGGGCGTCGAGAACCTGCTGGACCCCGAGGAGGACAACAAGGACGAGGGTACCTCGCTGCTGCGCACCTCCTATACCGTCAGCGCCGTCCTCATCGGCAACATCAACGAGGGCAGCATCACCGCCAAGAAGGATATGGTCGGCGGCATCGTCGGTCAGGAGGAGCTGGGCCTTGTGACGGCCTGCGAGTCCTACGGCGACGTCACCGGCGTCAATCAGGTGGGCGGCATTGCCGGTGCGGCCAGCGCCAAGCTCCGCAGCAACTGGGCAAAATGCGCCCTCAGCGGTGAAAAGTACATCGGCGGCATCGTCGGTCAGGGTACCGACAGCGACCTCACCGACGGCAGCCTCATCGCCATCAACAACCGCGCCATCGTCTCTGTGCTGGAAGGCCAGCAGTACGTGGGTGCTGTCTCCGGCGGACAGGACGGCGACTTCTATGGCAACCTCTTTGTCTCCGACGATCTGCAGGGCATCGACCGCCTGAGCCGCGTCGGTCAGGCAGAGCCGGTCACTTATGAGACCCTGCTGGCGCAGGAGAATGTGCCGGACTCCTTCCGTAAGCTGACCCTGACCTTCAAGGCCGACGGCCACATCATCAAGAAGATCAGCTTTGACTACGGTGCGTCCTTCACTCTGGCCGACTACCCCGAGATCCCCCAGAAGAATGGATACTACGCCGAGTGGAGCGCACCCGTCCTCGACCAGCTCCACACCGACACCGTGGTCAATGTGGAGTACACGCCCTACATCCCGTCTCTGAGCAGCAGCGTCACCCGCGAGAACGGACGCCCCGTCTTCTTCGTGGACGGCTTCTTCGGCGGTTCCAACGCCGTGCAGGTCACCCAGCAGGACATCACAGCCGATGTCCACGGTGTGACAGAGCAGTGGCTGCTGGAGTTCACCGATGACGGCAATGAGACTCACCAGATCCGTTATCTGACCCCCGGCAAGGCCAAGGGCAAGGTCTACGTCAAGCAGGCCGACGGCAGCTGGCATAAGGTGGAGACGGGCAGCTTCGGCAGCTACACCACCTTCACCACTACCGGCACCGAGGTCGAAGTGGCTTTCGTCCCCGCAAAGCTCCCCGTCTGGGCCTTCTGCGCCGGCGGCGCAGCCCTGCTGGTGCTGCTCCTGCTGCTGGCAAAGCGCATCAAGTCGAAGCGCGGCCCCAAGGGCGAAAAGCCCCGCAGGGAGAAGAAGGGCAAACAGCCCGAGACGGCGGACACCCCCGCCGATGAGCTGGATACCCCCATCTCTGAGACGGATATGCAGTAAGCAATAAGAAAAACAGGAGCCCCATCCGAATGGATGGGGCTCCTGTTTTGTTTGTAGGTTAGGCTCGTCTTCGTACAACCTCTCAGTCTCGCTGCCGCTCAACAGCTCCCCTAGTAGGGGAGCCTCTGGCGAAGAGGCGAAGCTTTACGGAATGCCAAAGTCTCCCCTCGCTAGGGCAACGACGATGACCGCCGCCAGTGGCGGAAACAGGGAGTCGCTGTTGCCCCCTCTGGGGGAGCTGGCGAGCGAAGCGAGACTGAGAGGGTTATTCCTCCGTCTCCTTCACATCGTTCAGGAACGCCTCTATCTTATCGATCTGGTTCTCCGCCACGGCGCGGCCCGTCTCGTAGACCCGGCGCAGCTGGGCGGGGTCGCGCTCCATAGCGCCGATCTCCAGCGGGATGGGCGGGCGGATGACATAGTCTTTGCCAGAGGCCTCCTGCATGGCGATGTAGGAGAGGGCCTCGTTGTATCGCTCGTGACGGTCGGCCACCGCTGCCACGAAGGCCGGATAGCGCAGATACCGCGCACGGATGGCGGGCAGCAGGGGGTTTTTCTTTTTCACGAAGCCCTTGGGCTGGGTCAGGATGATAAGGTTCCGCTTGTAACCCAGGCTCTCGAAGAAGCGGACGGGGATGGAGTCGGCCACGCCGCCGTCCAGCAGGGAGTAGTGGCCGATCCTGACGGCCTTCGCCGCCAGCGGCATGGACGCCGAGGCCTCCATCCAGCGCACGTCCTCGGCATCGCCGCTGCGGCACTTGTGGTAGATCGGGTCGCCGGTGCGCAGGTCGGTGCAGACGACAAAGAAGTCCATGGGCGAAGCGCGGAAGGCCTCTTCATCGAAGGGGTCCAGCTTTTCCGGCACCTCGTGGTAGCAGAAATCCTCGCTGTAGAGGTTTCCGGTGCGCAGCAGATTGCGGAAGCTGGCGTAGCGCTTGTCGTTGCAATATTCGGTGTTGTAGCGGATGACGCGGCCGATCTGGTGCGACTTGAAGTTGCAGCCGAACACCGCGCCCGCCGACACGCCGATGGTGCCGTCGGTGGTGAGGCCGTGCTCCATCAGGACATCCAGAACGCCTGCGGTGAACATCCCCCGCATGGCACCGCCCTCTAATACTAACCCTGTCTTCATATACTGACTCCTTTTCCCGGTGCGGCCCTCGTCGGCCGCAGCAAGCCATTTCCGGTTGCTACCAGTATACTCGATTTTGCGCAGAAAACAAGAGACAACTGCACAAATCGCCCGCCCTGAGACACAGACTGTACCGCAAAAGTCGTACTTATAATCGAAAGGGCTGAAAAAACCGGAGAGAACGAGTCAAATTTGGGCAGAAAAAGCCTTGCCAACCGGGAGAGTATCCGGTATACTGATATGAAATATTGACCGTTTTGTGACAGGAAAATTGGGAGGAAGAGACGAACTATGAAAATGCTGGAAGACCGCATCCGCAAAGACGGCATCGTCCGTGAGGGCAACGTGCTCAAGGTGGACAGCTTCATCAACCATCAGATGGACATTCCGCTGTTCCGCGAGATGGCAAAGGAGTGGAAGCGCCTGTTCGACGGCAAGCCCATCAACAAGGTGCTCACCATCGAGGCCAGCGGCATCGGCATCGCGGCTGTGGTGGCCAGCGAGTTCAACGTGCCGGTGGTGTTCGCCAAAAAGTCCATGAGCATCAACCTGGACTATGACAACTACGAGACGAAGATCCAGTCCTTCACCCACAAGAAAATCTATAATGTCATCGTCTCCAAGAAGTTCCTCACCCCCGAGGACCACGTTCTCATCATCGACGACTTCCTGGCCAACGGCTGCGCCCTGCTGGGTCTGCTGGAGCTGACCGAGAAGGCTGGTGCCACCGTCGAGGGCATCGGCATCGCCGTCGAGAAGGGCTTCCAGCAGGGCGGCGACCTCATCCGCAGCAAGGGCATCCAGCTGGAGAGCCTCGCCATCGTCGAGTCCATGGACAGCGCCACCGGCGAGATCGTGTTCCGCGACCAGCCGCAGCAGAGCTGAAAATATCGACCTTCCAAGACCGCCGTCCAGCGGTCTTTTCTTTTGCCCATTTTTACGCCCCGTCGAAGCTGTCGCCGTCCTCGGGAAGGTCGGCGGAAGTCTCAGCGTCGGAAGCGGGCGTATCCGGGACAGCGGCACGGGGGACACCCTTGTACACCAGCGTCTGCTCGAGGACCTCGGCGCAGACCGGGGCCGAGAGGCTGCCGCCCGCCGTCGTCCAGCTGTGGGGCTCGTCGAGGCAGACGAGACACAAAAACTGGGGGTCGTCGATGGGAGCCACGGCCACAAAGCTGGCGATGCGGGCCTTCTCGTCGGCGCTGTCCAGCTTCTGGCTGGTGCCGCTCTTGCCGCCTACCCGGTAGCCCGCGATCCGGGCGTTCCGTCCGCCGCCGTAGAGGACGACGGCCTCCATCATCTCCCGCATGGTGCGGGAGGTCTCCTCTTTCAGCACCTGCCGCTTGCAGACGGGGGAGAGGTGGTCGATGACTTCGCCCTCCGGGCCGAGGATGTCCGAGACGACGTAGGGCTGCATCAGCCGCCCGCCGTTGACTACGGCGCAGACCGCCGACGCCATCTCGAGGTAAGAGATCTTGCTGCTCTGCCCGAAGGCGCAGGACGCCAGCTCCACCGGCCCCATCCGGTCGGCGGTGTAGTAGAGGCTCTTTTTCGGCTCGGCGGGCAGGTCGATGCCGGTGGGCGCGCGGAGGCCGAAGGCCGCAAAGTAGTCGCAGAACGCCTCTTTGCCCAGCCTTGCGCCGATTTGGATGAAGCTCTGGTTGCAGGAGTTCTCAAGGGCCTGAGTGACGGTCTGCGCCCCGTGGCGCTTGTGGTTGGCGCAGTGGAAGCGGGTGCCGGCCACCGAGATGCTCTCGCCGCAGTAGAAGCTGGAATTTTTGCTCACAGCTCCGGTGTCCAGCGCTGCCGCGCAGGTGATGAGCTTGAAGACGCTGCCCGGCTCGTAGAGGTCGCTGACGGCCTTGTTCCGCCACTGGGTCTGCTGGGCCAGCTGCAATGCCGCCGCCCGCTCGTCGCCGGAAAGCCCCTCTACGGCCTCCCGGGCGGCCTTGTCGGCCAGCACACGGGGCTGGTTGGGGTCGTAGGCGGGGGTGGTGGACATGGCCAGTACGGCCCCGGTGTTCACGTCCATGACGATGCCCACGGCACGGGCTGCGACGTGGTGTTCCTTTACCGCGTAGCCCAGCGCGTTCTCGAGGTAGTGCTGGATGTTGGCGTCGATGGTGAGCCGCAGGCCGTCCCCCTCGGTGGGGAAACGCTCGGTCTCATAGCTCTGCTCGAGGGTGTAGCCCCAGGCGTTCACCGCCGTGAGGACGACGCCGTTCTCGCCCGTGAGCAGGTCGTCATACTTCAGTTCGAGGCCCGAGACGCCCGCGTTGTCCACGTTGGTGAACCCCAGCACCGAGGCCAGAAACTCCCCCTGCGGGTACCAGCGCTTCGAGTCCTGATTGATGCGGATGCCGGTGATGCCGTTTGCCTCGCAGAAGTCCCGCACGGCGTCGGCCATGGCCCGGTCTACCCGATAGCGCAGGAGGCAGTCGTTGGAACGGCGGTCGCTGAATTTCTCGAGAAGCTTCCCTTCGTCCAGCTCTAATATCTCGGCCAGCCCCTTGGCCGCGAGGGCGAGTTTATCCTCCGGCATCTCCCGGGGCGAGGCCCGGAGGGTCCAGCAGCTGCTGTTGGCCGCCAGAAGGACGCCGTCGGCGCTATAAACGCGGCCCCGGTCGGCGGGGACGACGGTGTCCCGCAGCTGCTGGCCCAGGGCGCGGTCGGTGTACCAGCCGCCGCCCAGCACCTGCAAAAATAAAAGCCGCACCGCCAGCCCGCAGCAGACCAGACAGAATATCCCCGCCACCAGCCTTGCCCGGGCGCGGAACGCCCGTTCCGGCAGGGTGCGCAGGGCGTCGGCGGGTTTTGGCGATTCGGACATGAGACAGCACCTCCCTTCGTGCAATCATATGCGTGAGACCCCGTGACTAGCCGTCCGCCCCGGTGCGTACACTAAAGGGAAGGGGGGAGAGGATGAAGAAGAGGATCCTGCGTCCGCTGCCCGGCATGGACCTGCCGTTTCTGATCCTGGTGCTCACGCTGGTGGGCTTCGGGCTGGTGATGCTGGCCAGCGCGTCCAGCGCCGTGGCGCTCTACCGGCGGGGCGACGCCTGGGCCTATCTGCGGCCTCAGCTGCTCTACGCGGCGCTGGGGCTCTTCGGGATGTGGCTGGCCAGCCGGGTAGATTACCATATCTTCCATAAGCTGGCGTGGCCGCTGCTGGGGCTGTCGCTGATATTGCTGACGGCGGTGCTGTTTATGCCCGAGTACAACGGCTGCAAGAGGTGGCTGGTCATCCCGGGGTTCGGCACCCTGCAGCCCAGCGAGATCGCAAAGTTCGCGGTGGTGCTGGTGTTTTCCCACATCATCGCACTGAACCACGACCGGATGAAGGATTTCAGCGTGGGTGTCCTGCCCTTTGCGCTGGTGCTGGGGGTGGTGGCGGCCCTGATGCTGCTGGAGCCGCATCTGTCCGGCACCGTCCTCATCCTCGGCATCGGCGCGGTGCTGATGTTCGTGGGCGGTACGGGTCTGCGGTGGTTCTTGCTGGCGGGCGCGGGAGGCGTCGGGGCCATTGGTGCGGCGGTGGCCGTCATGCCCGACCTCGTCCCCTACGCCGCCGACCGGCTCCGCTCCTGGCTCGACCCCTTCGCCGACCCGCTGGGCGACGGCCACCAGACCATCCAGAGCCTCTATGCCATCGGCTCCGGCGGGGCCACCGGCCTCGGTCTGGGAGAAAGCCGCCAGAAGCATCTTTTCGTCCCCGAGCCTCAGAACGACTTCATCTTCTCCATCGTCTGCGAGGAACTGGGCTTCGTGGGGGCCTGCGCAGTGGTGGGGCTGTTCGTGCTGCTGCTCTGCCGGGGCATCACCATCGCAGCCCATGCGCCCGACCGGTTCGGAGCGCTGCTGGTGGTGGGGTTCGTGGTGCAGGTGGCCCTGCAGGCGGTGCTGAACGTGGCTGTCGTCACCAACACCATCCCCAACACCGGCATCTCGCTGCCCCTGTCTCTTATACACATCTGACGCTGCCGACGATCTTACGCGTGTAGA
>OWHU01000302.1_pt1 | contig 32017 bp, 30 predicted proteins | sample 1732671 | NCBI WGS metagenome assembly OWHU01 (sample SAMN05065740, study PRJEB22554) | human gut metagenome | biome: ENVO:2100002; feature: ENVO:00000062; material: ENVO:00002003 | host: Homo sapiens | place: USA
CAAGCTCTTTACTGCAATTGAGATTGCCATTGAGATTGCTTGCGGATTTTAGGTTAACGCATATTCTATGCGCATATCTTTTTTTTATCCGTGTTTCTCAGTACTTGACCAGTCAAGCAGGAAGTCATATATACTCATTATCTGTATGCCGTTTTCGTCGCTCCACTGCTTGGTATGTTCTCCCACGATCAGCAGTTTGCGGAAAGAGTCATCTACAAGACGCAACGACCGTTTCTCCTGTTCCATCTTTTCTGCATCGGGCATACGCCACGCCGACTGGATGTAGATCCGCTCGCTCCCTTTGTTGCAGACAAAATCCACTTCCAATGTCACCCTCTGCTGCTTTCCTTCCGTATTCCTCACTCGATGATAGACGTTACCCACATCCACGAGCCATCCTCGCATACGCATCTCATTGTAGATGACGTTCTCCATGATATGTGTCGGCTCGCTCTGACGGAACGACAGAATAGCATTCCTCAGACCTACGTCCTGATAATAATACTTGGACAACGAACCTATGTATTTCCGTCCTTTGATGTCGAACCTTTCGGATTTTTCGATAAGGAAAGCATCCTGCATATATTCCAGATAAGCCGACACTGTCTTGTCGGTTATGCTCTGCACATTGCTTACGGACTTGAACGTATTGGCTATATTCAGTGCATTGACAGGTGCTCCTATACTGGATGCTACGGTCTTCGACAATTCTTCAAATTCAGGTCTCAGTTCTATGTTGTTCCGCTCGTAGATGTCACGTAGATATACCGTGCGATAAAGGCGACGCAGGAAATCAGCCTTCTTCTCATCCCCAACCTGTGTAAGTAGTTGCGGCAAACCTCCGTACAGTCTGTATTCAGCCCAACCGTCTTCTTTCGAACCATCATACACCGTCATGAACTCCTTGAAGGATAGTGGCCACACATGTATCTCGTCACCTCTGCCTCGGAATTCCGTCACCAGGTCAGAGGACAGGAAACGCGAGTTGGAGCCTGTGACATACACATCCGCCCCTTCGGTAACTGACAAGGAAGAGAGCACCTCTACAAAGTCTTCCACCTCCTGCACCTCGTCGATGATGATATAATAAGTCTCATAGTCAATCATCATCTTTTCCACCCAGTCCAACAGGTAGTCCGGGTTCTTGAACTCTCTGTTCTTCCTACTCTCCATGTCGATGACGAGAATATGGTCTTCTCTCACGCCCTCATCCAATAGATGCTGATGAAAGAGTTTCTTCAGAAGGAACGACTTGCCTGAACGTCGCAATCCTGTGATTATCTTTATGAGCCCGTTGTTCTTTGAACGGCTCAACTGTTCTATGTATCTATATCTGTTTACTATCATATTTTACGAAAAACTGTCACTTGTGACACTTTTTCGGAGGCAAAGTTATATATTTTATCCTAAATCAAAGAAAGAAATAAAGAAAAATGCACTAAAAATCAATGATTTTCCTGTTTTGTAGTGTCTATTCCACTTGCCGATGCCCATTTTTCTTTGCAAAGTTACTGCCCGGGCGAATGGTCAAGTACCGCCATGCTAACAGGCAGAGGACTGAACGACAGCTTTCCGCAAATCAAAGATTTGGGTATTTCATTAACTCCTCCGTCTGTTTTCTTGCCTTATCGCCCTCATTCCGCAGTCTTTTGATGCACGAAAAATCAGTTCCCGACAAGAGGAGCCGAAAGGCTTCAAAAGGAGGGAAGAAAAACAAGTTGAACAAATAATTTCTTTGCGTATGGAATTACACAGATTATCAGAAAACGAGCAGGCATTTGTCGAGTGCTTCTCACGGTTCGTAAACGGTCAGATGGGGTCAGCCGCCAAGGTAGGCAATGCCCTTGCAGATGACCATCGCTATCTTATCAACGAAAAGGGCAAGGTGGTGTTTGCCTTCTTGGAACGCCTTGCCAACGACTATCAAAAAGGTCGTTATGACCAGCGTGACGAGTGGGTGTGCCGATTGGCAGCAGAGGCCATCGAACACCTTGTAGAGAACAGAATGTATTACAGAACACTTAACAACGATTGACTATGGCAAGCAGATTGATTACACCCGTATTGGAGGAGATACTGAAATCCTATCCTCTGTATTCACAGGACGGCAAAGGCAAGGATGCCGTTTGTGTGGCAATATTCTTCATCGGACACGTCCGTTGGTTCGTACTTGAAGGACAGCCGGAAGGTAACGACACCACGTTGTTCACCATCGTATGCGGTCTGCATGAAACGGAGTATGGCTATACCTCCGTCAATGAAATGGAGAGCGTAAAGGTGGATGGCTCCAAATATGGAGTGGACGAGATATTTCAAGTGGAGCAGTTGGACGGCTTCAAGCCGGTGAAACTGAAGAGCATTCCAGACGAGGATTTACAAGCATTCCTTCATAATATGGAATGACCCCAAATTAAATCAGCCGCAGGGACATTACTCCTTGCGGCTGACTATTGTTAGTACCTACTATGAGTAGTAAAGCCTACGATTAGTATATACTACGATACTACTCTCATCTTCGGAAAGCGGACTTGGCAACGTGCTCCTCTTGTACCTCTTCCTTCTGGTACTCCTCCATGTCAAGCAGTTGCTCATACGCAGAGCTGATGTTTGCGTCCATAGAATGGTTGTGGCTGAAAGGGAAGGTATGCTTCACAGAGAGTCCTGCATTGGTCACAGTCCCCACATCCAGGCTATCCTTATCCTTGTTATATTGCAGGTTCAGCAAACCACCATTCGGCATTTGGAATATCGGCATTTTTCGCTGCGCCAATTCCGAAAACTCTTCGGCGGTCATCTCCCTCGCCACAGCCTTCACGTCCTCACTGGCACGTCCTATGCCATAGCGAGTGATATGGTCACGCACTTCTTGCTCCGTATGCTTCAGGAACACCTCATACGTACCGCCGACACTCCCGTTATAGACCACTGCAAAGTCCTTGTCCTCTATTAGCAGGTCATCGCCTCTGTTCTGGCACGGCTTCCTGTAGGTCTGCTCCTCGTCCATGCCGTTCCCGTCATAGTATTCCTTGGCAAGCGTCAGCAGTCCTTGATAGTCACCTTTCTCCTTTAGCTTATCCAGTTCCGATGTGTCATCCGTTGATTGGAGATAGGCGATGGAGGCATAATAGACGTTTTCTTTCGATTGTGAAGGCTCTGTCAGGCTTTTGTACTGGGCAAAAGCCTCCTGATAATTGGTGTCAAGGTCTTTGCCGTGGTCGTAAGGAACAGAGAGTTTCACTTCCAGACCGTTACTCGTCGGCACAGCAATCTTTACAGAGTCCTCCTTCTCATGATGCTGGATATATACAGCAGAACCATTATATGCCAAGACTGCATGGTCGCCGTCATCTATGGATAGATAACTTTTCCCTTGCCCGTTTTCCTGCTCAGCCTTTTTCTCCTGGTCTATCTCCATAGCAATCTTGTCGATATGCTGCGTGAGCATTGAGGTAGCTTTTTTCACATCGAGTAGCGTGGTCTTGATGAACTGCGGCGACTCCTTCAGCGAATCCAGCCAAGACTTCAAATAGGCAGCCGAATCTCCTTTCAGATGCTTTGTCATGCCATACCGCTGAGCGGTCAGCGCAGCCGTCAGTTCTGCCACCAGTTCCTCGCGTGCATACTCTGCCGAGCCGAAGGTAGCGGGCTTGATGCGGTCTAACTGTCCCTCCGCACCCGTGGAGTGTCCCATCTCGTGGAAAAGGTTCGAGTAGAAAGACTCCCCATCCTTGAACTGCCTTTTCTCAGGCATCACAATCTCATTCTTGCTGATGGAGAAATAGGCGGAATCACCGAACATCGGTTTGATGGGACATATCCAACGGTTGTCCGCTATCATCCTATCCACGGGTTCAAAGGCAAACTGCTCGTCCTTCTCTACCTTGGGCATCGAGTATTCCTGTTCCAGTTTCTCCCAAAACTCTGGTCTGACCTCCTTCAGGTTGGTCTGCGCCACATTGAAGACATGGTAAGTCTGAAGCTTTGGATATACATTGTACTTTTCGCGCTCTTCCTGAGAGAGCAGTTTGTAGTCCTCCCACTTGATGTGTTCCTTTGTTTCCTTATTGACCACCGTAAACGTGGTGAGCATCACGGGGAAAGAATGCTCACCTTTCAGTACTGACACACGGGGCTTCTGTTCCTCGTCTTTCTTGCCAGTTTTGTTAAACTGCTGTATGCGGTCGAAGGTACAGAAGCGAGGAATCTTGTAACCCTCCTTCTCGCAATGCAGGAGCAACATCATAGCGTTCATGCCATTATATTCTCGTCCGTTCAGGTTTTTCGGCCATTGCAACGCACCTTCAGTAAACCAGGGCTTTTTCCATCCGTCTTTGCCCGACAGCGACTGAATACGCTCAATCATCATATCGGCAAACAGGTCGAGTGCCTTGTCTTCGGCACTCGGACCTTCCTTAGCATAAGGCTTTCCCATAGTCAATTAACCATTATAGGGCTGCGGAACATATTCGCTCATTTCAGACACTCGGCAGGAGAAGTCCAGTTTGTCATTGAAGACACTGACAGACAATGCCCCTTTGATGTTCGCTTTCACGCCTGGTTGCAGCCATGCCTCGCATTTGCCATCGAATAGGAAGAAACTTACCCAGATGTATTCAAATCCGTCCTGTACTTTCTCTGCGCTGAAAGCGGAGAACTGGCAGTACGGCACACCATTCTTGTCCGTCTTGTCCTCAATGCTCTTGCCCACCTTGCCGCGGAACTCCATCACGCCCTTGATGCAGTCCTCTGCCTCGTCAGGCTGGTGGCTGATGCTGCTTGCCGACAGGTTGAAATAAAGGACATCGCCCCATTTTCTTGGTACCAATACACCGGCTACCTCAATGCGTTCGCCGATGTTGCAGCTGCCCACCTCCGTCAGTGTCCCATCTTTGATGACCGACACCTCGATGGTCTTGTTAATCCCGCTCTTCGCTGGAATGACTACGTTCATGGCAAAGCTCACGAATGCCTTGCCCTCCTTGTTCGTGCGGCAGGTCGCAGCCTTGCTGACCGTTCCGCACACTGTTACATTACATTTGATCATTGCTCGATACTATTTGAATTATACATATCCATCGTCCAAGTGAAATGTCTTAGCAATGACAATAATCTCTTTTCAATCATCATATACTAGCGCACGTATCAGTTCATAGACTATCCACGCTGCTATGATAAGTTGGAAGCCGAGATAGATGATGGCCACGGTCTGACCGAAAAGCCATTGGGTAAGCATGAAGTGTCCTGCCACAGCTACCATACCCACCAGCAATGTACACAGATGACTTGCTATCCTTTTCATTTCCTTTGCAGATTTTGTTGTTGACTCTCAGCCTCCATCCCTTGCTCGAAGTTCTGCGAAGCCTGCTGTGTCGCCACGATGCCTGTCACCATTCCCGCAATCTTCGTCCGTTTGCTTTCTTCCGACAGATTGGCATTGCCCAAAATGAGCGACAGGCGGTTCATCTCCGAGGAGGTCAGTTCACGGTCAATCTTCACCGTACCGCTCTCTGCATGAAGCACAGTCTTGCCGTTCTCACCCACAGTAATGGTGCATTGCCTCATGCCTGGAACAAGCGAGGTCAAATCTACGAGCCGGTTGGCTGCCATGGCAGAGATAAGTCCTTTTTGTCGTTCCTCATCATTGCTGTCAATCTGCGCTGCCAACATCATCAGCGACATGAAGGTGGTCATCGCCATGTCGAGTATAGGGTCATTCGTTCCCGAAATGCCCACGCCGCTGTCCTCCGAGGAAAGGATTTTCTTCATCCAGTCCTCCGACGAAACCTTCTGCTCCTGTGGCGCATTGCTCTTGTATTTTGCCAACAGGTCATTGCCGTTATGCAGGGCCTGTAGCTTGATGTTGCCTTTCTGTCCGATTTCTGCCAGATAAGCGGCTGGATCCATATCCCTTTTTGAGCCGTCAGCCGATACACTCTTCACTCCGAAATGCAGATGCTCGCCAGTGGTTCTGGTGCCGGTATTTCCCGACACCCCCAACTTCTGACTGGCATTAACCACGTCACCTACCTTTACTGCTATGTCAGACAGATGCAGGTAGGAGCATTGCACCTTGCTGCCATCCTCACGGCTGTATTCCACGGTGACGGATTTCCCTCCTGCCGTGTTCGCATTATGGTTCACCGCCACCACCTTGCCGCCGTTCTCCGTGGCCAACACCGCCTCATGGTTCGTCTTGATGTCAATGCCCTTGTGCATCTGCTGCTTGGTGGCATCCATCGGATCCTGGCGATTGCCGAAAGGCGAGGTGATGAAGAGAAACTCCTCTCGCTCCACAGGAAAGGAATACCCGGCAGACTGCGGTACATGGGCAGCAGGCATTTCTCTACGAGGATTATTCTCCACCCCGAACGACCGACCTTCTGCCCGCATCTCAGCCATCACCTCACTGTCATACTTGTCCAGTCCGTTGGCTTCAATGATGCGCTGCAGACTTGCAGCATAACCGCCGCCCGTGGCATAGCCGGCACGCTCAATGCCCTTCGTCCATCCCTTGTAGTCGTCAGGCGACAGCGTGAAGCACTGCGCATAACGCTTGTTCTGCTTCAGGAACTGCGAGTGATGCTCATAACTGTCACCCACGCTTTTGTACTTACAGAATTTCTCGTTGGGCCTATCATCCGTATAGACTCCATACTCTCCGCCATTCTTCAACCACGATGCCGTAGCCTTGATGCCAAAGTGGTTGTTGCATTCGCGCGACAGTTGGCTCTGTCCGTTGCTGCTCTCCAGTATGGCTTGCGCCAAGATGACGGAGGCAGGAATCCCATACATCCGCATCTGTTCTTTGGCAAATGTTGAGTATAAAGTTATGTAATCTTTATTATTCATATTATTGATATTATTATGCTTAATGAGATTCTACACAACATAATTTTTTGTACGTTCGTTTTCAGACAGAAGATATGTTTCACTATAAACTATTAATGTATGATAACGCAATTATTTAAATCCAAGCCAACGCAAAGGAAACATCTTGATGCTCCTTTACTCCAGGTGCGTATTCGCTTTCTTTCTATGAAAAGCGAACAAGGTCTATGCCAAGGACATCTGAAAGATTGGGCACGTATTCTTCTGGCGTTTGTTTCTTGTTACAATCTTCAAGATGGAAGCACTACACGAATCTCATTAAACGAAGTCGTAAGCAAAGCGGAGTTATGGGCAAAATCAATTTCCAAAAAATCCCGTAAAAAGAATACTCATCAGATGGTGTTAGATGAAGAAAAATTTGTAGTTCGTTCTATCGATTTTCTGGAGTATATCGGTTTGTTGGATATCCGCTACTATGACAACGTGGTGAATCTACTTGTAGAACGTAAGTTTGATAAAGTCAAACTCATCGTTGCTCCTTTCTTCCAAGAACGGGTCTCTTTCCTTAACGGGTATCGTTTGAGTGGTCACAAAAAGGAAACATTACGCCGTTATGCCCAATACCAGATTCATTTAATTGAATTTTTGCGACTCAAAAATACCCAAATGGTTACTGACGAAGAGATTTTTGCAGCAGCACAGAAATGGAAGGATTATTCGGATCCAAGTTCGCACAAGAAATCCGGGTCAAAATGGAATGATACATTTTTCGTCACTGTTGCAAAGAAATGGCTGGCAGCCATGAATATGTATAAAGTGGAAGAAACTAAATCTATAAGTGACATCCGCATAGAGAAATATCTTCAAGATTTGCAATATCGAGGATATTCATACGCTACGTTAACTTCGTCCTTGCGCTCGCTACATCGCTTTTATGACACGATAGGCAAGCAAAACACAGAAGAGCCCATCACTTTGGCTGATATTGACAAGTGCATAGAAATGTATACGTCATGCCATACAAACAGACAAACCATTAAAGCATACATGGCGCGTATTCGTTCCTACTTACACTATGCCGCAGAGCAAGGATGGTGTCAACCTGGGGTGTGTGAAGCCGTTGTACTTCCGCGAATATATAAAGAGGAAAACTTGCCTTCATTTATGTCTTGGAATATGGTTCAGGCAATACTTCAACGAATGAAAAACGCCAAGGGGAAATCAGCAAGAAGAAACTATACAATCGTTTTGTTGTTAGCGACTTATGGGCTACGCTGTAGTGAAGTCGCAAATCTGAAAATATCAGACATTAATTGGCGTAAAGAACAAATTCATATACAACATGCAAAAGGTGGCAAAAGCCAAACGTTCCCCCTTTTACACTCTGTTGGTGAAGCAATCATTGAATATCTTCGGTGTGAAAGACGAAATGATTCACACAATGATAGTTTGTTTTTCTGTGCCAAGGCTCCTTTTCGTGCTATTACGTGTCAAGCAATTCATGATATTGTGCGTAGAGAATTGCAAGATGTATCAATCAAGCATAAAGGTCCACATTCATTGCGCCATAGTTATGCTACTTTCTTAATAAACAATGGACAAACGATGAAGGAAGTAGGTGACTTGCTTGGGCATAAAAGCATTGATTCAACAAGAATTTATGCAAAAGTTGATTTTCAGTCTTTACGCGAAGTTTCTAACATAAATTTTGATGGTGTATTATGAATATTCAGACAGTTACAGAATTATATATCGCCTTCCGGGATTCTCTCAAATATAGGGATTCATCTGACAAAAAGTCAAGGATTAAACATACCATAAGAGAGTTTGCCAAATTTGTAGGAGTATCAAAAGAAACGGAACTAATTACAGAAGAAGACTGTACTTCCTTCTTAAACAGAAGGAACACAACCGTTACTACCGCATGGAAGAAAGACCACTGTGCTATAAAGAAATTATTCGAATGGGCATGTCTAAGAGGATATACCCCGATTAATCCTGTCCCAAAACAATTACCAGTTTTTCCTGATGCTCATCCAGCTTACATTTATAGCAATGATGAGTTAAAACGCCTGTTTGATGCATCATTGACTTATATGAAAGCTGAATCTCTTGTCACCGATCCGCGATGTATCCGTTTTATATTGATGACGACCTATGCCATGGGATTAAGAATTAGCGAGACCCTTGCTCTTCGTTTTAAACACATTGATCGTAAACAGCAAATCATACATATTGAAGATAGTAAATTCTTCAAATCCAGATATGTGACCTATAACCATCAAGTTGCAAAACTTATAAACGAAGTCTTTGAGTGGAGAAAATCCGATAGCTACCCAATGGAACCAGATAATTACGTCTTCGTGTCAAAACAGGGGAAACCCGTAAACTTTGTCACCCTTCATTGCATATTCGCAAAAATTCGCAAGAAAGCCAATTTATATTTCCCCGAATTAAAAAGACATCAACCAAGGATCCATGACCTCAGACATAGTTTTGCTACAAACGTTCTTAAAAGTTGGTATAAAGAAGGAAAAGACGTACAATCCTTACTTCCGAAACTCTCCATATATTTGGGCCATTCAAATGTATCCCATACATCTGTTTACCTAAGTATGATTCCTGAAATATTAGAGAAAGCCAACGAATTGTTTTACATCTATAAAAATCAAGACAATGAAAACGCCACAGACAACAAAGATTGATAACCTTGGCTATTGGCTCAAACTATTCTTGGGCGAATTCCTGACAGTGACACGTAACATGTCCCACAATACCCAAATGAGTTACCGAGACACATTCAGAATGCTTGTTAGATTTGTTTCTGGAAAGACAAATATCGCAATTGACAAACTGAATATTAGTGACATTTCCAAGGAGATGGTATTACTTTTCTTGGACGAGTTTATTGAGAAAACGAGAAATGCATCTGTTTCCTCACGGAATCAACGACTTACGGCCATCAAGTCCTTTGCGAAATTCATAGCATGGAAATGCCCTGACTATATTGATTGGTGCCACCAAATCAGACAAATACCCACAAAGAAAATCACACAGAGGCAAATCACGTACATGGATAGAGAGGAGATAGAGGCACTTACAGAAGCTCCACTAAGCAACAGAAATCATAAATACGCAGAACGAGATCATGTTATAATTCTACTCATGTATAACACTGGTGCTAGGGTTTCCGAAGTAATAAATATACATGTCGGTGACATCGTTATGCCTAAAAAGAGAGGGATGGGAACTGTTACCTTGCACGGAAAAGGCAGACATGAGCGAACTTGCCCTCTTTGGCCTGAATTCTGGGATTTGCTCAAGCCAATGATGGAAGGAAGAAAGCCAGATGAATTCCTTTTCTTGAATCGCTTCAATAGCCCCATGACACGTTACTGCATATATACTCTCATTAAGAAATATGCTGACTTTATCAGCCGGGATTATCCAAACCTCAGGAACAAACGCCCATCACCTCATACTATCAGACATACAACAGCTACTCACTTGCTTAATTCCGGAACAGACATTAATACGGTTAGAAATTGGCTTGGACATGCATCCATTGACACCACGAACATCTATGCCGAGATAAGTATGGACCAGAAGATAAAAGCTTTAAAAAAGTGTGAGTTCCCAAATGTCAAGAATCCAAATCGAAAATGGGGAGACGACAAGAAACTCATGGCTTTTTTAGATAGTCTATAGCCAGTTGAAAAATCATGTTGTGCAAAATGTCAAAGAGCGATTATTTATATGGATATAACACGTTCATACGTGCACCTTAAATGTTGTTATGATGCCCTAAGTGGCGGACTTCTATTAGTTGCTCTCATAGCGACAGTAGTTAAAATTATGTTGTATAGAATATTATTAACTAATTAAGTACCAAGAATATGAACAATAAAGATTACATAACTTTATACTCAACATTTGCTATGTTATGTTGAAAATAACATAATTTGGCTTCCTCCGCATATTGTGCGGCATACGCTGCGTTCTTTCCCATAAGCCTATCTCCTTAGACTGGTGTGTTGTTCTGTTTCTTGACTTTCCTGTGCCATCTGCTTTCCTGTCTCTTTTCCAGGTGACACCATCTCCGTAATTCCACGCTTCGATGATGTTGTCTGCTTCGGCATTTCCAACTGGTCACAGATGGCCACCCGTTCACCAGCACGAATGAGCTTCGGCAGATAGGTGTCGAGGGCATGATATGGGAATCCTGCCATTGCCAACGGCTTGCCTTCATCATCCTTGCGCCCATTGCTCTTTGTCAGCGTAATACCCAATATTTTGGATGCCTTCACCGCATCATCCTTGTAGGTCTCATAGAAGTCACCGCAGCGAAACAAAAGAATGGCATCAGGATGCTTCTTCTTCAAGTCAAGATATTGTTGGACAAGGGGAGAGACAGCAGCCTTGACAGCCTTTTCATCCTTCTTTTCTTCTTTCTTTTCCTCTTGTTTCTTCTCTTCCCTTTGTTCAGAGCTTTTATCTTCCTTAAGTACCACTTCCTTCTGTTCATCATGCTTATCGACAATTGCCGTCTCCGCTTGCTTCACCTCCGTCGCTTCTTCCTGCTTCTCTTGTGTACTTTGCTCGACATTGTTGTCTTTCTGCAATACATCAGCAAACAGCGAGGCGGCAAGGTTCTGCTTGTAGGAATCCCTGTCAGGAGCCACCCACAATCGTTGCCATTGTGACGGACTGACACTTCTCGGCTGCAACTTCTTGCCGTCAATAGTGGCTGCACACAGGCATTCGCCCGATTTGGCACGGAATACTGCCACACGCTGGATGCGGTTCAAATCAACCTCCTGCTCATTACCTCCGAAGATGTCCACCTTCAGGTCGGGTTTCGCCTCTGCCATAGCATAATACTTCTGTGCCAGTTCCTCACGCACACGCTCGATGTTGTCCATCGACTGCTTCAAGGTGGTGAAGAAATGATTGAGGTCTCCTTTGTCGGGATAGACGGCAAAGCCCTCCTTACCTTCGGGCTTGATGTACAATGCCCACCGCTCCTTGTCATCCTTTACCAACTGCACATTGTCGAAACCGATGTCACGGCTGTGGGTTACGGCCTCAGAAGCATCCAACGAGGATAGGTCTTCGATAGACCAGTTGCGCAGTCTTGATACCGTGATTTTCTTGTCGGCGAAATAACTGTCGTCGGGACGGAAGCCCAAGGCTCCGTCGGGATTGTAGAAACGCACGTTGTCATAACCCTCTTTCTGCAAGGCATTGGTGAAGCGTTGCTTGTTCATGCCCTTGATCTCGTTGTTCACCTCCAACGATGCACCCTGTGGCAGCACCACATCGGCGGTCTTGCTGGCATCATCACGCACGATGACCACAGTACGCTGCTCCTCGTTGGGATGCTGCTTGATTTCGTCTGCTACGAAGTAGTGGTTGGGCAACTGCACCTGTATCTGCGCCGTCTCTCGCTGATGCTGGTCGGTGGCATACTCCACCTTTTCACCCAGTTCGGCTTTCTTCAACACCTTCAGCGCACCGTTCACCTCACTCTCGATGGCATCAATCAGACAAGGGTCTTCCTTCAGTTCCCTCGTCCAATAGTCCACCATGCTAAGGCTGTCCTTTGACAGACGGGCAGGCAGTCCCAGTTCGAGCATCTTCACGCCCGAAGCTATCTCAGTGATGAGTCGTTCCTTCTTCACGGCATCCTCCGACGGGGCTTTGCCGTTCTTCATGACCATGCCCTCACGTGCCAACCGCTGCTGATGACCGGTGGCAGACACCAACTGACGCATCATCTCCTGTACATAGTCATTGTAGTGCTCGAAGTCACGCTGCCGTGGCAGGTAGATGACATCCTTCTCGGTGTCGTAGTGCGCCACACCCGTGCCGTCCTGACGTACATTCACGAGGTTGTCCTTCATCTTCTGAAGGAATCCGTTGACGCACCCATGCAGCTGCTTGTCCTCCTTGTCGCCATAACCTCTATCCTCCACCGTGCCATCCTTCTTCAATGCCGTAGTGTAGGCTGTTTCGTTAGCCATAGGCAGTAGCGTCTGGTCGATATTGAACAGCACACGGATCTCACGGTTTTTCACTCCCTTGTACTGCTGTTTGTCCTGTTCCGACAGTTCTGCGTATGCCTCCTTGGTGATGACATCGTCGGGATTGTTGCGGTTGACGTACTTATTCCAATTGTAATACAGGAACGGCACACCTTTCTCATGCTCCCTCACGCTCTCACCCCGTGCCTTCGCTTCGGAGAACTGCGTAAACAGATTGCTCTTGCAACCCTTGGCATCGGAGTCAAGGGCAAGGACAAGGGCATTGAACGGACTGACCGAAAAGCCCTTGGGATAGAGCTTCGGATAGAGTTTACCGCTTGCGTTCAACCAATGTCCCTTGGCATCCACCGCACTCGTCAGTGCCTCAGTGAGCAGCGACACCTGCTTCTCCGCCGTCCGCTTCTCAAATTCTGATTTCTCTTTCATGCTTTTATCTTTTTGTTTATCTCAATCACATTCTATAATTGGCTTACCAAGCCACCGTTCCCGACAATTTTGTTGTCGGGCTTCACTGTATTCCCCTCGGTCGCACCACGCTCTCCCGTGCCTGCTCTTCGTACTGCATTGCTGCCATCTGTCGCATCTGGTCGTTCTTGGCAAGTATGGCGTTAGCCAATGTATTCAGCGGCAATGCCCCCGACTGATGCGCCCCAATCACACTGTCAGGCAGTTGAATGGTACAAGGCACATGGTCAATGTTGGCAACGAGACACCGCCCTTGCAGCATCGGGTTGCTGATACGAGGATTGAGTGGTTCATCAGGATATTGGCGGTACTGAATGCGAGATGCAGCAGGACTAACTGTAGGTGCAATGCCTTCCTGCTGTTTCCTGCCCAGCACCTCATGTCCCGCTTTGTTGAGCAGATTGGCACCTCCCATACCCATCAACAGCATCTTCAGTATAGGATTCTTCACGAACATTCCAGCCACGATAGAGGCCAAAGGAAGGAGGCTATTGTCCATATTCAGCGATTTTGTCTTGCCAGTGAACAGTCCCACCAGTACATCGGGCAGCATCGCCAACACATAACCAAGGTTCTTGCCGATGTCTGAAAAGCCGTTCAGTCCAAAACTCTGCAACAGCCCGTCCCATCCATTTTCGTTTGTTTGTAAGGCTGTTTCCTCCTGCTGGACTACAGATGGTGTTGCCTCTTCAGTCGATGAATCAGGAGTTTCTTTCGGTTCTGCCTTCTTCTCCTTCTCAGCCTCTGCATCCAGTCTCGCCTTAACCTCCAGATACTCGTCTTCCTGTCCAGGCGCAACTATCAAGGGCACATCCTTGTACTTGCCTGTACGTTTGGTTGCTTCGTTTCTCTGAGGGTCAAGGAACGTACCTTTGTTCCAAGGAAAAGAGGTCTGCTCGGTTTGTTTCGTCCAATCCATAAAAGTGATATTGCTCGTGGGAATCTTGTTCTTGAAATGGCTGTTGGTAGCCTTGATATAGCTGTTCTCGTGGTTCTTGATGACTTTTGCCTGTTTGCGGAATGAGGCGAAGACGTTGGTGCCCGTACCGAAAACTCCCTTGCTGATACACTCCTCGACACAGACCTCTTGGCTGCTACCTTTCTTGCTTAGGTGCTCCATGCCGACATTCATCACCATATCGATACCGACAAACTTGGCGAAGGTTGCCCATGAGCCAATCCCTCCCATGGCCACGACATCGGCACCCGCTCCGGCTGCCCATCCCGCTGCCTTCTCTGTTCGAGAGGGCTTATAGGCTGCCTCTCCTTTGGCTTCTATCTCTGCGGCAAGGGGTGACTTGTTCAGTTCGTAGGGCAGACCGAACAGACTGCTTTGTGCCGCCTTGCGGATGATATAGTCGGCAGAAGATGTTGGCATACGGTCTTTCACCATTTTTTCTATCATCAGCTGCTCCATGCGGTGATCGATATAGGCGTATGCCAAATCACAACCGAGTTGTTTAGAGAGTGCATCGTACCGCTCTCGTCCTATCTCCGTCACCACCGCCTTGCGCCATTCCTCAGCCATCACGGCAAGGTCACGCTGCATATCCTTGTTGCCGACAATAGCCTCCTTGCACATCGCCAGATAGTCTTCGGTGGTCTTGCTGTTCCACTTGCCTGTAATCTTCAGCGTGGCGTATGGGTCATCACCAGGCATATTGGCAGTGGCCAATGAGCGTAGGATGCCAGCCGTACTGTTGGAGTAGGCTCGCATCTCGTCTGCCTGTCTGTTGGACAAGTCCCGTTGCACCCTGCCCATCACGGGGGCAAGGTGACACCCGAAGTAGTCGCCCATCAGACGCTCTATCTCTGCGAATCGCTGACTGTTCTTAACTGCCATATACCTTGTTTATATATTATACTGCTGTAATATCTGTTCCTTTGTCTGCTCGATGGCATTGTGATATATCTCCATCTGCTTAGGATAGTGTTCCTCCAACCATGCGTCCTTGTCCACTTGGCAGTGGATGAACTGCACGGCCATACGTTCCTCAATCTCCACGGAGGGTTCCCCCTCTTCCTTACCATTGAACCATGCCTTTGTCCACCATCTCACGCCAGCCCGGTCGGGATAGACGCTCACTATCCTCGGAATGTCGAAGCTCTGGATATCCACGTCCAAGTCGGCAAGAGGGTCGATGATGCCGTCATGCGTCAGGGCTTGCTCTTGGAGTTTTTTTTTAACACCTCGTCCATCGTGGAGAGATATACCTGATGTCGCATGGCAAGATAGTTGAGAAAGTCGGCAATGAGCAGGTTCTGCACCTTAGTCGCCAAAGGCATACAGCGGTTGCCGATGCCCAAGGGATTAGCCATGCTCGGCATGGTCTCGTAGAAATAATGCTTGCTCGCTCCCAACGAGAAGATGTTTCTCAACGACTGCTCCGTATGTTCGGGCAGAGAGTATGCTCCTTGTTGAAGGTCCTCGAAGTAGGAGGGAAGGAAGCGGAGCATCAATGCCTCTATCTCCTGACGGTCGGTGTCGTAGGGTGAAGGGATGTTCATGTCCAGTTCATTGATGCCCATTTGGGAATTGTGCTCCAATGCCTTGATATTGCCGTAGAGCATGGTGAGGAACTCCAACGGATTGATTTCCTCTCCGTCAAACCTCACCTCCATGTGCAGCAGGTCGCCACTGATGGCGATGGTCTGACCGGCCTTGACGCTTTGGGAGAAGTTGGCGAAGACATTGGAGAGATGCCTGTAAGTCACTTCGTATTTGCCGTAGCGGATGGTCTGGTAGATGCCATGCTCCGCGTCCGACCCAATGGCAGAGACGGTTCCCGTTGCCACCGCCGACAGCAGGTAATGGTTCACTGAGAAGTCTATGCCGTGATGGAAGAATGTTTCTCCCGTCACGGGATTTTTCTGCTCTCCGTAACCCAAGGACATCTGCACGTCCTGCTTTATAGGCTCCTCAAACGGCATACAGTAGCCGCTCGATGAGCGCAGTATCATTTCTTCTGTATATCTCATATCACTGTATATTGGTTATCGTTTCATCCCTCTGCTTTGGGTCTCTGCTTCTTTCATGTTCTGCCCATGTGAAGACGTACCGCCTCTGTTAGGCAGAGTTTGCGCCACCTTAGAATTGTTCCCGATGATCATCGCTCCAAGCAGGGCACCCGCAATCTTGCTCATCCAACCAAAGCGTCCGAATACCATGAAGGCGGCAGCCACCAGTCCGACGATGCTCATACCCGACACGTTGCCCTTGCCGATATTGCCAAAGAGATTGCCTATCATGTCGCATCCTACGCCTCCGAACATATTCCTAAAGAAATCACTGATGCCGCTGAACTGGGTGTCCATCTTTCCGGCTACAGTGTTCACCGCATCAACGGCTTCACCAGCCTTGCCCGTCAGACGTTGCACATCGTTGGCGGTTTGTGCCACCGCTTCCGTGGCATTCTCGCCGATGACAGCATCACCTACGATGCGTGCCACGCTCTTGTCTGTGGTCAGCTTCTCCCATGTCACATAGCCTGCGGCACTACCCACTGCGGCCGTCTGCATAGCCTTGCCGGCTCCCATAAGGGTGCGTTGCGGGTGGAGTGCCGCACTGCCTAAGGTCTTTCCAGTTACTCCGATGACATGGCCAGTACCTCGTGCCGCCTTGCCACCATATTTCAATAATGAACTCCAAAATCCCATATCTTATCGTTTTTTAATCACGGTTTGACTTCGTCTTCTTCTGTCACGACTCGGCATAGCTCGAACAAGTTCGGCTCTGCTCTCGCTGCTCCATCAGTTTACGTTCTTGCCCACCTGCTTCCACCGCCTCTTGGCAGCCGCTGCTATCTCGGCTTTGTTCGCTTTGGTGGGTCTTGCCCCTTCGTCTATCTCCATCCAAACATCGCCCATGGTGGTGTATTTCACCGCCCTCGTCAGTCGCTTCAACTGCTTGTTCATCTTCTTCAGTTTGGGTCGGATGCCGAAGACTATCTCCACACGCTCCTTCTCGGTCATCTTGTTGCCCGACAGGCATACCGTGCGTATGTCATTAACTATCTCGATGCTGTTCATAATCAGCTCGCGGTATATCTTGTTGCGCTTGGCTGACAGGGCTACGGCAAGTCCGTTGGCAGGATGGGCATCCAACTGCGCCACCAATCCACCCATATTGTCCACCAACTGACCTATCTCGTGATAGAAACCATATATCTGTGCGGCATAGCTGACGATGGAACGGAAGGAGTCCAGATAGTTGTTGAACTCCCGCTGCAGGTCGGTAGTGGCTTCCACTTCCTCCTTGGTCCAGATATGGCCGGTGGATTGTAGCAGCATCACTTTCTCCTGATTCTTCAGTTCTTTCTCCGCCTTGTTGGTGTACATCAGAATCATCCCCGCAAGAGTCGGGTCGTTCTGCGCCCGCACTCCTGCAAAAGATGATATAAACATAAAAATGGCAATTGATATGAAATACTTCATGACTGATTCCTTTATCGTTAATCACTGATGGTCATACGTCCTGCTCTGCGCCATCTGCTAAGGGCTTGGGTGGCTATCTCTCCATTGCTTCGGTCTATCATCCCTGCCGTCACGCCGTTCCACACATCGGTCATGGTGTAATATCGTATAGACAGATAAAGACGATGCAGCTTCTTGCTGAAGGCACTCAGCTTGTCGTTCAGTGCCCACAGCGTCTTGCTCCTTTCCGCACCAGTCAGCATGTTCTCTTTGCCTCCTTTGGCGACTGCATCTTTCAGCAGTGTGAAGACGGACACCAATTCCGTGGCGGTCTCCATATACAGGTTGTTCATCGAGAGGGTGGCAACGATGCCTTGCGGATTATTGTTGATGGCCTTGCGCATCTTACACAAGGTGATGAATATCTTCACTCCATCGTCGTACAGATAGGTACAGGCTTTGAGGGAAGAGGCATAACCACTGGCGGTTTTCAGATAACTGTTGTACTTCTTCTCCCATTCGTGTATCTTGGTGAACTCTGCGGCGATGGTATTCTGCAACAGGGCAGTCTTGGTCTGACCTTTGATTTCCTTCTCTATCTCACCGTTGATGGCTTCGTTGCCCTCTGCTAATGCCATCCATTCCAAAGGGTTGGCAGTCACAATCTGTGCATGGGCTGACGGCACGCTCAGTACCAATGCCACGACAATGAACCAAATCTTATCTATTCGTAATCTCATATACGCCCTTTCTTCGTTTGTTCGTTTCTACTCTTGTTCGTATCACACTCACCACGTCATAGCTGTTGCTGATGCCGGTCATTTCCAGTTTCGGTGTCGTTCTATCCATCGACAACACGGTCACGCTTTTCAGTCCGCATAACTGTTGTATCAATGTCTGATGCTCGGCAAAGTCCACCACTCGGTACAACTCCATGTAGTTCACGCTCCGCTGAAACACTCCGTGCTCACAGATGAGTTGCTCGCTCCCGATATGGTAGCGGATACTCCTCAGATAGATGAATCGGTAGAGTAAACAGAGGGAGAACAGGAGGCTGAAGACAAGCAACAGGGTACTATATGCACAACCGGGCAATCCTCCGATTAGGAGCATTGCCACGCACAACAGCAACAGAGGCAGTTCGTTGATGAAAAACTGTCCGATGCTGGGGCACAAGGTGATGATGCTATTATCTTCTTGTCTCATACGCTTCTATGATATGTGTTCTTTTCTTCTTTTTCCCTTTGTTTCTCTGCCTTGCCGGCTGCGATAAACTCGGCATAGTCGAAGGTATCTGGTTCGCCCTTGGCAATCAGTTCTGCTGATTTCTTGTTGAGCAGCGCATCGTTCCAGTCCTTGTAGCAACCCAATGGATGATAGGCTTGCACATGCTCGTGACGGAAGCCCATCTCTGCTGCCACCTTCCTGAAGTTTGCAACAAACTGCCGCCCTGCATCGTCCTTGTCAAAACCCAAATAGTGCCGTGCGTTGGGAGTAACGGACAGAAGTCCTCGCATCTGTCCCTCGGTGGGTGTGCCGCCCGTAGATACATACACCATCTTTACAGGATTTATCTGATACTCTGCCATGGCATCGTAGGCACTCTCAAACCATACAATTTCGCTTGCTTTATCCAACGGCTCGCCCGTGAGGTTGGCAATCCACAGTCCTTCACTGCTGTTGCTTCCTTCTGCCTTGCCCTTGTAACCGCCGCTACCGTCCATCTTCGGTCGTCCTCGTTCCTCAAAGCCCACAGTCTTGTCGGGTGTCTTGGGCAGTACAAGCGGAAAGGCAAGGTTGGCAAAGGTAAGTCCATCCGTCCGATGCTTAGTAGCCAGACAGAAATGCCGATGAAAAGCATACTGCGTATAGAGGTCGATGCCTCGGAACTTAAAATAGGGATAAAACCTTTTCTGCGTTTCCCTGTCCTGCGGATTGAACTTGTGGATGTCGTAGTCATTCAGGTTGAATGGCTTTCCGTCCTTTCTTGGTTCTGTAATCTTCGATGGTCTGTCCTCTATGGGTTGGTTGAGCAGTCGGTTGCAGACGAGGTTGACGAGTCGGTCAGGAGACATTCCCACCTTGTTCTCTGAAAACATTTCTGGATGCTCCTTGATGAACGAAATGACATTATACACCTTCTGCTGCGGTGGTTGGAAGCAACATTTCCCATTCTGCGTGACAATGAACTTATCACCACGCACCCGTCTGCCCTCACTGTCAGTACGCACATACGACGGATAACGCAAGCCATCTCTCTTGTTCAGATGATACCCTGCGTCCACCAGTACTTCCTGTATGCTCAACCTGTCCAGAAAGTCATCGTATGTCAGTTCACTACTCATTATAAATTATAAATTGTAAATTATACATTGTTAATATCCTCTCCTTATCTCCGTGGCAACATGATTTGCTTCTGCCTCAAAGTACCTTGCCGCAATCTCCTGTGGCGAATCCACTCCCGGTTTGAAGTAAGGACGTGGACCGCCATGATGCTCTGCATAGAACTCCGGGGCTGGATGGTGATGATGGTGGCTTATGTCATGCGCCACCTCTGCTGTAACGACTGCTCCTGCCGTCAGAGCCGCCAATATCTTCGTGCCCAGTCCGGCGTTGGTTTCGGGGCGTGTCTTCATATCCACTTCACTGAAAACCTTGGAGAAGAGTTTCATGCGATGGTAGTCATCCACCGCCAAGAACTTGTCGTAGTCCTTCTGCTTGATTTCGTGCGTGATGGCTTCTCCATTGATAATGGCGGTCATGCGATACTTATCTTCGCCTTTCTTATCTCCCTCCATCGGAGGCACTTTCTCCACCATGATGTCACCGACTTTCACTTCACGCCCATGCGCTCCCTCACGATACCAACCCTTGTTCTCATTAATCAAGGCAAGGTCTTCACCTCTCACCATGGCATCGCCTTGCAACACGTCACGTCTGACAGTCTCGTCCTCTTCCAACGGAAGCAACCGTTCCTCGTCTTGTTGCTGACGCTGCTGCAACTCCTGTTCAAGTTCGGGATGCAGATGCAGGTCGATGCGCTCCTTGCTATTCAGTGTGTCCATCAGGATTTTGTCAGCAAAGTCGTCCTTGATGATGCCATTCAGCAGTTCCAAGCGTTGAACGACGGGCACTTCCTTGATGGAGTTGGAGGTGAGTTTCTTCAGTTCCTCATCTGTCAGGTCATACACCATGTCGGCATTGACGCTGTTCGACTGAATGGTCAGCGTCTTCGCATTCTCATCAATGATGATGCCATGCGATGCCAGACACTCCTGCCACTTCTCATTGGTGAAATAGACAGGCGAGGTAATCAGTTCCTTATAAGGCTTGGCTGGCTCCGTGCTTCTCGTGCGGCTGATGGAAGGCATTATGATTCCCTCCAAATCTTTCAGCACATCCTGTTGCTGAGGGCTATAACTCTGTTGCTGTCCCTTATAATAGAACCCATAACCGCCGCTCTGCAATTCGCCAGGCTTCATTCTGCCGTCCCAACGTTCAGGCACAATCGGGGCTTCGGGGAAGAACAATCGTCCTCCAACTCTGCGAAGATGGAATCCCTCCTGACTGCGTGGTGTCCAACCTAAAAAGGGTGGTGGCATATCGATGCGCCCCATCCGTCCATACTCGCCGATACCAACACGATAGCCGTGCAGCCCCATAGCTACACGACCGTTGGCATTGCGTGCATGAACGAAGTTCTTGGGCATATAGAAGTCGTTGCCCACAATGCCCGTAAAGGTATTGTAGGCTAACTTGTTGGCATGATTCGTACCCCAGTCGGTCAGAGCCAACATCTGCTTCTCGGTGATGTTATAGGTAAGCAGCGGACTGTCATGCCCTTGCACCACAAGCTGATAGCCGCTGCCATTACTCACCACATGAGCCTGCATACCATTGCGCATGAGCAAGTCACGCATCTCTGGTTGCAGGTCCATCTGTTGGGGATTCGTATTCTTTCTTATCGCCATACTTATTCTTCACTCTTCATTCTTCACTCTTCATTTATCATGCTTCACCGTTCTCTATTGCCTTCTCCAGTTCCTCATCTTTGTGATGGACAAACTGCTCCGCACTCTCTTCACAAATGCAGAGTCCGTTGTTCAGACAATAGCTCTCATATTCTTCCTGCCATTCAGCAGAATGATGGTTGACATACTCCAACCAACCGTACTCGCCGCTCTGTATCTTCTCGACGAGCACATCCTCTGGATAATATTTATTTGATGCCATATACTTATTATATTATGTGTAGATTATTTGTGCATGGAAAAAGAGGCGCGGTTGCGCTCTCCATTCTTCTTCTGCTCATTCCAAAGTTCTTCCGTGTATTCCTCTTCAGGCACATAGTCAAGATTACCGTCATCGCCCATTACCCAACAGCCATAGCACCCGAAGGTGTATTTGTCCCACTCTCGCTTGGTGTTCTCCTTCCACTTCTGACTGTCGCCTTGATTAATCCTTATGCCGGTCTTATCGTTCAGGTCAATACCCACCGTCACCTGTTCGTCCTCCATGATGAGCGTGAGCGGCTCACCCTTCTGCATCACGGTCAGTTCTGCCGAACTCAGTTTCAGTTCATCCTTCAGCACCTCCAAGTTGCGCCCGATGACAGGCGTAGGTACCGACATCACCTGATTGGTCTCCGTGTCAATCTGCACGAAAGCCTTGCTGCTCCTGCCATCAGCATCCTTAACATCGGCAAGGATAGCCTTTCCAGCCAGCAAGTCCTCCTGCTGTTCCTGAGTAAAAGCCTCCAATGGTGATTTCTCCAACTGCGGATAGAAGACCACATCCACCTTGCCGTCCTCCATACGGACCAACGCAAATCGGGTGCGGCTCTTCAATGTCTCGCCCTCATCATTATTCACCTGAATGGGCAGCAACGGTGAACGTCGTCCCTGACCAATATCTTCCAACGCCCACATGGGCAGGTCTTCAATCTTCTCTTGTGTGAGACCAAAACGAGCCAGTGTCTGATAAGGCACCTCGCTCTCTTCAAATCGTACTTGCTTCATACTTTAACTTTGAATTTGAAATTAAACTCATGCAAAGTTATATACCTATTCAGAGACAAGCAGAATTGCATAAGATAATGCGTGTTATTTTTGACGATTATTATTATTTGAGTTTGATTTCTGCTCAAAAATCAAACTCGATTGCTATATTATGTTACAATCTTCTTGTCTTCCCTTTGTTCTTTATGCCAGTCAAAGAATTGCTTGTTACTTTTGCACCATGAAACGATTTCTACTCATCACAATAGCAGCAATATTCTGTTCATCAGCAACAGTATGCGCTCAGTTCAATACCGTCACACAGACTAAGGTACACCGCAAGGCTGTGCCAAAAACGACGCAGTCCGCAACATCCGAACAACTGCCTCCGTGCTCGCCGCATCAGCGGCGAGACTCTCTTGCCTTTGCCCCATTACAAACCCAAACGGAGCAGACCGACCGCCACACGGCACTTGTCAGTCCACTCCGTCATATCTCTGTCACCAGCCCTTTCGGCTACCGCAGAGACCCATTTACAAAAAGAAAAGCCCTACACAACGGGCTTGATTTGAAGGCAAATTACGAACCCACATACGCCATGATGCACGGCGAGGTCATCAAGGTAGGCAAGGACAAACGTTCAGGCCTCTATGTCACCCTCCGTCACGGCGACTTCACCGTCAGCTATTGCCACCTCTCCCAAACTCTCGTCACCAAAGGCACCCACGTCCGTCCCGGCATCATCATCGCGCTGACAGGCAACAGTGGTCGCAGTACTGGTCCCCACCTGCACCTCACACTCAAAGACACAAAAAAAGGACGAGCCATCGACCCGTCCATTCTTCTCAATCTTATCAAGCATCCACTCTAATAGAACGCCTTGTCTTTTGTCGTTCACATCACCCCTTCCGCATTGCAATAATGTCTTAAATATCTAATCCTCAACAATTTCTATTCTTGAAAAACAAGTGTTTTATTCACGAATATAATATGATTTCGTGAAAGATGTCATAAGATGATACTAATATCTATGCTATTTGTCAATAAAGAACCCGTTTCTATGCAGATATTCTGAAACGGTTAGTGTTCCAATCCCTATCTGCTCACACAACAAAGGAAGTTTCTTGAACAACTTACCGTCATTCTGCTGCCTTGTTTCCTCCGTCATTACTTGCATCTCTTCCAGATGGATAGCGTCCGAGTGTCGTACATTCAGTGCATAAATGATAATCTTAGCATCACCTGTTTTAAGGTATTCTTCCTTTTGCTCTATGTATTCTTCTTCAGTCAGTTCCTGCTTCTTCAGTCTTACACAGAAATTGTTGTCTATCATGTTGCTGAATCTCTCTGGGGCACATGGAAATAGATCCTTTGTCGGAATGACCAATTTCTTGTCTTTGAGGAAAGGCATCTTTTCAACTGCAATTCCTTTGGAGGTGCGTTTTGATTCATCCAGAATCACATCAAGTAGCATCAAATCCTTGCGGGAGAACGCCTCTTCCAGGAATGAGTACAACTGTCCGTCCTTATCCAAGGGAAGATAATTCTTGGCAATCATCACCAATGAGCATGTATCAACAACTATCGCCATAACTCCCTCTCAAAATTTGCTGGTTTGACATTGAGTCTCGAACAGAAAGTGGTCTCGTTGACCACTCCATTGAAATAGGCATATTGCATGGTTTTCAAGAATAGCGGAGAAATGATGGGCTTTGGTGTTCGCCCGCCTCTCTTCTCAGAGTTTTTCAACTTTTCCTGTTCCTCTCTTCTTCTGTATTCCTCTGCCAATTCACTCTTGACATTGCTGTAGCTCGAATAGCTGATTTTCCTGTCGATATACATCCTTGTATATAAGGCAAGACGGCTAATGTGCGTCCGTGCACTGATAGCCTTGAAGAGGTCAATGCAGTAGTCGTTACGGGAATCTACACATGCTATGTTAGCAAGTGTTTCTGCTTCTTGTCCCATAATGAACTGATATGCAAAATCATTGCACCATCTTTCGACATCACTGTATGAAGTCTGTGCCGAGATGTCCATCATGTCCACCGACTCCACTTCTTCAATCCCCAATAGACAATGCCCCAATTCATGCGCCAGAGTGAATATTTCTCGCTTGTAATGCTTATGATGCTTAAGCACTATCACATTGGGCTTAAGGTAAAAACCGTCAATGTTGGTTTTCTCTTTCTTGTTCCATGTCTCTATGTATTCAAAGACAAAAATGCCATGATCGGCGATTTTTTCTATCATCTTCACAAGAAACTGCCTATGATTGACAGTTTCCCCGGGATAAAAAAAATCTCTTGCACGTACGGCTACTGTCTTAGGGTCATCTTGTAGGGTGTAGTGTTCTATGTCAAACTTCACATCCAGTTGCGACAGTTTGTTGTATGCATCCAAAGCGTTTTTCAGACTCTCGAATCGGTTTACAGTACGGATCGACTCCAAGTTCAGCTCTGTTCCGAATGAGGTCTTGCGGAAGAAGATACTGCTGCTTGCATTGGTTGACAACTTAGAATAGTCTTGAAAGAAACTGACTTCTTTGTCGAATATCTCACCTATACGCTTCAACACCCCCAAATCAATAGAATCTCCACTGATGTCTGCGGCTCCTGTTATCCGTTTCCTGCCTTTGTTCAGAAGAGACAACAAGTCATCCACCGACATCTTGTATAATGCCAGCAGGTATTCTAAACGTTTCTTGTTAATCTCTACTTTCATATCAGCCTCGATTGAACTATTGTTGTTTTGATGCAAATGCTTAGGCACAATTTTGCGTTGCAAAATTACACATTTTCACTTAAATGGGCGAATTTTCATGCTGAATATCACTGGAATTTATGTTTATTTTGCTAAATCGCTACATTTTGCCACCAAAAAGACACAAAAATAGGACGAATCATCGACCCGTCCTTTTGTTTTTAGCCTTTTTCGTTCTAACCACAGCCTGCAATGTTATTCATCAACTGGTTCATCACTCGCATGTCTCATTTCGTAAACTGTCCATAAGGCTAACACACATTCAATGGCTATCACGGTAATGGCCGCAGTCATGCCCCACCAGTGGGCAATAAGCATAAAGATGCCAGCCTCAATGCACAACGCAAAGAGGATGGTAACAATAAGTGATAATATTCTATTCATTCTACGGTAACTGATTTAGCAAGGTTTCTTGGCTGGTCAACATTCCTATCCTTGTTGATGGCGATGTAATAGGCCAGCAACTGCAATGGGACGGAAACAACGAGAGGTGTAAGGCATTCGGGTACGTCGGGCACTTCAAGGCAATGGTCGGCGATGTCCTTCATTGCGTCATTGCCCTTGGTAATGATGGCGACAACCGTACCGCCACGCGCCTTCACCTGCCTTACATTACTGATTATCTTGTCATACAGCGAGTCCGTTGGAGCAATGACCACCGTGGGCATCTCGCTATCTACAAGTGCAATCGGTCCATGCTTCATTTCCGCAGCAGGATAACCCTCCGCATGGATATAGGATATTTCTTTCAGCTTCAACGCACCTTCAAGGGCGGTGGGGTAGTTGTACCCACGACCGAGATAAAGGAAGTTGCGGGCATAGGTGTATATCTTCGACAAGTTCTTGATTTTGTCAGCAAGTCCCAACACATCTTTTATATATAGGGGCATGTTCTTCAACTCCCGGACAATCCTCTCTACGGTTGCATCATCCACAGTACCACGCATCTGTCCCACGCAGAGGGCAAGCAGCATCAGCACCGTTACCTGTCCTGTAAAAGCCTTGGTAGAAGCCACACCTATCTCAGGTCCTACATGGATGTATGTCCCGGAATCCGTATTTCTTGGGATAGAGGCACCCACGACGTTGCAGATGCCATACACAAAAGCCCCCTTGCTCCGTGCCAACTGTATGGCGGCAAGCGTGTCAGCAGTCTCACCCGACTGCGAGATGGCTATAACCACATCGTCTTTCGTGATAAACGGACTGCCGTAGCGGAACTCCGAGGCGTATTCCACCTCCACCGAAATCTTGCACATCTCCTGTATCACGCGCTTGCCTATCAGGGCAGCGTGCCACGAGGTGCCGCAAGCCACAATCATGATGCGGTTGGCGTGCATGAAACGCTCCTTGTTCTCGATGACACCCGACAGAACTATCCTGCGGCAGTCATCGGCGATACGCCCTCGAATGCAGTCAGTCAACGTTTCGGGTTGCTCGAATATCTCTTTCAGCATGAAAGTCTCATATCCGCCTTTCTCCAACTGCTCCACACTCATCCTCAGCGTCTTGATGTCGAGCTTCGAGGGTTTGCCGTTGAGCAGCGACTCTATCTCCACCTTCCCGCCTCGTTTTATTAAGGCTATCTCGTTGTCCTTCAGATACACCACCTTGTCGGTATATCCCACGATGGGCGTAGCGTCAGAGGCGACAAAAGTCTCCTCTTCGCCAATGCCAATGACCAACGGGCTGGCTTTTCTTGCCGCAATAAGCGTGTCAGGGTCGCCCTGTTCCACCACGGCAATAGCATACGCCCCTTTCACCTGTCCCAGAGCCTCCTTCACCGCCTCATAGAGACTGCACCCGTTGCTTTCCTTCACATACTCGATGAGTTGCACCAGCACCTCTGTGTCGGTTTCCGACCTGAACTGTCGTCCATGCTGCACCAACGCCTTTTTCAGCACGGCATAGTTCTCAATCGTACCGTTATGTACAAGAGCGATTTTTCCGCTCTCTGACACCTGCGGATGCGCATTCACATCGTTCGGTTCTCCGTGTGTAGCCCATCGGGTATGGGCGATGCCGAGACACCCCTTGACATCCACCGAGACTGCCTTCTCCTCCAAGTTCTTCACTTTTCCTTTGGCTTTGCACACGTTCAGAGTGCCATCATCTTTCACCATGGCCACTCCAGCACTGTCATATCCCCTGTATTCCAGTCTGTGCAGCCCCTGAACGAGCATATCGTATGCCCTTCGTTTACCTATATATCCTACTATTCCACACATGCTTATTTCTTCTTTATAATGACATTAGAAATCTACTTTTCATATCTTTGTAACTATGCATCCAATCGGCAATTCCAATTCTTTTATGATATGTGTTATCGCATGAATCAGAGATAGTTTACATTGGATATAAGATATATTCATGTCATATTCCATGGCTCTGTTTGAAAACAGCAATGTACTATTTTGATTTTTCAAGCCATTTTTGAATATATCCTAACAATTCTGTTGTTTTTGTAGTTACAAGGTCTGCTCCTTCATTCATAGCATCTTGCCAATATCCAGCCAACGATCTGGAGGAAGAATAGATTACTAACGGTATTGAAGGGAACCGTTTATTTTTAATTTTCAAGAGTTTTACACCTGCATCGGGAGAATTTCCCCTTTTCATATCAGATATTATCAAGGAATAATCATCCTTTGAAAGTTGCTTAACAGCGTCATCGGTGGAAGTTACTCTATCAAAAGAGATGTCCCTTTCTGAAAACATGTCAATTATATTGTCATTGTTTCTTGGCTTGTCATCAACCCATAAAACCCTATGGACCGAGATACCACCATTGTAAGGTTTATTCCTCAAAGAGCCTCCATGTTCTATGTCTTCTGGATTTAATTCAGAAAGTCTTCCCGACAATTCCATTATCAACCGATCTGCAGCTGCGATTCTTTTCTCAAAATCTTTATTTTTTGCCTCAAATTCATTTTGTAAATCTTTAAGACGCCTACCCAGCAATGAATTAATTTGTTTATGGAATCTATCCTCAACCGCTTTTGATATCTCACTTTTTGTTTTGTAATTCATCCATGTGAGAACTGTTCCAAAAAGAAATGCGCCTGTCGAGATGAGCAGTACCATTTTATCAAATGAGTCCTCCAGAAATAGTCTATGCTCTTTTGCCTCTTCGCGGATAAATTGCTGGTATCGTAAAGTTATATTCTCTTGCTCTGGACAAGATGTCTTTATTCTTGGATAATCATAAGAGCTCAACACTGAGAAAAGACTAATTATTATAGTTAATATAATTTGAGCCATAATTGTTTCCTTTTAAGATGCTGTCTAATATACAACGCTATACTAAAAAATATTCAATTTCTTAGTAAAGAGCCTCGTATTGTCTGGCGATGAGTTTCCACGTATAATGCTGTTCCGCCAATAACCTCATGATATGGCCATCCAGATGTGGATGGGCTATAAGTGTAATCAGTTCCATACTGTTCTTGAAATAATACGCCTTGTTGAATGTCGTAGCCCTGTTATAGACGACATCAAAAGCCAAGATAGGACATCCGAAGAACATTGCTTCCACCAACGAGGGATTGGTACCTCCGGCACTGTGGCCATGTATATATAAACCGGCATTCTTTCTAAGTGTAAACAGCATATCCAAATCATAGACACTTTCCAGAAGGTGTATATTGCTACATTTGCCATATCGTTCCTTCAATTCCTTTCCGTATTGACTATAGTTCCAGTTTCCAATGAAGACCAGTTCGCGTCCGCATTTTGCGAATGCCTCCAAAGTAATATGGCAATTGTTCTCCGGCTCGATGCGGCAGACAGAAACACCATAATCCTGCCTTTTGAGCTTCATGTTCTCCAATATCTCTGTCTGTTTCGCATCCGGAACATGACGCATAGCGTGGTCGCCTCCGTATGCTATCAGTTCAGAACTCTTATGGTACGTTTCTGATACATAGCTTTGAATCCCTTTGTTGTCTGCGATGACGACATCAGCACAACGCACAGCCATCGCTTCACTGCTCCGAAGGAACCATTTGGCAAACCGCCCCCATTTGTCACGTCGGTGTTCCAACCCATCAATATTTACAATCAGCCGCTTACGGTAAAACAGTCTGAATAGAGGAAGAAACAGACATCCTGATACACCTAGTATCACCACTGTATCAAATCGTCCGATACACTTCATCATTGACAACATATCGTATGGTGTACTCTGTGCTCCATTGGCATGGAAGAAGGGAACGTAATTGATGTTCGCTCCCTTGTAAGAGTTCATTCGTTTCTCATAATCTTTAGCGGAACAAAAAATGGTGTATTGAATATCCGGAGAGCAGTTCTCACCGATGATGTTCTCCACCAGCGTTTCGAAACCACCATATTTAGCGGGTACCCCTTGGATACCCACTATTGCTACTTTCTTCATAAAAATCAGGGAGTTATATTTTGGTATTACGGTTTATCCTTTTCATGTGGACCAACGCTTCCATGACAGAATTCCTGTTCAGTCCTTTCATCTCATTAGACAAAGCCCTCATCAGTGCACTGCGCCAATTATTTAGTCCATAGCCTTTTTCAATATGGCACTTCAACTTGTCTATCTCATCAGCAATGGTGTCTTCCTCGTCTGATTCAGATAGCACTTCACTATGCAAGAAATTGATGACTGATTTTCTCAGTCTCTCGTCCATATTCATGTTTGCCCAATGCGTCTTCAGCTGTTTGGCTATATTTTTGTCATTCAAAGCTGTCTCATCGATAACAAAACATACAACAAGTGTCTTATTGTCTATCTGAATATCAGCCTGCAAGAATACCATTCCTATAGGAATCTTCAAGTAATATGGGTGGATATATTCTGTGAATGGATGGGTATGTCCTTTTTGTCTGTTACATCCCCAGCACATAGGAATCAGGTTCAGACGGCACAAGGCAAGTGATTTGTATTTGCTTTTAGGCATATAGTGGTCCAACGTTTCGGGCTGACCGATTGAACAATAAGGGCACTTATATACCCCCTCGTTCAATTCCTGCCTGATGTAATTCAGTTCTTTTCCTTTCTCGGTATCAGTATAATGTTCGAGAAGCGCATCGCGTCCTTTGGAAGACACCGTGTTGTTCTGAACTTCAGAGACCACACCGTCCTGTTGGTCATATTGTTCCACCAAATGCTCTAATGCCTGCGAATCCTTGTCATCGATGATTCCTAATTTCCTGAATTTTTCCACATCCGACATTGCTGCCTGGACCGAAGGTTTTTCTATAGCCCACATAACTACATCCTGTTCCTTTGATGGTATTTATTGATAATGTAGTGAAGAGCCTGAGTACTCAAGCCTCCCATACACTCTTCAATCCTTTGTATGGCCTCATCTGATGATTTTGCCTTATTGCATTTCATAGCAGCGTAGATTTCATCTATGGCCGTGAAATAGCGTACCCTGTCTGTTGTCAGGTCAAAAACCTCAGATTCTATAGCACCGAAACTTTCGCCAAACGTCTCGATAGAGGGTGTCTCAAAAGTAACTTTATCACCATTGCGTCTGACAATCCTGACATTCTTTGCCATCGTTTCCTGAAGGATGACAGGAGAATGTGTCGCTATCAGCATCACGGAATGTCGTTTTGCCAGAATCTTACGTACTTCTTTCATCATGAAAGACAATAAAGGTGACTGCAAATGATTTTCTGGCTCATCAAACAGCAGCAAGGAGTTCTCTTCACAGTAGGCAATGATATGGAGCATGGAATGGAAAAAGAATTTATGACCGGTACTCATTTCTTGAAACACGTCATTCCATGATTTTCCAACCAAAAAATCTGCATATTCCAGTGATTGGGCATTTTCAAACAAATCCGGTTGCTCTTCACGCATAGAGTTCAGACATTGCTCCCATACTTTTTGCTTGCGATTGTCTCCCTCTATGGTTTTATAGGCTGCTTTGCTCTCTTTGCTCAATTCTTTCTGGGGCTTCAATAATACATCGTGAAGCTTCAAATCTCCTTTTGCATCCTTGCCCTGTTTGTGTTGCTGTATCATCTCCTCCGCTTCCTTTTTGACATCCCGCAGTCCACAGAAAATAAAACGTCCTTCTCTTGACTCAATATTCTTCGCCCACAATGTCAAGTCTGAATTGATGTCTTCTCCAGGAAGTATGAAGTTGTCAAACGGAGTATAGGAAAATATCATCAGTTGCGATATGCCGAGATTCTTGGGCTCTATTGTCCCCAAATGAGATAGATAGCGACTCCTGTCTGTCGGACTTGCATAGAGTAGGGCTGCCAGCTTGTAGAGTGCCGTGCTTTTTCCGCTTCCATTTTTCCCTATAAAGGCTACCATTCCATTAGGGAGATTGGAATCATCCATGTCCTTTATTGCCGAAAAATTCAGCTCAACAGGCTTGTCCGTATTGGCATAGTGAATGAGCATCTGCTTTTCACGCAGGTTGTATTGCATTCCTTCTTGAAACAGGATGTCACGACCTCTTAATAGCTGTCTCTTATACACATCTCCGAGCCCACGAGACTAGCGCTCATCTC
>OWHU01000397.1_pt1 | contig 27018 bp, 38 predicted proteins | sample 1732671 | NCBI WGS metagenome assembly OWHU01 (sample SAMN05065740, study PRJEB22554) | human gut metagenome | biome: ENVO:2100002; feature: ENVO:00000062; material: ENVO:00002003 | host: Homo sapiens | place: USA
TCGACTCCACCCGCCGGGCGCGCTTCTCCACTTATGCCAGCCGGTGCATCGAAAATGCTATCCTCTCCCCAGCGCACTTTGGGATGGAAAAGAGAATCCACCTCTTTCACGCAATGACGCATCTACGTCAAAATGGATTTTTGGGAGCCGAGAGAGCGGTTCCTTTTTTCTGCTTCAGAGGGTGTCATGTGAGGGTTATGGTCTAACCCCTCTATACATCTTACAGGTAAGTTTGGCAGGCCCCCGCACCACCGTAGAGGCGCAGGCGTTCTACCGTATGTACCACTCTTACGCCGACATCCCGAACCCATGGGACCGTCTGCGTTGGTGCCGCTATGGTCTTGACCTGCTGCAAAAAGAGGTTGCCGCCATGGTGGGCATGGAGGAATGGCTCTATCGGGATCTGGAAAGCGGTGCATTTCACCGCAGCTTTACACCGGAACTTGCGGACAAGCTCGCCGCCCTTTACGTCATCCCGGTGGAGGACATTCTGGACGACTACACCCTGTTTCTGCACCGGGGCGGCGGAGACTTCCTCCGCAGATACCGGGAGGCAAAAGGCTGGAACCGTCAGCAACTTGCCGACCATGCAAAGGTCAGCCGGACAAGCATCCGCTGCTGGGAAAACGGACAAAAGACCATCAGTCAGAAGTGCTTTTGCCATCTGGTGGAAAACCTTGGTTCCGATTTTCCATCTATGCTTCGCATGTGAGGTATGGTAATTTTTCTCCGGTCAAACGAAAAAGCTCGTCTGCAAGCCACGATATGTGGCAGCGCAGACGGGCTTTCGTTATGGAATCATTCTGTTTCAATTATTCTGATATTCGCTCTGACTTACATGGCGTTCCGTAAAACACCCAGTCGTTCTTCAAACGTTGCTTTCCATGCCGGATGCTCGGAGAATACGGTGTGCTCCACCTGACGGACTTGGTTCAGTCCGATGTTCCGCACCGCTTCCACTGCAGCATCTTTTTGGCTCAGATGGCGTTTTCCCACGGTCAGACAGTTTGCGCCTTCTGGCGTGTCGTACTGCTGAAACGCCCGGTTGAAGTCCATCAGGTCATGCAGACGGATGGGCTGATTGGTTTCGTTGTCTACCAGCAGACCCCAATTTTCCCAATGACGGTCAGTATTGCCCACCAGATAATCCAGAATGTTCATCATATAGTAGCTGGGAGCATCCAACTCTAAGATCTTATCCAGCGTGTTCCAATCATGGTTCGTGCAGTAGACGTCATAGGCTGCATAGGTCACAAGACTGTATCGCTGAGATGTCATGATTTTGCTGATAGAAACCGGCTCATTTTCAAACATCCCCTGCTCATACAGTACCTGATGGCAGTCAAAGCACCGGCAGATTTTGCTTGCCAGCACTTCACGTTCCACCGCTTCCCTGCCACCATCCTTGTAAAGATAGAAGCCATCCTCTTTTCGCACCCACGCCTTAGGGTACAAGCCGCCCGTAGACAGGTCATTTGCCAGAAGATGGGCGTTTGTCACCGTCATTTGGTGCCCCCGCAGCGCAATATCCACAAGCGCATTGCTCAAGGAGTGTGTATAGAGATTGATCTCCTCGAAACGGACCATTTCATTTTTTTCTTTCACCCAGAACACATCCAGAAGGGATAAACAATGATACGAAAGCGCAATCTGGGCGCGATCTCGGTCTGTCACACTCTGCGATGCGCCAATGCTGTTCAGAATTTCCTTTGCATAGGTGCGGTCAGGTGGTATCATCCGAGAAGCACACCAAGAATAAAAGCTCATCGCATTTTTGATTCGCTTATCGAAATCATTCGATTCTTCCAGCATCAAATCATACGGCATAAAATCTTCGAGGTAAATTTTGCATTCACCCACCGTGCTGATTTGTGCTACGCAGTTCTCTCGATGCATAATTTCATAGACCATCTTACTCACCCCCTCCCTACCTCTTGCATTCTGTAGATATGTTTATACTACCCTCTTTTTTCATTTAATACAAGCGCTTTTACTTTTCAAAAAGCTTTTTCTGCTGCTCCATCAGGACGGTTTCGATACGCTCTTTCAGCAAAAAGTGGAACTGTTTTGGGTAATAGCATAGATATTTATCAAGGATCGTATCGATACCTGTTTTATCAATGTTTACCGCAAGCTGCTTCCCGTAAAGAGCTTGTGCCGTATGCACTGTCTGCGTAAATCGAGATTTGAACGGAAGGCACTGTGCCTTTGTCAGATAGGCACGGCTTTCAATTTCAGGGCTGTACAGAGCAAAATCCAGTAAGAATGAATCTCCGCAGTCAAAAATCGGGCAGGGCTTATAACGGGATCTATCCCGGATCAGCGCAATGTTGTTCAGATGTCTGTCCTGATTCAAAAAAAGTGCATCGATCTCAAACAATGTCGTAAGATATGCGCCCATATTCTGCATTCTGGTTGCCTCTCCCATTGCATCCACAAGAAGCCGGATTCTCTCTTTTAGGCTTGTCCTGCGGTTAAATTCTTCCAGATAGTCCGTTCCAAGACTGTTCTTCAGGATTGTATTTGCAGTAACAAGACTCCCATCTTCCCTTTTGAAGTTCTCACTTACCGAAACCACTCGTTTCAAACCATGAACCTCGGCCGTATCGACCCAGTAATTTGCCACGGAGATTCCCGGCAACTGAACTGCATTTGTAAAATTACGCAGGACTTCACTGGAAACAGCTTCTGCCAGTGCCTCAAAGCAGCCATCATCCACCTTATACCAGAGATTTTTCTCCGCATCGAACCATTTTTCCTGATTTCCGCGCGAAGTCGTCACCACAACCCTGTCGTTGGTATGCAGCGTCAAATAATTTCCAGCCATTTGTGATCCTCCGCCATTCTTCCCTGCGTCTTTTCAACAAGCAGAACCGGGTCATATTCCGGAACGCCAACAGCATCCAGATAGTAATCCAAGCCCTTTCGTGTTTTCGGAATGCATCGGTCTGCCAGAAAGGCCAGGAAGTCTTCCCATGAGGGCGTTTCGTTCACACCAAACGCAGTATCCAGTATTTCGTCAACTTTGTTTTCGATGCAGATCTGCTCCGCTGTAAAATCTGCCAAAATCACGGTACACAACGTATCTCCGTCATAATACCGATATTCTTTCAGCTGATGTCCTTTCTGTTCTGCATTTCTGCGAAACACTTCCGGGTCTGTTGATGCAAGCGGTCGGACGGTGATTTTTTCACCGTCAAAAGAAAGTTCTACCCGGTCCTCTTTTGAAAGTCCCATCGCATGAAGCCACCCTGCCGGGAGATTGAGCGAATACTTTTCCGCATTCTTTCCTGCTGTTCCCCCTGCTTTTCTTCTCATAATTTTCACGCTGCGACGATTCATGCACTTCACCTTCCCTTACAAAAAGAATACCATATTGGCCGCCAACAATCAATGATTTTTTTGTCAGCAAAATTCCAAAAACTTATGTAACACAAAAAGCCCCACGCTCAACACTGCCTCTGAATCTGACCGTCTCTGGTCAGAGCAGAAAAGCATATGTTGAGCGTGGGGCTTTGTTTATCGGCTCGGCTGCCAGCCGGGCTTTTGGTGTTCTTTGGGTTTGTAGGTTCCTTTGGTAGTATCGATCACCGCCTGCAGCAATTCGAGCTTCTGCCATGTGGGGCAGTTCAGACGGTCGATTTTTTCGATCACATAGTTGGCGTGGGCGGTTGCGACCCGTTTTCCGAGTTCGTCCCATCCCTCTTTCGTTTTGGGGTAATGTACCACCACTTCAATGGGGGCACTCTTTCGCATGGCTCACTCACCTCCGATTACATCGCTATCACCTCATTTTTACGGGTTACTGGTTGTCCGCTATTCGCTGCGGTTTCCGCTCAGAACATTCAGAGCCAGACTGACCAGCAAAGCCATATCAATGCGGAGCATTTCAGCCTTGCTGGCATAGCCCATAAAGCGTTCAATGTGGGATTTATCGATCGTAAAAATCTGTTCCAGAAGAATCATGGACGGTTCTTCAAACGCCGGGTTGGAATCCACCAGCACATGGGTGGGCTGGTTTTTCTTCTTTTCCGTCCGGGTGGTAACAGTTGCAACGATCAATGTAGGCGAATGACGGTTTCCAATGTTGTTCTGCAGAACTACCACAGGGCGTTTCCGCCCTGTTCCGAGCCGATATGCGGCTCCATGTCTGCATAGTAGATGTCCCCTCTGAGATATCTCCAATTGTTCGGCAACATAAAAATCAACCTCCTTTTTATGTAAGAAACAGCCGCCGCAGACGGATACCACGACGGCTGTTGTTCAGGAGGTAAAACGAAACTGTCAGTTTTTCAGCGGCAGGCTCATCTCACGGCTGGCACCGTTATAGATGCGAAGAATCTGCCGCATGTGGCGGTTTGCAGAACTTCCGGTGTCTTTCTGCGCCAGCTGCGTGATCGTTTTCGGATGTGTCCTTGCCAGCTGCTGCACCAGGCGCTCCCGGCTGTACTCGCCCTCATAGACGGAGATAAACCGGGTCACGCCCCGGATCACCCCGGCAAGGTAGGCATCCACATTGCCCCGCCACGCCTCGTTGATGATGTTCAGCATCTCAATATAGTGCTCCCTGCCGTACTGCTTGTAGAGTTCATATGCTGTTTCGATGCAGTAGATTTTCCAGGCTGCCCGGATGCCGTCGTAGGCAAACTCCACACCGGTATCTACGGTGGCTCTCACAAAGTGGATCGCATCCGGGTTTCTTGCCACCAGATTGGCACGCAGACGTTCGCCCGCCGTCAGGCAGGTGGAAATGCCGGTCTGCAACGCAAAGAGCGTTGCTTCGTCCTCCTTGCTCAGACCAAGGAAAACCTTGCAGCGGATGGGCAGGTCCTTACCGCCGTTGCAGGCCCGACGTGCCTCCACCGTGTTCTGCCCGTCAAAAACGTAATAGCGGCCATCCCGGAAGCTGACCTTCGGATCATTCGCAATGTACTCCGAGAAGTTTTCCGCAATGGATGCCACCTTCTCCGTGCGCAGAAGGCGCTGGTATTCCATGCAGGGGAAGAGCAATGCGCTGTTCACGAACTGGTAGGTAAAGGTGCTTTCGGGCAGGGTGCTGAGGTTCAGGTTGGAATTCAACATATTTACATCTCCTTTACAGTGTTCAGGTAGGTCGTCATTCGGTCGATCAATGCAGGAACTTCTTTCCTGCTGGTTTCATTGGTTAAAACATCCGGATAGTTCTGGAAAATAATGCCCCATCGGAACATAAAATCCTCTGCTGCGCCTTGCAACTCGCACAGCATGATGGAACCACTTTTTGCAATGCGGTCTCGGTACCGGCTGTCCACCGATACCTTCAACCGTGCCATGTCCTCCTCCGAGAGGTGGCGCTTGTGCCCCTGTATCTTCTGAAGAAAACTTGGTGGTCCGTTGCTGGCAGGTTCGATTTCCTCTTCCGGCGGGGACTCGGTGATCGGTGCCTGTACTGGCGTTTCCGGCTGTTCTGCCTGCAACGCCGTGTTGTTTTCCGTTGCCGTTGGCTTTTTCTTCTGCGGTGCAGACTTTGGCTTCGGTGGTGGCTTGCTCGGCTTCAGACGTTCGAGGACCGTATCATCACGGTCACTCTTTTTCTTCTTGAGTTCCTCAAGAATTGCCGGGCGCTCTTCCTTTGGATTGGAACTCCGGGTCAATTTTAAGCTGGCTCAGTTTCACGTCGATTCTCCTTTCCAGTCATTTTCGATTTACGGACAATGGGCTGAACGTAGTAGTCAAACCCATATCGTGTCTGGCAATACGTGCAGACATCCTTGACGAGCTGCCTGGGGTCGGCTCTGCGGAGCCGGACGCCCTTTGCGTCCAAAAATGCCCCTCGGCAGACGGCGCACAAAGTTGTCAGGGTGGATTCATCCACCTTTTTTGTGGTCTTGCGATTCATTTGCGTACTCCTTTTCGCTGATATATAAAAACGCCGTCCGTGGTTCCCCTCGAACGGCGTTTGGAAAAGGTTTTGTATGGTTTCTCTTAATTTGCCCCCGGCACCCCTGAGAAAGGGAAACATTCAGGCGTTGGATTTGCACCACTCCATTGGCCTCTCGGCCACCCCGTCTTCTTTATGACCGGGCCGCGAATTACGGAAGTATCATTATCTGGAAGTACCTGAAGCTGCATATTCAATTTTCAAGGTCCGCCCGGCTGCGGCTCCCGCTCCCTTTCGGAGGTGGGCCGCTGCCGTGACAATAGTGTATCGTACTTTCGAGCAAAAGTTTATGGACTCGTAGTCCAAGTCACCCACCCTCTTAGTCCATATATTGTATACAACAGTCCCAAAAAGCAAAAAAATCCCGCCTGAAGAGCAAAACCTTCGCTTTGCCCTCAGACGGGATGTCTTTCTATAAAATTTCAAAAAGGGATTGACTTGAAATTAACTTCAAAGGTTATACTGAACGTCTCAGAAAATTTCAGTTGCCTCCTGTGCGGCAGGTACAGGCCCCAAAATACCCCTCCCGGCCATCACATGGTCAGGAGAGGTTTGCCTAATTATTTGGTTTATCAGTATTTTCCCTTTGGAACAATGAATGTGACCACATCCCGGCACACATCGTAAAAGCACATGATGGCGATGCAGTCGTAGGTGCCGCCTACGCCGTTGTGGAAGTTCTTTTTGCCGCCCAAGTCGGTGCGCCAGTCGGAGAGAAAGACCGCGTACTGCCGCTGCACCTTTTCCCATACTGTCTCCCACTCTGCTTCCGGATAGTGCAGGGCGATTTTCGCCAGAATTTCTTTTTTGCAGGGCGTGGAATACAGCACATGGCAGTTGCGGTCGAATAGAAGCTCGTTGTCCTTCATCTGATTGCCTCCCTCCTTGTTCTTTCTTGCGTGCATGAGACCATCTTAGATTTAACCCGCTTTTCGACAGACAAACCATGCCATGCCTTGTGGTCGGTGGGCGTAAAAACGCCGCGATGTCGGTTCTGCTTTTCAATTTCCTTTCGCAGTTCGTTCTCTGGCAGTGTGAAAGACTTTTTCACTCCGGAGAGTCTATACACTGCCCGCAGGATGGATCCTCCGATTTCGCGTCGGCCTCATAGGCGCACTTTAGTTGTCCTTGCAGGACTACCTACGGTTCGTTTTGACTTTTCAGAGTTCTATACAGCCGAATTTGGGCAAAAAATATCCCGTTAGTTTCCCAACGAGACATCGAAGATGATTCTATTCTGTTTTCTGTATACCATTTGTTGAAATTTGCGCGAGGTTCGGCAGGTAAAACAGCTTATTTCCAGGAAAATCAGTCAACGGCAGAGGCTGCGCAAAGTTTTGCCGCAGCAATTCGGCAAATTCTTTGACGCTGACAGTCGAGTACTTGTATTCCATCCGATCGAGTTCAAACAAATGCTTATCTGAAAGCATTTTGGCAAACTGTGCCCCATCCATTCTGTCCACCTCGCAGTTGATACTTATTGATACTATATAGTATCAATATACCAATTCTTTATAAAAAAGTCAACCGAAACAGGCCGAACCAACTTTTTTCCATACTCTCCGTCAAAATTCCCGTGGCACAGCCACGGATCACATCTCCATCGGCTTATTCCCCACTTCGTCCAGATACGCATTCAAAAATTCCGCTGCAAGGCTGTTGGGACGGATTTCGGGCAGTAAGGCACAATGCCCTCTTCTTCCAGTTTTTTTTCAATCAATGCCGTACCGCATTCAAAGCAATGCTTCTGAATCATTTTTACACTCCAAACACTGTTTTCGTCAGCCGGATACCTGCTGCCGTCTTCATCGTATGTTCCATAAAGGTTCGGATTGCCTGCTGGTCGTACCCGCTTTCGGACGCATTGACGATATAATCTGCCTCAATCAAGATCTGATAGTCAATGCCGTCGATCTGCGCCGGACTATGGTGGTGCCCTACCAGATAGGCCACCCGGTCGATCTGTTCTCCTGTCATGCCGGTATCCGCCAAGAACTCCCGCACCAGCGGGGCACCCTCCTGCTCCTGATATTTACCATTGGTGTTGCCGTACTTTTTGCGGCAGAGCGGGCAGGCGATATCGTGGGTGATGGCCGCCACCTCCAGAATAAACTGCGTGTCTGCGTCCAGCCCCTCCAGCTCACCAATGGTTTTGGCATAGGCCCACACGCAGCTCAGGTGCGTGATGTCATGGATATTCCCTTCGGAAAAGGCGATCATCTTTTCCATGATCTGTGCAATGGTCATCATTTGTTTCACTCCCGTTTTTAATACTTAAATGTTCACCTTGATAAACGCGAACTTGTCGGGGCGAGGCCCCTCCATCTTGCTACGCAAGACCGTTCGGTCGCTTAAAAGCCCCACTGGGGCTTTCATTGTTCCGCTTCGCTCCACAAACGGGAAGTTGTTATTGTAAATCATTTTTTGATATTTCAATCGATGGATAGTGCTCTAAACTTGTTAAGTCAACATCTAATGGAGTAACGTATTCCATATAAAATTTTTCAGGATTTTTATCTTGCAATTTTTTAAGTTTATTCTTAATTTTTTCCTCCTCTGTAGAAACAAAAACCACTGATACTACTCCTACCTTTTCACTTGGATTCATTCTGCTATCTTCAACATTTCCACATAAAATCATTCTAACTGTATTCATAATAATCCTCCTCCACATATAACTTACGATTTATCAAGCAAGAATTTCCGTCAATTTTTCTCTTGATGCGGCTCGCTTCTAAGAGTAGGAACGAACTGTTCTGTTGCCGGAGACGGACCATTCAGGTCGATCTCCGGCAGTATTTTTGTTATCGCCTATTAAAAAACAGCCGGAACGACTTTCTGCTGCGCTACATCGATGATGCCGTATGTATTCAGTCTGAGTTTTGGAATGACCGGAAGGCTGACGAAGGCGAGGGTCATAAAAATGCCGATGTCTTCCGCTACACCGTGTGCCTTGAGGGCATCGTTCAGCGCCTGCATTTTCGCCGCAACGCTCTCTGCGCTTTCGGTGCTCATCAATCCGGCCACCGGAAGCGCAAGTTCTGCCACGACCTGTCCATCTGCCACAAACGCAAGTCCGCCTTTGTTTTTTCGCACAGTGTTGCCGGCCAGCATCATATCGGTATCGTTGTCCCCTGCCACGATCAGGTTATGGGAATCATGTGCGATGCTCGATGCAACGGCTCCGCATTTCAGGCTGAAGTTTCCTAAAAAGCCAATGCCCACATGGCCGGAGTGATGATGCCGCTCAAAAACGGCGAGTTTTACGATGTTGTGTTCCGGGTCCACACCGGGAGCTTTGCCCGGATGCCGTTGGAACGGGATGATTTTTTCCTCCGTAAGCAGCTCGCCCCGGTTCAGGCAGATGACACGCTCCTGCTCCCCGCTTTCCCGAAGCTCCAGGTCCTGCAGTGTGATCTCATCCAGATCAAAGGAATCCATAACGTGGGAAAATCTCACACGGTCGATGTCAAGCGGTGCGGGTTTCAGCGTTTTTCCGTGCTCGGCCACCAGCGTGCCGTTCTTGTAAACCTGCTCGACCGTAAAGGATTCCAGATTGGAAACCACAACCAGATCTGCCCGGTACCCCGGTGCTACGGCACCGCGCTGCTTGAACCCAAAATACTGTGCCGGGACCAGCGTTGCCATTTTGATGGCCACTGCTGGGTCTGCGCCCAGCCGGATCGCTTTACGGATGTTGGAATCGATGTGGCCGCTGTCCAGCAGGTCACCGGGGTGCTTATCATCTGTCACCAGCATGCAGCGGCTGCAATAGGGCTCCCGGAACAGCGGCATCAGGGCCTCCATATTTTTGGCAGCCGTTCCTTCCCGGATCATGATGTATTGTCCGCGCCGGAGTTTTTCCATGGCTTCCTCGATGTTGGAGCACTCGTGATCGGACTGAACGCCTGCCGCAATATAAGCATTCAGGTCCTTATCGCTCAAGAGCGGCGCATGGCCATCCACGATCTTTCCCGCTTCGGTGCAGTCGCGGATCTTCTGCAGGATCTTCGGGTCACAGCGCACCGTTCCGTAGGCATTCATCAGTTCCGCAAGCCCCAGCACGCGGGGATCGCCGTAGTAAGGCCGCAGCTGTTCTGCGTTCAGCACCGCACCGGATTCATCCAGATCCGTGGCCGGAACACAGGAGGGCAGCATGAAATAAACCGAAAGGGTCAGATTTTTTGTCGTTTCCAGCATAAAATCCAAGCCTTCCAGCCCCGCAACGTTCGAGATCTCGTGTGGGTCTGTGACCACCGCAGTGGTACCGTGGGGCAGCACTGCCTGCTCGAAAGCCGGACCACAGAGCATGGAGCTTTCGATGTGGATATGCCCATCGATCAGGCCCGGGCAGACATATTTGCCGTGCAGATCAACTTCTTTCCGGCCGTGATACACACCCACGCCCACGATCGAATTTCCGCTGATGGCAATGTCAGCTGTGTCGATCTCATCGGTAAACACATTGACGATTCTGGCATTTTTCAAAACCAGATCGGCCAAAGCATCTCCTCTGCCTGCCGAGATCCGGCGTTTCAACTCATCAGACTTCATAGAAACATCTCCTCTCTCTGAAGTTCGATTTTCTCACCTGTGGATCGGTTCTGCCCTTATTCTACCACGCCCTGCCGCTGCGGAAAAGATGTCGGGAAACAAAAATGGCCCCGGAGGGCTTGTTACAGCTCTCCGGGGCCACTTTATGTGCGTTGTGCCTTGGCGCACACGACCGGCGTTTTACTCGATTGCAATCAGATTCGGGTTCTCAGGCAAAGCCTTCGTCTGCTGAGGAGCAGGCAGCTCGATGTGCAGGACGCCATCCTCGAACTTTGCGTGGATGTCTTCCTTCTTCACATCGCCCACGTAGAAACTACGTGCGCAGGTGCCGGAGAAGGATTCGCGCCGCAGATAGCGGCCCTTCTTATCCTTTTCATCGTTGCTGTGGCTGCGCACTGCCTGAATGGTCAGGTAGCCGTCGTCCAGTTCCATCTGGACGTCTTCCTTCTTGCAGCCCGGCAGGTCAACAGCTACTTCGTAGCCATTGTCCGTCTGTTTGACATCGGTCTTCATCATGTTTGCACCACGCTTACCAAAGGCGCCACGAGCCTCACGGTTCATAGCACGTTCCAGTGCAGCGTCATTCCAGAACGGATCGAAGAAATCATCGAACAGGTTTTCATGGAAAACAGTCGGCATAAGCATAAATCATTCCTCCAATCCCGGCGTTCGGGTCGGGGCAAAAAATCTGAAGCGTCCATTCAGAAGGGCTTTCCGGGGAGCCTAGCGGCTCTCCTTTTGCCCTTCCTCCTGAGCACGCCACTGTTATAGCACCGTTCATTAGCAGTGTCAATAGAAGAGTGCTAAAATTCATAAAAGAATAATACTTTTATAAAATCCTATGCAATCTTTTCAAAATTAAGTCGTATCATCGTGTTTTTATTATTTCTGCCGGTACATCGGCGTAGACAGATATTTCCCACCGCTCTCCGGGGTCGCTGTTTTTTATTCTTTGTTCACTGTGTTGACGTTGCAGAAAAGGCTCCGCAGGGCAATGAGTCCTATTTTCCGGTCAAGAACATCGTCGGCAGAAATTTCCTCTTGACAAAGCGGCGGGGATAGCATATAATGCAATCGTTCTAAATAGAACAATACATCACAGGAGGTATCTATGAACTTTTGGGATCATCACAAAGCCATTACCTGCTACTATGAGCTGCTGATGTCATCCGTATGTCAGAAATATCAGCTCCGGCAGATGGAGTATGATATCCTGATGTTTTTATACCATAATCCTCAGTACCATACCGCCGCAGATATTGTACGGGTGCGCAATTCCACCAAATCTCATGTCTCCACCTCACTGAAAGTGCTGGAGGAGCGGGGACTGATTGAAAAAAGGGTCGCCGACGGGAACAAAAAGCATATCGATGTCTATCTGTCCGCGTCGGCTCATCCAATCATCGCCGAAGGGCTTGAGGCTCAGCGGCAGTTTGCCAGAGATATGTTTCAGGGACTCTCAGAGCCTCAGATCGCAGCTTGTAAACAGGCATTCCAGAAGATATGCGACAACGCAGAAGAATGCCTCAAAATGAAAGGAATGACACATCATGAATCATAAAACCTATCAACCCAAAATGCCAGACCTGATGGAGGCGGTGTTCGATGCCGCCTATCTGATCTTTGATCTCATCGCAGGCATCCTCTTTTTCACGATGGCTCAGGGCCGCAGCCTTTTTATCCTATATGGCATTCTGACCCTGACCCTCTGCGGCGGTGACGCCTTCCATCTGGTACCCCGGATCATCCGGGCCGTGCGAGGCAGCAGCGACCGGATCAAAAAGCAGCTCAGCATCGGGCTGCAGGTCTCTTCCATCACCATGACGGTATTCTATATCATCCTGCTGTATGTCTGGAAGGCCACCTTCCCTCAGCTTCAGGCTCCTGTAGCTGTGGAAGTCCTGATCTGGCTGTCTGCCATCCTGCGCATCCTGATCTGCCTGCTGCCCCAGAACAACTGGTGTACCGATGAGGGCAACCCCACCCTGTCCATCCTGCGCAACGCGGTGTTTGCCCTTACCGGCCTCGGCGTCATCATCCTGTACGCCATCTCCGGCAACACCGGCGACTACCATATGACCCGGATGGTGGCAGCCATCCTCATCTCATTCGGCTGTTACCTGCCTGTGACCCTTTTCAGTAAGACCAAGCCCAAAGTGGGCCTGCTGATGATCCCTAAGACCTGCTCCTATATGTGGATCATCGCCATGGGTCTGCAGCTTCTGTGACTGTGTTACAGAAGAAATAAATGCGGATCGTTATTATATGATCAGCAAGATACTCTTTAACTTCAAACGCCATTCAACCGGCAGAATAGAGAAAACGGTATTCTAACACCAGTCTGGGGGCGTCGCTGCTGCTGGCAGGCATTCTGTTCGGTGCAGGCTTCGGCAGGGCGGTGGCCGCTGCTCAGAACGGCAAAACAATGATTGAAAATGAAAAAGGAGCAATGACGATGAAACGCTATCTCAATACCTCTCTGGTGTACGCCATCCTCGCCATGGTGGGCGGGGTGTTCTACCGCGAGTTCACCAAGTTCAACGGCTTTACCGGCAAGACCACCCTTGCAGTGGTGCACACCCACTACTTTCTGCTGGGAATGCTGTTCTTCCTGCTGCTTCTCCTGCTGGAAAAGAGCTTTGCCTTTACCACCGCCAAGACCGGCAAAGCGATCCTGACCTATCAGGTCGGTCTGAACATCACCGCCGTGATGATGGTGGTGCGCGGCGTGGCACAGGTGCTGGGCACCGAGTTTTCCAAGGGGGCCAACGCTGCGATCTCCGGCATTGCCGGCATCGGGCACATCCTGCTGGGCGTCAGCATGGTGCTGGTGTTGCTGCAGCTCAAGCGCAGCGTCCCGGAAAGCCGGTAAGGGACTGCCCCGAAATAAGAAAAAGGGAGTTCTGTCACGGATGAATGTCCGGGCAGAACTCCCTTTGTGTTTACCGCTTGATAAAGATGTTCCATACCGTTCTCTCCTTTTCCCAAAAAATTCGATATACTCTCTGGGTTCAGTATATCGGATTTTTCAGGCCGATGCAAGACGCCCTCCATCGAATCTTATTAAAAACCAAGGAGCAGATACTTCACATCACGAGTGTGTTGTATCTGCTCCTTGGTTCTCCGAATGTCTTATCTCTGGCCGATGTTCCACCGAAACAGCTCATATCCTTCCCGGATATCCTCCGGCAGACGTTTCAAAGTCTCGTCCCGCAGTTCCTGCGGCATCCCGTAAAAAGCTTCGGCAATGCCGCCGGTGATGCAGGCAAGGGTGTCGCTGTCGCCGCCCAGAGAGACCGCATTGCGAAGTGCATCCTCAAAACTGACGCTTTCCAGAAAAGCAATGATTGCTTCCGGCACAGTTTCCTGACAGGTCTCCACATGATGATAGGTCGGCCGAATTTCATCGCAGGCACGGTTCAGGTCATAACCGAAGGTCTGCTCCACATACCGCTTGATCTCCGGCTTGCTGTGGCCGGTACGAGCCAGAAAAATCACTGCCGCCGTGGCCTGCGCGCCTTTGATGCCCTCCGGGTGGTTGTGGGTGACTTCAGCGGTCACTTTTGCCATTTCCAGCGTTTTGTCCAGCGTATCGAACAGCCAGCCCGCTGCCGACACCCGCATAGCCGAGCCGTTACCGAAACTGCCATAGGGATTCGGATTTTCTGCGTGCAGCCACCGACGGAACATCCCGCCGTAACCGGCATGAGGGTATGTTTCTCCCCAAATGCGCATCTCGCTCTTTGTTTCTTCAAATGTTCTCTCCGGGATGCCTTTACCTGCAATCAATCCCCGTGCCACCGCAACGGTCATGACCGTATCATCGGTGAAGTGCGATTTCTCGCTCAGCAGCGGAAAATCCTTGTGCTTGTAATTGTTGTGGTCAAATTCATAGGGACTGCCCACGATGTCACCCAAGATTGCTCCTAACATGGCTGTTTCCTCCCCTTACCTATGATGCCGCTTCTGGAAATCAGCTTCGATTTGTTCTTTCCACTCTGCGCCGATGGACGCGCAGCAGGGTGCCTCCCGCATCCGGGAAACCGTCTCGCTGACAACGTGGTAGTTGACCGCCACGCCCTGTGCGTCATTCTCGAACCGCACAGCCCGGTCGGACGAGATGCCGAAGCGGGCAGCTTCCTTCACGGCGTCCATGTTGGCACCGAGGAACAGGAACTCCCATCCGTACTGCTCTTTTTCCCGCTCGATCATCCGGCGGATCTTCTCATAGCTAAACCGTTTGCTGGCGTTTTCCAGTCCGTCGGTGGTGATGACAAAGATGACCTTTTCGGCGCGCTCATTCTCTGGCAGATGGCGCTGAATGTTCACCATCTTCTCCACGCCGTAACCAATGGCATCCAGCAGGGCCGTGCAGCCCCGGACGTAATAGTCCTTTTCGGTCAGCGGCGCAACAGCCTTCAGCGGGAAACGGTCGTGCAGCATCTGCACCTCATGGTCGAACAGGATGGTGGTCACGTTGGCTTCGCCTTCCTGCTCCTTCTGCCGGGTCAGCATGGCATTGAACCCGCCGATGGTGTCCGGTTCCAGCCCGCCCATGGAGCCGCTGCGGTCCAGAATGAAAACAAGCTCTGTAAAATTCTTCTTCATAACAAATGCCCTCCGTTTTGTGGTGTATCGCTTTCGTTGGCAAAAGGATACCACAAACCGGAGGGCAAAAGGTCAACGGGCAGGCGACAAATCACGCACCTAACAACTCCTGATCCCATTGGAACAAAAGGGTGTTGACCTGATTGATATTATAAATTTTCTGTTCCAGACAGTACCGCACGATCCAGTCCCGCTTGGAGCCATCCGAAAAGGCATAGCCCGCGCTCTTGAGCAGGTCGATGGTTTCATCTTCGGACAGGTGCAGCCCAACCGCAAAGGCCAGCACCGTTTTCTTTTTGGGGTTGTAGTCGCGATTGCACTGAATTTTGGAGAAATGCTGCCGGGAGATGTTGGACTGCTTGTACACGGTGGAGTCTTTCAGCCCCCGCTCGTCAATGAGCCGCAGCAGACGAGTGGTGAAGCTCTCGCCAAGGTTGTCCATCAGGCTTTCCAGACTGCGGTCTGTCCTGGGTGCCGCGGCGGGTGCCGGAACTGCACCTAGCATCGGCAGGGCAGCATCTTCTTCCAGAAGCCTCCGCCGCTCTGACAATTCCCTGCGCCGACGGCCAAATCCGTAGCTTTCATCGTTCTGTGCTACATAGTGGTCGTCAATGTACTCCTCCACCGAGGCGAACAGCTTCCGGCTCACGGCCAGCGAGTCCCGGTCGTAAAGCACCAGATATACGGTCAGGTCGTGCTCCATGACGTACTGTGTGATGGTGTCCACCGCAATGCGGAAGGCCTGTTCTTTGGGGTAGCCATAGTTCCCGCTGGACAGCAGCGGAAAGGCCACGCTCTCGCAGTGGTACTTTGCGGCTAATTCCAATGCGGAGTGGTAGGCACCGGCTAATTGTTCAGCTTCGCCGAACCCGCCGCCGTGCCACGCCGGGCAGACTGCATGGAAAACGTACTTTGCCGACAGCCCGAATGCCGGAGTACACACGGCTCTGCCCAAATCGCAGCGGCCGATGGCTTCACAGGCGGCGGTCAGCTCCTGCTCCCCTGCCGCCTGATAGATGGCACGGCTGGTGCCGCTGCCCTGCAAAAGGTTCCGGTTGGCCGGGTTGACAATGGCATCCGCCGCCACTTTGGTGATGTCATTGCGGATCATCAGAAACGGCATGGTGGTTCCTCCCTCACATGGTTTTCTTCATCCTATCACATCCGATGGGGCGGCGCAAGGGGTGCTCTTGTTTCCTGTCCGCGCAGCTATTATAATAATAGGTACAGAAAGAGGGTGAGCTTCCTGCACGACATCTGGAATCCATGGCACGGCTGCGTCAAGTGCAGCGAGGGCTGCCAGAACTGCTACATGTATTTTCTCGACCGGATGCGGGACCAGAACGGAGCCGAGATCTACAAAACGAAAAGCGGCTTTTCCTACCCGCTCCAAAAAGACCGCACCGGACACTACAAAATCCAGAGTGGTGAGCAGATCCGGGTCTGCATGACCTCGGATTTCTTCTTGGAAGAAGCCGACCCGTGGCGGGTTGAGGCGTGGGACATCATGCGCCAACGCAGCGATGTGGTGTTTTTTCTTCTCACCAAACGGCCGCAGCGGGTACGGGAGTGCCTGCCGCCGGACTGGGGCAGCGGTTGGGATAACATCTTTTTCAATGTCACCTGTGAGAATCAGCGCCGCGCCGATGAGCGCATTCCCATTCTGTTTGACCTGCCCTTCAAGCACAAGGGCATCATGTGCGCGCCCTTCATCGGGCCAGTAAGCATCCGGCAGTACCTTACCGCCGGGCAAATCGAGCAGGTCATCTGCGGCGGCGAAAACTATGATGGTGCCCGCCCCTGCAATTTCGATTGGGTCAAGTCTCTCCGGCAGGAATGCGTGGATGCCAACGTGACCTTCTGCTTTATCGAGACCGGCACCGTGTTCATCAAGGACGGCAGGCGCTACCACCTGCCAAACAAGCAGCTGCAAAGCCGGATGGCCTATAAGTCCGGTATGAACTTTCAGGGCAAGCCCATCCGTTTTGACCTCGTGGACGACTGGGGCTACCCCATCCTGCAGGAAGATCTCTATGTGCCCCATTTCCGCGCAAACTGCGAGACCTGCGGCAGCAAGTTGATCTGCAACGGCTGCAGTGACTGTGGAAAATGCTTATAAAATAAAGGTGGAAAACACCGCCTATGCTCCCCTCCTGCACGACCTTGCCGAGGACGGCATTCTGTGCGTGCTGGTAAAGATGCCCTGCAATCTGGCCGTACTGGACATGAACGCGGCGGACAGCATCCCGGAACGCTTTTCCGAAGTCACAGACTGGTACATCGGTGGGCACTCGCTGGGCGGGGCCATGGCGGCGTGGATAAATCTTCAATAAAAAACAAACTATCCCGACCATTTTCCTGCAAATCACAGGAGAATGGCCGGGACTTTCTTTCGTATTCCGTAAATCAGGAATCAATACAAATGGAACTTATGGCTGATCTGGTGTGCAATTTCGTCCGGCAGCGGCCGGAACCCGATGCAGGTCAGAGTCATGCCCTCGCCGTTTTCATCAAATTCTTCCGGCTCCAGCTCGGTGTGGCAGGCATCCCGGATAAGGAAGAAGTCTTTGTTTTCCACCAGTCCCAATTCCTCGGCAATGGTCTTTGCTTTCAGCAGTTGATTGCGGTTCTTTGCCCCGCAGATAGTTTTGGTAAAAGAGCCATCGAACCATTCTTCATAGGTTGCTTTCTCCAACATGATTTCTGCCCGATAGCCGGTAATTTCTCCGTCTTTCTCGATGGGTTCCACGCCCTGTCCCATACCGATGGGGTCGGTGAGGAATGCCAGCGAAGCGTGGCAGCACTGCGCCGCCAGCTTACCGGGAGACATCTGCAGATCTTTTCGTGCAATGATGAGTTGACGCATTTTTTCTCCTTCTTACGACAGCTTGATCTTCAAATCTGCCAGCAGATTCACCGCTTCCGGCAGGGAAAATTTCGCATCCTTCAGGCGGCTGCCCAAAATGTCCACCTTATAGCCTGTAGCATCCCGGAAATCCGCCTTGCGCAGATCACACTGGTAGAATTCCGTTTCGTGAAGTTCCACGCCCTTGAAATTCGCCAGCTGCATCTCGCATTTGGCAAACATGGAGCCGACAATTTCGTTGCCGTCCGAAAAGTCGAAGCGGTTAAAGTTCATTTCGGTGAAGGTGTTATATTTCAGACTGCACTCTTTCAGCGTGTGGATAGGGTCCGGGAAGGCACCGTTGGACATCAGCGGTGCCCACTCAATTTCATTCAGGCGGCAGTCCTCAAAATCCAGCGACTGCACCGAAGAATGAGTGCTGCGCAGACCTGTGATCTCACACCGCACGAATTTGCACTCATTCAGCGTGGTATGATCCAGTTCGCACTTGGTAAAAGAGCAATCCGCAAATACGCAATCGGTAAAGTCGCAATCCTCAAAAGCCTCCTCGGTGAACGACAGGTCAGCAAACCGTTCACCCTCACAATAACGCTCTGTCATAAAATTCTCCTGTCAGCGCAGTTCTTCCAGCAGAGCCGTGCAGCCTTCCAGCACATCCTGCCAGGTAGCTTCAAAGTCCCCGGTATACCATGGGTCGGCCACATCGCCGGGGCGGCGGGTATGATCCATCAGCAGAGACACTTTATGCTCCGGGTCGCCGCCCACAAAGCGCGCCATATTGCGCAGGTTGTTCTGATCCATGGCGATCAGACAATCGTAGGTTTCGTAATCCCTCCGGGTCATCTGCCGGGCGGTTTTACCCTCGCAGGAGATGCCGTGCTCGGCCAGCTTCCGCCGGGCGGGCGGATAGACCGGGTTGCCGATCTCCTCGGTGCTGGTGGCAGCGGATGCGATTTCAAATTTATCAGAAAGCCCAGCTTTGGCCACAAGGTCTTTCATTACAAATTCGGCCATTGGGCTGCGGCAAATGTTCCCATGGCAGATAAAAAGCACTTTCGTCATGTCAAAATATTTCCTTATATCGTATCATTTTGAATTTTGCACACATGCGTGCAAAATTCAGTTCTGTCTCAAGAATTCCCGCAGCACGTCCTCCGGACGTGGGGTGTGGTTCGGGTACTTTTCCCGCAGCGGTGCGGCGGCACCATCCATAATGTAGGACACACCCACAATGTCCAGCATCGACACATCGTTATAATTGTCGCCAAAAGCCATCACATCGGCAAGGGCGATGTCCAGCGTCTTGCAGATGCTGCGCACACCGATGCCCTTGTTGGCAAAGGTGGTGTCGATCCAGTACGGCCCTGCCACAGCGCAGTTCGCCTCTTTCCATCGTGGGACAAACCGTTCCGTGTAAGATTCTACGCCTTCGTGCAGATACACCGATACCTTTGTGATCTCCTCCGGCACCTCGGAAGGGTCATGGATAATTTGATAATTGTTCCCGATGAACTGAATACGTTTGAGCATTCCCAGACCCCGCTCCATCAGGTAGGCGGTATTCTGACCGGAGAGCATCACTTCGCCCTGCCCGTCGCTGCGGGTCCACAGGTCGTTGGCGATTTCTTCGGCCAATGCACGGGGCATCGGATTCTTGGCAATGCACTGTTCGTCATTATAGATCACGCCGCCGTTTTCGCAGAGAAGCACACAACGGTCTGCCACCGATGCAAAGAGCTTGCGCAGGCTGGTATACTGCCGACCGGATGCCGGGCAAAACAGAATGCCGCGCCGATGCAGCTCCCGTATCTGCTCAAAGATCTCGTCTTCCAGTTCCTTTTTGCCGTATTGCAGCAGCGTACCGTCAATGTCGCTGCAAATCAGTCTGATTGACATTTTCCGTCCTCATTTTTCAAGATAATTTTAGGCAATTCCCCGGCATCCAGAACACGGACACCTTCGTCCATCAGCATCTTGGCAAAAACGCCCTGTCCGGGAATCTTTGTTCCGGAAAACGTTCCATCGTAAATTTCCTTCACGCCGCAGCTGGGGCTGCGGGATTGCAGGATGGCAAGCTCCACCCCATTTTCTTTTGCGATGGCAAGGGCTTTCGCTGCGCCCGCTCGGAACTCCCGGTCCACATTGATGCCCTCTTTGTTCATGACAACGCCCTGCACGATTTCCGCCGGGCACCGCGGTGTGGGCAGGCCGCCCAGCACCTCCGGGCAGACCGGAACCACCTGATGCCCCCGCGCAAAATCACAGACCGCCTGATTGTAATTGTTTCCGCCGCTGTATTTGCAGTTTTCGCCCAGCAGGCAGGCGCTGACCAGAATCTTCATTGTTGCGCGCTCCGTTTTTCAGATACTGAATCTTTTACCTATTCTACCACGCTTTTGGGCATTGAAAAAGAGGATTTTGCTTTTTCCGCAAATCGCGGATACGTCCGCCGAATTCTTTTGCATCAAATCGCATTGTTCAATCCTTTCCTTTGCGCCGAAAACACAAACAGGCCGAGACTCCTTTTCCGAGTCCCGGCCTGTTTTCAGCTTGAAAATGCACAATGACCGCAACTCGATGGAGCTGCTCTTGTGAGCAGCTCACGGAGTATTATCAGCCTTTAATAAACTCGTTTCAAAAACATCAATATGTCTTAGTTTGCAGCGCAAACATATCAAATTTTCTACGTTTTTCACGGGTCTCATTTTCACGATTCCACGCAAAAAATTGAACGCTGTCAGCGTTTAACAAACGCATATCGTGTGCCTACTCATTTTATCCATCCCATTTATACACAGTTCTGAACCAAAAGAACCGCATAAAGTTCTCATCAAAAAACAGGGAGTGACATCAAATCACTCCCCGTTTGCATTGATTGTATCAGAGTTTCGTCATCCAGAGCCCATGCAGATTGCAGTATGCGTAAACGGCCACCGGCTTTTCACTTCCCAGTTCAAACACCGCGTTGGGAGCCTGCCCCGGATTCAGATAGCGGATCTGCCCGCCGTTCTCAGTCTCCACAAAAATCCACTGAATATAGTGAACATCCGCCATGGGGTGCTCCACCGCGCCCACTGTGACCGTGAGACGACTGCCGGAAAGCTCTGCCACCGGCAGATGCTTCTCGCCGCTGGCTTCCACCGTATTGGGAACCAGCTCTTTCATTTTCTCCCTGCAGCAGACCAGCGGAACGCCTGCGTTATGGATGGTAGTGACGAGGTTGCCGCAGTGATTGCAGATGTAAAACTTTGCCTTCATATCGAAATCCTCCATCGGAATGTTATCGGTGTGTTTCTTGTATCTATATGATAACATTTCCTATTTATGATTTCTGTAACTGAATCACGCAAAGCGTTTTTCTGCCGTCTTCATCCTTCCCTCTGCTCCACGATTTCCAGACTATCCCGCCCTACCTGGCAGAGCAAAAACAGCACTTGCACACCTGCAGCCTTTGCTTCGGCCAGTGCCGTGCCAAACTCCGGCTGCGTGCTGACATTTGGCCGCACCTCGGTGATACCTTCCATCTGAATCACGAAAGCCACTGCGCACCGATACCCTGCCTGCTGTGCCTGCGCCAGCTCGTGCAGGTGCTTCACACCCCGCTCGGTAGGTGCATCCGGGAAGTAGCCGATACCGTCCACTTCCAGTGTGCAGCCCTTGACTTCTATCAGATACTTTTGCTCGCCCTTTTCCATATAAAAGTCGATGCGGGACTTCCCATAGGTGAATTCCGGCTTGATATAGTCGTAGCCCTGTTTTGCAAGCCACTCTCCTACTACCTTGTTGGGTGCCTGACTGTCCATGTTGACCCAACCAAGCCCCTGCTTATGTACCGCCACAAGGTCGTATTTTGTTTTGCGTTTCGGGTTATCTGACACTTCCAGCCGAACCGCCGTACCGGGCAGCAGCAGTTCCCTGCACCGCCCGGTGTTCTTGACATGGACGGTTTCCACTGCTCCATTCACTCCCACATGGGCAATAAAGCGGTTGGGACGGTCAACAAAAATGCCGTCTGCGATTTCTCTGTATTTCAATCTTCACTCCATTTTCAGTACAGAATTCGGGAGTCATGCCCATCCTGTTTACCAAGATACAGTTCCACGACCATCCTGCCGCTTTCACTGTTGCAGAGTTCTTACCTGATACACCCGCTCCGTCCGGGCATCGAAGCAGCAGAAAATCACCTGCATGGCGTAATCCGCGTGATCTTCCAGCCACTGTGCCACTGTTTTGACTGCAATCTCCGTGGCATCTTCCAGCGGGTAGCCATACACGCCGGTCGAAATTGCCGGGAACGCAATGCTATGGACATCATGCTCTTTGGCAAGGTTCAGCGAATTGCGGTAGCAGTCCGTCAGCTGCGCGGCATCCTCTGCTGTGCCGGAATATATCGGGCCTACCGTATGAATGATATACTTTGCTTTCAACCGGTATCCCTTGGTGATTTTTGCTTCGCCGGTGCGGCAGCCGTGCAGCGTACGACACTCCGCCAACAATTCCGGCCCTGCTGCCCGGTGGATGGCACCATCCACACCGCCGCCGCCCAGCAGACTGCGATTGGCCGCATTCACGATGCCGTCACAGTCCAGTTTGGTAATATCACCCTGCACCACTTGAATCTGATTTTTTACTTTTTCAGAAATCATTGTAAACTCCTCACTTTTTGAGCAGTTCCAACGCTTTCTCCATAGGCACGCAATCGGCATAACAATCTGGCCAGAGGAATTCATTGTAATAGTGGTAGCTCTGCTCCCCTGTCATATACTCGTTGTCCTTCGTGGAATTTGCATAGGCAGGAACGATCATGTGCAGGCCATGCTCAAAGCCCGCCTCCACCGTTGCATTGATGCAGAAGTCCGTCATGATACCGCAGACCATCACATCTTTTTCGCCCTTTTCCGTCAGATATTCCAGCAGACCGCTTTCTTTTTTGAACGCGCTACATACGGTTTTGACGAACCGTTTTTCAGTCAGCAGCGGCGCAAACCCGGAATAGACCTCAAATTCATCGTCCCCGATGGAGAAACCGGTGCCGGGCCCATCGTCATGCTGGACATAGACGACCTCGATTCCATGTTCGCGGGCAGTCCGGATCAATTCCCTGATGTTGCTGACAAACGTTTCAAACGCATACAGGCGTTCATCCACGATACCTTTCTGTGTATCCACAACCAGTAAAACCATGTGTAAGCCCTCCTGTTTTTCTTTGGCTTCATTCTACCATAGACCGCCGTTTTCTACAAACAGATTCGAAAAATCCCCACAGGGAAAACCTGTGTTTCACCTGCAGGGATTGATTCAGCCATCCAAGACGATCAGGATCAGCACCACGACCACTGCAATGGCGATCAGGCAGCCGCATCCGCTGCCATCCCCGCCGCCACCGCCATTGTTGTTGTGGTTTCCGCCGCCACCACCGCCGGACGAGCCGCCGAAGTTGCGGTTGAACGCCGTCATGTACTGGGCATAGCCCGTATCACCTTTGCCGAAGTAGCCATAATCACCGTTTGACATTGTTTTGTCCTCGTATAATAAAATAGTAGTATTTATAGACCGCTCTCCAGCGGAATGCTACAATAGTTTCAGGGTGCTGTGGATTGGTGATTGTGTCCTACCGCAAAAACGGTTTTGATGAGACTCCAACCACAGCTTCTTTGTTGAAATGTTAATCAGTTAGATACCGCCAGACGGTTTATTTAGAACGAGGTTACAAGAGCAAAGAAGTCTGTGGTCCTGAGCAGCATCGAAATAAATACGCCGGAGGTATCGAAATGGTTTGTGTTGGAATTGACGTTGCCAAGGATAAGCATGACTGCTGCATTCTCGATTCGGATGGTACGATCCGAGCCGACTGCTTTACCATCCCCAACAACATAGATGGATTCAAGCAGTTGCTTCGAACGGTTCGAGACTGTACAACAAAGGCAGATAAAATAAAAGTAGGACTTGAGGCTACCGGGCATTACAGTTACAACATCCTTGGGTTCCTTCTTGACAACAGTCTGCCAACTTATGTCATTAGCCCTTTGCACACCAACCTGTACCGAAAGAGTCTTAGCCTTCGCAAAACCAAAACCGATCGTGTGGATGCAAGAACGATTGCCACTATGCTATTGTCCGATGTAGACCTCAAGTCCTATACGGATACAGCATACCACAACGAAGAGCTAAAGTCACTAACAAGATACCGATTCGATAAAGTTCGTGAAAGAGCCAAGCTGAAGCAATCCGTATCCAGATTGGTTACAATACTGTTCCCAGAGCTGGAAAAGCTCGTTCCGACTCTCCATATTGCTTCGGTTTACTCGCTCCTCAGCGAATATCCCGGTGCGAAGCAGGTTTCCGAAGTTCATCTTACGAAGCTGACAAACCTTCTTGCGACAGCATCCAAGGGGCGTTACAGAAAAGAGAAAGCTGTCCAGATTCGAGATGCAGCTAAAACTTCCATCGGTTCCGTTATGCCTGCCAAGTCACTGGAATTGAAGCACACCATTAAACTCATTCAGGAACTCACCTCCGAGATTGATGAAATTGAAGATTCGATTCAGCAAATCATGGATGAACTAAATCCACCGATTCTTTCTATTCCCGGAATGGGCATTCATTCAGCAGCCATGATCCTTGCTGAAATTGGTGATTTCTCCAACTTTGAATCTCCTAACAAAATCCTTGCTTACGCTGGTTGCTCTCCATCTACATACCAGTCTGGAAAACTCACAAACTGCTATGCGCACATGGAAAAACGAGGGTCACGCTATCTGCGATACGCCCTCTACAACGCAACCAAGTACGTCTGTTACTGGAACCCTGTCTTTGCTAAATACCTTGCCAAGAAACGTGCCGAAGGAAAACACTACAATGTTGCCCTGTCCCATGCCATGAAAAAACTCGTGCGGCTGATCTATGCCTTGCAGAAGTCTGGAAAAGCGTATCTTACGGCTGCTTGATTTTCTCCCGAGCCTGAGCTGGATTCAAGAACAACTTAGCTGGCGCAGCGAACCCTTGACGAACCGAAGCATTCAAATGCTACCCTGTTTGGACGAGGGCTGGCTGGGCTTGCTTTGCTGTTCTCTCCGTCGCCCTCGCCGCTCTGATTCCAGCATTTGAATGCTGTTTGTCAGGGGCAGCGGTCGGCAGACGGATTTTTTCATTTTGGGGCTTGACTTTTAATAGTTAGTCTCCTCATCCGGGCAGACCCGGAGCAGCAAGTCCACCTCCAACGACTGCATAAAATACGCTTCCAGCCGTGTGCGCTCATCCGGTTCGTCCTCCGCATCGGAAGAGAAAGGATCAGGTTCACTCCCCTCGGTTTTATTCCACTCAGTCTTATTTCCTCGTGATTTTGCCGTTTCCTGCTGCGCTGAATCCGCGGCACCGGAACCGTTCTTTTCGCGATTCCGGAAACGCGGGTCTGCAAAGTTTTTGACGTAAATCAGATTGGGTTTTCCCAGCCCGCGCCGTTTGCGCTCAATCAGTCCAAACTTTTCCAATTTCCGGAACAGTTTGGTTGCCTTGTTGTCTGCGCAGCCCAGTGCATCCATCACTTCCTGCACAGGAAAAATGATATACACTCTCCCCTGCTCATCCAGCCATCCGTTTTTCACCGACAGCCCCATGCGGTCCAGCAGGATGCCGTACAGCGTTTTGGCATCAGTGGACAGGTCCTTGAATTTTATGTCCCGGAATAAAATTTTGGGCACCCGGAAATACGAGAACATCTCGCCCGACTGCCCATAGAAATAGTCAAACATCCTGACTTCCTCGCTTGTTCTGCCTTGTCACATCCTTGACGCCTCCGTTCGCAGTATGATGAAATATGTGTGACTATCGTTATTTTTCTTTACAAAGATGGCCTGCCATGCTGCAACAGCCGCATCTACGGCCACCGGACAACAGGAAAGGAGTATCTCATGGCCAAAACTGCCGACACCATTGCCATCTATTCCCGCAAATCCCGCTATACCGGCAAGGGCGAAAGTATCGGAAATCAGATCGACCTCTGCCGCGAATATATCCGCACTCACTACGGCGATGCCGCTGCGGAACATGCCGTTGTCTTTGAGGACGAGGGCTTTTCCGGCGGCAACCTGAACCGCCCGGACTTCAAAAAGATGATGACTGCGGCCAAGGACCGGAAATTCAAGGCCATTGTGGTCTACCGTCTGGACCGCATCAGCCGCAACATCAGCGACTTTTCCAGCCTGATTGAAGAACTGGGACGGCTGGGCATCGACTTTGTGTCCATCCGTGAAAGTTTTGATACGTCCAGCCCCATGGGCCGCGCGATGATGTACATCGCATCGGTGTTCAGTCAGCTGGAACGTGAGACCATCGCGGAGCGCATCCGGGATAACATGCACGAATTGGCAAAGACCGGGCGCTGGCTGGGCGGCACGACCCCCACGGGCTATGCTTCCGAGAGCGTCAAGAGCATCACGGTGGACGGCAAGACCAAAAAGGCCTGCAAGCTCAAGCTGCAAAAGGAAGGGCTGCTGGTCACAAAGCGGAATCATTTTGAGCTGTTGACCCATTGACCGTTCCATGCGCTGCCCGCAGACGTTTTCGCCGGGCAGTTCTCCTGTCAGGATGCGCTGGCATAAAAAGAGCGGACAAGCGTTTTAGGGCCATCCGCTGAAGGATGTATTGTTTTCGTCACTCGATAAATGGGAATTGACCGAGCTGATAGTTACCGTTTTCTAACACTCCATTCATCATCTTGAGCTTTTCTTTCAGCATAGTAACCGCAAGGCATATCCTTTAGAATACCAACAGAATTATCTAAGTCGAATACTGATTTTAAGGATACTAACTTTGCTTCGTCTGTTTCATGTGCTTTTCCACATAGAAATTGCCACATTCCATCATCTTCATCATGTGATACATACAAAATAGGTTCTCCATTCTCTAATATGTGGCAACAGGTTATTGTAGCTGTATTTGGTGCGTCATAAAATGGGAATTTCATATTTAACGCTCCTTTCAAATTCCGAGTTATCCCCCTCAGTATACCACGCCTTTTCCCTGCGGAAAAGATACCGCGCACAAAAGGCCTCTCCGGCAACTATCCGCA
>OWHU01000410.1_pt1 | contig 26428 bp, 10 predicted proteins | sample 1732671 | NCBI WGS metagenome assembly OWHU01 (sample SAMN05065740, study PRJEB22554) | human gut metagenome | biome: ENVO:2100002; feature: ENVO:00000062; material: ENVO:00002003 | host: Homo sapiens | place: USA
CGCGTAAGATCGTCGGCAGCGTCAGATGTGTATAAGAGACAGGAAAGATTATGAAAATAAGGCAGATTTGTATGCTGGTGCTGTTATGTCTGGGAGTGATTCCGGCAGTGCAGGCACAAACTTACGACAAATTATGGAAACAAGTGGAGCAGGCAGAAAAGAAGAGCCTGCCTGAGACTGTGATAAAACTGACTGGCGAGATTTATCAGAAAGGGGAGAAAGAAAAGAACTCTCCACAAATGCTGAAAGCGTATATGTGGCGGATGAGATACCGGGATATGCTGACCCCAGATAGCCTGTATACGAACCTGAATGGTTTGGAACTGTGGGCAAAGCAAACTGACCAACCCATGGACCGAGCTGTATTACATTCGCTGATAGCCGAGATTTATTCAATGTATGCTTTTAACAATCAATGGCAACTCCGGCAACGGACAGAGATTGTAGGTGAAGCTCCTTCGGCAGATATGAGGGAGTGGACAGCAAACATGTTTGTAGAGAAAGTGAGAACAAACGTAAGGGAAGCAATGGCGGATTCCGTACTATTGCTTAACACATCTTCACGTACTTATATTCCTTTTGTTGAGTTGGGCGAAACAAGTGAATACTATCATCATGATATGTATCATCTGCTGGCTACCCGCGGTATTGTAGCTTTACAGCAGGTAGCGGGATTGGATCGTGCCACTCCGGTGGAAGATATTTCGGAAGATTCGTCTGCTGAAAAAGAATCTTCGGTGAAACAGGATATTATAGCAATTTATGGAAATATGATTGCTGCTTATAAAGCATCCGGTTTGAAAGAAGGCTATGTGTTGACAGCGCTCAGCTATTTAGAGTGGAGACGTGATTCAGATAGAAACATCCGGCCTTTCGGACTGAAGAAAGGATTGTCGGGATTAACAGAAGATACCTACGTTACTGCACTGAATGAACTGAAAAGCAGATTTAAATCAGAGAGTATTTGTGCTGAAGTTTATTTGGCCCAGGCTCGCTATGCGATTGAAAAAGAACAGCAAACGTCAGCTTTGCAGCTTTGTGATGAGGCCATCCGTTTATACCCCGGTTATCGTAGAATTAACGCTCTGAAGAATTTGCGCGAAGATATCCTGTCACCGTTTCTGAATGTAACTGCGGCTGCAACAGCTTTCCCTGGTGAGGAAATCGAAATAAGAGCTTCGCACAAGAATCTGGATGGATTTACACTTCGTCTTTATCAGGCAAAGAAGTTGATAAAGGAACAGCACTTTGCAGTTCTTCGTCCCGAAGACTACCGGACGCAGGATACGGTATTTACCTTTAAAGCGCCGGAAGTCGGACAATATGTAATGCGTATCGTTCCGGATATTCGTGCCAAGAGAGACAGTGAAAGCAAATTCAATGTGACACGTTTCAAAGTATTGACCTGCCGTTTACCGGGAAATCAATATGAGGTAGTGACGCTGGATGGACAAACGGGACACCCTATACCGAATGCGAAAATAACTCTTTATACGAATGACGAAAAAGTATTGCAGGAATATACAACCGGGGCAGATGGCAAAGTTGTCTTCCCCTGGAAATCCGAATACAGATATTTGAAAGCTGCTAAAGGTATCGATACCGGTATGCCGTTTCAAAGCATTTACGGTGGAAGTTATGGATATTACGGAGATGAAAACAAGGTCTCCGAAGGAATGACTTTGTTGACGGACCGTTCTTTGTACCGTCCCGGTCAGACCGTATATGTGAAAGGAATTGCCTATGTACAGAAATCTGATACGGCAAATGTACTTCCGAACAAGGACTATACTGTTGTTTTGATGGATGCAAATAATCAGGAAGTTGGACAGAAAGCGGTTCGTACCAATGAATTCGGCTCGTTTACTGTCGATTTTGCATTGCCATCCGCTTGTCTGAATGGGATGTTTTCGTTGAAAGCTGGCGAGGGAAGAACGAATATTCGCGTGGAGGACTATAAACGTCCGACGTTTGATATTACTTTCGACAAGCAGCAGGGCAGTTATCAATTGGGCGATAAGGTAGAGGTGAAAGGTAAGATACAGTCTTATAGCGGTGTGTTGCTGCAAGACCTTCCGGTAAAATATACAGTGAAGCGTTCTGTTGTCGATCTTTGGAGACTGGCGGAAAGTACGCAGATTGCTTCCGGTGAGGTAATTGCCAATGAGGACGGGGAATTTACGATTCCGGTTTTTTTGGAAGAAAATAACGCCTATAAGAATAATACCAGAATCTATTACCGCTACTCGATAGAGGCTACTGCAACCAATGTAGCAGGTGAAACACAGTCGTCTGCAGATGTGATAGCAGCAGGTAACCGTTCACTGATTCTACAAACAGAATTAAAAGAGAAGACCTGTAAGAATCAACCGTTTAACACTGTATTTAAGGTACAGAATCTGAATGGGCAGCCTGTTGAAGTAAAAGGTACATTCTCCCTCTATCAGGCGAAAGATGCGGACTTCAAGCAACTGGACGAGAATCCGGCTGCAACAGGTACATTTACTTCCAACGAAGAAATGACGATTGAGTGGGGAAACCTTCCTTCCGGACCGTATGTGTTGAAAGCAGTCGTAAAAGATGGACAGGGCAAAGAAGTGACGGCTGAGGCCAACACCATTCTTTTCTCCCGCGAAGATAACCGTCCGCCGGTAGAAACGACCGTTTGGTTCTATGAGGCAAATACGGAATTTGATGCAACGCATCCGGCCGTGTTCTGCTTCGGAACTTCGAAAAAAGATGCTTATGTGATGATGAATGTATTCTCCGGTAATAAGTTGCTGGAAAGCAAGACTATGAATCTGTCCGACACAATTGTACATTTTAAATATCCATATCAGGAAAGCTATGGTGACGGAGTACTGGTAAGTTTCTGTATGGTAAGAGACGGACAAGTCTATCAGGAACAGGCAAGGCTGAAAAAGCGTCTGCCGGACAAGACATTGACCATGAAATGGGAAGTATTCCGTGATAAACTGCGTCCCGGACAGAAAGAAGAATGGAAACTGACTATTAAGACACCGCAGGGACAGGCTGCCGAGGCAGAAATGCTAGCAACTATGTACGATGCTTCGCTGGATAAGATATGGAATAGAAAACAGAATTTCAGTGTATTCTATAATCAGATCATCCCTTATTCTAGTTGGATGGGCGGATATTTCGGTAATAATTCGTTCAATTACTGGTGGAATAATAAATACTTCAAAGTACCGGCAATGGAATATGACTATTTTGTGACGCAGGGAACGATGTCGATGGACCAGGCGTTGAATGGAATGGTGCCGGGAGTGATGGTCAGAGGATATGGCGTGCAAAAGCAGGCCTCAATGACGGGCAGTATGATGATACGGGGCGTTTCGAGAAGTAAGGCGGAAGCAAAATATGTACCTGCTTTGGTTGGAAGTGTTGCTGAGGATGCGGTATTTGAATCAGAGTTAGTGTCAGTAGAGGCAGGCAAGCAGGACAGCGCATCCGAAGAAGAAACTCTTCCCGAAGCTCCCGCCGATTTGCGTACGAATCTTGCGGAAACAGCCTTCTTCTACCCGCAACTTCGTACCAATGAACAAGGCGAAGTTTCCTTCTCCTTCACTATGCCCGAAAGCCTGACCCGCTGGAACTTCCGCGGTTACTCTCATACCAAAGGTATGCTGATGGGCACACTGGACGGTGAAGCCACTACAAGCAAAGAATTTATGCTGACTCCTAATCTGCCTCGTTTCGTACGTGTCGGAGATAAGACATCTGTTGCCGCCTCCATTTCCAACATGATCGGAAAGCCGCAGGCCGGTACGGTGAGCATGATTCTCTTTGATCCGATGACGGAAAAGGTAATCAGCACACAAAAACAGAAGTTTACCGTAGAGGCCGGAAAGACAATCGGTGTCAGTTTCATGTTTACCGTGAGTGATAAATACGAGATACTGGGATGCCGGATGATAGCCGACAGCGGTACCTTCAGTGATGGTGAACAGCAGCTACTTCCCGTGCTTAGTAATAAAGAGCATCTGGTAGAAACGCTTCCGATGCCTGTCCGTGGAGAAGAAACACGTACTTTCTCTCTTGACAGCCTGTTCAATCATCATAGTAAGACGGCAACCGACCGTAAACTAACCGTTGAATTTACCGGAAATCCTGCCTGGTATGCTATTCAGGCATTGCCTTCATTGAGCCTTCCGGAAAATAATAATGCCATTTCGTGGGCTACCGCTTACTACGCAAATACACTGGCTTCCTACATCATGAACAGCCAGCCACGTATTAAAGCTGTATTCGATAGCTGGAAGCTACAGGGTGGAACCAAAGAAACCTTCCTGAGCAACCTGCAAAAGAACCAGGAAGTGAAGAATATCCTGTTATCCGAATCTCCGTGGGTACTCGAAGCGCAAACGGAAGAACAGCAGAAAGAACGTATCGCCACTCTGTTCGATCTGAACAATATCCGTAGCAACAACATTGCCGCATTGACAAGATTACAGGAGTTGCAGAATTCAAGCGGAGCATGGTCGTGGTATAAAGGTATGACCGGTAGCCGTTACGTCACTACCTACATTGCCGAATTGAATGCCCGCCTGGCTATGATGACAGGTGAGCAACCAAGCGGCACGGCGCTTGCCTTGCAGAAGAATGCCTTTACCTATCTCCATCAGGAAGCTCTGAAGGAATATAGAGAAATTCTCAAAGCACAGAAAGACGGGGTGAAGTTTACAGGGATTTCCGGAAGTATCTTGCAATATCTATATCTGATCGCTCTGTCCGGCGAACAAGTTCCGGCTTCCAATAAAGCCGCCTATACTTATTATCTGTCCAAGATAGGCGAAATGCTTCCGACCGCTTCGATGGATACGAAAGCGATTGCCGCTATCATTCTGGATAAGGCCGGACGGAAGAAAGAAGCTCAGGAATTCATCGCTTCACTGAAAGAACATCTGACGAAGACGGACGAACAGGGAATGTTCTTTGCCTTCAATGAAAATCCCTATTCCTGGGGCGGAATGAAAATGCAGGCTCATGTAGACGTAATGGAAGCACTGGAACTGACAGGCGGAAATAACGATACCGTAGAAGAAATGAAACTCTGGCTGCTCAAACAGAAACAGACCCAACAGTGGAATTCTCCGGTAGCTACTGCCGATGCTGTCTATGCCTTACTGATGAAAGGCGTAAACCTGCTCGACAATCAAGGAGACGTGCGTATTGTCATTGCCAATGAAGTGCTGGAGACTGTCTCTCCAAGCAAGACTACCGTACCGGGACTGGGCTATATCAAACGCTCGTTTACACAGAAGAATGTAGTGGACGCCCGTAAGATAGAAGTCGAAAAGAGAAATCCGGGCATTGCGTGGGGAGCCGTTTATGCGGAATATGAATCACCCATCAAGGATGTGAGACAACAGGGAGGAGAACTGAATGTGCAAAAGCAACTGTATGTGGAACGTATGGTGAACAATGCTCCTCAACTACAGCCTATTACAGAAAAGACCGTTCTTCAGGTAGGCGATAAAGTAGTTTCCCGTTTGAGCATTCGTGCAGACCGTGCGATGGACTTCGTACAGTTGAAAGACCAGCGGGGCGCCTGCTTCGAACCGATCGGCAGCGTATCCGGTTACAACTGGAGTAATGGAATCGGCTATTATGTAGACATCAAGGATGCTTCCACCAATTTCTTCTTTGATCATTTAGGAAAAGGAGTGTATGTGTTGGAGCATAGCTATCGTATCAGCAGAGTAGGAACCTATGAGACAGGTTTGGCAACCATGCAATGCGCCTATGCGCCGGAATACGCTTCGCACTCGGCTTCGATGACAATTATTATTAAATAACGCACAGAGAAGATTTCTTCTCCACCGGTGAGCAGGGCACTCGCCACCGATGAGGAAGGTGTTCCCCACCGATGAAGGCTGCCTTCATCGGTGGGGAACTTTTTGTTGATGAATACTGCGCTGCAGGAGTTGTCACTGGGTAAAGTATTTTCTCAAACGGTGTTAATCTATGTAATCTGTGATGAAAAACTCATCTAAAACTCCTACATTTGTGGACCAAAATAAAATATATCACATGAAACGTACTTTACTATTGATATTTACTCTGCTTACTGTCACTTTGGCGGCTGTTGCCCAACCCCGTATTTCCTCTAACAAGGAGACGCACAACTTTGGACAAATAGAATGGAAAAAGCCGGTAACAGTAGAATATACCATCACCAATACCGGAAACGAGCCGTTGGTGCTGACCAATGTCACGACTTCCTGTGCCTGTGCCGTAGCCGACTGGACAAAGGAACCCATTGCTCCGGGTGCCAAAGGAACTGTGAAAGCCTCTTTTGACGCGAAAGCGCTGGGACGTTTTGACAAGTCGATAGGCATATACAGCAATGCCACTCCGAATCTGGTTTATCTGAAATTCACCGGTGAGGTAGTGCAGGAAATCAAAGATTATTCAAAACTTCTTCCGTATGCCATCGGCAATATCCGCATTGACCGTGACGAGTTCTCCTTCCCCGATGTCTATCGCGGACAGCAACCGTCTATGACGTTCAGCATTGCCAATCTTTCCGACCGTCCGTACGAACCGGTGTTGATGCACCTGCCTCCTTATCTGAAGATGGAAGCGGAACCTAAAGTACTGCTGAAAGGTAAAAAAGGAACGATCAAGCTGACACTGGATGCCAGCCAGCTGCAGGACTTCGGACTGACACAGACCTCTGTCTACCTGTCCCGTTTCTCCGGTGATAAAGTGAGTGAAGACAATGAGATACCCGTTTCGGCCATTCTTCTTCCCGATTTCTCGCGTATGACGGAGAAAGATTCTTTGAATGCTCCTTCCATCCACATCTCGGAGACGAATATTGACCTGAGTATTCCGTTGATCAAGAAGAATAAAGTCAGCCATGATATATTGATCGCTAATGCGGGCAAGACCCCGTTAGTTATCAGCAAGCTACAGGTATTCAACTCTTCTGTAGGAGTAAGACTGAAAAAGACGGTCATTCCGCCGGACGGAATGACCAAGTTGAAAGTGACGATCCACAAGCGGGATGTAGGTAATAAGAAACATCATTTACGTATCTTGATGATTACAAACGACCCGTTGCGCCCGAAAGTTGAAATAAATATCAAACGCTAACTCTTATTGCTATGGAACATCCTGAAAATAACGAAGAATATAAAGGACTCGTTGTCAATAAAGGCATCGAACAGCCCTCATCCGTGAATCCTTATTTGAAACGTAAGCCCAAAAAGCGTCAGCTTTCGGTAGCGGAATTTGTAGAAGGTATTGTGAAAGGCGATGTCACTATTCTCAGTCAGGCTGTGACACTGGTAGAGAGCGTGAAGCCCGAACATCAGGCTGTCGCCCAGGAAGTGATCGAGAAATGTCTGCCTTATTCCGGCAATTCCATCCGTGTAGGTATCAGTGGAGTGCCCGGTGCGGGAAAGAGTACCTCGATTGACGTATTCGGCCTGCATGTGCTCGAAAAAGGCGGTAAGTTGGCGGTGCTGGCTATCGACCCTAGCAGTGAGCGCAGTAAAGGCAGTATCCTGGGAGACAAGACACGTATGGAACAACTTTCTGTACATCCCAAATCGTTTATCCGCCCCAGCCCTTCAGCAGGTTCGTTGGGAGGAGTTGCCCGGAAGACCCGTGAAACGATTGTGCTTTGTGAGGCTGCCGGATTTGATAAAATCTTTGTAGAAACCGTTGGAGTGGGACAGAGCGAAACGGCTGTTCATTCTATGGTAGATTTCTTCCTGCTGATTCAGTTGGCAGGTACGGGAGATGAATTGCAAGGCATCAAACGAGGAATCATGGAGATGGCGGACGGTATTGTCATCAACAAAGCCGACGGAGATAATCTGGAACCTGCCAAGTTGGCTGCCAGTCAGTTCCGTAATGCGCTGCATCTGTTTCCGGCTCCCGAATCGGGATGGATTCCGAAGGTGCTGACTTACTCCGGTTTTTATAATATCGGCGTGAAGGAAATCTGGGACATGGTGTATGAATATATCGATTTCGTGAAGAAGAACGGTTATTTTGACTATCGCCGTAATGAACAGAGTAAGTACTGGATGTACGAAACGATCAATGAACAGCTCCGTGATAGCTTCTATCACAATCCTCGGATTGAAGCGATGCTTCAGGAGAAGGAACAACAAGTGCTGCAGGGAAATCTTACTTCGTTTATCGCTGCTAAGAGCCTGCTGGATACCTATTTTGACGAATTAAAACGATGATAAAGCAGAAACAGTGATGGATTAGAAAAACGACCGAACATTTACCCCCGATAACTATACCCTAATTAATAACCAATTGTTAACTTTAACACCTGATGAACAAAACCTTATTAACCGGGCTTTTGTGTTGTAGTTTGTCAATACAGAGCTTTGCAGACCAACCGTTAGAAGGATTCACCTATGGTTCGGTGAATGCTCCTACAGGAAAAGAGTGGGAATCTCCCGAAAACCTGGCGCTCAACAAAGAGCAGCCGCATGCTTATTTCTTTCCGTTCCAGCATTTGGATAATGCCCGCAAGGTATTGCCGGAAAACAGTAAGTATTGGCAGTCACTTGACGGTGACTGGAAGTTTCACTGGGCACCCGACCCCGACTCCCGCCCCAAAGATTTCTATCAGACTGAGTATGATGTCAGCTCATGGGATGCGATTCCCGTGCCTTCAAGCTGGAATATTTATGGCATTCAAAAGGACGGAAGCCAGAAGTACGGAACGCCTATCTACGTCAACCAACCGGTAATCTTCCAACACAGCGTGAAGGTGGATGACTGGCGCGGAGGCGTGATGCGTACTCCTCCTGCCAACTGGACTACTTACAAGGATCGGAACGAAGTAGGTTCCTTCCGCCGTGATTTCGAAATCCCGCAGGACTGGGACGGACGCGAAGTCTTTATCAGCTTCGATGGTGTCGATTCATTCTTCTATCTGTGGATCAACGGTCAGTACGTAGGTTTTTCCAAGAATTCGCGTAATACCGCTAATTTCAATATCACTCCCTATTTACAGAAAGGCAAGAACACCGTAGCCGCCGAAGTGTATCGTAGTTCGGACGGTTCCTTCCTCGAAGCGCAGGATATGTTCCGTCTGCCGGGCATCTTCCGTACGGTTGCCTTGTACTCGGTTCCCAAAGTTCATTTCCGTGACTTGGTTGCCACACCCGATTTGGATGTGACTTATACGGACGGTTCGCTGACTGTCAATGCCGAAATCCGTAACCTGGATAAGAAAGCCATCAAAGACTACAAGGTATATTACTCTTTATATGCCAATAAATTGTACTCTGATGAGAATACCTTGGTAGACGGATTTTTATCTCCTGTGATCGACAAAATCGCTCCGAATGAAACCGGTAGTGTTCAGACTGTTCTTAAGGTAAAGGCTCCTAATAAGTGGTCGGCTGAATTTCCTTATCGCTATACGTTGGTAGCCGAACTGAAGGACAAGAAGAACAGAACCGTTGAAATGGTTTCCACCATTGTCGGTTTCCGCAAAGTGGAGATTAAGGATACTCCTGCCTCCGAAGATGAATTCGGACTTGCCGGACGTTATTATTATGTGAACGGAAAGACGGTCAAACTGAAAGGAGTGAACCGCCACGAATCCAATCCGGGAGTAGGGCACGCCATTACCCGTGAGATGATGGAAAAAGAGATTATGCTGATGAAGTGTGCCAACATCAATCATGTACGTAATTCACATTATCCGGATGATCCGTATTGGTATTTCCTGTGCAACAAATACGGTATTTATCTCGAAGATGAGGCGAATATAGAATCGCACGAATATTATTATGGTGCTGCCTCCCTCTCTCATCCGGTGGAATGGAAAAATGCGCACGTGGCACGTGTGATGGAAATGGTGCGTGCCAATGTCAACAATCCTTCTATCGTTATCTGGTCGTTGGGCAATGAAGCCGGACCGGGCAAGAACTTTGTGGCGGCTTATGATGCTTTGAAGAAGTTTGATACTTCCCGTCCTGTGCAATATGAGCGTAATAATGACATTGTAGATATGGGTTCCAACCAATATCCGTCTATCGGCTGGGTACGTGGGGCCGTGCAGGGGAAATATGATATCAAGTATCCGTTCCATATATCCGAATATGCCCATTCAATGGGGAATGCCTGCGGTAATCTGATAGATTACTGGGAAGCTATGGAGTCGACCAATTTCTTCTGTGGAGGTGCCATTTGGGATTGGGTAGACCAGTCTATGTACAATTATGACCCGAAGACAGGTGTCCGTTATCTGGCTTACGGTGGAGACTTTGGCGATACTCCCAATGATGGTCAGTTTGTAATGAACGGCATCGTGTTTGGTGACCTTGAACCGAAGCCTCAGTACTATGAAGTGAAAAAGGTATATCAGCACATCGGCGTAAAGGCAATAGATACAGAAAAGGGTGTATTTGAGATCTTCAATAAGTACTACTTTAAGAACTTGGCGGAAGATTACCAGTTGGTATATTCGCTTTATGAAGACGGTAAACCGATAATGACCGGTAAACCGATGGATATCAATATAGCTCCACGCCAACGTGCACAGATCACTCTGCCGTATGATCATGCCTCTCTTAAGAAAGATGCTGAGTACTTTATGAAACTACAGTTTATACTGAAAGATCAAAGACCTTGGGCTGCCAAAGGCTTTCCGATGGCAGAGGAACAGATTTTGATAAAGGAGGCTACGGACCGCCCGTCCATCAGTGAAGTAACTGCCGGTGCAGCAAAACAGGATGGATTCGTACTGGACAAGGATACGAAGCGCATCCTTATAAAGGGAGCTGACTTTGAAGCCATATTTGACCCGCAAACCGGAAGTATCTACAGTCTGAAGTATGGCAACGAGACTGTTATCGCCGATGGCAACGGTCCGAAGCTCGATGCTCTCCGTGCTTTTACAAACAATGATAACTGGTTCTATGCCCCCTGGTTCGAACATGGTTTGCACAATCTGATTCATAAAGCAACTGAATATAAAGTACTGAATAAAGGCAATGGCACTTTGGTATTGAGTTTTACGGTAGAATCTCAGGCACCGAATGCCGCACGCATTAAGGGTGGTACAAGCTCCGGTAAGAATAGCATCGAAGAACTGACCGACAGAAAATTCGGTAGCAATGACTTTAAATTTGTCACTAACCAGATATGGACAGTGTATCCGGACGGTTCTATCGAATTGCAGTCCAGCATTACTTCCAATCGTTCGAGTTTGGTTCTGCCACGTTTGGGTTATGTGATGAAAGTTCCCCAACAATACAGTAACTTCACTTACTATGGACGCGGACCGATAGATAACTATGCCGACCGTAAGAGCGGACAGTTTATCGAACAGTATACGAATAGCGTAGCAGGTGAGTTCGTAAACTTCCCAAAACCTCAGGATATGGGCAATCACGAAGATGTTCGCTGGTGTGCATTGACCAATCAGGCAGGGAATGGAGCTGTCTTCGTAGCTACCGACCGTCTTTCGGCTTCGGCACTTCAGTACTCGGCTCTCGACTTGATTTTGGCTTCCCATCCTTATCAGTTGCCGAAGGCAGGCGATACCTATCTGCATTTGGATTGTGCAGTGACCGGTCTGGGTGGTAACAGTTGTGGCCAGGGAGGTCCTCTCGTACACGACCGTGTGTTTGCCAATCAGCACAGTATGGGCTTCATCATTCGTCCTGCCGGTAAGGAACTGAGTGTCGTTGCCAATGTTGCCCCTGCGGGAGATCTTCCTCTGTCTATCACACGTACCCCTGCCGGAATGGTCGAATTGACTTCGGCAAAGAAAGATGCTGTCATTTGTTATAGCATTGACGGAAGTAAGAAAGTGCAGGAATACACAGAGCCTGTCCCTATGCGTAACGGAGGTACGATCAAGGCATGGTATAAGGATAGTAAGGATATCAGCAGCACGATGAAGTTTGAGAAAATAGAAAGCATTCAGACGCAAGTCGTATACGCCAGTAGTCAGGAATCGGGTGAAGGCGATGCTTCTCATCTGACTGATGGTGATCCGAATACCATCTGGCATACCATGTATTCGGTGACAGTTGCCAAATACCCGCATTGGGTAGATCTGGATGCCGGTGAAGTCAAGGAAATCAAAGGCTTTACTTACCTGCCACGACAGAATGGAGGAAACGGTAATATCAAGGATTACTCTATTCAGGTCAGCATGGATGGAAAAGAATGGGGAGAGCCTGTTAATAAAGGAACGTTCGCAAGGGACTCCAAAGAAAAGAGAGTCTTGTTTGACAAACCGGTGAAGGCACGTTATATCCGTTTCACGGCTTTAAGCGAACAGAATGGACAGGATTTTGCGTCCGGTGCGGAGATAACGATTCTGGCTAACTAAAGATAGCTGAATCTATAGAAGAAAAGTATCAATGGGAATGTGTCCCCCCTTCTAAATTTATGAGGGTTTCGACACATCCCCATTGATGCTTTTCTTTATTTTAATCGGAATGAGGGAACTCCTACAACTCCTTTCCCGCCTTCTCAAAATCCGCCTTAGACTTACTCTGCGTCACAATATACACACCCAGAAACACAAGTGTAATGGCGATTCCTTTTTCCCAGCCGAAGCTCCCGATTCCCATGAGGATTGCTGCAATCGTAGCCACAATCGGCTGCATATAGTTATACATACTTACCACTGTAGGGCGAAGTAACTTCTGAGCTGTCATGATGCAGAGATAAGCAAGGAAACTTCCTCCCAGTACGACATACAATACCTGCAAAATGGCAACCATTGGAATGCTGGTCCATTGAATGACCGAAATATCTTGATAAGAGAAAGGAATATAACACATCGAAGCATAGATAAACATCCATTTATTGATGGTTACTGCCGAATATCGCTGAGACAGCCCCTTGAACACCGTCAGATAGATGGAGAAACTGATTTGCGCAACCAGACAAAGCAAGTCGCCGATCAGACTTCCGTTACCACTACTCGCTGCCTGACTGCTCATAATAAGGATAAGCGCTCCCATAGCTCCCACGAAAATACCCAGTACTTTCTTGTTCGTAATCGGCTCTTTCAGATAGATGGCTGCCACAATCATGGTAACTATCGGCAGAGTAGTCGTTACGATAGAAGCATCGATAGGCGAAGTCATCGAAAGCCCGAAGATAAATATCCCCTGATTGAAAACCAGAGCAAAGAGGGAAGCAAAGAAAATCTTCAGCATATCGCGGTGGTCCACATGCTCCTGTTTGCAGAAGATGGAAAGTATCCAGAATGCCGCTGCCGCACCTACCATACGAAACGTGGTGACGGAGATAGCTGAAAACTCTTGAAGTGCCGATTTGCCGATAGGAGACATCAGTCCCCACATAACGTTTGCCGTGAGTGCAAACAGATGTCCGTGCAGATTCTTGTTATTGCCCATAAGTCTGTGTATACCTTTTAATTGTTACCTTTATTGAAAACTGCTGCAAAGGTAACCAATTTGTCACATGATTTGTTTATATTTGCCTTGATTAAAATTGAATATTATGGAACAACAGGCAGACTATATCCGGCGGATCGAGATCAAAGGACTCTGGGCCCGCTTTAATATACAATGGGATTTGCGTCCGGATGTGAATATCCTTTCCGGCATCAACGGAGTGGGAAAGACCACTATTCTGAACCGTTCGGTGGGATACCTCGAACAGCTTTCCGGCGACATACAGCTCTCCGGTGAAATGAAAAGCGACGCAAAGAACGGAGTACACCTCTTCTTTGATAATCCCGCAGCGACTTATATCCCATACGATGTGATCCGCAGCTACGACCGCCCCTTGATTATGGGTGACTTCACGGCACGCATGGCAGACAAGAACGTGAAGTCCGAACTGGACTGGCAACTGTATCTGTTGCAGCGCCGCTATCTCGATTATCAGGTCAATATCGGCAATAAGATGATCGAAATGCTTTCCAGCAATGACGAGGAACAGCGCAGCAAAGCCGCCACCCTCTCCCTTGCCAAACGTCGTTTTCAGGATATGATTGACGAACTTTTCAGCTACACCCGCAAAAAGATAGACCGCCGTCGGAATGACATAGCCTTCTATCAGGACGGAGAATTGCTGTTTCCATACAAACTCTCGTCCGGTGAAAAGCAAATGCTCGTGATTCTGCTGACAGTGCTCGTGCAGGACAACAGCCACTGTGTCCTTTTCATGGACGAACCGGAAGCCTCCCTGCACATCGAATGGCAACAGAAACTGATTTCAATGATCCGAGAACTGAATCCCAATGTGCAAATCATTCTGACCACCCATTCGCCTGCCGTCATCATGGAGGGCTGGCTAGATGCAGTGACAGAGGTGAGCGATATTTCCACCGAAGCGGACGGATTCAGACTCCCCCCGACTATTAATTGTTAATGACAACTTCTACATGGCAACTTCACTACGCGATAATCTGACTTCTTCTTACTTCAATGCTGCCCACAAGCTGTATTCCAAAAAGGCTCGCCGGCGCATCATTGCTTACGTAGAGAGCTATGATGATGTTGCTTTCTGGCGCACATTACTCGAAGAGTTTGAAGATGACGAGCATTATTTTCAAGTGATGCTCCCTTCGGCCACCTCATTGGCAAAGGGGAAGAAGATGGTACTCATGAACACGCTGAATACCGCCGAACTGGGCAGAAGTCTGATTGCCTGTGTCGACAGTGACTATGATTTCCTGTTGCAGGGAGCCACGAACACTTCCCGAAAGATCAACCGGAACAAGTACATATTCCAAACCTACACATACGCTATCGAAAACTATCACTGCTTTGCCGAAAGTCTTCACGAAGTATGTGTGCAGGCCACATTGAACGACCGTTTTATACTGGATTTCAACGCTTATCTGAAACGGTATTCGGAAATCGTATACCCGCTTTTCCTGTGGAACGTGTGGTTTTATCGTCAACGGGATACGTATACTTTCCCGATGTACGACTTCCATACTTATACTGCCTTGAGGGAGATCAGTCTGAAACATCCGGAACACAGTCTGGAAGCACTGCAACACCGAGTTAATCAGAAACTTGCTGAACTGAAAAAACGCTTCCCCGGTTCTGTCAACCAAGTGAACGGATTGCGGTCGGAATTAAAGGAACTGGGACTCGTCCCCGAAACCACCTATTTATATATGCAGGGACATCACGTGATGGATAATGTCGTGATGAAACTTCTGATTCCCGTCTGTACCGCCCTGCGCCGGGAACGGGAACAGGAAATTAAACGACTGGCGGAACATAATGAACAATTCAGGAATGAATTGACTTGTTATCAGAACAGCCAGGTGAATGTCGAAATCATGTTGAAGAAGAACGTCGCCTATAAGCGACTCTTCCACTACGACTGGCTGAGGCAGGACATTCAGGAATATCTGGCCAAAGGAGAATGAATAAAAGGGAACTAACTAATAAGGGAATAAACTAAAAGAGATACTATTTTATGAAAGAAGTGATTGATACAGTGAGTGTGGCATTGGCAAATGGAGATACGGAGAATGTTGGCAATGTCGTGATGCAGGAGGTCAACCGTACGTTGCTCTCGGCAGGTGTGGATGAAGTATGGGCGGACAAAATAGATAATCTGATCGTATTGCTGTTTATTATCGGAATAGCCTTGTTGGCTAACATAATCTGCCGTAAAATCATTTTACGGGTGGTAGCCAAGTTGGTGAAGCAGACCAAAGCTACCTGGGACGACATTGTATTCAACCATAAAGTGATGGTGAATGTCAGCCGGATGGTAGCGCCTATCCTGATTTATATCGCCATTCCTATCGCATTCCCCGAGCATGCGGATTCTGATTTGCTCGATTTTCTGAGGCGTCTCTGTCTGATATATATCATTGCCGTTTTTCTTCGTTTCATCAGCGCTTTGTTTACGGCTGTCTATCAAGTCTACAGTGAGCGGGAGCAGTATCGGGACAAACCGTTGAAAGGACTTTTGCAGACGGCGCAAGTGATTCTTTTCTTTATAGGAGCCATCATTATTATAAGCATTCTGATCAATCAGAGCCCGATGGTCTTGCTGACCGGATTGGGAGCGTCTGCCGCTATTCTGATGTTGGTTTTCAAAGATAGTATCATGGGATTTGTATCCGGTATTCAGCTTTCTGCCAACAATATGCTGAAGGTGGGCGACTGGATCACCATGCCGAAATATGGTGCGGACGGTACAGTGATAGAAGTAACGCTGAATACCGTGAAGGTGCGTAATTTCGATAATACGATTACGACCATTCCTCCTTACCTGCTGATCAGCGATTCTTTTCAGAACTGGCAGGGAATGCAGGAGTCCGGCGGACGCCGGGTGAAGCGTTCCATTAATATCGATATGACAAGCGTGCGCTTTTGTACTCCCGAAATGCTGGAAAAATATCGCAAGATACAGTTGCTGGCAAATTACGTAGATGAAACGGAGAAAGTGGTAGAAGAATATAATAAGGAGCATGATATTGATAATTCCGTGTTGGTGAACGGGCGGAGGCAGACCAATCTGGGAGTTTTTCGTGCCTATCTGACCAATTATTTGCGAAGCCTGCCCACTGTTAATCAGGATATGACCTGTATGGTACGCCAGCTTCAGCCTACAGAAACCGGCATTCCGCTGGAACTTTATTTCTTTTCTGCCAACAAAGTATGGGTTGCTTACGAAGGCATACAGGCAGACGTGTTCGACCATGTACTTGCCATCATTCCGGAGTTCGGCCTGCGCGTCTTTCAGAATCCGTCGGGTGAAGACCTGCGACGGATAGGAGTGAAGATAGAACACTGATTTAAAAGATAGAATACTATATATTTTAAGAACGATACATACTGTTAACCATTATTGATTATGAACACACCTATACCCAATCAGATTATCCGTGAAATTACACCTTTGTCCGACAAAGACTGTTTCTATATTGCAGAACGTTATAAGACGGAGTTTACCTATCCGATTCATAACCATTCTGAATTTGAACTGAACTTTACGGAAAAGGCCGCCGGAGTCAGGCGTGTAGTGGGAGATTCCTCCGAAGTGATAGGAGATTATGATCTGGTTCTGATTACGGGCAAAGACTTGGAACACGTATGGGAACAGAATGAATGCCGCTCCAAAGAGATACGGGAGATCACCATCCAATTCTCTTCCGACCTGTTCTTCAAGAGCTTTATCAATAAGAACCAGTTCGACTCTATCCGCCGGATGCTGGATAAAGCTCAGAAAGGACTTTGTTTCCCGATGTCCGCCATACTTAAGATATATCCGTTGCTGGATACGCTTGCTTCCGAGAAACAAGGGTTCTATGCGGTGATCAAGTTTATGACGATCCTGTATGAACTTTCTCTCTTTGAGGAAGAGGCCCGGACACTGTCCAGTTCTTCTTTTGCCAAGATTGATGTTCATTCCGATAGCCGCCGGGTACAGAAGGTGCAGGAATATATCAATCTCCATTATCAGGAAGAAATCCGATTGGGACAGTTGGCAAGCATGGTCGGGATGACTGATGTGTCATTCAGCCGTTTCTTTAAGTTGCGTACGGGGAAGAACCTTTCCGATTATATTATTGATATCCGACTGGGATTCGCTTCGCGGTTGCTGGTAGATTCTACGATGTCTATCGCAGAAATCTGTTATGAGTGCGGATTCAATAACCTGTCTAATTTTAATCGTATCTTTAAGAAGAAAAAAGATTGTTCTCCGAAGGAGTTTCGCGAGAACTACCGGAAGAAAAAGAAACTGATCTAATTTCTCTGTCTCCTCGCATACTTTACTAGTCTGTTTCTCTATTAGGGTTGACTAAAAAGTCAATAGTATCTCCATTCTCCTCCTTCCCGAAGGAGGAGAATGGAGATACTATCGACTAATAATTAGCTTAGAATCGTGTTGAATTTAGAGTCTTGTTTCCTAAGATTTATTCTTCGGGGGGCTGACATCTATTCTCCGTTAGGTACAAAACTAATCGTCTGACAGTTGTTGTTTTTTCGTCTGACAACTGTCAGACGAAAAAACAACAACTGTCAGACGCAAGTTTAACTATAGTCAGACGATTAATTCTGTGCATGACGGGAGATAAATTCTTTTGATATGCGGATTAAATCTTACGTAGAAGAGGACTAAACCTCATTGGTAAGCGGATTGAAACAGTGTGGTAAGTCATTGATAACAAGTTTGTAACACGATGTAACAAACCTGAAACGGCTATTTCAAACCATTGTATCTGATTCGTATTCATATTGTAATCTCTTGGGTCTACCTTTGCCGACGTAATAAAAACGTAGAGCGAAGTTCGATGAAAAAACTATTTCTTTTAAGATTTTCAGTTGCAGCCTTCTTTTGTTTGTTGTGTGTTCTTCCCGCATTGGCTGCCAATATTAAGATTAAAGGTGCTGTGAAAGATAAACTTTCCAAAGAGCCTTTGATTGGAGCAACGATACGGTTGGTAGGAACTCCTGCCGGAGCCGTGACCGATATGGACGGTAATTTTGAATTGAACAGTACCGGTGTTTTGGAAGGTTTGTATGATATAGAGATTAAATATGTAGGATATAAAACGGAAGTACGTCGTAAGGTCCGTGTAGAAAACGGAAAACTGGCGATTCTGAATCTGGAGTTGGAGACAGATGCGCACGAACTTTCGGACGTTGTGGTGGTAGCAAAGAAGAATCGTGAAAATGAGAATATGTTATTGCTCGAACAGCAGAAGGCGGTCATTGCCGTGCAGGCTGTCAGCGTCAAAGAGCTTTCACGCAAAGGTGTTTCCGATGCGGAAGGGGCTGTAACCAAAGTGGCGGGAGTCTCCAAACAGGATGGAGTGAAGAATGTTTTCGTCCGTGGACTGGGCGACCGCTATAATGCGACTACCTTTAACGGATTTGCCGTTCCTTCGGAAGATCCGGAATATAAGAATATCTCTCTCGACTTCTTCGGCACGGATATTATCCAGTCTGTTGGCGTCAATAAGGCATTTAATGCAGGAGGTATCAGTGATGTCGGCGGTGCGACAATCGACATTGTTTCCAAAGAACTGATTGGCAGCGGAAACCTGAATATCGGCCTTTCCGGAGGACTGAACACGCAGACTGTGACAGCCGACTTTCTGAAACAGGACGGAGTAAACCTTCTGGGCTTCGCCACTACAACAGAACCCGCCGATGAGAACAACTGGGGATTCAAGAATAAGCTGGACCCCTCCAAGCAGAGCTTGCAGATAAACCGGAGTTATAGCATTTCCGGCGGAAAGCGGTTTCATATAGGAAAAGACAGGAATCCGCTCTCTTTCTTTCTCACTGCCGGACATACCACTGATTATCAATTTACGGATGAAACTATCCGCAACACAACGACGAGCGGTACGATCTACAAAGATATGACAGGCAAGAAGTACACTGAGAATATCAGCCAACTGGCACTGGCCAATGTGGATTATGATATGCAGAACCGTCACCACATGAGTTATAACTTCATGATGATTCATGCCAATGTGCAATCCGTAGGAGACTATACCGGTAAAAACTCCATCTTCAGTGACGATTATGATAATCAGGGATTTACCCGTCGCCAGCAAGCGAATGACAACTTACTAATCGTTAACCAGCTGATGACTAACTGGGGACTGACCAAAACATTGAGTCTGGATGCCGGTGCTTCTTATAATATCGTGAAAGGCAATGAACCCGACCGCCGAATTAACAACATAACCAAAGCGGAAGAAGGATATACCTTACTCAGAGGCAACTCCCAGCAACGGTATTTCTCCACTTTGGACGAAGATGACATCAACGTAAAGGCAGGACTCATCTACCGTCTGAAAGATAACGTAGAAGAAATCTCTAATATACGCTTGGGCTATACAGGCCGATTTGTAGACGACAATTTCAAGGCGACTGAATACAACCTCACAGTAGGACACGCTTCTTCCATCCCCTCATTGGATAATTTCTCACTCGACGATTATTATAATCAGCAGAATCTCTCTTCCGGATGGTTTGCCGTTCAGAAGAACATTGATAAGTATTCGGTCACCAAGAATATCCATTCCGCTTATGCGGAAGCCACCTACCAGTTTACTCCCCGTTGGATTGTAAATGTAGGAATGAAGTATGACAATGTGGATATTCAGGTAGACTACAATGTGAATAAAGGCGGATCGGAAGGAAGCAACACGATTCAAAAGGATTTCTTTCTCCCGAGTCTGAATCTGAAATACAATCTGAGTGAAAAACACTCCTTGCGTCTCGGAGCGAGCAAAACATATACGCTGCCGCAAGCTAAGGAAATTTCTCCTTATCGCTACGTAGGTGTGAATTTCAACAGTCAGGGAAATGCAAACCTGAAGCCTTCGGACAACTATAACGTCGATTTGAAATGGGACTTTAATCCTACCCCCACTGAACTGATCTCTCTGACAGCTTTTTATAAACTCATCAAGAATCCGATCTCACGCATTGAAGTGGCAAGTGCCGGAGGATACCTTTCGTATGAAAATATAGCCGATAAGGCAACAGTAGCCGGAGTGGAAGTAGAAGTACGTAAGAATCTGTTTGTCCGTCCGCTAAGCAGTGCGGCAAACGGAATGAACAAGCTCTCTTTCGGCTTGAACGGATCGTACATCTATACAAATGCGAAAATGCCTCTGGCAACGGTTACCACCGGATCGCAACTGGAAGGGGCCGCTCCCTGGATCGCCAATTTCGACTTGTCCCACAACTTCACGAAAGGAAATCATAGCTTCATTAATACATTGGTACTCAACTATGTCAGCGATAAGATTTATACCATCGGTACGCAAGGCTACCAAGACATCATGGAGCAGGGAATGATGACGCTTGACTTCGTTTCGCAAGCCAAACTCAACAAGTATGTCTCACTTACGCTGAAAGCCCGCAATCTGCTGAATCCCTCTTATAAGTTGAGCCGCAAAGCCAACGAAAGCGGAGAGAAGGTAGTACTCAGCGATTATAAAAAAGGAATAAATATCAGTCTGGGAGTGTCGTGCACATTTTAAACCGGATAATGAAATAAGATTATTAACTAATTATTAAAGCAAAATGAAAAGATTGTTTGTAAACTTTATGACATTTGCCGCTATGGCAACTGCACTGACATTCACTGCGTGTAGTAGTGATAGTGACGGAGATGACAATGGAAACGGTAACGGTGGAAATGGCGGAGGAACAGGTAGCTCTATCGTGGTAGGCGAAAATATCCTGTCCGGTACACTGACCGGTGAACAGACACTGGATGCCAAAGAATACATTCTGAACGGAACGGTTATCATCGCCGACGGCGGTCGCCTGAATATCCCTGCCGGAACTACCATCAAGGCGCGTGAAGGTTTCAGCAGTTACCTGCTGGTAGCGCAGGGAGGTAAACTCTATGCCGATGGTACGGCCGATAAACCAATCGTCTTTACGGCAAATACCACCAGCCCGGTATCTGGATATTGGGGTGGCGTGATCATCAATGGTAAAGCACCTATTTCCGGTTCAAAGACCGACAAGAGCGATACGGCACTGACGGAAATCAACAATGACTATAAATACGGCGGCAGCGCAGCTGATGACAACTCCGGTTCATTGACTTACGTGAAAATCTGCTATGCAGGTGCACGTTCCACAGCAGACATCGAACACAACGGACTGACCTTGAACGGTGTCGGCAACGGAACAAAGATTGAAAATATCTACGTACTGGAAAGTGCCGATGATGCAATCGAGTTCTTTGGTGGAACAGTAAATGTGACCAATCTGCTGGCTGTTAATCCGGATGACGATATGTTCGACTTCACACAAGGCTATTGCGGTACGTTGAAGAACTGCTATGGCGTTTGGGAAAGCGACTACACAAGTACGGAAGCCGATCCCCGCGGCATCGAAGCCGACGGTAACATGGACGGTCTGTATCCGGATCACCTGCGTCAGTCTGACTTTAAGGTGGAAAACATGACTATCGTGAATAATGCTGCCAACACTGCCGATAACGTAGACCGTATGCAGGATGTAATCAAGATTCGTCGCGGAGCAAAAGCTACCATCACCAATGCATTGGTTAAGGGTACGGGTGGTGCTATCGACCTGGTTGATATGAAAGACAGCAAAGGTGCAGGAAACATAGAATCCAGCATTAACATCACAAGTACATTAAGTCTCACAGGATTGAAGCAGAACGGCGAACTGAATACATTTGTCGAATCGGCAGACAATACAGGTGCAGACGCTTCTCTGTTCGGCTGGACAGGCTATAATTTATCAGCATTCTGATGAAGTAGCCAACGGTTCTTTTTCACAGTAGGTATTACTTTTCGGGCACGGATTGCACGAATTGCACGGTTATGATTTACTAAAACCGTGTAATCCGCGTAATCCGTGCCAAATCATATAATAATGAGATGCGTTTATTACGCTTTTACCTCCCTGGCTATCCCTGCTACTATCCTCTCTCTTCTATTATGAATTATTTCAGATATTATATGTTTCGCTGATTTTCTTTTTCGTATATTTGCTATTCATTATTATACGATCAATCACTTATGCAAACAAACTACGAGCGATACTGTAAAATGTCTTCTTTGGCTCAGATAGGATGGTGGGAAGCGGACTTTTTGGCTGGGCATTATGTCTGCTCTGATTTTCTTTGTGATCTTTTGGGACTGGAAGGAGATACCATCTCTTTCATGGATTTCCAGAATTTGATACGTGAGGATTACCGCGAACAGATAGTACAGGAATTTCGGGCCAATGCAAATATCCATAAAGACTTTTATGAACAAACCTTTCCCATCTGTTTAAAAAATGGTGAAGTTTGGCTGCATACCCGTCTGGCTCTTCGTGAGAAAGGTACCGGAACCAATGGAGGTGACAAATCTTTTGGCGTCATCCAGCGTGTTGAGGCGCCTAAAGAAGTGGAACAGAAAAATACCCTCCGGCGTGTAAACGACCTGTTACGCCGGCAAAACTATATATCACAGTCTTTGCTTCGCTTCCTCCATGATGACGATGTAGATTCTTGTATTATGGAGATATTGAATGACGTGCTGAGCCTCTATCAAGGCGGTCGTGTGTATATCTTTGAGTATAACGAAGACTATACGCATCATAGTTGCACGTATGAAGTCGTTTCGGAAGGTGTTTCCAAAGAGAAAAACAAGCAGCAGTCCATTCCGGTTAATGAAACCCGATGGTGGTGTGAGCAGATTCTATCTGGCAAACCCATCATACTGACTTCCTTGAAACAGTTGCCCGAAGAAGCGGAGAATGAATATAAATTCCTTGACGCTCAAGGTATTTGTTCGTTGATGGTCGCTCCTTTGATGGCAGGTGACCGTGTATGGGGATTTATGGGTATAGATCTGGTCGAATCGTATCGTGAATGGAGCAATGAGGATTTTCAATGGTTCTCTTCATTGGCGAATATCATCAGTATTTGCATCGAATTGCGCAAGGCCAAAGATCGTGTTGTCCGCGAACAGTCTTTTTTAAGCAATCTGTTCCATTTTATGCCGTTAGGTTATATACGGATGTCTGTCGTCCGTGATGAAAACGGTCAGCTTCTTGATTATAAGATAACGGATGTCAACAAGGCCTGTTCCCGCTTCTTTGCCCGACCTGCCGAAACGTATATAGGAGTCTTGGCCTCTGAAATATATCCGGATTTTTCTTCACAGCTCCTCTTTCTGAAAGAAGTGCTGGATAACAATTCATACAGGGAAAAGGATATCTTTTTCCCGCAGACAGAGCTTTATACCCATTGGATAGTTTATTCTCCGGAAAAAGATGAAGTGGTAGGTCTGTTTACAGATTCCACGGAGGCCGTGAAGACCAATAGGGCACTGGACCGTAGTGAGAAGCTTTTTAAGAGTATCTTTGCCAATATCCCGGCAGGAGTGGAAATCTATGATAAGGATGGATTCCTGATTGACCTGAATAATAAGGATCTGGAAATATTCGGTGTAGAAAATAAACAGGATGTGATAGGAGTCAACTTCTTTGAGAATCCGAACGTACCGCAGCATATCCGTGACCGTGTGCGGGATGAAGATTTGGTAGACTTCCGTCTGAATTACTCTTTTGAACGGGCAGAAGGTTATTATCACCCCGATCGTCGGGATACGATAGATATATATACGAAAGTCAGCAAGCTCTATGATAACGAAGGAAACTTTAACGGCTATATCCTGATTAGCATTGATAATACGGAGCAGATTGATGCGATGAACCGTATTCGTGATTTTGAGAATTTCTTCCTGCTCATATCGGATTATGCAAAGGTGGGATATGCCAAGTTGAATCTGCTGAACCGGAAGGGATATGCCATTAAACAATGGTATAAAAATTTAGGTGAAGAAGAGGATACTCCATTGGCGGACGTGGTGGGAGTCTATCGTAATATGCATCCCGAAGACCGTGAACGTATTTTTGATTTCTATCGGGAGGTCAGAAAAGGAAACCGGAAGCACTTTCAGGGAGAAATGCGAATCTACCGTCCCGGCAAGAAGAATGAATGGAACTGGATACGTATGAATGTAGTCGTTACGACATACAATCCGGAGGAAAACGAAGTGGAAATCATCGGTATCAACTATGATATTACCGAACTGAAGGAGACGGAGAAAGAATTGATCCTGGCACGTGACAAAGCCGAAATGATGGACCGTCTCAAAAGTGCTTTCCTTGCTAACATGAGCCACGAAATACGTACTCCTCTGAATGCCATCGTCGGCTTCTCCGACTTGCTCGTCGATACGGAAAATATAGAGGAACGACGGGAGTATATTCAGATTGTGAAGGAGAACAATGACCTGCTTTTACAACTGATTTCGGATATACTCGACCTGTCTAAGATTGAAGCGGGTACATTTGAGTTTACCAACGGAGATGTAGACGTGAATATGCTCTGTGAAGATATTGTCCGCTCCATGCAAATGAAGGTGAAGGAGAATGTCGAACTGATGTTCGATCCGCATCTTGCGGAATGCCGCATTATTAGTGACCGTAACCGACTGCACCAGGTAATCTCCAATTTTGTGAACAATGCGATTAAGTTTACCTCGGAGGGAAGTATCCGTGTGGGATATAAGCAGAAAGGAGAAGAACTGGAGTTCTATGTACAAGATACGGGAGTTGGTATTGACGCAGAGAGTCAGGCACATATTTTTGAACGTTTTGTGAAGCTAAACTCCTTTGTACACGGCACGGGTCTGGGACTCTCCATCTGCCAAAGTATTGTGGAACAAATGGGCGGAAAGATAGGGGTGGAATCCGAACCGGGAAAGGGTTCGCGTTTTTGGTTTAGCCTTCCCTGTTTTGTGGTGATGTCGGAAGAATAGACAAGAATGATGGGGCTGACTAAAAAGTCAGCCCCAAAGAGTCGGTTTCTTATATTCCGAATGATAGTTTATCGATAGACTGATATACGATACTTGCAATACCCAGTCCGATGATGCCCAGTGTGCAGAGCGCCAGTCCCCACTTTGTACAGCGGTCGCTGCGGAAAGTCGGAATCGGGTTATCGGAAGGCGTGATATACATTGCTTTTACAATCAGCAGATAGTAGTACAATGAAATCACGGTATTAACCAGTGCAATGAATACCAGCAAGTGGAAGCCCGCTTCGAAAGCTGCCATGAAAATAAAGAACTTCGAGAAGAATCCGGCAAACGGAGGAATACCTGCCAGTGAGAACAGCGAAATAGTCATCAGAAAAGCCATTTTCGGGTTCGTCTTGTAGAGTCCTGCATAATCTTCGAGGGTAAACTTCTGACTGCGTAATGCTACGATAGTGATGACGGCAAATACTCCGAGATTGGCAGCGGCATATACAAGTATGTAATATACCATGGCGGTCATTCCCTGTGCCGTTCCTCCGATTACACCCAGCATGATATATCCTGCCTGCGAAATACTGGAGAACGCCATCAGACGTTTCAGATTCTGCTGGCGGATAGCGAATATATTGGCGATGGTGATAGAAGCGATAGTCACCCAGTAAAGTACTTCTTGCCAGTCATGTATCATCGGTGCGAATACTTTGATCAGAATTGCCATCAGCACAAATGCTGCCGAACCTTTGGAGATAACACTCAGATAGGCGGTAACCGTACTCGGTGCACCTTCGTAAACATCTGCCGTCCATAAATGGAACGGAACCAGAGAGAGCTTGAACGCCATACCGGTAAAGAAGAATACAAGAGCCATGATTTGCAACGGATTTCCATCGATATGAGCAGGAAGATCATCGAAATACAGTGTTCCTGCGGAACCGTAAATCATTGACAGACCAAACAGTAACAGTGCGCTGGAGAAAAGTGCGGTAAGGATATACTTGGCACCGGCTTCAGCGGAGTTATGGCGGTATTTGTCGAAAGCGATCAAGGCTGCCATCGGGATGGAAGCTGTCTCCAGTCCGATGAAGAACATCAGGAAGTGTCCGGCGGAAATCATGAGATACA
>OWHU01000417.1_pt1 | contig 26081 bp, 21 predicted proteins | sample 1732671 | NCBI WGS metagenome assembly OWHU01 (sample SAMN05065740, study PRJEB22554) | human gut metagenome | biome: ENVO:2100002; feature: ENVO:00000062; material: ENVO:00002003 | host: Homo sapiens | place: USA
CCCATGATAACGCCCATTATAGAAAGGCTCCAACGCTTATGTACTTTTGCAATCAACAAAAGATAAATGGGGCCAGCAAGCAGCCCACCTCCTGCCGGCATGAAAAAAGTAAGCACGGGATTCGTTGCAAAAAAGACACCGCCCACCAATACAAAAACAAATAACAGTGCGGTAAAAATGCCAGTTGTTACAAGGTCTTTCACAGTCAGACCTTTGTTCAGAGAATTTACTTGATTACTCATTTTGAGCCTCCTACCTTTCGTTGTCTTGACGCGACAAGCGGTTTGTGATATTCTTCGATTAGATGCTGCTAACCGTTATCTAATACGGTACACTTGTGACGAACAGCATTCAATAGGTTTCGGCGATGTTCGTCCGTTCCTTTCAAAGGTTCGTCCAATCGTTGTAAAAAAGGAGGCGGTCTACTTTCATGTCTGAAATCATCGATCAGCTTTATGCGCCCCTGCTTGCGGAACACGGTTTTATCCGTGACTCGGATAACCAGCAATACGGGGCATTGGGTATCTGCTGGAAACTTTCTCCCGAAGTCGGAGAAGGTACCTACTGGACTTATGGACAGAAAGACCTATACGATATTAAAATTCACAATTTTTCTTTCCACAAGGATTTCATGCTGGAATGTTCTTTGCCAGAATGTTTGAGTATTACGCAGTATGATTCTATCTCCGGGGAAGAGTTATCGCCATACCGCAGACTGTCTGCCGGCTGCATCAAAACGTTTATCGGAGGCTATGCGCCATACAAGGCTTTGATACATAAGAACATTCCAATCCGTTCGGTTGGAATCGAGATTGCACCCGCATATTATGAAGATTATCTGAAGAAACTGTACCCTGAGGCACAGATCAATCCGATTGACGCCTTCCGCAAAATCGACCAAACATCAGATTTTCCTGCGATGTCACGGTTGCTTACGGAGATTAAGGACTATCGCGGAGAAGGGATTGCCGCAAAACTTTTTTATGAGGGAAAAGTCGCAGAAGCAGTTTCAATGGTAGTGGAATATCAGAAGAAGCATCCTGATAAACCGGTTCATAAGCTCTCGCAGCAGGATATAGAAAGTATCCAGACGGTCGCTTCATACCTTAGTGACCATTATGCTTTTGACATTCCTCTTGAAAGGCTGACGCAGATTGCCTGCATGGGGACAACGAAACTGAAAAGCTGTTTTAAGAAATACCACGACTGCACCATCACAGAGTATATTCAGCAGCGGCGCATGAGCCAAGCAGAATATCTGCTGGCATACACAGAGCTGACAGTCGGACAAGTTGCCCAAACAGTGGGGTATTCCACTTCAAGCCGATTTGCAGAATTGTTCCGCAAAAGCACTGGATTGTTGCCATTAGAGTATAGAAAAATCGCGCAACGAAAGTAGAATGAGAGCCAGAATAAACTCTGGCGCGCGCGTCTGATTTTCAAGTGGAACTATAAAGTGTAAGCTGAATGGATTTTGCATCATTTCGCCAATCATCCATGAACTATAAAATGTATATGGGTGATGCAGAATGGCGAAAATCGAGGACTGTCCCGGCTTTGAAACGTTCGGAGCGGATGTCAAGGCAGCACGAAAAGCAAAACAGCTTTCCCGCAGTGCGCTGGCTGACATGATACATTGTGACAGTCGGTATCTTGCGAATATCGAGAACGAAGGCACGCTGCCCAGCCTGCCGGTGGTGATTCAGCTGATAAAAATATGCGGCCTGCCCGTGGAGCGGTACTTCAACCCGGAACTCATGCGGGAAGAAAGTGTGGAGCGTCAGAGGGTCAGCCACAAGCTGCAGCTTTGCCCGGAAGAATACTTACCTATCGTAGAAGGTGCCATTGATGGTGCTCTGCGGATTCATCAACAGTAAAAAGAAAACTGTGTGTCTAAACGGTCACGCATGGTCATTGAGAGGATGCAAAAAGCGTCCTCTTATTTTTTTGCATTTTGCGAGCAGAACGGGGGTGTTGTGGTGTCATAGTAGTGGGGAAAGGTAACGTAGCAAGCATAGGGAGTGTAGCCACTCCCGGCAGAAATGCTTGCTGGGGAGTACCCCAGACCCCCAAGAAACGAGGTGAAACTATGACGAACCGAACCCGAAAAATTGTTCTGCGTGTTCCCGTGACGCCGGAGGAACGGGAACTTATCCGGCAGAAGATGGCTCTGCTGCATACCCGGAACTTTTCTGCATACGCCCGGAAGATGCTGATAGACGGTTATGTTGTCCACATCGACACCACCAACATCCGGGCGCAGACCGCCGAATTGCAGAAGATTGGTGTCAACGTCAATCAGATCGCACGGCGGCTGAACAGCATGGGGCCGCTGTACACACAAGATGTTGCGGACATCAAAGGAGCGCTGGCGCAGATATGGCAGTTACAAAGATACATCCTATCAAGTCAACACTGAAAAAGGCACTGGACTACATCGAGAATCCGGCCAAAACCGATGAAAAAATGCTGGTGTCCTCCTTTGCCTGCTCCTACGAAACCGCCGACATCGAATTTGAACTGCTGCTATCACAAGCCATGCAGAAAGGCAACAATCTGGCCCACCACCTGATACAGTCTTTTGCGCCGGGCGAAACCACGCCGGAGCAGGCCCACGAGATTGGCCGGCAGCTTGCAGATGAAGTCCTGCAAGGAAAATATCCCTATGTGCTAACTACGCACATTGACAAAGGGCACGTCCACAACCACATTATCTTTTGTGCCGTGGACATGGTGAACCAGCGCAAGTATGTTTCCAATCGACAGAGTTATGCCTACATCCGGCGCACCAGTGACCGTCTGTGCAAAGAACACGGACTGTCCGTGGTAATGCCCGGCCAAGACCGGGGCAAGAGCTATGCCGAGTGGGACGCACACCGCAAGGGCACAAGCTGGAAGGCGAAGCTGAGAGCTGCGATAGATGCATCCATCCCGCAGGCCAAGGATTTTGACGATTTTCTGCGGCTCCTGCAGGAGCAAAGCTATGAGGTCAAGAGGGGCAAGTATGTGTCGTTCCGTGCGCCCGGACAGGAACGGTTCACCCGCTGCAAAACGCTGGGAGAAACCTATACCGAGGAAGCCATCATCGAACGCATCAAAGGGCGGTTCGTGGAGCGAAAGCCCAAGGAAAACCGCAAAATTTCTCTGCGGATTGATTTGGAAAACAGCATCAAGGCCCAGCAGTCCGCAGCGTATGAGAAGTGGGCAAAACTCCACAATCTGAAACAGGCGGCCCGGACGCTGAACTTCCTGACGGAGCATGAAATCGAAAGCTACCCGGATTTGGAAAGCCGGGTGGTCGAGATCACCGCCGCCAGCACCGAAGCAGCCGCCGCGCTGAAAGCAGCCGAACGCCGACTTGCAGAAATGGCCATGCTGATAAAGGATGTTACTACCTGTAAGGAGCTGCGCCCGTTGGTGCAGGAGTATCAGTGGGCCGCTGACAAAAAGCAGTTCCGGCGCAAGCATGAAGGAACCTTGATTCTCTATGAGGCCGCAGCCAAGGCCCTGAAAGAGCAGGGCTTTCAAAAGTTGCCCGACCTCTACGTCCTGAAAACCGAGTATAAGCTATTGGCCGAGCAGAAAGACCAACTGCAACGACAGTACGCCGAAGGCAAGCGCCAGATGCAGGAGTATGGCATTATCAAGCAGAATGTGGATGTCATTCTGCGGACAACGCCGGGAAAGGAGTGGACGCAAGAACGGTAAATCTGCACAAAATATTGCCCGAATTTTTGAACTACAAACGCTTAGACCGGGTGGCGTTTCCACCCGAAATCATGTAAAATAGACCTAGACAACGAAAGCGAGGAACCTTCTATGGCAGAAGTGAAAGACAATAGCTCCATCCAGCTTTTTGAAGATCAGAAAATCCGTACTGCATGGGATGCAGAAAAGGAAGAATGGTATTTTTCGATTACAGATGTTATTGCAGTTTTGACCGACCAAACTACTGCGCGCGGTGCAAGTAACTATTGGGCAAAGCTCAAACAGCGTCTAAAAGAAGAAGGCGCAGATGAACTGCTGACAAATTGTCAGCAGTTGAAAATGACGGCAACAGATGGAAAAAAGCGTAAAACTGATGTTGCCAACACTGAACAACTCCTGCGCATTATACAGTCCATCCCGTCCCCGAAAGCTGAACCGTTCAAGGCATGGCTGGCAATGGTAGGCAAGGAACGCATCGAGGAAACCATCGACCCGGAGCAGGCCATCGACCGCGCGCTTGATACCTATTTGAAAAAAGGCTACTCCGAAGAATGGATTCATCAGCGGCTTTTGGCAATCCGCATCCGAAACGAACTGACGGATGAATGGAAGAAGCGTGGAGTGCAAAAGGGCAAGGAGTATGCTATCCTGACCGATGAAATCTCCCGCGCATGGTCTGGCATGACCACAGGGCAGTACAAGCGGCTGAAAGGGCTGACGAAAGAAAATCTCCGGGACAACATGACTGATTTAGAACTTGTGCTGACCATGCTGGCCGAAGCCTCCACCACGGATATTTCCAAGACTGCAAAGCCGCAGACCTTTGAAGAAAACAAGCAGGTTGCCAAACGTGGCGGCAAAGTGGCTGGCATTGCGCGGCAGACTCTTGAAGCGGAAACCGGCAAACCCGTTATCACGGAAAAGAATGCGGTTGACTTCCAGCAGCTTGTAACTGACATTGTAGCAGATGCCGCCGAACTGCCAGAGCAGTCTGCCGAAAAGAAAGAAAAATAATAAGATTGGGAGGATTTAATATGAAAATGACTGAACCCTATAATCTGGGACTTTTAGCCCTTATTTCAGCGGCAGGGGAAATTTCTTATGAAGAATTAAAGCAACGATACCTCCCGCCTGAGCAGCCCAGCGTAATTCAAGGCGTAACGGCGAGTTTTGACAACGATATAAAAACATTGGAAAAAGAAAAATACATTTCGGTACACGGGAATATCATTCGCTTTATCAGAAAGTGATTGACAGAAAAACAGCCGGACACAGCAGCCACAAGGCCACCGTGTCCGGCTATTTTCGTTTTGACAATGACACATTACTTTGATTAAAAATAATGCGTCATTGTCAAGCTGGCGGTATTATTCACCCGTAAAATCAAACCTCTGTCCGTCAAAGTCTGTATCGGTCATGCGCTCCAACTTCGCAATGGTGCCTTTTGTCAGTTGCCGCATTTCAGTGTCCATATCCGGCCGGGCGGCCAGCATCCGCGCCATCGTCCGGCGGCGGTCAGAAGTGTGGTACATACAGATCAAATTTTCTTCTTCTACGCTGAAATTCATGCGTCATACCTCCATCTCATGTTGTTTGCTGCGGGCCGCCACCTTTTTCGGACTGGCGGCCTGTTTTGTTTCGGAAAGCTGCTTGCGGACGGAAGTGCGGGGCTTGCAGATGCCCTTGTCCCGGTTTTCGTTTTTGCCAACCAGCGCGTAGATACCGAAGCGGTCTTTCACACTGGACAGGCGCAGGGACTTATACGGCAGCATGGCAATCAGCCAATCCGTGTCCCGGCTGGATGCCAGCTTGGTGAAATAGGGCGATACCTCTACCATGAAATGATTCTTGTCCGGGCTGTTGGGAGCAGCCAGACGCTTCATATCGGCTACGATACGCTGTGCCTCGGCCTCAATCAGCCCGGTGTGCAGTGCCGCAAGATGTTCTTTGAAATCACCGGGCCGTGCCGGTTCCCGGCTGCGCTGCTCCAGCCGGATGGCCGCTTGCAGAAGTTCCGAGTCACGGGGCTGCATTTCATATCGCACGAACTCTCCAAAATATTTGTCCGGGCGGCTGTCGAAATGCTCTTTCGGGCCAATCTCCCGCATCCCACTTTCGTAGATCAGACGGTTGGCACCCACGGGCAGGGCGGCATCCCGGATGTGCTGGAAGTGCTGCTGGTAGTCCAATTCATACAAGTTGCCTTGCACAGTTCCGTTGACCGTGCCGATCAGTTCCACCACATAGGCAAGAATCCGGTCACGGGTCTGTTCGCCGCAGAACTTCCATGTGTTGTAGGCTTGGGTATCTTTGAGCAGCACGTCCCGTTCCCGGAAGCAGAATGTCCCAGAGGGCCGGGACAGCCACAACAGCAGTTTATCTTCCGGCTGGTCGCTGCGGGCAGCCTTCTGCAGCATCTTGATGTCAAAGGCAAAATCGCTCTGGTAGTATGCCGTATTCTGGTGCATAATAGCTTCCAGCGCAGCGATCACATCCATGTTTTCAAACTCCTGCACGGCTTACACCTCCAATTCCTTTGTCTTTTCTCGTGGCAGCGGTTGTTTGCTCTGCTCCTTTTTCGCGGCATCCAGCTGTGCCCGGATGGACGGCTTTTTCGGTTTGGCTGTGCGGGACTTCTTGGCTTTCGGTGCCTTTTCTTCGGCCTTGACTGCGGCGGCAAGGTCCATCAGAGAAATTTGTTCCCCGGCCTTTGCTTTGGCTTCCAACTCACTTAAAGAGGGCGCATTGTTCAGCACACTGTCAATCATGTTTTCGTTCTGTTCGGTGGAAAGCTCTGCGGTGCGCAGCGGGTTTTCCCGTAAGAACTCCGGCACCTGCTGAAAGCCCACACTGTCGCAGTAATAGGCAGTGTCGTGGCCGTTCTGATGCAGCACCACCACATCCGAAACAGACAGCGAATGCCCGTTGAAGTCTGCCGGATGGTCCACATTGAATGTGCGGTAGATGTCCTCCAACGTGGTACCAGCAGTCAGCGGCGCGGCGTATACTTCCGTATAGTTGGCCTTGTCCACAGTCCGGCCAGCGGCCTGCAGGCGGTCGTATGGCTCAAAACGGTAATCGCGGGTGGAATCTTCATTGCGCAGCTGGTAGATGGAAAAGCTGTCCTGCTGCGGTGCTTCAAAGCCTGCCGCTGCGTATTCCTCTACGGTCATTCCGGCAGCAGCCGCTTCCTGCGCGATCTCGACCTGCACCTGTGCCTTGTAATCCTGCAAGCTCTGGTCGAAGTCGGCCAGCTTGGGCGGTTCCGGCAAGTTATACTGGCCTTGGTTGAGCAGCGGGCGGCAGTCCTGCACATAGGCCACAACAGCGTTGTAATAGGCCGCCTGTTCCGGCGAAATGTTCTGTCCCTCTCGCAAAGCGGCGGTAGCCGTCTGCTCCATAGCGGAAAGATTGCAATGCTGTTTGAGGTACGGGATAAACTCGGTCAGCACCATTTCCCGCTCTGCCTTGTCCTGCTCCCATGCTTTCGGGCCTTTGTTATGCAGAACAAAATTCTTCCAGTTTTCATCTTTGGCGTAGTATTCGTGGTAGTTCTGGATGTGTTGAACCAAAGAACCCTCTCCGTCACCAAAATCCTGCCGCCCCTCGTAGTTGTCGGGCTGGCCGTTCAGGGTAAAATCAATACGGAATGCGGTCTTGTCGTACCAGCCACCTGTGTAGCCGTCCTTTTCCCGTTCCGTGTGCTGGGTGGTGTCCAGTTCTTCAAAGACGCGGTTTGCCACGGACAGTGGCATGGTTTCGCCGTCCTGCAGCTTGTCACTTTCACTCCACAGAATTGTGACCGTGGGCTCTGCGGCGGGGTCTGGAATTTTAACGGGTGCGGGAATTTCATTCGCTTTTTCTGCTGCCTCTTGGAACGTTGCCAGCTTATCATCCAACAGGACTTCCGACACTGTGGCTGTCTGCCCCAGCAGGTTAAGTGCCTCCACTCCAGCATCTTTCAGGGTCAGACCGGGTGCGTCCAGTTGGCCGCCGTCCAGAGCCTTATTATCCGGGCCATACAGGGTGTAGTCATAGCCGGAATCGCAGGTCTGGATGAACAGCGTATTGCCGTTGTCCAGCGCAAATGCAGCCTCCTGTGCAGTGGAAAGTTCTGTTTCCCGCTGCTGGCGCAGTTCTTCCAGATGTTCGTCCAGCGCAGAGATCAGCTCATGGGCCGCGCTGCGAATAATTTCCAGAGAGGCTTTTAGTTCGGCCAGTCCCCGGCCCGAACTCCACCCAGCTACATAGCCAAACGAATACTCGGACGTGTCCAGCCCATAGTGCTGGCAGACTGCATAAGCTACGCTTTCGGCCTGCACCTCGCGGGTGCGGCTGTCCGGGCGGTTGGTCTGTTCCGGGTCGGTGGGGTCGATGGCGTGAAGTTTGGCGTGGGCAATTTCATGGATAGCCGTCTTGATGGTCTGTAACTGGCTCATGCCCTCTTGAATGGCAATGCGGTTGTCGAGCAGATGAAAGTACCCGTGCGCCCCGCCCTCTATGTCCTCAAACCCGATGGGCACCGGGGAAGTCTGCTCCAATGCCTTGAAAAAATCTTGGTAGTCCTGCACGCTGCCGGACAGTTCATTCACTGCAATAGAGGGCAGCGGTTCGCCCTCGGTCTGGCTGACATCGAACACGGAAACCACCTTAAAGGCCGGAATCTGCACCGTCTTTTCTTCCGTCAGCGGCTTGCCGTCCTTGTCCAGAATCGGCTTGCCCTGTTCGTCCAGCTTTTCCATCTTCTGCTTGACCTTGTACGGCGCAGGGGCAAGGATTTTGATGCCTTTTTCGCCCTTTTTCACGGTGCGGTGGAACGTGTCTTTCCACTTGTTGAAGCCCGCCACCAGCTGTCCGCCCTGCATGGCGATCAGCAAGGTGTTGTTGAAGCTGTAATTGTGGAATTTTGCCATCGTGGTGAGGTAGGCTTTGTAGCGGTCGCTGTCGAACAACTGCTGAATGCCTGTTTCCAGCCGGTCCGTGATTTCTTTCATCCGTTCTGCGCTGTCTTTGCCGTTCAGGATAATGGGGAGAACCTTTTGCAGCTGCGGCTCACTCTGGATGGGCGGCAAGATGTTGGCCGAATCTCGCAAAACTTCCGGCGCAGGAAAGGACAGCACCCGGTATTCCTCCGGCACAGACTGGCCCTCGTGGACTTTCTGCCACTCGTCCCCGCTTTTGACAAGATAGCCGTACTCGGTAAACACGCCCTGCTCCTGCTGGGCCACATACCGGCCAAACTGTGCCGTGTCGATGCCGCCTTTCCATTCCTCCGGCATATCCACCATGCCGGAACGGTTCAGATAGTAGTCGCCCAGCTGGGCAGGCCCGTGCACATCCGGCAGATGCACATAGTAGTCCACGTTTTCGGGAAAGTCGTTGATTCTCCCGATGCTGAAAAGCTCACTCTGCGGGGCTTGCAGGGCGGCGTTCAGCTCTGCGCGTTCCCCGGTAGAGAGTGTTTCCAGTCGTGATGCCAGAAAGTTCAGTTCGTCCACATTGGATGCCAGCACCATGTTATAAGGAATTGCAAAGCGTTTTTCTTCCTCGGCAAAGTAGCCGGAAATGAAAAGGCCCTGCGGATTATCGGACGAAATGCCGATTTGCCGCAGGGCCGCTTGTACCTGTTCGGTTGTGGTAGGCAGGTCCAGCCAGACGCCATCTCCGCCTTGTTGCTGTCGATTTTGCAGCTGGATGGAAAATAATTCGCTCATTTGGTCACACTCCTTTTTGCTATCCTACGGATAGAGAGAGCCGGTTATGGCAAAATGAATGCTTCACCTTACCATAACCGGCCCTCGTATTTTTGCCTTACTCTTTGCGCTCTACCCGGTAATTGACGTACTTGCCTCCCGTATCTGCCAGAAGCACCGTTGCATCATAGGTTTTGCCTGTCTTTTCGGAATAGAGGCCCTTGACCTTTGCCTTACCGTTTTTGAGCAGAGCAGCGGCGATCTTCGGTGTGAACACCTTTTTCCGTTGCTCAAAGAAGCGGTCATTCTTCCACATCACGAACTGACAGCTACGATTCCCGCAGTAGAAGTTTTTCTTGCCCTCATAGACGTTTTCACTGCACCGGGGACACTTGCCGATGATAACCCGTTCCGACTGGAACAGGTTTTGCTTATCTGCACTGATACAAGAATAGGTCTTGACCAGCTGGCGCACCTGCGCTTCAATTTCGGCCATGAACTCGTCCGCGTCTGCATTGCCCTTGGCAATCTCGGTCAGGCGATTCTCCCATTCAGCGGTCAGAGCGGGAGAGGTCAAACTTTCCGGCAGAACCACCGCCAGATTGATGCCGTCCTTGGTGGGGACAAGCTGCTTGCCCTTGCGCTGCACAAAGCCCATTTGCACCAATTTTTCCAGAATCGCGGCGCGGGTGGCGGGTGTGCCCAGCCCCTTGCGTTCTGCATCTTCCGGCATATCCTCGGCCCCGGCCCGCTCCATTGCTGACAGGAGCGTATCTTCGGTGTAGGCTTTCGGCGGGGATGTGAAGTGTTCCGATACGGTAGAAGTTACGCGGAAACTCTGCCCCTCGGCCAGTTCTGGCAGGGTGTTCAGGCTTTCCGCTTCTTCTTCGCCGTCTGCTTTCATGGTGGAACGGCATCGCTGGTCGATCTCTTTCCAGCCGAGAATAAGCACCGTTTTTCCCTTGGCGGTGAACTCATTTCCTGCACAGGAAAATACCGCAGTCACGGTTTCGTACTCATGGGGCGCGGCTATCGCGCAGAGCAGTTTGGAGCAGACAAGGTTCATCAGCTTGCATTCACTCTCGGCAAGGCCAGTGAAGCCCTGTTTTGCAAATTCGGACGTGGGAATGATGGCGTGGTGGTCCGATACCTTTTTGCTGTTCAGAATCCGGCCCACTTCCGGGGTCAAGTCAAGCCCTTGGGCAAAGGGCAGCAGCCCCAGCAGGTCAGACACAAGATGTTGTACTGTCTGGCCCATATCCTCGGTCAGATATTGGCTGTCGGTGCGGGGATAGGTCAGCAGTTTCTTTTCGTAAAGCTGCTGGGCATAATCAAGGGTCTGCTTTGCCGTGAAACCGAACAGGCGGTTTGCCTCCCGCTGCAAGGTGGTCAGGTCATAGAGCTTGGGCGGCTGTTCTGTCTTTTTCTCCCGCTTGACAGAAGTACAGACGGCAACTGCACCCGTGCATTTTTCTTTGAGAAAATTTGCGGTTTCTGCATCCGAAATGCGCCCACTGTCCGCTTTCAAACTGCCGGACTGGATGCCGACCGTGTAATACTTTTCTTTTTGGAAGCGCAGGATTTTTGCGTCCCGGTCCACCAACATTTTCAGTGTCGGGGTCTGCACCCGGCCTACCGTCAGGGTTTTGTGATACAGCATCGAAAACAGCCGCGTTGCATTGATACCGACCAGCCAATCCGCCTTTGCACGGCAGAGGGCCGATTGATACAGAGCATCATAATCCGAATCCGGGCGCAGGTTTGCAAAGCCCTCCCGAATAGCGGCATCCTCCATGCTGGAAATCCAGAGCCGCTTCACAGGTTTTGTGCAGCCGGCCATTTGGTAGACGAAACGGAAAATCAGTTCTCCCTCCCGGCCTGCGTCGGTCGCAGCGGTCACACTATCCACATCCGGGCGGTTGAGCAGGGCACGCAGAACTTCAAACTGCTGTTTCTTCTCGTCCGGGACGATGAACTGCCACGGCTGGGGCAGGATGGGCAAATCCTCATACCGCCACTTACAGTATTTTTCATCGTACTGGCCCGCCTCGGCAAAGGACACCAGATGCCCGATGCACCAGCTGACCAGATACCCGCCGCCCTGCCAATAGCCGTTTTGCTTTTCATCGGCCCCGATCACGGCGGCAATGCTGCGGGCCACACTGGGCTTTTCGGCAATTACCAGCTGAACGCTCATGTTTCGTCCTCCTGTCCGTCCGCCGAATGAATTTCGATTTCAGCCGGTTCCTCGTCTGCATCTTCGTCCTCGCCAAAATCGTACTCGTCCAGATCATCGTGCCCGGTGGTGTCGGTCTTGGGTTTGCGGAACTTGAAATAATAGAGGGCCGCACCACCGCCCGCCAGAGCCAGCACCAGCAGGATCATCAGACTGCCCATGTTGGACTTCGGCTTTTCCTGCGGCGTTTCGGTATCAGTTTTCACCGCTTCCGGGGCCGTGCAGTTGCGCAGGCTCTTTTCACACAAGGGGCAGTTTTCGTTGACGTTTCCGGCCTCACATTTCACCGTGCAGGTGCAGACTTCGGCGGCCTGCGGTTCTTCATCCAGCAGGGCCAGCAAGTCGGCATCGTCCACTTGGTTCAGAAAGTGGACAGAAGTTTCCTTGTCCTCATTGGCGCGGTCAATCAGGATGTAAAAATAATTCCCGGCCTTGGTGGTCACTGTGATAAGCTGTTTGTCCCCGTAGAAATCATCCACCAGTGTTGCGTTGCCTTTGGGCGTGATAGGCACACCCTCTGGCTCCATGCCGCCCGTGGTGGGTTCCTCGTCCAAAATTTCCGGCAGAGGTTCCGGGGCAGGGTCAGAGCCGCTTGCAAAAGCGGGCATGGAAAAGGAGCAGAGGCAGAGCAGGATAGCCAGCAGCCCAGCTGCAAAACGGCGGTTCCAATCAGGTTTCATTGGCGGCATCCTCCTGTTTGTGGTACGGGGTGACAGTGGGTGCATCATTCAGCGCACCGCTGCGCAGGAAAGCTGCGAACTCGTCCGGCTTCATGTTCATGCTGCGCACCAGCTGAATGATCTGCAAGTTTTCCTGTTCAGTCTTTGCAGCTTCCAGTTCTTTCAACTGCTGCTGGTATTCAGAGATTTTTTCTTTGAGCCGTTCAATATCGCGCTCAATGCGGGAAAGTCTTTTTGCCATACAAAATCCTTTCTGGCGTCACGGTAAACGCCCATAGCTGTAAAAATGTTCCTGCCAATATTTTGAGTTGAGGTTTGTGTAAGAGATAGGGTCGCCGCAGTGCAGCATGATGGAATTGCCCACATAGATACCGCAATGGCTCACGCCGGGGGTATCGTAGGTTCCCTTGAAAAACACAAGGTCGCCCGGTTTGACCTGCGCCGTCGAAACAGGAGTACAGAGGTTGTAAAGGCCCTGTGCGGTCTGGCGGCCCACGTTCCAGCCGGAGTGATTCAGCACCCACGAAATGTAGCCGCTGCAATCAAAGCTGGTGCTGGGCGAACTGCCGCCCCACACATACGGGTAGCCGATGTACTTGGTGGCTTCCTCCATCATGGCGGCAAACTTATCATCTTTGAGGGCTTCCGGGGGAATGTCGTAATAGGTGGGCTGCTTGATGGTGGACGCATTGGGGTACTGTGCCTGCCCGAACAAATCCGGCCGGTTGCCCAGCGTGCGCATATAGAGCGAATAAGCACTGAGTTGTTCTTCGGTCAGCACTTCCACGGGCAAATGGGACAAATCCTTGTTTTTCAGCTTGACCGTGCAGATGTAGTATTCATACGGTTCTTGGTAGGTGATAACTTGCGGCACACCATACGGGCCAATAATGACCATCATTTTTGTACGGTAGCGTATCTGCATGGTCACGGTCTCGGTCAGGATGTATTGCTTTTCAAAGAGCATTTCAAGTTCGCCCTGCACCTCGGCCAGTGTGAACACGCCGTCATGCAGCGCGGACAAAATCGAAATCAGCACATAGGGGTCATGCTCGATTTCATCCAGATAAAAATGATACTCGTCATAGTTGTGGGTGGCCTCGTAGGTGTCGAGATACCGTTGCAGCTTTTGTTCCAGCTTGGCATAAGCCTTCTCTGCACCCAGCATATCCTTGTCCTTGGAAAAATAAGAAGATGCCGTCACGCCGGTTCCAGCGGTGCCCGCCATCACGGTGCAGGACTGCAAACCCGTTATCAAGAGCAGAGCCAGCAGACCGAACACCGCCACAATCAGAATGGTTTTCCAGTTCCGGGCCGCAAATTCGGCTACCCGTTCGCCGCCCTCGGCCGCCAGCTTCGTTACCCGGAAACCGTTCTCTGCGGTGGCGGCTGCACCCTGCGCGGCGGCTTGTCCGGCCTGCCGTGCAGCTTTGGCATACTGCTGTTTGATACGCCGTTTCTGCCACATCCGGGAAATGGGGTTGCTGGCCGCCTGTGCAATTTGCGGATTGTCCCGCAAGGATTTCTGGTAAAAGTATTCTGCATTGGCAGACATGAGCTGACGCTCTGCCTTTTCCACGGCCTTGTAGGGCTTCATCTTGTGGTGCCGGATGCCGCTGCGGATGGCTTTGGCGGTCTGACGCTCCACCAGTTCTTCACCTTTGTGGCCGCCCTCCACGCCCACATTTTCGTGTTCGACCTCGTGGATTTTTCCGTGAGCGAACAGCAATGCTTCCGACAGCGGGCGGCTGGCCGGGTTTGGTTTCAGGCTGGGCGGGCCTTTGTCCTGCTGCTCAAACCGCAGGGTGGATTTTGCCTTGCCGCTGGCTGCATCGTAAACTTTTTCCTTGACCGGGACACGCTTCTTCGGCAGAGCGGCGCGGGCCGCATCCAGCTTGTCGGCCTTTGCTTCCGCCTTGTGGATGTACGGCTGCAACTCCGGGTCTGCCCGTTCGTCCTCGGTCAATTCCAAACGGGCAGCGGAACGGTGCAGACCATCTTCACTTTTGGCGGTGGCCGCTGTTTCTGCTGCCTTTTTCGCTTTCTTTTTATTTTTATGCCCGTCCTTGATGTCCTCGGCCCGCTCCAGAATTTTTTCGGCTTTGCCCTCGGCATCCGTGGAGTAGTCCTGTTCCGCTTCCCGGCTGGAAACATTCTCCACAGTACCATCAGCCTGATTTTCCACCACCAGACCGTCACGGGTCATAGTCTGGGTGACTTTGGCTTTTGCCTGCAATTCTTTCAAGGTTCTTCACCTCCCATCGGACAGCGGCCCGTTTCAATGTCCGCAATGTATTTGAGAATCGGGAACACCTGCGGCGGCGAAACTGCATTGCCCAGTGTTTTCATCCGCTTGCTGCGGTTCGGCACCTCTTCGGTCAGGCGCGGGATGTCGGCGGGTTCTTCGGCCCAAAGGGAATGTCCGTCCATTTGCGCGGGAAACCCATCAGCCACTCTACCCAGTCCGGGTTGAGGTAGGGCCTTTCCAGCGTGGTGGGGGTCATGCGGTAGACCACATGAGAGAGCCGCGCCGTCCATGCTTTGCCATCCTTGTTCATCTTGCGATAGCTGCCGTTCGCAGAGATTTGGATGTCCAACCCCTTGCCCACATCCCCGGTGTCGCTGGCAAGGGGTGTGGGAAGCAGCGGAGCCGATGATGAATACCCGTTTCCGTTCGTGCCACGCGCCAACGGCAGCAGCAGGTAATACGAAAACCCGAACATCGTAACCTGCCTGCTCCAAGTCAATGAGCGTTTTGTCGAGCCCCATACGGAGGAAGCCAGCAACATTTTCTCCAAGCACCCAACGGGGCTGCAATTCCCGGATGACCCGCAGCATTTCGGGCCACAGGTAGCGTTCATCGTGGAAGCCGCGCTGCCGCCCTGCGGTGGAGAACGGCTGGCACGGGAAGCCACCTGAAATGAGGGTGACGGTGCGAAGTCCTGTTTTTTCAAAGAAAGCCTCCTTTGTTACAGTGGTGATGTCCTGAAAACGGGACACTTCCGGCCAGTGGCTTGCCAGCACAGCGGCGGGAAATGCCGCCCACTCGCATTGGCAGACCGAAGTAAAACCCGCTGCTTCTGCGGCAAGGTCGATGCCGCCGATGCCGGAAAACAAGCTGAAATGCGTTAGGCTCATAGTTCCACCACCTCGCTGAGCCGGGTGGTCATAATTTTGTAAAGCTGGGTGTTATTCGGGATAGGGTTTGAGAACGGCAGCACCACGTTCTCAAAAATCAGCAGTCCTTCGCCCGGTTCGGAATTGTCGATGTACTTCTGCTGGTCTGCGGAAAGGTTCAGCCGTTCCGAAAGGATTTTGCGGTCGCCGGATGCTTGATTCAGCAGCGTGATGAAGTCGCTGTTTTCCAGAATGTTTTCAATCTCCGGGGAAGAAAGAAGGTCCTTCACATTCTGGGTGGCGCCTGTGGGCACGCCGCCCCATTTGCGGAAGCGTTTCCAAATCTCGGCACTGTACGCAGCGGTCTGTTCCTCTTTCAAGAGCAAGTGGAACTCGTCTGCAAAATACCATGTAGCCCGGCCTTGGCTGCGGTTCTGGGTGACGCGGCCCCATATCTGGTCTTGGATAATGAGCATCCCCAGTTTTTTTAACTGCTTGCCTAACTCTTTGATGTCAAAGGCCACGAGCCGGTTGTGGATGTCCACATTCGTTTTGTGGTTAAACACATTCAGCGAGCCGGACACATACAGGTCGAGTGCCTGCGCTACCCGGTCCGCTTCCGGCAAGTGCTGGTCGAGCAGGGCTTGGTGCAAATCGGAGAGGATGGGCATATTCTCTGGGCAGGGGTTTGCCAGATAGGGGCGGTAGATGGCTTTCACGGCACGGTCTATCACGGTGCGTTCAATCGCTTCCAGACCTGTTTTGCCGCCCATGACCAGCTCACAGAACGACAGCACAAAATCCGACTTCAAGGCCAGCGGGCTGTCATCTTCGGAATAATTCAGGTTGATGTCAAGAGGATTTACATAGTCCTTGCTGGTGGGAGAAAGTTTGATGACCTGCCCATGCAGCCGCTTGACCAGCGGGTAATATTCGGCCTCTGGGTCTGAAATAAAAATATCGTCAGCGGTCGTTAAAAATACACTGACGATTTCAGACTTGCAGCTCATGGATTTTCCGCTGCCGGGCGTGCCCAGCTTTAGGCCGTTGGGACACCGGGCCTGCTTGCGGTCCAGCATGATCATGTTGTGGGATTTTGCGTTGATGCCGTAGTACATGGCTGCACCGCTCTGGAAAAGCTCCTGCGTCACAAAGGGCACGAACACCGCCACGTTGGAGGTGGTAAGGCTGCGCTGAATCTTTATCTGGTTGATGCCCAGCGGCAGGCTGGACACAAGGCCCTGTTCCTGCTGGTAGTCCAGCCGGACAAGGGAACAGTTGTATTTCTGGGCCACACCTGCGGCTTGGAACACATCGTTGCCCAACTTCTGCTTGGTATCGGCCACGTTCAGAACTAAAAAAGTCAGCATGAAAAGCCGTTCGTTCCGGGTCTGCAATTTGTTCAGCAGCTTTTTGGCATCCTCGCCGTAGGTGGCAAGATCGCTGGGGAGGATATCCATGTCGTACCCGGAACGGACAGCCTTTTTCTGCTCCTGAATCTTCATGGCATCAAGGTCTGTTATCTTCCGCTTGATGGTTTTGATGGCCTCGGTCTGGTCGATGGCCTGCACATGGAGATTGACGAGAATCCCGCTTTCCGTTTTGAGAAAGTCGGCCAGCATTTCGTCCGAAAGTTCCGGCGCAAGGATTTGTAAAAAGCTCACGGCTCCATACTTGCCGCCCAGCCCAAAGGTCTTGGCCGTGCCGAAGCAGAGGGAGGATGAAGCCACAAAATCCTTGGTGGACAGGCCGGAGGGTGCCAGCCAGTCCCATTCAAAGCGGAACGGTTCGCCGTCCGGGTGGAAGATGCCGTGCAGCACCTCCAAACGCTCCTGCCCGTCCATAACGTGTGCCACACAGCCCATGGCCTTGAAATAGCCCAGCAGGTCAAGGCCAATGCGGGTTAGACGGGCCCGCGCTGTTTTCAGACTGTCGGCCTCGATGGTGAAGGTCAGGTATTTCGTTTTGACGATGCCGTTGTTTCCGCTGGCAAGCTGCTTTTGCAGGATGGCGGTGTACTCGGCGCGGATGTCGTCAAAATCATCCCCCTGCGGTGAGATCTCAAAACTTTTTGCGTACTGCACCGGGTCAACCTTGCGATTCAAAAACGACAGCTGCACATGGATGGAAGCATCCACATAGTTGTACAGGTCGCACAGGTGTTCAAAGATGGCGGTTCTTGTTTCCGGCTGGGCCAGCTGATAACTGATGTCCTCAAAAGCAATGCACTTGGAGAATGTGCGTCGGTCAATGCGGCACACACCGTCCGGGTAGATGGCTTCATACGGGATAGTGGCCTGCGCCGTGCGGGGTTTGCCGTCACCCTTGTACTTGCGGATAACGGCATCAATTTCTTTTTTCTGGGCGCGGGTGAGCTTTTTGGGCTTTTCGGTTTCGCGGGGTATCGTTTTTCTGGACAATGGCCTTTACCTCCTGTTCCATTTGGTATTGCCGCACAAGAGCGGCGTAAGCATTGTTGGTCTGATAGGGCCTTTCCTTGGGACGGATAAAGCAGCACTGAATCATTTGCTGAATCACTACTTCAAGGGGCTGGCCGTGCCGCTCGAACAGAGCGAACAGCAGCCCCGGCAGCATGGCAAAAATCATCAGCAGGGCCGCCGCGCTGTTGGAAAGATAGTTCCGGGCCAAAAAATAAAGCGGTCCGCTCGTTAAAAGCGCACCGCCGAAGCAGACCAGCTGCCGCTTGGTCAGCCCGAATAAGACTTTGGATTTTACATGGGTCAAATCTTTGGGAACGGTCACATACGCCATTCAAACGCTCCTTTCTCAATGGGCACCGAACACGGATTTGCTGATGCTGCCGGTCTTGAACAGACAGAAACAGAGTAGCACGGTGTAGCCCATGCAGCCCCAGATGGCCCCGGCAATGTCCGCTGCACCTGAAATGTTGCGTATCAGCACCGCATAGATGCCCACGACAATCATAATCAGGAACGCTTGGAAGCCTAACGCCAAAAGCGATTTCAAATAGTTCTGCCCGGTGCTGCGCCACTCGCTGCTGCCCATGGTCGCCAGCGGGATAGGCCCCAGTGCGGTCACAACGTAAATCTCAATCATGCGGCCGTAGGTCACAAGGAAGATGCAGATGGACAGGATGTTCATGGTCAGGCCCACCACAAGGGTCTGGAACCACAGGCTGAGCAGACTGCCGATGGTCATGCTTTCTAGCTGAAATTCCAGTCCGGGTATCAGGCGGTCAAAGTGGATGGATGTTTCGCCAATGATAACGCCGGAACTTTGGTTGACAACGCTCTGGGTGGCATCGAACACACCCATAACGATATTCCATGTGTTGCTGACAATGAGGATGGCAAGAGCAGACTTGAAAATCCAGCGGAAGAACATGGAAGTATCGAAGTCGTGCATATTGTTCTTTTCGGTAATCATCTGGATAAGCTCATGGCACATCACAAGGGCAAGGATGGCCGCTGCAATGGGCAGTACTACCGTTTCGGAAAGACTGCGCAGCATATTGAAAATGCCGCTGTTCCATGCCTGCGGGGTAGAACCAACGTCCGAAGCGATTTCGCCCACCTTGGCGTTCACGTTGTCGAACAGGCCGGAGAGGTTGCCCGTGATGCCATCGATCAGAATGCCTTTTATCCATTTCTCGATGATCTCACTAATCAAGCAAAGATACCTCCTTTCCCGCGCCCTCCCATGTGAGCGGGAGAGCGCGGAGTAGGATTTTAAGTATTCGTTGTTCGGATAATTGTGGGCAGCGATGCAGGGCTTAGCCCAGCAGCCCGGACAGCAGCGGGACAAGGGTCACACCAATCAGGGCAACGCCGCCGCCCGCGACCAGCTGTTTTATCCCCAAATAGGTGTAGGAAAACGGCTCGATGGCGGGCGGCGGCGTGTCAAGAAATGTCTATGGAGTTTTTAAGAACCGCCCCGGCGGGGGCAGGTCAGGCTGTGACCTGCTCCACCTCCGGGATGGGTTTGAGATTGAAATGAATTTCGATAGAAATGTGTCTTGTCTTATCGCTGTCTATGCTCTCATGGACAACGATTTCTTTAATCAGGCGGTTTAGGGTGGCGGCGTCCAGTTCCGTGATGTCGGCGTATTCCTGAATGGCTTCCACCCATTGGCGGGCGTCACACGCAAGCCGGATTTCATCGGCCAGCTTCTTCCGGCCTTCCGTGACCTTTGCTTTCAACTCGGCCTGTTCCGCCTGCGTCTTTTCCATCAGCAGATTGAAGTTTGCTTCGCTGATACGTCCGGCAACCATATCCTCATACAGCCGCAGAACCATCTTTTCCAGAACGTCAATCCGTTCCTCGTCTTTGGCAAGGGAGCGTTCCAACGCTTCCCGCTGGCCTTTCTGCTCGGCTTCGCAGGTGTCGGACAGCTTCCCGGCAACGGCTTCCCCGTCCATCAGGGCGGCTCTGGCACACTCCCGGATTTTGTTCAGGACAAGCCGGTACAGGGTGTCGTACTCAACACGGTGCTGGGAACAGTGCTGTTTCCCGTAGGCGTTATAGGTCTTACAGGAATAAATCTGCTTCGGGTGCTTCTCGTTGGTGTAGCGGATAGTCAGCGACTTCCCGCACTCGCCGCATTTGATAAGCCCCGCAAACAGGCTGATTTCCCCGGTCTGGCGGGGGCGCTGCCGGGATTTCAGCTTGCGCTGCACGATGTCAAAGGTCTTGCGGTCAACAAGCGGCTCATGCTGGTTCTCCACGACAATCCATTCCTCCGGCTTCTTCTCCCCGATGGTTCCGATTTTGAAGCGGTATTCCTTCTTCTGGGAAGCGATAGCGCCGGTATAGACGGGGTTCATCAGGATGTCCTTAATCACGGTAAAGTCCCAGATATACCGCCCATTTACCGGGTCTTTCTTTTCCCACTTGGTTGACACGTTCCGCAGCCCCCGTACCCGGTTCCAGTAGGTCGGGCAGGGGATTTTTTCTTCTTCCAGCCTGCGCCGGATGTAGTTGGGGCCGTGTCCTTCCAGCGCCCACGCAAACAGACGCCGGACAATGGGAGCCGTTTCCTCATCAATCAGCAGATGGTTTTTGTCCTCCGGGTCTTTCTGGTAGCCGAAGGGGGCAAGGCAGCCGGTAAACTGGCCTTTCTGCGCTTTCAGCAGATAAGAGGAATGAACCTTCTTGGAAATGTCCTTGCTGTACATCTCGTTGAGGATGTTCTTGAACGGCGCAATGTCGTTGTTGTCCCGCATGGTGTCGATACCGTCATTCATGGCGATATACCGGACGCCGTGGCGGGGGAAGAAATCTTCAATCAGGAAGCCGGTCTGCAAGTAATTCCTACCCAGACGGGAAAGGTCTTTCGTAACTACAAGGTTTATCTGCCTGCGCTCGATGGCTTTCAACATCCGTTTCAGGTCGGGGCGCTCCATGTTCAGCCCCGTGTAGCCATCGTCCTGATAGACTGCAACAACCTCCCATCCCTGCTTTTCGCAGTAGGTTTCCAGCATATCCCGCTGGTTTGCAATGCTGGCGCTCTCCCCGTCAAGGTCATCGTCCTTGGAAAGCCTGCAATAGATAGCCGCCCGGAAGCTGCCCGCCAGTATTGCGTCCATGCCTGTATATTCAAATCCGTTCATCATAACCGTTTACCCGCACAATCCAGACGGAACACGGTCACTCTGAACCTTGTCTTTATTATACTCTAAATCTTGCTTTTTCGCAAGATATTCTTTATCATTTCTCCGGCTGTATTTCTGTGCAATCAGGCTCACGAAAACGTCCGTAGCGTCCAGTTCGCCGTCAAATACCGTTGTGACATGGATTTCAGTTTTGTTTTTTGCCATAGGCAGTTACCTCCATAAATGAAATAAGCCAGACAGGAGAGGGTCGGCAACGAAGTCCGGCAACGGGCTTCAAAAAACCTCGAAAACAATCTCTGTCTGGCGGTTGGGTTATTTATTACTTTTTCTTTTATTTTTCTGTTGCTTTGGTTGTCAGAGGGGAGAAAAGCCCACAGTTACGGGCTTTTTCCCGGCAACCGGCTCGGCAACGGGATAGCAACGGGGTCGGCAACCGGCTGTGGTTTTCCCGGATATTTCAGAAGGGAAGTTCCATCTGCTCCGTGACTTCCACAAATCCGTCCGGCGTTTTTTCACGTCCGTTGTCAGCGCCCGTTGCCGGGGCTTCCCGTTCCCAGCCCTTCTGCCTGCCGTATCCTTCAAATATCCGGGGATTGGAGAAATACTTCCATCCCGTGATACAGTGGTTCATGATGTCATTGACTTCCCGGATTTCCCATTGCTTCGGTTCGTCAAAGGGGTGGTTTAAGGCTTCCTTGAAAAGCTGCTTGGAGCAAACGGCGCTGCCGGTGTAGCGGTCAAGGTACGCCTGTATCATCCCGGCTTTGGTGTCCTCCGGCATGAAATCCCGCTGGTGTTCTTTGAGGTACTGTATCATTTCGGGTGTAAAAGACAGCTTAAAATGGCCGCTTTTGTAGGTTGTCATGGCTTCCGCCCATACCTGTTCAATATAGGCTCTGGAAGCGGCTTCATCGTCCAAAATGTGTACCTCGGCCTGTCCGGGGTAGACCATGACCGGCAGGAAGCGCCGGTTCCCGGAACGGTCAAGGGGCAGGAAGTCCAACGCATTGGAAGTCCCGCCGAACACGCATTGCCGCAGCCTGTCCTCCGGGTGGGTTTCGTAGGGGATTTTATAAACCTCCTTCTGGCGGCTCAAAAATGACTTGATTTCCTCTATGCTCTTGGCGTTGGCGGTAGCAATCATCTCCGACATTTCAATTATCCAGTGGCCTTGTAACTTGCGGTACACGTTATCATCGTCCAGCTTCCGCAAATCATCGGAAAACCACTCGTCCTTTACGGCCAGCAGCCGGAAGAAGGTGGATTTCCCGGCTCCCTGACCGCCGACCAGACAGAGCATGACCTCAAACTTACAGCCGGGGCAGAAAGCCCGGTGGATGGCTCCCAGCAGGAACAGCCGCAGGGAATGGTAAGTGAAGTTGTCTGTGTCGGCTCCCAGAAAGTGACGCAGGCAGTAGCGGATACGCTCTTTCCCGTCCCAGACAAGGCCGTTCAGGTAGTCCCGGATGGGATGGTAGCTGTTGGCGTCTGCGGCCAGATCAGCGGCGTCTGCTATCTTTTTCTCGCTTGTCAGGCCGTAGGTATCTTCCAGATACAGCCGGATATATTTCATGTCCGTGTCGGTCATGGCCTTGCTGCCGGTTCTGCGTTTCCTGCCGATGGGCTTTAGAAGGTCAATACGCTCGGTCAGGAGATTTTTTGCAACCGCCCCGGAAAGAATGGGGTCATACTGGAACACGGTCAGGCAGTTGTGGATACTGTTCCGCACGCCGCCTTTCTCGGTGCCCTCCAGCATGGCCTTGACTTCCTCAACGCTCCGGGGCGGGGGTGCGGCTTCGATGGTGTCCGTCACGGCCTGCCGCAGTTCGGGCGGCAAGGTCTGCCATTCTCCGCTCAAGGTTCCTCACTTCCTTTCCGTAGCTGGCAATCAGGGCAGCCCGTTCCCCTATGTCGGAGAACAGCAGCACATCCAGCAGATATTCCACATGGGATTGTTTCTGCAAGGCTTCCACGAAAAGCGGGTGCCATTCTTCCTCCGGCGTCTTGGGGGCATAGTCCCACTTCCAGCGGCGCAGCAGATTGTGATAGTCGGACAGTACCCGGAAACAATGGCGCTCCATGCGCTTAAATTGCTGTTCCGGGCTTTCCTTCCGGGGATTTCGCTTCGGGCGGCTCCTGCTTGGTGGCTCCTTATCCTCATAGGGGATGGAGAAGTCCTGCGCCAGCATGAGGGCGGCTTCCTTGGGGCTGACGTTTTCCAGACGGGAAACAAAGTCAATCACATCCCCGTCTGCCTGACAGCCGAAGCAATGGAAGCGCCGGTCAACCTTCATGCTGGGGTTTTTATCGTCATGGAAGGGGCAGACGCACATCCCGTTTCTCCCTACCCGGATACCGTAATGCTCGGCGGCCTGCCGGGTAGTAACAGACTGCTTCACGGCTTCAAATACGTTCAATAGGCAAATCCTCCTAAAAATAGAAAAAGCGCCTGTCATTCTCACGGGGAAAATGGCAAACGCCTGATTGGTTAAAGTTCCATATCCTGTTTTTGCTGGCGGCGGGGCTGCTGGCGCTTCTCTGCCTGTTCCTCCCGGATACGCTGCTCCCGGCCTTTGACCGCCTGTTGGATGGACGGTTTCTTTCCCGGCTCTGCGGTCTGGCGGTACTGCTCAGATGGCAAAACCTGATTGAGCCAGTGGCGCACATCCCGCAAAATCTTTACATCCTCCTGTACGGCAGTCAGCGCTTCCGTCTTGGAAGCGATATTCTCAGAAAGCTGTGCCTGTTCCCCGGCCAGCTTCTTTGTGCTGTACTTCGCCCCCTCAAGGTGAACCTTGAAATACCGCAGGGCAGCGTTGTAGGCGTCCAGTTCCTCCTTATGGTCGGCGGCAAATTTCTCCTTGGGTTTCTTCCAGCGGATAGCGGCATATTCCGCATGAACCGGCTTGTTTGCTTCAAAGTTCCCGATATGGAAAAGCAGCCGGTCAATCTCTTTCACACGGTTCTCCATCGGCCTGATTTCCTCACGGATGGAAACGGCCTGTGCGCTGGCTTCATCCAGATAGGCGTCAAGGCTCTCCACGGTGGAAATCTCTTTCTGCCGCAGGAAGTCAAGGGCTTCCATGACCTTGTTGAAATCTCCAACAGTGCCTTTCAGCTTCCCCTTGGAAGTCCAGCCGGTGCGTTCCTCGCTCCGTTTATCCAGATACCGGGAAAGCAGTTCGGGGATGGTCGGCTCCTTTGCCTGTTCCAGCGCTTCCAGCAGCGCCGCCTTTTTCTCTTTCAGGCCGGACAGCCAGCCCTTTAAGCTGCGTACCATCTGCCGGATAGACTGCATGAGGGAATTGGCGGCTTTGATGTCCCGGTTCAGGTTGCCGATGTTGGTCTGTATGCCTTTCTTCTCCAACTGGCTGACCGCTGGCCCCATGTGGACGGTGGGGATTTTATCAATCCCCTGTCGGGCATAGGAGCGAAGGTCAAGGCGCTCCGGGCTGCCGATGGCTTCCAGATAGCGGTTCGCCGTGTCAGCCCAGCCCTGCCGCCATATCTCGGCGTACTTCTGGTCGTTCCAGTCCACGGTGTCCTCCTTGTGGCTTTTCCATCTGCCGGACGCAAGCCGGATACGCTCGCCGTTCTCGTCAAGGTCGTAGACCTTCCGGCTCTTGGGGAGCCATTTCCCGGTTTCGTCCATCGCCCGCATGGTAAGAAGGATATGGGCGTGGGGATTTCCGTCCCCCTTGTCATGGATGGCAAAATCGGCAATCATGCCCTTGGAAACAAAAAACTCCCGGCAATAGTCCCGGATAAGGTCGGCGTACTGTTCCGGGGGAAGTTCCCTCGGTATGGCAAGCACGAACCTCCGGGCAAGCTGGGAGTTCCATTGTTTTTCTATGGCTTCGGCGGCGTTCCACAAGGTATTCCGGTCTGCGTACTCCGGCGGGGCATGGGGCGGCAGAATGATTTCGGTATGGACGATTTCGCTTTTATGGGAATAGTATTTCTGCTTCTGGTCGTATTCGGAAAACAGCCGTTCCCCGCTCTGGTAGGCGGCAGACGCAACGGCTGACTGGCGTTTGCTGCGCTGGATGATTTTCACATCAAAGTGCGGGCATGGCAAGCAGTGTCCTCCTTTCTCCCGGTGTCCGGGCATAAAAAGAGCAGGGAACCTGTTTTAAGATTTCCTGCTCGGTGGTGCCGCCGGTGAGCGGCTGGTATTCAGTTTTGAAAGTCCGGGTCAGGTTGGCCCGATGATGATGAGAGGTGCTATTTTCGATTTGGTTTTCTTTTGATGGCCAGCAATTTCATGTAATCATCAAATTCATCCGCATTGGTCGGTTCAAACATTACCCATTTCCCATCATGATAGGTTTTTGCTTCATCATATTGCCTGCAAACGACATCAGAGAGGGTATCTCTTATATCTTCAAATTTTGCTCTTTCATCCTTCCCAAAAATAATCATGAAACCAATACAATTACTTTTTGCATATAGGCAACAAAGTGTTTTTCCACCTCTGCGATATTTATACTCGTAAGTCCAATTCTTACCGCCAGTATTCCATAGTCGTTCCATATCGTATTTTTCATCAATAGCCGAACATAACGCCTGCCAAACTTCAAATAAAGATTGTCCGAGTAATTCAATCATAGTTGATTGAGATGGTATATTTTCAAGCATTGTATCACCTCCGCTAAATTATGATTTACTACTGGCTCTATTATACTATGACTAGGCACTTATGGGAATAGATGAATTGTAAACTTGCTGAACGGAAACAGCTTGCAGCGCAAGGTGTTTCCGGGCGGCAAGTCCACAAAGGGGTAGCTGGCGGCAGCCAGCGCAGGGGAAGTGTAGCTTCCCCTGTGATGATTGACTGAAGCCGGAACGCTGCGGGCAATCATCCGCTTTCCGCAGGAAGCCCCCGGCAGGGCGCAACACACTACCTTCAGGTGGTGTATAGTTGCGCCCTTAGTAAACTAAGGGGTTTCCGGCTTCTCCCGTTCCAGCATTTTTTTCAATAGTTCCTGCGTGTCCTGTCTGTGAAAAATGAGTTTCAACAACAGCATGACATCATCATCTGTCAGGCGTTCCG
>OWHU01000423.1_pt1 | contig 25811 bp, 19 predicted proteins | sample 1732671 | NCBI WGS metagenome assembly OWHU01 (sample SAMN05065740, study PRJEB22554) | human gut metagenome | biome: ENVO:2100002; feature: ENVO:00000062; material: ENVO:00002003 | host: Homo sapiens | place: USA
CGCGTAAGATCGTCGGCAGCGTCAGATGTGTATAAGAGACAGACCATGAACAACTTCAAGAAGGGCATGGAGGAGTCCGAAGAGGAGGACGCGACCACTGCCAAGGCCGAGACCAAGACTGAGAAGAAGGACGACGAGGAGTAATCTGTGGCTACGAACGTAAAGCGCAAAAAGAAAGCCGAAGTCATGCCTGACGACGGCAACATGACGCTGACGGGCCACCTGAAAGAGCTGCGCAACCGGCTGATCGTCTGCGCCGTGGTGTTCGTGGCGGCGGTCGTGGTCACGCTGGCTTACGCCGACCGCCTCATCGACCTGCTGACCGCCATGGGCCAGGGTTTCTACACCTTCGTGTCCATCGCCCCGCAGGAAAAGCTGATGCAGTATTTCCGCGTCTCCCTGCTGGCGGCTGTGGTCGTCACAGTGCCTGTGGCGCTGTATCAGATGTACGCCTTTGCAAAGCCCGGCCTGAAAAAGAGCGAGACGTTCTTCCTCAAGCTGGTCATCCTGCTGGGTCTGGCCCTCTTTGTGGTGGGCGTGATGTTCGCCTACAAGCTCATGATGCCCTTCATGCTCCGGTTCCTCAGCACCGGCATCGAGGGTGCCGACTACATCCAGACCACTACCAGTATCGAGAGCTATGTCAGCCTCTGCCTGACCATGTTCATCATCTTTGGCTGTGTGTTTGAGATGCCTCTGGTCACCATCATCCTCTCCAAGATGGGCATCGCCAACCCCGAGATCTTGAAAAAGGCCCGGGGCGTTGCCATCGTGCTCATCTTCTTCATCGCAGCTGTCGTCACCCCGCCGGACATCGTGTCCCAGTGCATGGTAGCTATCCCCATGGTGCTGCTCTACTTTGTCAGCATCTTCCTGAGCGGCATCTTCTACAAGCCCCGCTCTGAAGAGAGCGATGACGAAGAGGAAGAGGAAGACGAAGACGAGGACTAAGGCTTTTTCATCCGTCACGAAAGCGCACTCTGCTGCTTGCAGGGTGCGCTTTTTTTGTGGCCTGTTTTATGCCATTCTGCCAAAAAGACGGCGTTATTTCCGTCTGATTGCATAAAAACCGGCCCGCCCCCTGCTCTTTTGGCCCGGAGTATGTTATACTGATGTCAAATGATAACCGGCGGGCGACCGCCGCAGAAAAAGGGGTAAATGAGTTATGAAAGAATACGCATTCGGCATCGACCTCGGCGGCACCACGGCCAAGGTCGGCCTGTTCACCACCTCGGGCGCTCTGCTGGAAAAGTGGGAAGTCCCCACCGACACCTCCAACGCCGGTGAGCACATCCTCGAGAATCTGGCCGACGCCATCCACGCCAAGATGGCCGAGAAGGAGATCACCTCCGAGCAGGTGGAGGGCGTCGGCATCGGCGTCCCCGGCCCCGTGCTGGACAGCCGCGTCGTCCCCATCATCTGCGCCAACCTTGGCGGCTGGGGCGAGCGGAACGTCTCGGCCCAGCTGTCCGGTCTGCTGGACGGCATGAAGGTGCTGGTGGGCAACGACGCCAACGTGGCTGCTCTGGGTGAGATCTGGATGGGTACCGCCAAGGGCTGCCGCAGCGCAGTCATGGTCACGCTGGGTACCGGCGTCGGCGGCGGCGTCATCGTCAACGGCAAAGTCATCGACGGCGCACACGGTGCCGGCGGCGAGATCGGCCACATCACCGTCAACCGTCACGAGACGGCCACCTGCGGCTGCGGCAAGCACGGCTGCCTCGAGCAGTATTCCAGCGCTACCGGCGTCGTCCGCTGCATGAAGAAGCTGCTGGACGAAAACCCCGACGCAGACTGCGTCCTGCGCGGCAAGGATTTTGAGGCCAAGGACGTCTTTGATGCCGCCCGCAGCGGCGACGCCCTCGCTGCCCGCGAGGTGGACGAGATGACCGACACCCTCGGCATGGCTCTGGCCACCATTGCCAGCACCGCCGACCCCGAGATGTTCCTCATCGGCGGCGGCGTGGCCCGCGCAGGCGACGTCCTCTTCGACCCGCTGGTGGAGCACTTCAAGACCTACGCCTTCAAGTCCTGCCGCGAGACGCCCATCAAGGCTGCAAGCCTCGGCAACGACGCCGGTATTTACGGCGCCGTGCGGCTCATTGTCGGAGAATAAGAGAGAGTATAGCAAAAGAGGCACTGCCGCTGGCAGTGCCTCTTTTGTTATATTTGTTCTTTTTACAACGTATCTTCCCCGGGCAGCTGGTTCCACAGGCGGTAGTAGACGCCCTTTTTCGCCAGCAGCTCGTCGTGGGTGCCGGACTCCTCGACACCCTCTGCGCCCAGCACAAGGATTCTATCGTAGTCCTTGATGGTGGTCAGTCGGTGGGCGATGGTCAGGGTCGTGCGGCCATGGGCCAGCTTTTCGAGGCTCTGGCCCACAAGGATCTCGCTCTCGTTGTCGAGGGCGCTGGTAGCCTCGTCCAGAATAAGGATGGGCGGGTTCTTCAGGAAGACCCGCGCGATCGCAATGCGCTGCTTCTGACCGCCCGAGAGCTTGACGCCGCGCTCACCCACATAGGTATCGAAACCGTCCTTCAAGGCGCTGATAAAGCGCTCTGCGCCCGCCAGACGGGCCGCTTCGATAATTTCCTCCCGGGTCGCGCCGGGCTTGCCGTAGGCGATGTTATCCGCCACCGAACCGCTGAACAGGTAGACGTCCTGCTGGACGATGCCGATGTCCTCCCGCAGGCTCTTGAGGGTGACGTGCTGGATGTCCTGCCCGTCGATGAGGATGCGGCCTCCCGTCACCTCGTAGAAGCGGGGGATGAGGTTGCAGAGCGTCGTCTTGCCGCCGCCGGACGGGCCGACCAGCGCCAGACGCTCACCGGCCTTGATGTCAAGGCTGACATGGTGGAGCACCTTGTTGTGGTCGTCCGGGTACTCGAAGCTGACGTCCTCGAAACGGATGGCACCCGGGCCGGGCTGCAGGGGCTTTGCGTCCTCGGCATCCTTGATGGTCACGGGGGTATCCATGATCTCCGCAAAGCGCTCGATGCCGGTCATGCCGCGCTGGAACTGCTCGGCGAACTCGACGATGCGGCGGATGGTGGCGATGAGAGTGGTGACGTAGAGCATATAAGCCACCAGGTCACCGGCGGTTATCTTGCCGTACACCAGCGACAGACCGCCCGCAAGGATGACCACCAGATACATCAGGCCGTCGAAGAGGCGGGTGGAGGTGTTGAACGCAGCCATGGCGTAGTAGCCCAGCGTCTTGATATTCTCGAAATCCTTGTTGCCCTTGGCGAATTTCTCGCGCTCTTCGTCCTCAGCGGCGAAGGCCTTCACCACGCCCTGACCCAGCAGGCTGTCCTCGATGGTTGCATTCAGCTCACCGATCTGGACGCGCTGCTGGCGGAACCGGGCGCGCAGGCGCTGGTTCAGCTTGACGGACACGACGCCCATCAGCGGCACGCAGGCGAACACCGCCAGCGTCAGCGGCACACTGGCCTGACACAGGATGAGGAAGGACGCCAGGATCTTGATGCCCGCGATGAAAAATTCCTCGGGGCAGTGGTGGGCGAACTCGGTCACGTCGAACAGGTCATTGGTGATGCGGCCCATGATGGTGCCGACCTTGGTGTTGTTGTAGTAGGTGTGGTCGAGCTTGAGCAGGTGGTCGAAGGCGTCCCGGCGCATGTCCGTCTCGATGTGGACGCCCATGATGTGGCCGATGCCCGACATGAAATACTGCGCAGCACCGTCGATGATGCGGAGCACGAAGTACACTGCCGCCAGCTTGAGCACGATGCCCGCCGTGAGGGTGATGCCCACGCCCATGGCGGAGTTGGTGATGGTGCTCATGATCTTGGGCAGGATGATGTCGCACAGGGTGGTCATCGCCGCACAGAACAGGTCGATAAACAGAGTCTTTTTGTATTTTGCCAGATAGGGCAGAAAGCGCCGGATGAGGGCGCCGCTGCTGGTGTGCCGCACTGCGGGGTCGTTGACTTTTTGCATGGTTCCTCCATTTTTCAAGCTGGCTTGCCCTCTCAGGCCGCTTATTTCTTACTATAATCTCTCTCGCCGTAGATGGCCGTACCAATGCGCACGAGGGTCGCACCTTCGCGGATGGCGTTCTCAAAGTCGCCGCTCATGCCCATGGAGAGGGTTTCCATCTTCACGTTCTGGTACCCCCGCTCCCCGGCCTGCACGAACAGCTTGTACACCTGGGCCAGATACCGGCGGTTCTGGGCGTCGTCGTCGTTGACGGGCGGGATGGCCATCAGACCCTTGACCCGGATGTGCTCTTCTGCGGCGGCAGCGTCCAGCAGGGGCCAGAGCTGTTCCGGCGAGACGCCCGACTTCGACTCCTCGCCGCCGATGTTCACTTCCAGCAGGACGTCCTGCACGATGCCGGCCTTGGCGGCTTCCTTTTCGATGGCGGCCAGCAGATGCTCACTGTCCACGCTCTGGATGAGGCTTGCGCGGCCCAGCACCTTCTTGATCTTGTTGGTCTGCAAATGGCCGATGAAGTGACTGGGCTTGCCGCAGTAAGCACCGGCGTCGTAGTTGGCGCAAAGCTCCTGCACATGGTTCTCGCCGAACACATCGATGGCAAGGGCCGCGCTGGCGGCGACGGTGTCCGCGGTGCGGGTCTTGCAGGCCGCGCAGAGCTGCACTTCGGCGGGGTCGCGGCCTGCTTCCCGGGCCGCTGCGGCCATCTTTTCGCGGATGGCCTCCACAGCCTCCCGCATCTCTTCCAGATTCTTTTCCGCCATAAGGCTCAGTCCTCCTCGGTATATTTTGCGCGCTCGCCGCCGATGAGCTTCGGGCGGGTGCGGGCGCAGAGAATGTTTGCCTCGCCGATCTTTGAAAGGCTCAGCCGCACCGGCACAGCCACCCGGCGCAGATGCATTCCGATGAGGGTGCCTCCGATGTCGATGCCTGCGTGGGCGCGGATCTCCTCCACCGCGATGGGGTCTTTGAACTGCTTCCAGCAGGTGGTGGCCCAGCTGCCGCCCGCATGGGGACGCGGCACGACGCAGACTTCCTCCCAGCCGTATTTCTCAGCGGCTTCCCGCTCAATAATGATGGCCCGGTTGAGGTGCTCACAGCACTGTGCGGCCAGCCAGATGCCGTTTTCGGCCAGCACCGGTGCGACGCCGGCGTAGACAGCCTGTGCAGCCTCAAGGCTCGAGTCCTTGCCGATGTGACCGCCGACGATCTCGCTGGACGAGCAGCCCACCACAAAGACGTCGCCCTTTTTCAGCTTTGCCTGGGCCAGCAGCTCCGTCACAGCCTGCCGCGCTTCGGTCTCGATTTGCTCTTTGAACTCTTCTGTCATAAAAAACACCTCGTTTTATACTCTTGCAGACAGCAGGCTGGCAGAGCCTGCCGCGCCGAAATACACTTTGCTTCCCGCCGGGCACACCGCCGTGCAGCCGTCCAGCTCTCTGCCTGAGAATGTCTGTTTCCAGCTTCCGTCGGCGGTGTCCACAGCCTCGGCGCAGGGGGCGTCCGCAGGCAGCTTGAACAGCTTCTTCTGGATGTTCTCACCGGCCCGCAGGGCGATGCCCCGCAGAAGGGTGCTGTCCGCGTGCTTTTCCAGCCAGCCGCTGCGGGTCCAGCGGTAGCTGATATAGAGGATGCCGTCCTCGTCCAGCGCCAATGCGCCGGGGTATCCCGGCAGGCCGGACACAAAGCTCCCGCAGTTTTTGCCGCCGGCGGTCAGCTCCCGGGCGTCGGCGTCCACAGCCCAGATGCAGCGATCCCCGAGGTCGGAGACGTACAGCGTTCGGCTATCCTCCGAGAGGGTCAGACCAGCCGCACCGGCCACGCCGCCCAGCACCTGTTCCACTGTCCGGGCCGACGGGTCATACACATAGACGCAGCCCGTGCCGGTGTGGGCGATGAGCTCGGTGCGGAGAGCGCTTTCCAGCCCGTTTTTCGCAGCGGCTTCGGTGGACACGGCGAAATAGACCTTCCCGTCCGGGCCGGTCTCCACCGCCGACAGCACACCCAGCGGTGCGCCGTCGATTTGGGTCACCACCTGTTCCACTGAGGTTCCCCAGCTGTCATGCCGGGCGCGGCAGAGCGCCCCGCCGGAGGGCGTCACCACCGTCAGCCACAAGTCGCCGTCGGCGTCGAAGGCAAAGCCGGTCAACTCGCCCTCCACCGACAGGATGGCCGCGTAGTGTCCGCCGTCGGTGCGGACAAGGTCGCTCTGACGCTTTTTCATGGCTGCACCGTTGTAGGCAGCAGCGTAGACAAGGCCGTCCTGGGTGCGGACGCAGTCCACGCCCAGATAGCCGCCCAGCTTCCAGCTGTCCTTGCTGTCGGCGGAGAGGGTCGTCTGCGCAGCACCGGTGTCCTGCCGCACATCCGGGGCGGTGTAGGCTTTCGGCGGCGTGTCGATGGGCCGCAGCAGCAGGCCGTATGCCAGCGCCGCCAGCATCAGCAGGGCAAAGATGTTGCTGGCCACCCGGAAGCGGGTCATCAGGGCTTCCCGCTCGATGGCGGCCTGTGCTTCCAGCTGGGCCTTCCGGCGGGCAGCGGCAGCAGACGTGCGCTGGGCGCGGCGGAGCCACCGGTCCACAAAAAGGGCCACGTTCGGCCCCACCGTGATGGATGCAATGAAGAGGAGCAGTACCAGCTCTACGAATCCAATGCGCATGAACAATTTTTCCTTTATATTTGTCAGATTTCAGGGAAGTCTTTTATCATTGTAGTATAGCACACTTCGGCTTTTCTGCGCAAGATGAGGCCGAGCTTGACAGCCCCCGAAGCGGCCCCTTATAATCGGAGCAGACACGAAACGCACCCACTGGGATGTTTTCCCAAAAAATCTACTCAAACTTCACAAAAATTCCTAATTGATAGGGTATGATAGACTTAAACGCAGTATACAGTTCCGCCGGGCTGACTCTGAGCAGCCTCCGGCGCTTGGGAGATAGAAGCTTTTAGGAGGAATGCCTTATGGCAAAAATTCTTATCGTTGACGACGAGCCCCGCATCCGGGAGCTCATCCGGGAGAATTTACAGTATTCGGGCTACACCTGCGAGGAGGCAGGGGACGGCTCTGCCGCCCTGTCGCTGCTCACCGGCGGCGGCTACGATCTGGTCATCCTCGATTTGATGATGCCCTTCATGGACGGCATGACCTGCCTGCGGGAGATGCGCACCCGCCGCATCAACACCCCCGTCATCATCCTGACGGCCCGCGGCGAGGAGTACGACAAGCTGGCCGGCCTCGAGGGCGGCGCTGACGACTATGTGGTCAAACCCTTCTCCCCCCGGGAGCTGGTGGCCCGTGTCAAGGCTGTGCTCAACCGCACCATGCCCCGCACCGAGGCTTCTGACAGCACCATGACCTTCGGGGAGCTGTCCATCGACACGGCCAGCCACACCGTCAAGGTGTCGGGCGAGGAAGTGAGCCTCACGCCCAAGGAGTTCGACCTGCTGGTCTTTCTGGCCTCCAACAAGGGCATCGCCCTCAGCCGCGAGAAGATTCTGCAGAAGGTGTGGAACTACGACTACTTCGGCGAGGACCGCACCGTGGACACCCACGTCAAGATGCTGCGCGGCCATCTGGGCAAGTGCCGCGGCTACATCGCCACTGTCTGGGGCATCGGCTACAAGTTCGACCCCGACGCGGCGCGTTAAGCGGAGGCTCTGCTCTTCATGCGGCAAACGAGCAAAACACGGCGCACCATCGGCATCCGGGGCCAGCTCATGGGCTTTCTGTGCTTCATCTGCCTTTTGCTGGTGGGGCTGTTCTGGTTTCTGAGCACCCAGCTGCTGGAGCCCCTCTACACCACCCATATCCAGAAGCAGCTCACCGAGCAGGCCGAGGCCATCGTGGCCCGGATGGACGAGGCCATCGGGAAGGGCGAGACCCTCTCCTACTGGGCCTTCGGCAGCCGGCTGTACGTCAACAACACCTTCTTCAACGCGCTGCGGGACGACATCTTCGAGCTGGGCGGGATGAGCAGCTTCTGCATCGACATCTCCGACACCACCCTGCGGCAGATCTTCAAGGTGGATAACCTGTCCTACTGCAACCTTCACCGCACCCGCCCCACCGACACTGCCGACGAGCAGACCGCCTACACCACGGCCCGCGCCATGCGGCAGCTCTGCCGGGAGAGCGGCGGCACAGTGGTGCGAAAGATCAACCCGCCCACGCCCTCCGGCTCGGTCCAGCTGATGGTGGGCCGGATGACCTCCGATGGAAGCTATACCGTCCTTGTCACCACCAGCCTGATGCATGTGGCCGAGGCCGGCAAGGTGCTCAGCACCGTCCTGCCGCTGGCTGCGGCCCTCATTTTCGCCTTCTCGATGTCGGCGGCATGGCTGTTCAGCGAGTGGTTCACAAAGCCTCTGCGCGCCCTCTCCGGGGCTGCGCGGCAGGTGGCACAGGGCAACTACGCCGTCCATGTGGACTCGGTGCGGAACGACGAGCTGGGCGACCTGGCCCAGGAGTTCAACCACATGGCAAAAGAAGTCCAGCACGCCTCCCAGATGCAGCGCGACCTGCTGGCCAATGTCTCCCACGACCTGCGCACTCCGCTCACCCTCATCAAGGGCTATGCCGAGACGGTGCGCGATTTGACCGGCGACGACAAGAAGCACCGCGACGAGCAGATGAACATCATCGTGGACGAGACCGACCGCCTGACGGCCCTTGTTTCCAGCGTCATGGAGCTGAGCAAGGTCACGAGCGGCGCACTCAAGTGCGAGAAGGTCCACTTCGACATGGGCCAGCTCTGCGATGAAGTCAGCGAGCGTTACGACGCGGTCTGCGCCCAGAACGGCTGGCAGCTCAAGCTGGAGATCCCCGACGAAGAGCTGCCGGTCTGCGCCGACCCCGACATGATGCAGCGCGCTCTGCATAACCTTTTGGGCAACGCCATGCACCACATCGGCGAAGACGGCATCTTCGTGCTGCGGGCGCTCCGCTGCCCCGAGGGCGTCCGGGTGGAGGTAGAAGACCACGGCCCCGGCATCTCCGCCGAGGACCTGCCCTATATCTTCGACCGCTACTACCGTTCCCGCTCCGACGCAGGCAAGCAGGGGACCGGCCTCGGCCTCTCCATCACCAAAGCCATCTTCCAGCAGCACGGTTTCCGCTTCGGCGTCCACAGCACTGTGGGCAAAGGCACTGTGTTCTGGTTCATTATGACCGATACCGAAGATGCAACTGCACAATAAAGCTGCCGACATTTTGTCTTTTCTTTCAAAATCGTATTTCTCTCTTGATGTTTTTTTCTTCGACGCCTATAATCGAGTTGGATTCAATTTATTGCATCATGTAATACAGGAGGAAAGAATATGAAGCCCTGTCCGCATTTTCTGAAAAGATTCGCAGTTCTGGCAGCTGCCTCACTGATTCTGAGCGCGGTCACTTTAAGTGCCAGTGCCGCAGCAGCTCCCGTAAAGTATGAAGAAAAGCGTTCCACTGTTACCACTGTCGATGGCGCACAGAAAAAGAAAGATCTGGCTGTGACCGTCGAATATCAGGTCGGCTCCACCTCTATCCGGGCTTATACTGTAGAAAAGGATGAGGTCATCGGTGTATCAAAGGACATGTGGTCTCTTTATGGTGCCTTTACTTCTGATTGGATCACCGATGGCACCTATACCCTCTCTCAGCCGCTGAACAGTGTGGAACAGATCACTGTAAGCGTTCCTTACGGCGACACAGCCCGCACGAACGAGAGTTATTTTGTATTCCATGTTCCCGAAGGCACCGTCGTCACTACTCCTTCCTGGAGTTATAACATGGACCTTTATAAGGGCAAGACCATTGCAGATGTAAAAGCCGTAGTGGAAGCCGGTCAGGACCCCAATACCCTCATTGACATTGAGGACGATTACGACCCCTTCGGGCCCGATCTTGAATATACCGACACTTCTGCGATCTATCACCTCCGTAAAGGTTACCTCTACCGCGTAAGCGTCAGCTCCGCCGAAGAGTCTTTCCCCGTTCCCGAGAATTTCTATTTCTGTGTAGATTAAACAACGACCAAAAACAGGAGCGGAAAGCCGCAGGCTTTCCGCTCCTGTTTTTTCATGCCGCATTTTCTCTCCGGCAGTACACCACTACCCTCGCTTTTCCGCCGGGAGTGCAGGTATAGAGCACGAGGGGGCAGCCGCCCTCCCGCAGGGCTTCGGGTTCTTCGGGCGAGACCTGCGCAGTCCGCTCCACAGTGTACACTGCCTCAGCGCCGTCCTGTGAAGTGAGCCGCACCTCGTCGCCTTCCGAAAGGCTGCTCAGCCGCCCGAAATGGGACTTGTAGTTGTGGGCCGCGATGACAAGGTCTCCGCCCGCCGTACTGCCGCATTGACGGCAGGGCGAGACCTTGAGGTTCGCTTTGCTCCACTCGGTCTGCACCGGCAGCTCCAAGCCCAAAGCCGGGATGGTCAGCACCCCCAGATACTCCCGCTCGACGCTTGACGCCGGGGTTTCCGAAGCCGGTTCCGGCCCGGACTCTGCATCTTCCGCGGGCAGGCTTTCCGCACTGTCTGCGGGCCGTTCTTCCTCCGACACTGCCGCGATGCTCTGGCTCTGGCGCAGCTGGCTCACCGCCGAAGCGGCCTGAGCGCCTGCCCTTGCATCCTCGAGCCGGTCGTAGACGTAGAGACAGACCGCTGCCAGCACCAAGGCACTGCCCAGCATCAGGCAGAGCCGCTCCGGCACCAGCCTACCGTTTACCGGACACGAAGGATGTCATTGCGTGCCAGTGCAAAAAAATTTACGCATAAAAAAACGCCGCCGGGGTCTTTCGACTCCGGCAGCGGTCTGCTGTCTCCGAATTTTCGGTTTTCAGGTGCGGGTGGTGGCTTCCATGCAGTGCTCGGAGGGGGCGTAATATTCCATCAGAGCAATGTAATTCTCGCAGTGGTGGCAGAATGCCGCCCGGATGGCGTCGTCGGGCGCGCTCTTCATTGCCACGAACATCAGGATGTACTTTGCAATGAGGCTCACAGCCTCGCTCTCGAGGCCATAGCAAAGGCCCACGGCCAGGATCGGCACGACGATCTGCTGCGCACGGATGGGGATATTCTCCGCATCGACCCGCTTGAGCACGGCACGGCTCATGGTGGATGCCGCCCAGACGGCGCGGGAGATCTTCCAGTAATCCATATTCTTCAGATGGGTGAGGGTGCGCAGCCGCTGGATGACCTCGCCGTCGTCCAGAACTTTGTTCTGCGTGACCTCCTCCTCCGAGCGGATGAAGGCGCACTGTGTCATGTCCATCAGGGCGGCTTCGTATTTTTCGTGGTAGTTCTCGCGGGAGATGAAGTACTCCTCCATACGGAGCATGACTTCGTCCGTTTCTTTGTCGGTCGCCAGCCAGCTGAAGTCCAGCGGCGTCGGGCCGAAATCGTTCTTGCCCATCTCGTTCAGGTCTTCCAGCTCTTCCTCGTTTCGGGTGGAGGGAAGGAAGCGGTCGTTGCCGTTCCGGTGGAAGCTCCACTCTTCGGGCAGAAGATGCGGCACGATGTCGCCGCTGGAGATGATGTTGAAGATGTTGCTCTCGCCCCAGCTCTCTTTCAGGCTGCCGTCGGCGTTGTGGTTGTTGTCGTAGTCCTGCTGCAAGTCGGGGTAGTCCTGCGGGCCGAGGGCCACCGGTGTCGCAAAGGTGTAGACGAAGACATTCTCCCGTTCCAGTCCGGACAGCTCCTTGTTGACCCGGGCGGCCAGAAGGTTCGCCACCGCCGCACCGCGGCTGTAGCCGCCCATCCAGAGTTTGACGACGCCCAGCTCTCCCTTTTGCCGAGCTGCCGCCAGATAGTTCTTCAAATCGGCAAACACCTCATGCACCGGGATGATGAAGCCGCTGTGGGCGTGGCCCGCGCCGGTGTGCAGATTGCTCACCCACTCGCCGCCGTAGCCGCCGCCGCGCAGGACGAGCGCCACGATGGTGGTGCGCTTGCCGTTCAGGGTGATGGTCTTGCGGGCCGTGGACCAGCCCACGAAGTCGCCCGCCTTGCCCACATCGACATCATAATAGCGGTATTTCACGTCGCCGAAGCCCAGCTTGGTATAGGCTGCGTCGAGGCTGTTCTCGCGGCCCACGTCCCCGTTGGCCCAGTATTTCGCATCACTGGCCCATGTATTGAAAGCAGCCGTCACCATGCCCAGCGTCGCCAGCGCCAGCTGGTGGTCGTACCGGATGGAGGTGTGCGCAAAAAAACTGTCGCTGTAGTAATATTCGTGCTCGATGTCCATCTGGCTCAGCTCGCTACGGAAGGACATTGTATAATTGCCTGCCGGGACTGCCCGGCCCACCGTCTGGCTTTTTGCCGCTGCCTCAGCCCGGGGCAGTGCCAGCCCGGGCGCAAGAGCTGCACTGCAAACCAGCGTTTTACAGAAATCACGTCGTTTCATGGTCTTTCCCCCTTGCTGCTTTCATAAACCTCTGACATTTCTATCGTATAGATGATTTGCTATAGTATACCGTATTTTCCCGGCGGATTCAATCATCAACTCTGCCGATTGGGTATATAAAAACCGGGCCGCATCGCTGCGGCCCGGTCATTTTCATATTCTCAGAGAAGCTGCGGGTCCATCTGGCGGCAGAAGTCCACGATGTGGTGGAACATCTGCTCGACCGCCGGAGCCATCGCCGTGGGGCGCTGGACAGCCAGACCCACCACCCGGTACTCTTCCGGCTCGATGGGGTAGATCTTGACCGCCGCCGTGCAGCTGCGCAGCAGCATCCGGGGCATGATGGAGATGCCGAGGCCCGCCTCCACCATGGCGATATTGGACTGGTCGTCGATGACGTGGCAGCGGCGCTCGGTGGAGATGGAGTATTTCTTGAGGAACTGGCGCATCTCGGCGTCGGTGGCGTCGCACTGGACGACAAAACTCTGGCCGTTCATCAGCTCCGGCGTCATAATGCCGTTTGGCGGTTCGGGCCAGTCCTGCGGCACGATGCAGAGCAGCGGCTCACGGAACAGCTCGGTCAGGTTGAACTCTTCGCGGCAGGTGGCGGACAGGAAGGCCAGGTCCACCTGGCCGGTGCGCAGCCACTCCTTCACATCGTCGTAAGTACCCTGATAGACCTCAACTTCGATCTGGGGGTAGCTTGCCATGAAACTCTTGAGGATCTGGGGCAGCAGGCCGGCACAGACCGAGTTGAATGCACCCAGCTTCACCTTGCCCTTTTCCAGGCCGTTGAGGCGGGCGATGCTCTGCTGCAAGGCCTCGTCGCTGTTGAGCACCGCCCGGATGGACGGGTAGAGCGAAGCGCCATAGCTGGTCATGGTCACGCCGTTTTTGCCGCGGTTGAATAAGGTAAAGCCAAGCTCAGCCTCCATCACCGCGATGGCATGGCTGATGGCAGAGGGGGTCAGATGCAGCTGCTGGGCCGCTTTGTTAAAGCTGCCCTGACGCGCGACTGCATCGAAAATTTCGTAAGAAAACAGCGTCATGTCCCTAGCCTCCTTCCGTTTTCAGTTCGGAGACGCCCGTTCTTCTGTGAATCTTTTTCACCTTGAGGATGCTATGCATCAATTTTCTTTTTGAGTGTACTATCCTATCTCCGCTTTGTCAAGCATCCAAACCTTAATTTTGGACGTTGAGCCAAATTTCTGCTTTTGAAACGCCATTTATAAGGGATATTGCGCCCTTTTCCGTTCCAGTATTTTCCTGTTTTGAACAAAAAGACCGACCGCCCTCCATCCCGGAAAGCCGTCGGCCTTCTGCGTTCTACAGATGTTTTTACTCGAGCACCAGCAGCAGGCTCATCTTGATGCGGTCCTGCGCCGTGACGCCGTGGAGACCGTTCTTGTCGAGGCAGAAGCTCTCGCCTGCGTTCAGCTCATAATTCTTCTGGATCTTCTTCATTTTGTACCTCTGACCTCTAAAATTTTTGATCCATGACTTGGTGGCGATTTGAGTGACCACAAAGGTAAATTTGATACACGGAAAGAAAAATGCCCACTCGTCTGAGGAGTTCTCAGAGGAGTGGGCATTCTGTGTAGACAGTTAATATAATTTCGATTATGATAATTCAAATTATATTAAGACGTTCCATGGTCTGTAACAGCATCACCGCTTGGTTTTCAAAAAACACCTGTTGATAGCGGTGTTACTTCTTCACAAATTGGTATACGCCATATTCTGGTGACGTCACCAATCCATGCTTGATAAGATTCTTGATAATAGAGGATGCACGAGATTTCTGAACGCCATATAGCTGTGCAACGTTTATGCTGCGGAACTGATATTGATACCGATATCTCTTGAAAAGTTCAAGCGTCCGCTCTTTTGTACTTGCAGTCAGCCTGGTATTATCCAGCCTTTTGCAAAGTTCACTCACTTCGGCATCCGTACTCATTCCGTGGAGCACTGTAGAAGTTTCCGCACTTTCCGCACCACTTGCCACACTTTCCATACTGATCTGTGCCGGAGTCGCTACACTTCTATTCGGCAGTGTGACGATAAAGAAATCCGAATCCGAGTAGAAGGTCGGCTTCTGGGCTACTTCCACATGAAGCTCTAAGTCCTAATATAGTTCGAGCGTATTATACCGTATTTTATCAGTACATTCCACCACTTTATGCAGTCACATGGGTGGCATTCTCTTTCACCGAATTGATCGTATCCATCAGCTCACTGCCTGTTTTGCCATCAAACAGGCGGGTAAACAGAATGGGCTGGTCAAAGGGTGGTTTCATCAGAACCGCTTTGCTTTCCACATAACCGTTCTGCTCGATGTAATGAATAACCTTCTGAACAAACGCGATCTGCTTTGCATTCAGCGATTCGTCGTTGATAAATTTTGAAAATGCCTGCATGGCAGCATTGTGGTCCAGCTTTGCCACTTTACGCACCAGCAGACCAAAGGGTGTATCCCGAAACTCCCGGGCATAGTCCTCTTTGCTGCCCAGCTCACAGGTGAAGATATGTTCCAGCTCGGTATAGTCACCCCGGGAAAGCGGAATGTTCTGGGTCAGCTTGTGGATGGCCAGCGTATCGGTGCGGTGCTCCATGATGTATCGGTTCACACGTTCCCGGTACTCGCCGAAATCATAGCCGGAATCCAGCGTTTTGCCCTCGGTCTGTTCCAGTACCGGGTCGGCAAGGGCCGTGTAGACAGGCTTTTGCCCTTCTGCACCGTCCACCAGAAACTTGATAAGCTCCCGCAGTTCCTGCCTCATTTCCTCAAAGCGGAGCAGATCATGCGAGGTCAAAAATTCGTCTGTCTGCACCTCCCGGATGAGGGGCAGCTTTGTCTGAACCTGCGGGATGGTAGCCTTCCCTTCCAGCATTGCCGCTGTATTGCGCAGCTGTTTCTGGGCGCGGCCCAGCCCCGGCAGACCTTCCAGTTCACAGAGCAGCAAGCCATACACAAAGTTATCGAACCGCTTGGCGGCCTCGTCCTTATCGTCCAGCGAGATGAGCGGTGCCACCTCTTTCATCAGAGTACCCTTGTCCGTTTCAGTCAGGCTGACAAAGGCTTCCGGCTTTTGATAGTGTTCCACGGCCTGTCGGTGCAGCCGCACGGATACCAGCTCCGGGTTCAACGCTCCCACTTCGGCACGGCAGGTCTCTGTTAAAATCTTGCGCCAGTTCTGGTAGTTTTCGTCCCCATAGGCTCCATCCTGCAGCGCGGCGGCAATGCGCACCTGCTTGCAGAAAATGCTCTCGGACAGGCTCTTGGTGTCCGCGCCCTCGTAGCCGTTGGGTTTCTGACGGAAAAACTCAAAGTTGCCGCAGTAGTCGAAGATCAGAAACCGCCGTTTGCCCGTATATTCGCCGTCGATGGCATCCACGCAGGCAAGGGATGGGCAGAGCCGTGTACCACGGCCTATCATCTGCCAGAACTTCGTTTTGCTGCGTACTTTTTTGAAGAACACCAGATTCACGCACTCCGGCACATCGATGCCCGTGTCCATCATATCCACCGAGACCGCAATAAACGGCGGCTTGTCCGGCTGCTTGAAGTCGTCAATGATGGACTGTGCATAGGCGTCGTCGCAGACCACCCGCTGGATGAATCCCGGGTACTGGGTCTCCAGCTGCGGGTAGAGCTTGCCAAAACGTTCCCGGATAAACTCCGCATGGCGCTTGTTCTGGGCAAAGATAATGGTTTTGCCGATGCGGTCGCCGCCCGCCGTCTGGATGCCGCGTTCCATCAGGTCTTGCAGCACCGTGTCCACGGTGTTGGCGTTGAAGATGAACTCATTCAGCTTTTCGGACGGGATGAAGGTGGGCAGGGTGTCGTCCTCGGCAAAATCGTCCTCGTAGCGGGCCTTATCCTCCGGTGAAAGCTGGTCGTAGTGGATGCCCTCTTCTGTGAATTTCGTCTTGACCTCGTAGTTGTAGTAAGGCACCAGCACATGGTCGGTGTAGACCGCCGTATCGTAATCGTAGGCGTAGGTGGGGATGCCATGCTCCATCTCGAAAAAGTCATAGGTGTTGCGGTCCACGTCGGTTTTCGGGGTGGCGGTCAGACCCACCAGAATCGCATCGAAATAATCAAAAATAGCGCGGTATTTCTTGAAAATGCTGCGGTGGCTCTCGTCCACGATGATAAGGTCAAAGTGGGCGGGCGAAAACAGTGGCACGCCGTCCTTGGTCTTGGCGTTGTCGATGGCGTTGAGCATAGTGGGATAGGTGGAAAACACGATACGCGCGGCCTTATCGTCCTTAGAGGAGCATAGGTTGCACAGCGACTGGTCAGGCAGATACTTCTTGAAGTCGTCCTTCGCCTGCTTGACCAGCGCAGTGCGGTCCGCCAGAAAAAGCACGTTGGTCACATGACCGCCGCGGCTCAGCACATCGGTCAGGCTGGATGCGGTGCGGGTCTTGCCCGTGCCAGTAGCCATGACCAGCAGATTGCGCCGGAAACCCTGCGCGATGTGGGCGCAAACAGCCCGGATGGCGTTTTTCTGGTAGTAGCGGTCGGTGATTTTGTCGTCGATTGCAATGGTGTCCAGCGGCTTTTTCTCGGTGCGGCGGTTCATCAGCTTCTGTAAATCGTCCTTGCAGAACACCCCGCTCACAGCACGCTGCGGGCCGCTCTGCTCATCCCAGAAATAGGTGGTGTAGCCGTTGGTGGTAAACAGCATTGGACGGCGGCCGAATTTCTGTTCCAGACAGTCTGCATAAAGCTGAGCCTGCTTGCGCCCGATGTTGGGGTCTTTGGTGCTGCGCTTGGCTTCAATGACCGCCAGCGGCAAGCCGTCCTTTCCCATCAGCAGATAGTCCACATAGCCCTTCTGCCCCAGCACGCCGTTCATGTTGTCCACTTCGTACTCGGTGCGCACATCAGCGGCCGGCCCGGTAAACTTCCAGCCCATAGCCTTGAGGTCGATGTCGATGATCTTCTGCCGCGTCTCGGCCTCGGTCAGGTCGGCGGCGGTGAAACTGCGGCTCTGCTGGTTCTGCTGTTTGCTGGCCGTGTACGCCGCCGAAAGGCTCTCCACCTGCTTGCGCAAGGCTTCCAGTTCGGCATCCTTCTGGGACAGTAAACTTTCCTGCTCCCGGATCTTCTTTTCGTCCAGCGTTACCTTTTCGCCGGGGATGGCGGTTTCGTCAAAGGAGCGCTCCACATAGTCCGTACCGTAGCAGTAATCCACCCACTGGATGAAATCGAACAGCCCCCGCAGGCTGAACACTGCATCCGCCGCCGACACACTATGCCCCGTATGTACCGCCAGATTGCCCGCCTTCACGATGCTGGGCAGCACGCTCCACACATCCCGGTCCACTGCGAACCGGAAACTCGGCTCATGCAGCAGGGATTGCAGGTTGTCCTTGTAGGGCATCGTGATGGTCTTATCTGCCGCATACACCCACTTCACCGCCAGCTCCAACGCCTTCCGACACCCCACCGCGCACATCGCCGGAGAGGTGGAGAACACTTTCTCGGCCTCGATGGCGGCAGATGCAAACATGGAGTATTCGGGGTGGGTGGAGAGATAGGAGAAGTTGGACATAAAATCAGCTCCTTTTTAGTCCGTGATTTTGTATTTTTCAAAATACCATTGTAATGTTTTCTTGGTTTTGCAAAAATGCTTTTTCCCAACGGAATCTATTGCAAAAAATTTAAGCGGTCTATCCTTAGAAAGATTTTTTGTTATCTTCAACTGCTCATAGATATTTTTTAGCACCACGTCTTTTTCCATTGGAAAAGATAAGCTTTGCTCAACATCTAATTCATACGGAAATTGAATTGTCGCACCATACGGTTCTGATGGCTGTATGTGAAATTCATGCCCATTTAATCCTTGTATACCCACTCGCTGAATGCACACTCTCCGATTTCCGATATTTGCAATATTGACCGCAAAATACTGATTTGGAACCACTTTACCTCTTCCCGTATTAGGTAAATAGGTCATGTTTTCTACAAACTTGATTTTAAGTTTCTTTTTGTTTTGGTAGCCAGTTTGCCATAATGCGACTATTACAGCTGCTGTTGTTGCGATAGCACTTGCGGCTTGCCAAAACATTTCCCAATCAATTCCTTGAGATTGCACGTCCACAATGTGCTCCTTCCATATCAAATGTCATTACAAAGGCTTTTTAATTGAGGATATAAATTCATTTTTTCCATCAAATATCCCAGAGGATTACTTATATTGAATGGTCTAACGCTTTCATCTTCTGCTATAATATATGTTTGTCCCCAAAACTGACCGTCCGGTCGAATATATTTTTTTATTTCCTTAGCTACTTCTTTCACTGGTATCCACTCATCGTTCCACAATCTCGTTTGAAAATCTTCAAGAATTTCCATCATTCGTTCCAAGAGTTTTCTGGCTTCAATATATCCACATTCGGAAGCAATTTTTTGCAAATCCGATTTTACATGACGATTTGGCTCTCCTTCTTCAAGCATTTTATCAACAGGAATTTCATAAAGCATCTGTTCTGCATCAAGTAGAAATTGAGTTTTAGTTATGCAACAGCTTTGATGCGTAGTGTATCGCCTAAGATAATATGTTATACGATATTCTGAATATTTATCAAAATATTCACTCTTTAGTTTTCCAAAAAGAGCCTTATGATACCTTTCATGATACTCAGTCCATGCGTAGTATGAATTAAGCCAATTCATAAAAAGTCGGTTGAGATTCGTAAATCCCGTCATATTTTCTATACTTTCTCTCCGGGCATAATTCAAAAAATCTTTTGCATTTCCCAGTATCATGGTATAGTTATCTACTTCATTCATGAACTCATAAATTTTTTTAAGATTCATCTTGAATTCCAAAACTTCTTTTTCTGTAAGATTTTCTCTCAGGATAATTTGCTTTTCACTAAGTATACAAATTATTTGATATTTCATATAATTCATTCCTATTATTAGTAAAAACTTTACCCCAAATATTCCTGCATCAGCGCTTTTTCATCAACTCCAGCTTTTCAAGGCTCTGCTGTACCACTCCTTCCGTCACGGCTGCGCCGTGCCACCTCCCTCAAGGAGGGAGGCTTTTCGGCACCGCCACGTCAAAGGCTCCCTCCTTGAGGGAGCTGGCGCCGTCAGGCGGCTGAGGGAGTGTTACCCAAAATATTCCTGCATCAGTGCCTTTTTCATCAATTCCAGCTTTTCAAGGCTCTGTTGTACGGTCTGCTTCTGCTGGTCTACACGCTCCACAAAGGCGGCAAAAACTTGTTGTTCTTTTATTGCTGGAATCTTCACTTCAACATTAGCAAGTGTTGTCGTATTAAGGACATGCTGTGTAGAACCAACAAGCTCTTTTTCAATTTGCCTTTTTACACTTCTTGAGTTGATTAGATTTTCCAGAAAAATCGGATTTGTAATATTGTGATCCGGCTCGATGATAATTGCATTCAAGCATTGAGCTTCATCTCCACAATAAACATTAGCTTGCCCATTTGACCCATGTCGTGCGATTAACAAGTCACCTTTATGAACCCGAGATTTCAAGTTCTTTTCATGAAACGTTCTTGTGACATATTTTAAATCTTTCAAATCAATTCCATGAGATGTAATATTCGTTGTTCGCAACATAGGAACCCCAGTATTATCAGTATAATATTTCTCACAGGTTCCAACAAATCCAACCTTAACTCGTCGCGTTACTTCTTTCAATTTTTGCGGTCGGATTGAAGAACGTTCTCCAAACATCTCCACAAACCGCGCCTTTACCAGCTCGTCCAGTTTGGAAAGTTGTTTTTTTCGAGCTAGAATTAAACTTGAAAGCTTATTTAATGTACTTGCGACTTTTTCTTGTTCTTCTAATGGGCTAACATTGATTTCTATATTTTGCAATCTCGATTTTTTTACTGATGGAACAGTTGTTGATTCTGAATAGTCGCTTAAATTCAGATTTTGTAGCCAATAAAACAAATATTCATCATTTAATCGACCATTTTGTGCTTTTACTCCCATCACATTGTTATCAACCAAGCATTCGCAACTAGTAATAGCTCGTCTATTTAGTTTTAGTGCTTCTCCTATTTTAGCAAATACAATGGTCTTAGGGGGAAGTATACTTCCTTTTAATTTTTGAACCACCTCTTCGTCAACATAGTTTGCACATATTTTAAGTTCTCGATTGCCTTCCAAAACATTTTTTGAAATATCTCCAACTTTATAAAACGGATACTTCCCAGCTACTCTCCCCTGATATTCATTTGGAAAACCTGTTCCTGCATAAAAATCACAAACCTCTCCCAACTTTGCCATCACACCATCTCCTCCAACTCTGCCAGCCCCTTGGTGATCTCCATTTCCAGCTCATGCAGGTCGGCAAGGATCTCCGTGGTCGAGGGGTACTCCACCGGCACATACTCGGTCTCTTTGTACTTATTGATAGATAAATCGTACCCATTGGCGGCAATTTCCGCTTTGGGCACAAAGAAACTCTGCTCGGTACGCTTGCGGTCGATTTCGGCATCAAGGTTATGGAACCGGGCGATGATGTCCGGGATGTCGTTTTCCTTCACCTCGGTGCGCTTGTCGTCCAGCGAGAGGCCGTCGGCTTTCATATTGTAGAACCACACCTTATCGGTGCCACCCGCGCCGGTCTTGGTGAACACCAGCACCGCTGTGGACACACCTGCGTAGGGCTTGAACACGCCGGAGGGCATGGAAATGACAGCCCGCAGCTGATGGTTTTCAATGAGTTCTTTTCGGATGCTCTGGTGCGCCTTGCTGGAACCGAACAGCACGCCGTCCGGCACGATGCAGGCGCAGCGTCCGCCGGTTTTGAGCATCCGCAGGAAGAGCGCAAGGAACAGAAGCTCCGTCTTTTTGGTGTTGGTGACGGCCTTCAGGTCGTCGTTGATGCTCTCGGCATCCACGGTGCCCTTGAACGGCGGGTTCGCAAGGCAGACGGTGTACTTGCTGCAAATGGAGTTTTGCTTCGACACGCTGTCCTTGTAGTCGATTTCCGGGTTCGTGATAGAGTGGAGCATCAGGTTCATGGCCGAAATGCGCAGCATGGTGCGGTCCGTGTCAAAGCCGGTGAACATCGGGCCGGCAAAATGCTGCCACTGCTCTGGGGTCATGCTGTCCTCGTAGTGGGTGCGGAGGTACTGTGCGCTGGACACCAGAAAGCCCGCCGTGCCGCAGGCGGGGTCGCAGATAAAGTCGTCCGGCGTGGGCTGCACCAGTTCCACCATCATGTCACGGATGTGCTTGGGCGTGCGGAACTGGCCGTTCTGCCCTGCGGTTGCCAGCTTGCCCAGCATATACTCGTACAGGTCGCCCTGCATATCAAGGTCGGCGATGTCGTGGGTGTAAAGATCCTCCAGCCCGGTGATGATCTTTTGCAGCACCTGCGGCGTGGGAATCAGGAACATGGCATCGTCCATATACCGCGCAAAGGCGGTGTTGCCCTCGTCCGGGCGGGTGGGGTCGTCCTCGATCTCCACCAGTTCGCCGTTCGCATCAAAGTCCGGCAGACGGCCATACTTCATCTTTTTGATGGCCGGGAACACCCGTTGCTGCATGGTCAGGAAAATTTCGCGGGAGTCCTTGTCCTTGAAGCGGCTCCACCGCATGGACTGCCCTGCCGCGCTGGCCGGGAAGATGTGCTCCATCTTTTCGCCCGCCATGTTCTCAAAATCTTCGGTGGCAAGCTCTTTCTCGTCCAGTGACCGGATGAACATGAGATAGGTCAGCTGTTCAATGACGGTCAGCGGATTGGTGATGCCGCCTGCCCAGATGTCCGTCCAGATTTTGTCTACCTTATTTTTAATGGCTCCTGTTACCATGCGTTCCTCCTGAATGTTTGCCAATCGCAAACGCTTTACATCTTGAATTTTTGGTGATAATATCACAATTTTATTATAGCAGTGTACGATTGCATTTTCAATGTAGAGTGTTTAGCGGAAGTGCTTTCTTTATCGCAAGGCAAGAAATTAGTGGAACGCTAAAACAGCAATTTGCGATATGCAATTCAACGCTGTTGCTGTTACATGAAGAAGTTGAATTACTATAAAACGGTAAAGTGGATTTTATCTGCTTTGCCGTTTTTTCTTTACATCTGGACTCCAACATGCCTTCGTGCTATTCAGCGATTCCATCGCGCAGCCTGCGCCGGGACGGCGCAGATCTGAAAGGGTTTGGGATTTCCTAACAAGCATTTTGCAACGCAAAATAGCAGATGTATATACGTCTGCACTGCTTGCTGCAATGGTGTTGGTTCTGAGAAGTTCACAGCCAGTGAGCTATACAGATGACCAAGCCTATACTTCTTCAAACAACTTGCCAGTGCTTCCGACATTGGCAGCAGTTGAACGTGTTTATTCTTTAGATGCCGAAATGTAATCGTTCGGTCATCAAAAGATATATCCTGCATCTGCATTTAATAGACTGTTGCTTCTCGTGCTGCCGTGCCAGAATACTTCTTATCGTCCAAAAAATCTTGTTTTAGATTATCAAACCGGGCTGCGTTCTTTTGAATCTTCTTCATTTTTGTACCTCTGACCTCTAAAATTTTTGAAAAAATCATAGGTACAAGCTCAAAAAGCCAGTATAAAACAAAAAAGACGACAAACCGTTTATCTCAACGATTTATCGTCCTTTTGGTGCGCTCGAGGGAACTCGAATCCCTGGCCCTCTGATTAAAAGTCAGATGCTCTACCGGCTGAGCTACGAGCGCATATTTTCAGATTTACAGATACTGCCGAATAATATTACCACACCCGCGCCAAAAAAGCAAGAGGAAAGCGCAAAAAAGTGCCTTTCCGCAGCACACAGACCCCCGCCGGGAGAGCACCCGTTCCTTTTATAAAAGCCAGTTTTACTGTCACCTCTCTGAGATGCGGATATTCTTGCGGCAACTTCCTCTTTACAAATGTGGCGCGAAACAGTACAATCAAAGCAGAACGAACTGTCCCGGCCCGTATGCGGCGGGGCTTTTTGATAGGAGGCTGTTTTATCATGAAAATCTCTCGTCGGTCTGTCCTTCATATTTCCGGGCTGGCAGCGGCAGCGCTGGCCCTGACCGGCTGCTCTGCGGCTGGAAGCGCCGCGCTGGGCGGCAAGCTGCCCGGCCTGCTCAAGGGTCTGGCAAAAAAAGGGGAGACCGCTGCTTCGTCGGAAGCTGCCAGCGACATGGCCGTCGCCCCTCCGCCCGAGGGCGAACCGCTCGTCCCGGCCTTGCCCGAGTACGACGCCGACATCCTCACCGGCGCCGCGCGCAGCACCAACAGCCGCCCGGTGGCTGTGATGGTGAACAACATCGCCAACTCCCAGCGCCAGAATGCCCGCCCCCAGCGGGGCATCGGCAGCGCCGACCTGCTCATCGAGGCCAAGGTCGAGGGCGGCATCACCCGCCTGTGCGCCGTGTTCAGCGACGCCGACAGCATCCCCGAGGTCGGCCCCCTCCGCTCAGGCCGCGACCAGTTCCTGCAGCTGCTCATGCCCTGGAACATCCTCTACTACCACGACGGCGAGAGCATCTTCTGCACCCAGTTCGTCAGCGTGTACGGCTACTCCGGGCTGAACATCGGCGGCAAGAATTATTTCAAGACCCCGATCCACCCCATCGTCTCTCACCGCAATAACCGCGGCCGCGATGTGGCCTACGAGCACACCGAGTTCACCTCCGGCAAGGAGATCTGCAAAGCCGCTTCTGATGCCGGCATCAGCCTCTACGCTCCCAGCGAGGGGACGTTCTTCCACTTCGCCGACTACCGCACCGACGAGGTCAACAAGCTCAAGGGTGAACCCTCGGCCAAAAAAATCGCCATCGTACATTCAGCGAGCTACCGCACCTCGTTCAGCTACTCCGCACTCAGCCACACCTACGCGATGCAGATGTACAACTCCTCCAAGAAGGCCACTGAGAACACCGTCGATGAGCTGACCGGTGAGCAGCTCACCTTCGAGAACGTCGTGGTCTGCTTCGCCGACATGGACGCCTACGCAGGCGACTCCCACGACGTGCAGGAGGTGCAGTACATCAAGGGCGGCGATGCCTACCTCTTCACCCGCGGCGGCGTGCAGGTGGGCCGCTGGGAAAAGACCTATCCCACCAACCCCCTCAAGCTTTACACCAAATCCGGCGAAGAGATGACCCTCAACCGGGGCAAGACCTACTTTGCACTGGTGGACAACGACGAGCTGAGCAATTTCAGTTACCAGTAAGCCCATGAGGAACATGACGATGAAGCGCATTCGAACTGCGCTCTGCCTCATTTTGGCCGCCGCGCTGCTGGCAGGCTGCGCCTTTCTGCCCAGCGACAGTGAGCCGGAAACGCCCGCTCCCACCGACCCGCTCACCGGCCTTGCCCTCGAGTGGCAGGGCCAGCGTCCGGTGGCCGTGGCCATTGAGAACAGCACTGCCTCCACCACGCAGTGGGGCCTTTCCTCGGCATCGGTGGTGCTGGAAGCCCTCACTGAGGTGGGCACGTCCACTGAGCTCTGCCTCGTCTATCCGGCGCTGGCCGCGACCCCGAAGGTCGGGCCGGTGGCCGCCGGTCAGGACATCTACTGGCGGCTTCTGGTGGGTCAGCAGCCCATTCCGGTGCAGCGGGGCGGGGGACAGTTCGACCAGAACTTCCTCGATTACTATTCCATCCGGGCCGTGGATGCTCTGGAAGCCGGGCGCACCGCCTTCGACTGCGGCAGTGAGTGGAGCAACGCACCGCTGTGGTACACCAGCGGCGAGGCCATCTCTAATGTCTTGGACGAGCTGAGCATCTCCTCTGTTCTGACGGAATCCCGAGTGACGAGCGCCGCATCTGCCGCGGCGGACAGTGCGTCCTCCGGGGCCGACGCAGTGCTGTCCATCCCTGCACTTCTTCCGCAGGAAGCAGGCGGCAAACTGCCGGACGCCACCGCGCCGGACGCGGTGAATGTCCGGGTCTGCTTTGACGACAACAACGCCACCGGCTTTTCCTACGACGCCGACAGCGGGCTTTACCGGATGCTCCACGCCGACGGCACGCCCCAGCTGGACGCCAACAATGGCCAGCAGGCCGGGTTCGATAATCTGCTGGTGCTGTTCAGCGCCTCCGAGCTGCGGGACGACGGCAAGACCTACGACTACGATTTGAGCATGGGCGGCGGCGTCTGGCTCAACGGCGGGCATCTGTGGACCATCACCTGGACGCAGGGCCGGGACAACACGCTGCTGCTTTACGACGCCGATGGACGCACCATGAACATCGAAGCCGGGGCGAGCTATATCGCCCTTGTCACCAGTCTGACCGGACAGGAGCTGACGGTCACAAATTCCAGCGGAGAAGAGATTCTTGGATAAGCAAAAAGACTTCTGCACGACGAAATGCAGAAGTCTTTTTTATTTCCAGGCTGCGGCGCGCGCCTGTGCGCGGGGCAGGTTTTCTTTTTCGGTCAAATGGCTATGCGCTCCGCGCGGGCCAGAGGCAGAGCTGGTTTTTTCTTTAAGCTGGTTCTCGC
>OWHU01000430.1_pt1 | contig 25587 bp, 23 predicted proteins | sample 1732671 | NCBI WGS metagenome assembly OWHU01 (sample SAMN05065740, study PRJEB22554) | human gut metagenome | biome: ENVO:2100002; feature: ENVO:00000062; material: ENVO:00002003 | host: Homo sapiens | place: USA
CGAGATGAGCGCTAGTCTCGTGGGCTCGGAGATGTGTATAAGAGACAGAAATTACGCTTTTAATAATTTATTATTTATTGATAATAAGATATTTAAGTGATAATACAAATCGAAATATCTATATATTTAAGTTGCTTATTTCGGTTTGTAAATCAAACGTTAAGAGTCCCGTTCTCCATATATTCTTTTGGTCGTAAAAACCTCTTTTCAGGATTGTCTCTACTCTTTGAACAAGAAACAAGAAAATTATGGCTACATCGGACAATTCATTTGGCGGGGAACTTTTGGAGAGTATTTTCAAGACCTCCAAGAAGACAATTCAGGAGTATGTCCGCGAAATCGAGCGCAACAACCGTTACCGTTCATGCCGCCAGGATACCGGTTCGGGATACATCCTCGATGACCGTGCCGGGCTCATTGACCTGTATGAAGCCTGCCTGCAGCAGGACGCGCATATACGTTCGGTGGTCGAGACACTGGAAAGCCAGATTCTCGGTGACAGGTATATGCTGGCCCGTGTAAACGAGAAAGGGAAATATATCAAGGACGTGGCGAACTCCCTGAAGATACAGGGCTCGCAGTTCGACAAGATAATCAAGGGTATCGTGGAATCCAAGCTCTACGGGTACACCCTGCTTGAAATCATGCCGCATACTGACCCCAGAACAGGCAGGCTGGCGGAAGTCAACATCATCGAACGGCGTAATGTGTTGCCGGACCAGAAAACGGTACTGAAGCGGCAGGGACTGTGGGAGCCGCATTGGGATTTACATGACCCGGCATATTACCGTTGTTATGTACTGGTAAACTCTGGTGACTTGGGACTTTTTTCCGCCACGACCCCTTTGATACTGGCCAAGAAATTCACGGTGGCCAACTATGTGAACTTTTCCCACACCTATGGACAGCCGATTATTCACGGCAAGACGGTAAGCGAGAGCAATGCCGACCGCAAGAGGCTGGCTAACGAGATAGCCAACGCGGCACAGAACAAGGTGGTGGTTACCGGCATTGAGGACGAGGTCGATATCAAGACATTCACCATGTCCAACTCGGAAAAGATATATACCGGGCTTATCGAGTTTGTGAACAAGGAAGTTGCCAACCTCGTGCTCGGCTCAGAATCGATGGCCGGAGGGATGCAGTCGTACGTGGGTTCCACGAAAGCACACCAGGACATCTTCCGTGACCGTATCGAAGTCTACCGTCGGTATATCGAAAACGTCATGAACGAGGAGATAATACCCCGTCTGGTGGCTATCGGGTATATCCCTGGAGGATTGGAGTTCCGGTATTCGAACCGGATAGAGATGAGCAACGAGGACCGCATCAGACTCTATTCACTTATCACGGACAAGTACGAGGTGGCGGCCGATGAGATCGAGAAGGAGTTCGGTATCAATGTGGGCAGGCAGCTCAATGTCATCCCGGGATTAGGTTTCGGGGGTGAAGGCGGCTCATCCGGTATCAGCCACAACGACCGGGGCATCATGTCGGACGAGGAGTATTTCCGGCGTTACGGACGCCCCCGGGGGACGAAGGTCGGAAATTTTCTGCGGGGAGCGGAATAGAAGCCTGCCTTCCGCTCCCGGACAACGCTCCGTTCAGGGCTGTCAGGGCATCTGCAACCACGGAATCCGATACAGGAAAGGAGTATCGTGTCATTTTCGATGCATTCCGCAGGCTGATCCTCTATTGGGAGAACAGTGCGGAACGTCTCGACATTATAGAGGACATCATCACCCTGCGTGCCTCTTTCCTCATAGACCGTGCGCTGACAGGTCTGCGAATCGACATGGACCGCGCATTGGAGATACTGAGAAATCACAACTCCTTTACAACAGAGAGGGAACGGCAGCAGCGTGACATCCTGATTGCAGCCATAGACAACCTGGTGGATTTTGCTGCGGCAGAGGAGTATGCCATGCTCGGGGAACTGCCCGATACGGCGGATGAACAGGACATGGAGGCATACGAAAAGATATGCCGCAGGTACAATCTCTTCCATGCGGAGGAAGAGAACAGCCAGGTATTCTTTGCGGCCTCGATGGCCGCATGGTGGATGGCGGTGGATATGGACAGCGTCCTGACCTACATGACACAAGGTGACGAACGGGTACGTGCCTGGCATCTTTCATTGGAAGGGATTTCCTTCCGCAAATCGGAGTTCCCTCCGGAGCTGATACCGCCGATCGAATGGGGATGCCGCTGCTTTCTGGTCGCGGAAGGGTTCGCCGCTGTCCGGGCGGCTTTGCCGGATAAGGGAGGCTATCTGGAAAAGGTGGATCCGGTCTTCCGGGAGAGCCTGGCTACAGGCGGGCGTATCTTTTCCGATGCACACCGCTATTTCTCCGTCCCGCTTCCGGGTTACATGAATGATATTGTGAAACGCATTAAAGGAAAGTTCGCCTATGCCCAAGATAACGCTTGATGAGTTCTGCAGCCACTGGGTAAGCAGGACCAGTACACGTGTCATGGCCAGCCGGCTGGAGTTCAACGTATTCGATTTCGCAACGGCTGCCGGTGACTATACCAGGCAGCAGTTCGTGTCCTCATTCGCTTCGGGGGGATTCAACGGCGGCAAATGGGCACCCCGTACCTCCAAATGGGGAAAGAGGTTCACCCATCCGGTCATGAACGATACGGGGACTCTGGCCCGGAGCATACAGTCGGAAGCCGGCCGGACAGATATAGTGGGACGGCGTTCGGACCGTACGCGCATCTTCCGGAAAGGCGCCAGGTATTGTATGTGGACTACGGAAAAGAGCTTTCCCGTCAAGGGCAAGCGGGGGCGCAGTAAGGAGCGTTACGGGCATTATGCCGCCATACACAATACCGATCCGAAGTTCGGGTTGTACACGGTAAACCAGCATTCCACGCGCCGTCCCGTACACCGGCAGTTCATCGGATTTTCACCGAAGACGGACGACTATATCGCCGCCCATTTCATAGATATGATTTTTAAAGGATTTCCACACCAGCCGTTATGATAAAAGACAAACACCCCGTACCACAGTCCGCACAACCGTCGACACCGGCGGAGAGCCTGCCTGAAGAAGTTTCCGCGAACCCTTTCGTGGAAATATACCGGGCCGTTAAGCGGGCTGTCCTGACCCTGCGGGAGAATCCGGACGACCCGTTGTCACCGCCCTTGTTCAAAACCGTCGCCATCGACAACGGCCAGTTCGCCCGCATCGTCCGTGGCGATAACACGGAGTATGAAATCGCGTTCCCTGCCGTGTTCATCCACTTTATCAACGTGAGGTACCTGGTACAGCAGCAGCGTATCGGAGAAGGACGCGCCACCATGCGTGTGCGGTTTGTCCTGAATACACTCAACAATGCGGATGAAGACAAAGAGTGCGAGGCGTTTCTGGTCTTCCAGCGGCTCAATGTAGCCATACAGGATGCCAAGAACCATGAACCGGCGCTGAGCGAGCGGTGCAACCTGACCTACTTTGACATGCCGCTCTCCACCAATATGTTACAGGCGTACTGGATAGACTACGAGGTATGGTTCAGGGAGTCCTCCGCATGGAAATACAGGGACTGGGTAAAAAGATATGTGGTCATGCCCCCGTTCACCCAGCACAGCGATGCACCGCAGCATGACAGCGGCGGGCACGGTTTCCATCCACGTCCGGAACATGACGAGGTATCCGGTTTTTCGGATACCGGACCGGAAAAATGAAATTCATATAGAGCATTTTCCCGCCCCTTGACCTTGAGACAAACAGTGCAATTAGTCTGCAATTCAAACAATTCGTTTATTGGGGAAGTAACCACTCTGTAGCTGGAATGACATTTATGGTGTAGCCATCCTCTTCAATTGTTTCATGCTCTTCAAAGGTTATAAGTGTTAGATTATTACACTTTAATTTCTTGGCAGCGTTCTTCAATCCTCTTATCTCTCTATTGCGTGTCTTTTCAGTGGAAATATCATACGATACCTGTATCAACTCCCGTACATTGCCGTCTTTCGCTATGACAAAATCAACCTGCGAGGATTCCTCCTTGTAATAAAACACATCGCAGAACAGAGGCTTATAGCGACGCAACAATTCAATACATACAACATTCTCCAGTTTCCAGCCAAAATTCTCCAATGAGAAGTTTTCTTCACGTTCTGTAACGAATGCCGTATCCACAACATATACTTTCTCGTTTCTCACACGCTCTTTGCTCTTGTATGAGAACCGGTTGATACCTATCAATAAAAATGCCTCCTTGAGGTATGAATAATAGTTCTCCGCCGTATGGTTTGATACTCCGAACAGTTCACCGACTGTCTTGGCAACAAACTCCTGACAGTAATTGTCGGCAAGATAGGCGGCGATTCTTCGCAGAGCCTCCACATTGCGGACCTTGAAGCGTTTTGCTATATCGTTTTTGATAATGGCATCCAATAATCCGTTTATATAGCCTCTTCTGTTGCTCTCGTTGAACAGTTCAGGGAATCCGCCTTGCTGAAGGTATTCGTGCAGGGCACTTTTACGAAAGCCTTTCGCTTTGGTTGACAGAGAGGTCATATCAATCCTCTTCATCTCGCTGTACTCCGAGAATGAGAACGGATAGAGTTCCACCTTATTGTTTCTTCCGGTCAGGTGTGTGCTCAATTCCTTACTGAGTAATTTAGAGTTAGAACCCGTAATAAACAGGTGCATCTTCTGGCGAAGCAATCTGTTGACAAACAACGGCCAGCCTTCTATATTCTGTATCTCATCAAGGAACAGATATTTGAAGTCACCGTATGTCATATATAATGCTTCGAGCAAACGGTCCAAGTCGTCTGCCTTCATATCCTTCATCCGGTCATCATCAAAATTCACATAAGCAAATTCGATTCCCTTTCGTTTAAGGAACATTTCGCATAGGGTGGATTTGCCACATCTTCTGACTCCTATTACCACCTGAGCCCGATTGCTCTTCGGATCAAGTTGTGATTCTTCAGGACGCGGGCACAGTTCCGAGTAATCATTCGCCAGCAACTCCTCACGCTGGTCTGCTACTATTGACAGTAGTGTATGTGTATTCATAATTCATTTTTATTATACTGCAAAAATAACTCTATTTCCATAAATACGAAATTTTTCCAAAGATTATTTCCATAAATATGGGTATTATCGCATTTTTACTTCCATAAATAGTGGTGCAAAACCTTTTCCTTTCCCACCGCCTACTCTTGTTCAAATAACCCTTGCATATGGATATGAACACACTTCAATATGTCGTCGGAGAGGCGAAAGAAGGCCAGCCGGCTGTCATCCGTTTCTTCGGACGTGTGACGGAAGAGACGACCTCACGTTTCAATGACGAGTTCGACTTCCTGGAAAATATCGTCCGTCCCTCCTGTATCCGCGTGTTGATCAATTCGGAGGGCGGCAGTGTCCTTTACGGCATGTCCACCTATTCCACCATCGCCAATGCCACGGTGGATACGGAGTGTATCATCGAAGGGGTCGCTGCATCGATGGCCTCCATCATCTGGGCGGCAGGCAAGCGTTCTCTCATGCGTGATTATGCCATACTGATGATCCATAACCCGATGTTGCCGGACGATGACGGCGGGGAACCGTCGGACATGGTATTGGCTTTTACCAAACAGATCGAGACGATTTACCGGAAACGGTTCGGCCTGAAAGCGGAGCATGTACGGACCATCATGGACGGACAGGCCGGCAAGGACGGAACCTATTTCGACGCACAGGCTGCCGTCAAGGCCGGTATCATCCCTGCGGAGCATGTCATCCATACTTCGAAGCAGCTCTGCCGTAAAGTGCATGACCAGATAGAAGGATTGACCGATACGACCGCCATCCAGGAGTTGATGAGCCGTGTCAGCGCGGGAAATAAACCTTTCAACGGCATTGGACCTACTCTTACAGAAACGGAAAACGATATGGAAAACGAAAACAAGACACAGAGCATTGAGTACGGGGCGATTGCCGCCTCTCTGGGAATGAAGGACGGGGAGGTCAAGGACGTGATGGCACGTATCTCCGAACTGGCCGCGATAGAGCCCAAATACAGAGAAATACAGAAATCACTGAGCGACGCGCAGACCGTCATCGCCGGCAAGGATGCCGCCATCCGGAACTTGCAGAAAGACCTGGACACAGCGACGGCGCGCCTCTCCGCCTACGAGCAGAAAGAGAAGGACGAGCTGGCCTCCCGCATCGAGACACTGGTGGAGAATGCCATTGCCGAAGGCAAGATTGACCGTGAGGCGAAAACGCAGTGGGTGGAGATGGCCGGTTCCAACTTCGAGTTGGCGGAAAGCACGCTGGCTTCCATTCCCGCACGGGAGAAAATCTCGAAGGAAATCGCCGATGACCCTGCCAACATCCAGGCCACGGCGGAAGCGACAAAGACCGCCGAACAGCTGATGGCCGAAAAGGTGGCGGAAGTGGTCGGCGCGGATTTCAAGTTCAGAAAGCTCTGACAGTCCGTCCTCGGGCAGACGCCCGATTTTAACTGACATGCCGGAGACCGCAGTGTCTCGCGCGGAAACAGCAGGTATCCGCCAGTCGGCCGAGTTTCATTCTTCAACGGAAAACTTAAAACGACAATGGCTGATACAGTAAACTTTCTTCAAAACGGGTATAGCGGCGAAGTGCTTGAGGACTTGCTGACCTATACCGTGCAGGGCAATGATACGGTCCGGGAGGGACTGATCCATATCAAGACGGGCATCCAGCACCGCTACACGCTTCCTGCCATCAAGCTGGGCAACATCATTCAGGACAATATGCCGACCCCGCAGCCCATCCACGGGGCCAAGGGCAGTGACGGTACGAACGAGTACCAGCTCACCGAACGTCACCTCGAACCGTCCGATTTTATGGTCTATCTCGAGTTTAACCCGAGGGACTACGAAAAATACTGGCGTTTCGCGCAACCGGAAGGCAATCTCGTGTTCCGAGAACTCGATCCGAAAATCCAGGCGACGATGCTCCGTCTCCTTATGGACAAGAAAAACGAGTATATCGGAAATGCCATCTGGACCTCCGCACGCGGAGGCGAGACGGCGGCCAAGATTACCGCACCGGAAGGCTGCACGAAAATCGGGGCCAACAAGGAGAAGTATTTTGACGGGGTCATCAAGCGCATCCTTGACAATGTGAACTCCACCGATGCCGAAGTGGTTGCCGGAGGGCAGTGTATCGTTTCGGGAACGACCGAGCTGACGGACGGGGCGGCGGTGGAAGCGGCACTCTATGCGATGTGGAAGAAATGTCCGAAGCAGATACGAAAGAAGACATCCCTGGCCTTTGTGGTCGGATGGGACGCTTGGGACGCGTATGACCAGTATATCTCGGACAAGCAGGTCAAGTACTCCGAGAACACCGAGGTCAACCGCTATCGCTTCAAGGGCAAGCGCGTCATCCCGATCGTGGGAATCCCCGAACACACGATGGTGCTCGGCGAGTTCTCCACCGGCATGGACTCCAACCTGTGGATGGGAGTGGATTACGCGAACGATACGGACATCCTGAAAATCGACCGTCTGCAGGCCAACTCCGAGCTGTTCTTTTTTCAGATGCGCATGAAAATGGACGTGAACATCGTCCGTCCGGCGGAGATCGTGGTGCATACCGCCTACAAGAAGAGCGAATAACACACCTTTCTTCATTTTCAATATCCACCCGGGGAGCGGAGGCAAGGCCCCGTTCCCCATTTTCATTCTACTGTTATGGCAAAGAAAATCAACACGGAGGAGACTCCGCAGACAGACAACAATAACATTCCTGCACCGGAGACCCGGACGGTGGACGTTCCGGAATCGGTATCGGAAAACCACGGGACAGGCGGCGAGGCTGAAGACAGGCAGCCGGTCAAGACCGGGAAGAAAGAGGATACAGAGACGGAGGAGACGACGGAACCTCACATCCTGGCCCTGCTGAAAAAGTTCCCGGCATATCCGTCGCTGTACATCGACACGCACGGGGGAACCTATGCGCCGGACACGGCCGCCGCCATCAGGGGCAAGGCCATCCTCTACAGGAATCCTTTCTACAACGAACTTAAAAAGAAATCATAATGGCACTCGGTAATGTATTTATCAAGGATGTGGACGGCAATATCCCTTACGACACCGGCTCGTCGGGCGAGAAAGTGACGGGACTGCTGTTCGACGTGTCCCTCCAACCGACGCTTTTCACGGAGGGGTACGGTAAAACCAATGAGACCAAGCTCAAGTCCGGCGATGTCTGCTACATCACCTCGTTCAAGTCCGCCGTGAACGATTTCGGCATTATCGAACGTGTGGAGGCAACCGACGAGGAAGAGATGAATGTCAATTTCCTGCATGGCATTCCGGCATACCATATCCGTGAATTTTTCCGCATGTCCGGCAATCCGGGCGGTTCGGGGAAACTCTACGTGATGTTCGCGGACTGTTCGGCAAACTGGAATGCGCTGGAAATCATGCAGCGTGCAGCCGGGGGCATGATCAACCAGATAGGCATATGGACGGAGCAGCCGCTGTGGAAGGCTAACGGAGTATCGGGGCAGTACAGCCTCAATCTGGTAAAGGGACTTAATGATGTGGCCGTGGGGCTTGCGGAACAGAATCAGCCGCTCTCGCTCATCCTTTCCGCCAATCCTTCCAATACGGGGGCGGATACGACCGAGGGACGTCAGATTGACCTGAATAAAATACCTTCATGTATCTGTGAATCAAGCCGTGTCAGCTGTATATTCGGCCAGGCGCATCACGAAAAGATCTCCATGATGCAGATGTGCAACAGGAACCATACGCCCGTGGGATTTCTGGGAGCGGTTATGGGAGCTATAGCAAAGGCCAACGTGCATGAATCCATCGCGTGGGTCAAGCAGTTCAATCTCTTCGCGGACGATTTCCAGGAAATAGAACTGGGGTTCGGGGATATCAACCTCGACGAGGCGGAAGAGAACTTCCTCAGTCTGAACCGGTACGAGTCGCTCTCCCCGTCACTGCTGGACGAACTCGACGACAAGGGGTATATTTTTCCCATCAAGTATGCCGGCCGCGAGAACGGGATCTACATCTCGAAAGACCAGACATGCTCACATGGGGATTTCCGTACCATTGCACGGAACCGCACTATCAACAAGAGCCGCCGAGCCGTGCGCGCCGCACTGTTGCCGTATGTAAATTCCCCGCTGATGGTCAATCCTTCAACCGGGTTTCTCGCCCCGTCGAAGATTACGGCATTCAAAACACTCATTGGGGATATATTGGCCAAGATGCAGGCGGCGCAGGAGATTTCAGGCTATGCCGTGACCATCGATCCTAACCAGAACGTGTTGGTGGACGACACGCTGCGCATCTCCTATGTCCTTGTCCCGGTGGGCGTGGCCGTGAAGATTTATGTCGAGGAAGGACTGTCATTAACCGCTAACAAATCATAGCATATGGCAATAATCAACAATGTAGCATACTCGTGGTCGATGATAACCCTGTCATCGACCGCCCTGGGAATCGATGAGGGTTCCACGACCCTTGAAGGCGTGTCGGCCATCAAATGGTCGAAGAAGCGCAAGGTCGAAAGTAATTACGGCATGGGTGGCCGGCCGGTGTCGAGGGGCTTCGGGAACATTACCTATACGGCGAGCATCACGATGGACTATGCCACGCAGCAGCTGTTGCGTTCGGTGTACGGCTCGCTGCTCGAAATCGGAGAGTTCGACCTGATCATCAGCTTTGCCAACCCGATGGCCGGCGAGGACTGGACGACGACGACCGTAACGCTCAAAGGTTGCATCTTCACGGAGGATTGTCTCGAGTCACAGCAGGATGATACCAATATCACCCATGAATTCGACCTCAACCCGTTCGACATCCAAATCGGCTCGGGTGATACAATCTAAGCTGTCATGGATGTAACTTTCGAGGGGAAATCTTCTACCGGAAAGAACGAATGGCTCACGCCTCCCTGCCTGCTTCGGAGGCTGGGGCCGTTCGATCTGGATCCGTGTTCGCCCGTAAACCGCCCATGGGATACGGCGCGACATCACTATACCATTGAGGACGACGGCCTGCAACAACCCTGGTTCGGACGTGTGTTCTGCAATCCTCCCTATGACACTGCACTGATTGTCCGGTTTATCCGCAGGTGTGTCGAACACAGGAATGCCGTCGCGCTCACTTTTGCCCGCACGGACACGCGCCTGTTCCACGAACTGATATTCCCAAACGCCGATTCAATACTCTTTATCAAGGGGCGACTCAGTTTTTACCATGTCACGGGGGAACAGGGAGGTACGGCCGGAGCGCCGTCATGCATGATCGCCTTCAATAAAGAAAATACCACGATTCTGGAAACATGCGGCATCGACGGGAAGTTGGTGAAGCCGTAATACTCACCATATGAAAATTCTCGCGATTAAAATCATGTAATTTTCAATAAAAGCGTAAATTTCTGTGATTATATTTATTGGTATATCACATCCCATTGGTCGGAACTGACGAAATGAAAGGATTACTATTGTTGAAATTCGTTTAAACACCATGGGGAAAAGCCTGCTCCTTCATATCGAGGGGTAGTAGAAAGGGGCGGGGACTGAACACTTGGAAACAGTTTCAGAACATTGGAAAAAGAACATATGGAACAATAGAATCTCATTTTTTACATCATTTATTATAACTGATTTGTTATCATTGAATTATGTCTCTATCTTTGTAAACGCAATTTTTGCTTTCCCGAAAAAACAAAAATATAGAAACATATATTTTTTAGTCATATTAAAACATATAGTTGTTTATGAAGAAAATCGTATTGGCCTGTGTCCTCGTTTTTTCAGCCTGCTGCATGACTATATTTGCACAAGAGGACAAAAAGGAAAAGGAAAAAGTGAAGGTAGAATGTTGTTGCGAAGACTGTACCTGCCGCGAGTGTAAATGCGATACGAACTGCTCGGAATGCAGAGGTTGCCGCAAGAATGAAGAATGCAAGAACTGCAAGGATTGTGATCATGAAGGTCGTTGCTGCGATTATGATCGCCATCACAAGAAACACAGAAGAGGCGGATGTTGCGGAAGATGTTGAACGATTACTGTCCGGATTATAAAAGGTGTGTGTGGACACACCTTTTTGTTTATAAATGAACAATCATCTATAAAACCAGAAAAAAGAGTAGTTCCTTTTCGCTTAAACTCTCACCTGAAACCTTTATCAGAGACATTTGCATCCCAATAAGAAGTTCTCATTAAAATACTGTTGTTCATTCCACAGTATAATTTACCACCTCAAAAACATCACCTGCAGGAGCTAGCCCAACCCTTTCAACGAGGGGGACATGAAATCCGATAAAAATAGGGATAAATTAGAAATAAGCCACTTATGAGCCTTTTCCAAAGAGTGAATGATGACTTGGCAACAATCGCAATTTCTGCGATGTGCGGTGTATTTCTGTCAAACAACTCTTATTCTGATGCAAATGCACACAAATAAAGCGGATGATAAGAAAAATATAGCATTTTTCTCTCGTCCGCTTTACATTTAATCAATGATTTCAAAACGTACCAGCATGGAATAGTTTTTCTTGATGGTACGGAAGTTGTCGAATGAGGCCGCATCGGATGACAGGACGTTGCTTTGTACAAACGGATAGGCTTTGCCACTACCTTCTTCCACAATGCGTATGACATCACCTAACTTTTTATCCAATGTCTCCACCAAATAGGTCGCTTTCCTTTGAGCGGCTTTCAATGCTTCAATCTTTCCCTTTTGGTGATAGGCAAGCATGTCTTTATTCTCCAATTCACCGATGCGCATGGTGTGGATGCCTTTCGTGTCGATGCGCTTGACGATTTCATTTATCTGATTAAAGTTGGTCAAGGTAATGTCGAATTTCTTAGAAACTAAAAAGTCTTGCCCTTGTTGCCGCCAATAGTCACCGATTTCTTGTGTGCGAATGGCATTTTGTGGAATACCGGCCTTATCAAGAGCTTCTCTTAATCCTTGCTCTATCTCTGATAAAGGTACTTTGGTACGGTATTCTTCGGGTTTCGATTTCCCGTCAAATTCTTCTTCGAAATATTCACGGATTTCAATCAGATAATGGATTTTGTCAGGTACAATCTCGATTTCTGATGTACCCGTCACTTCAATGTACCGCTCATTGGTTTGCGCTTGTAACGAAAGTGTTACCAGCATCAACATTGATAATAATAATGTTTTCTTTTTCATCTTTACTGTTATTTGTTACGTTTGCTAAATAAAATCCCCACTATTTGCCCGATTAATGCGATTAACGTATATCCTAACGCATAGAATATTCCTACTTCAAACGGCCATTGGTAAAAGATAAGTCCTGACGGAATAAATAGAACGGGCACAGATAGAATACACCAAAAGGATGTGTGTTTGAGACCACAGATAACCGAACATCCGAAGCATATGGCAGGAAACACGCCTAATAAGAAAAACATGGCGGAACCCGTGTCGCTGATTAATATTGGAGACAAATAAAACAACAACCCCAAAAGGACTAAGTAGGAGCAGAAGCTGGTTTGCTTCAACTGTTTTAATTTAATTTTTGTTCCATCACGCATCACAATAAAATTTACTTTGATTCCACTCTGCCACTTCCATTTTTTTCAAATGACTTGACTGGCACAATATCAGCATCATAAATATTAAAATCTGCCATAAGTGTCATTTCCTTATTATTCGCATGGAATGTCTTGGTTAAACGATATTTGCCTTTGGGCAAATGATAGTACTCTCCAACGGGAAGGCGGAAACAATACAACAGCATTCCCCGATGTTGTACAAATAAATCATCTTCCCATGCAATATAAGAAACTTTTAACTCCGGACAAGCCCATTCTTTCCCATTCCAAATATAAATATTCCAACGTCGTCCGAAGTTGATAGGAATGTCTGTCGGATTCGATACAAACACATTTATCACTTGTACGTCTTCCCAATATTCCTTGCGTTCCGTCCACATACGGATTTCTCCATCTTTGTCCGCTTCGGACAGTTCCTCCGTGTACCAAAGCTGGCATTGGGGAATTTCATAAGTCATCGTATCTCTATCCTGTTTACTACTATCCTCGGTAATGGCGATTCCCGTAGGGCTATCCGCACCACCGATAATCGTAATCTGTTGCTTCTGTTTGTTGGTACAACCCACAATAGAGGTACAGAGCGCAGTGATTAAAATTATAGCTTTTGATTTCATAGCGAGATTATTTTACTTCAAACTCCGTATCCATGTATATTTCCAGTTGCAACCCTATTTTGTACTTGCCGGGAGATAACTTCCCTGCACTGTATCGTTTCTTCTCATTAGGGTTGGTGATGCGATTGACATCCCACGATACCGGGATGGAAAACAGCATGGCTTCTCCCGCTTCCAAGCGGGCACGGCTTTTCATGTAAACAGCTTCACCACTCCATCCTGAACGGGCTAACGGATGTACCATATACAGTTCGTCCGTTCCTACACTTGGAAAGAACACGGGTTGCACGGACAGGTTGGTATGGTTCTCGAATAGAATACAGATGGAATCATTGTCCGATTCCAGTACACGGAAATCAAAGGCTCCCTGCATTTCCGTTCCTTGTACCGGCTGAATCTTTGTGTCTGTCAGGTTGCAATACGTGTAGATGTTGGAAAACACGTAGAAGTGGATCTGGTATTTGTCCGGCTTCAACGGATGCTTGAAATTGGACATGTGGATGTATTCGGGCAACGTATCGCCTTTGGACAAGTTCCTGCCTACACCGGCAAAGCCAAGATTATCAATAAAGGGAAATTCTTCCCACTTCCCGTCTTTCCAATGTTTCATCCAGTGATACTCCGGTTCGGCAGTGGGGGCATCTGCATTGATTACATCCAACGTAATCCGTTTGGTCGAGGGCGAGTAAACGGGTTGCTGGGTACGAATTTTGTAAGCGTCCGGATGCGTAACAGTCACATTGGGAAGCCGCCGGATATGCACACGGCTTTCATACTTTTCTATTTCCGACCGTGAAAGAGGGAAATCAATATCCTGTGCTTTCAGTTTCGGCGGCCAAACGGACAAAAGGACGAGTAAATAAAACAAGTTCTTCATGCATTCGCTTATTTAAGTATTTTACCATTCTTATCTATGTAATACCAGTCAGGGCTATCCCAATAGTGTTTTTCACCGTTAGAACCGGGAACGTCCTTGCTTGCTCCGGAAAATGTAACTTTTGCTTTTCCGTTCTTGAATGGAAAGGCAAATTTGAATAGAGGTTTGATGACTATATTGCCTACTGTATCTGCAAACCCTATCAATCCTTTATCATCTGTTATACGGAAAAGCCCTTCTCTTACATAATCCGCTCCGTTGTCATATTTGAATACGTTGAACAACTCTTTACCTTGATTGTCTATACAAACAATCCGTGCGTTTGGTCTGTTCCCATACACGAAACCGATATTCCGTATCGTGTCTGTTTGACAGAACCTGTATTTGCCATACGGAACAATGGTATCTCCACGTTCGTTCAAGTAACATACGGGAACACCAACCTCAAGATGCTTTTCAGTTGTACGAGCAATCAAGTTTCCGCTCCTCTTAAAAAATATAGGTATAGTCCATACGGATTTCCGATATTCTCCCTTTCCATAATAGTGTATGGTAGGTGTCCAACGTGGCATCTTTCTGATGATTTCCAATACTTGGTTGTCCCAATCCTGTATGCCACAGCTTCGCAGAACTTTGGCTTCATACACTTCTCCATACGAATTAATCCGCACCGTGTAGATGCCTCTCACTTGTTGTTTATCACCCAATAATGCAGGGTCGTACTTTAAGTGTTGGGAGATGTAGTTTTGAGCAGACCATGGCTTTCCGTCTTGAAAAGAAGAAACAGCTTCCCATTCTACGAAACTTTGTTTCAATTCTTCTTCCCGAATGCTGTCCGCTTTCACCCTGTCCCTGTAGTGTTGAGGCAAGAAAGGTACATACACCGTATAGAAACATTCCATACGCTTGCCGTCCTTATCCCTGCATGGTAAGCAATGCGGCAATTCTCTTGTCAGTCGGATAACTTCTTTGTCGAATTTTTTATGTATGGTGGTCAGTATATTAATGCTGCGCGATAGCCCTAATGTATCGATAGAGAACATGACTACAGAATATCCGGCTTGGTTCTTCTTCAATAGCTCTTCGGGATAAACCATTTGGGAAGTGTAATATTTTTCCAAATCGTAATCCCATTTCGCCCATCGGGGAGGCTCTATGGTTGACAAGTCTTTGATTGGCTTTCCGGATATTGAGGCAACGCCCTTGTTCCAGATGTCCTCTTTGCGCCAGATACTGTCCAGTCGATTTTCATTCTCACGCATCTTGGCAGGCGAATTAACGATATTGATGTATTTCACCGCCCCGACACCTATTGTCATCCTTTCCGGCAAGTAAAGGATAACCAGCGTACTGTCTGTGAGTTCGAGTATTTTATATTGTTTACGGTCATACGTTTTGATGGTATCACCGCATATCCCGTAGGAGGTTTCAAGCGTGTCTGTTTTCCCCTTGTACAAGAATGTAGACCTCCAAACATGGTCGCGAAACTCCATTTCCGTGACATATTGTTTTTCGTCCGGCAATTGTGCCCGCCAGATTTTGTTTTCCAATAAGACAAGCGTGTCTCCCTGAACGGTGTTTTCTTGTGCTTGGACAACACAGACGGTCGCAAGTAAAAGTATGAAGGCGAAGAATCTTTTCATGACACGATACATTTATGATATGACAAAAATAGCGAAAAGGAGTAATCTAATTAATTATTAGACTATTCCTTTCCCGTTAGGTTTAAGCAAATTAACTCTTATTGTCGAAGACTTTTTCTGCTTCGAGGCGATATGACGCTTTTCCGTATGGGCGAAAACAGTCTGTCAAACTGCTCCCCGAACCATTCGCCAATCAGTTGCCCGTTGATAGCAAGCGCTCTCCCGTCACTATCGGCACAACCGTTGCATGGATGTGCGGCGTGTGCTCGTCCATGTGCAACACTGCCGATACGGTGTTCTCCTTGCCGAACGTGCGGTGCAGCCGCTGAAGGTTGTCTTCGCACCATTCATTTAGTCTGCCCTCGTCCTGCATTTTAATCATGTCCTCGTACGTTCCTGATAGCAGATGCGGATTGCCCGCACTTGGTCGGGCGGGTAATGGTTTGGAAGTGCATCATTTGCTGCAATCCGCCTGAATTCGTTTTCCGCCCTTAAACCATTTTGTGCCAATCGAAACCAAACTCTCTGACCGTCAGTGAGAATACCCAAATTCTATTTATTTTGCGTTTTATCCCATTATTTTATCTTAAAAAGAAAGACTGTTTTTTTATTTTGAGCATTTGTTCATTACCTTTGCGGACAGAAACAATATATATAATGTCACCACGTCCAAAAAACATCCGCAAAGTTAATGACATGCCCGTTGCCGCAGGATTCAAGCCCATAGGTCTGAACGGTTGTTGTAAGAATACCATATTCTTGCATTTTGAAGAGTATGAGGCGATACGGTTATGCGATTATGAAATGAAAACCCAGCAGGAAGCGTCTGTTTCAATGGGGGTATCACGTCCGACACTAAGTCGGATATATGTCAGCGCAAGGCAAAAGATTGCCAGGGCATTGGTTTGTGGTGTTACCATAATGATAGAAGGCGGAGCAGCGTACACAGACAGTGAATGGTTCCGTTGCGGAGCATGCGGTTTTTTATTCAACAATATCAATCCCGCACTTAAAATCCGCAAGATGGAATGTCCGGTATGCCACTCCGACGACTTAAGCACAAGTAATATTAACATTAATAAAAATGAGATCATGATGAAAATTGCTATTCCGACCAGAGACAATGTAGTCGATAACCATTTCGGTCATTGTGAGTATTACACAATCCTGACAGTAGGACAAGACAATCAAATTTCAAGCAGCGAGACTATTCCCTCTCCGCAAGGATGCGGATGTAAATCCAATATCGCAGGAGAATTGGAAAACATGGGAGTCAGCGTTATGCTGGCAGGAAATATGGGGCAAGGTGCCTTGAATGTACTTACATCCCATCATATCAAAGTCATAAGAGGCTGTTCGGGTAATATTCTGGAAGTTGCCGCTGATTATTTAAGCGGGAAACTTACAGACTCGGGAGTGGGTTGTTCATCCCATGAACATCACCATGAATGTCATGGACATAGTCATAAAGAATGATGTCCGGAAAGAATAGGATGCCCATCATTCTCTTTTCATTGAAGGCTATCAGGTCTCTCCGGAACTGATAGAAAAGATACGTTCCGGGAACTGGAAACCGGAAGATGATGACAAGGAATATAAGAATGTATGGGTGGCCTATGGATATTATCAGACGTTTCCCTGATCAGATAAGGTCAACAATCGGAATAAGAACACCCGGTAATTTTTTATTTACCGGGTGTTTTTTGTTTTATCCATTTAATACTCGAACTTCATATTAGATGCTCATTTTTCATCACTACTGAAAATAATGCAAATATAGATGCATTGTATTGCTCTTCAATAATTTAGTATATATTGTTCCGTACTATCTCTGTGTAAAAGGAAGTTCCGTATACAACGCCGGGGAACTTCGATGAAAAATTACGGTTACAAGTGAATAAGAACCGTGTCTTCAACCTTTCCGCAGTTCTTCGTCCTACTCTTTCGATGAATCAAAACAAATTCGATATGGACGAAAAAATGCTTTCACTGGAACAGGAGACCAAGATCAAGGAAAAAGCCCTCAAACTGAAAGAGGAGAAAAAACTCCGCAAGATCTGTCCGATGGTCGTTTTCGGAGACACCGCAAACGGCGAGAAAGAGATTTATGTGGCCTACATGTCCGAACCGAGCTTTCCGCAGTTCAGCAAATTCATGGCCGCTTCCAAAAAGGACGAGGTAATCGCCATGCGCACGCTGGCCCGCGACTGCTTCGTGGACGGCGACAAGGAACTCGTGGACGATGAGTCACTCTTCCTGTTCGGCCTGATGGGACAGCTTTCCGAGCTGATCACCACTCGCCAAAGTGTCCTGGTAAACTTATAAGCCGGTGGGTAGTGACCGACGAGCAGCGCATCCGCCAGCGGATGATCTATGTCCGCCACTACTTTCCCGGCGTCAACCTCGACACGATTTCCGACGAGGAGTTCGCGATGCTTTCCGAAGAGGCGTTGTGGCTGCACGAGCAGATGCTCATCAGCCGTATGCCCGTTCCGATGTCATTGCCGGAGAGGACTCCCTGACCTGCCGCCGTAAGCCTCCGGTTTGCGGCGGCCTTCGTTTCATAATCTCCGCCCTTGCGGAAAGACTATTCTTTTAACGCAGTACCCATTACCATGGCCCAGGAACAGAACTATCAGGTCAACTACTCCATCAACGTGGATGCCTCTCAGGGCACCAGGCAGGTTATCGCCTTCGGTGAGGCGGTAGGCAAGCTGGTACAGGCGAAAGCGTCCCTGACTCCGGCCGTCACGAACATCAAGAATATGATGGACGAGATAGACCGCGTGTTCCGTACCAAGAACGGCAAGAAACGTAATTTTGATTACCGCCTGACCATCGATACGAAAAAAAGCGAAGAGAAGCTGGAACGTATCAAGGGGTTGCTCACGGATATTTCCTCCCTTTCCAAAGGCATCAGCCTGACCATCAATGCCGGGCAGGTCTTGGACAGCAAGAAAATCAAGGCCAATGCCAAAAGCCTTTACGAGAAAAAGGCTGCCGAGATGCGCAAGGCGGAGATCGAAAAGAATGCTGCCTCGTCCGTTGGCACGATGACAGACGCGCAGAAACGCATTACCAAAGCCATCGGGAAAATCAACTCCGCTCTGGTTTCCATGGAACGTGGCCGGGAACTGCAAATCAAGACCGAAACGGCGGAAAACAGGTTGCAGCAGATTCTTTCCCTGTTGGGACGTATCAAGGGGGCTGCCGTCATTCCGCTCAACATACAAGGTGGAATGCTCTCCGGAGGATTCCCGTCTTCCGTTCCGGTGCCATATGCCCCGCAGTCATTCGTAATGCCCGAAAAAGCCCGGCAGAAACTGATGGAACGGCTTTATGCCGGGCAGCAGTTGCATCGCCAGAAACTGGCCCACGCGGAGGAGATCTTTGCCGCAGAGCAGCGCCGTAAGGCGGCTCTGGCAGAAACGGCAGCAGCGGAAAAGCGGCGTGCCGATGAAGCGCGGGACAAGGAACGGGAGCGCAAGAATGCCGCCCGTGCAGCGGAGAAAATACGTCGGCAGGCAGAACAGGCACGCCGTAAGGCTGAAACGGAACGTGTAAAGGCCGAGCAGGCTGCAAGACGGCAGGAACAGCGCAATGCGATGCAGTCCGTCAGGCTCATGCAGCGGGAACATACCGCAGCCGGTACGCTCTACCGCAGTAAACGCCGTGCCGCCATCAACCGTATCCAGTATTCGAAAGCGCCGTCACTCAGTAACCTCCCGTTCGCCTCGATGCTCAATGCCTATATGGGGTACAGCCTGATCCGTTCGGAACTGACGAAGGCCATCGACTATTCCAACATCATGGAATCGGCACATTCCATTCTCCGTGTGGCGGACAGCGACCTCAAGACATTCGAGACCCGTTTTGACAGCATGGCCCGTCATGTCCGTAAAATCGGCATCGACACGAAATACACAGCCGTGGAGATTGCCGGTGCCGTCAAATACCTGTCGATGGCGGGCATGAATATCGAGACAATCAACAAGTCCATCCGCCCGATCACGAACCTGGCTCTTATCGGGGACAACGACGTGTCGTATATCGCTGACCTGGCCACGAACATCATGGCCGGTTATGATATCCATAACGACAGCATGGACAGCGTGGCGGACATCATCTCCTCCACCATTTCCCGTTCGAATGTGAATATCGTGGAGATGGCGGAGTCATACAAGATGGCTGCCGGTTACCTGCGTATGGCGGGCGTGGACTTCACGGAGAGCAGTGCCGCCATCGGTCTTCTGGGAAACATGGGCCTGAAGGGAACGCTGGCGGGAACCTCGCTGCGTGCTCTCTCCACACGTTTTGCCAAGCCTACCAAGGAGGCACAGGAAGTTCTGGACCGCCTGGGCATCCGGTTCACGGAAATGCGTGACATCGAGGGGGTACAGGTCGAGAAGCTCCGTCCTATAGCGGACATTTTCGAAGAGTTGAACAAGAAGGGCGCGTCGATGGCGGATGTCCAGGCAATCTTCGGGAAAATTGGCGGTAACGCGGCGATGATGTTCCTGAAAAACTACGACAAGCTGCGCGAACTGACCTCGTACAATCGCGGCTCACAAGGCATTTCTTCTGAACTGGCATTGGTAAAGCAGAATACGACCAAGGGATTGTGGGCGCAGGTGACCTCCCAGCTGACCGAAGGGTTCATGCAGGCATACGAGGTGTTGGAGCCCTCTATCCGTACTGTACTCCGCACTTTTCTGGCAAAGTTCAAGGCTCCGGAATTTACCCGTGGCCTGGTGTCCATCGGGAATGCCCTGTTGGACATCTTCACCGTGATCGGCAATATCGGCGCATGGGTGACCCGCAATTTCCATTGGATAGAACCGCTTGTCTTTACAGGCGTTGTCGCGACCCGGCTGTTCAAAGTGGCGGGTGCCCTGACGAATATCGGCATCGCCATGGGTTTTATCGGCAAACAGTCTGCGGCCACGACATCGGTCAGTGCCGTGCAGGGACTGTTGGGCGCAGGCGGTATCGGCAAGGCTTCGTTTGCCCAGAAACGGGCCATCGTGTCGGCCATGCAGTCCGCTGGCGTGGCGGGACGGGGTGCGATGACCCGCGCCTTGATGGCCGGGGGCGGTGTCATCGGAGCCAAAGGAGTCCTGCAGTCGCTGTTTGCCACACAGGTGGCTACCGGCAGCGGACTGACCGGTGCTGCCGCCTCGTTGAGTGCCATCAGTACAGGTGCAGTTGCCGCCACGGCAGGTATAGCCGCATTGGTCGGGGCTTTGGGATGGGTGGCTTACAAGACTTGGAAGGTCAAAGAGGCGAAGGATGCCGTACTGGAAGAGATCGAATCGAACCGCAAGTATCGTTATCCGTCCATCGATGCCCTTTATTCCTCGTTGAGCGAAACCTACAACATGGCAGTCAAGACAAAGCGTGCCGTGGACGAGGTTGTTGCCGGCAAAAGTATCGAAGAGGCTTCGGGACATAAAATCGGAGCCTTCACATCCAACTGGTGGGCCGGGTTCTTGGGGGAATTTGCCATCGCTTCATCGGAGGGGATGGTGTCGCGAGACCATGTGTATAACATGGACGAAGCCCGTCAGGATGACATAAGGGATGCGCTTGTCACCCTTGCCAAACGCGACAGCCAGACACGTATCGATGCCGCGTACGCCGAGTTCGGGAAGATGGGTACGGTATTGGAAGTGGACGCTTTCCTCAAGACGGTAAAGGAGCGTTTCGGGCAACAGGAGAAGGATCTCGACAAGTCTCTGTGGCGTATGCAGGACGGCAAGGCCGTCTATGTGAATGATATCGGGGACAGGTCGGAAGCGGTTGCCGCCCGCACATACGACTATGCCCGGTACATGAATACGCAGACCGTTCCGGAGATTGTGCGTGCCGCCACCGCTTATCGGAATGCCATATCGAGTGCAGCCAATGCGCATGAGCTGATGCGTAAGGGAGGGTTCAATTTCGACCAGCTCAGGGACTGGGGATTCGAGCAGGACGAAAACGGGTTATGGAAGCAGCGGGCACTGGGGCGGAACGCCACCGATGCGCAGCGCGTGGACAACATCGCGCAGCGCAAACTGGCACATACGGCACTCGTGAAGTTCTTCTCATCGCTCCGCCAGACTTTCGGAGGTTCGGCGGAGGCAGCCGAGAATATTCTCCGCGTGGCGGGCTTCACTCCCGACCAGTACGGCAACGAACCGGATTCCAACGATACACGTCCGTTTGCTGCCAACCCGATTACCAACACGCATCTGGATGACGGAGGGGCCGGCGGCAACTATTCCGGCACGGGGCGGTTGTCCTCGGCGGCACCGAAACAGGTCATCGTGAACATAGAGAGCCTGCTCAGTGTCAGGACCATCGACCTGATGAAGTCAAAGGAGGGGCAGACGGAAGAGATACAGAACCTGAAAGAACAACTGGCACAGGCGCTCATCGATGTCGTGCATGACTTCGATGCCTCCTGGAACGCATAAAATGAAAGGATTATGGGAAGACTGATACAAATCGCGGCCTCGACTCTGTTGAGCGGAGGCATACTCAACCACGGTTCGCTTGGCGGATACATCAGCAACGCCACGCGTCTGGCGCTGGGCATGGGGCTTGCCGAATTGCAGGACGGGCAGGTACATTACTTCTCCAGGCACCATGACCTGCTCAAACGGGCAGCCGTACAGGTTGCCTCGCAGACGGCTTACGGGTTGCTGCGTTCCTATCCCCGATACCTCAAATACTGGGAACAGCAGGTGCGGGACAAGTATCTCCAGACACGGTCGCAGTCCAGCCTGGCGAACAAGACCGGACAGTACTACCAGCTCATCAGGGAACAGCAGGCGGTGGCGCAGAAGAAAAACCATACCGATTCCATCGTCGGTCGGACAGTGGCGGATTTTCTGGAGCTGTCCATATCGGAGGAGGGAAAGTATTATGACAACAGCGAGTGCAAGGTTTTGCCGAACAGCCGGTACGGACTGGTGACATTCGTGGACCTGGGACCGCAGGTACAGGTCAGCAGCCGGAACAATATCCTGCTGACCCGGGTACAGGGGCGGGACTATACCCGCAAGGAATATATCTCCGGGGGTGACCTCGAGATTACCATCAACGGCAAGATCACCTCCAAATACCCGGACGTGTATCCCGAGGCGGAAGTGTCCAAGTTTATCAGGCTGGTACAATACAAGGGTGTCATCGATTGCGACAACACGGTATTGCGCCAGTTCAACATTTCACGGTTGATTATACAGGGCTATACCTTACAGCCTACGGATTGCCGGAACGTGCAGCCGTATTCGCTCAACTGTGTCGCCGTGGAGCCATCGGAAGCCGTGGAACTGAAACTGGCGGAACAGGAAAAGGTGGACACAGCCATCAAGCACACGAACAAGTGGATCAAGTATGTCAAATTCGGTACGGAAGTCATCGACCCCGCCTCGCTGCTTAAACTGACACGTCTATGGGTATAGCTGCAATGGATATCCTCTGCTGCCGCATCACCATCGGGGATGCCGACCCGTCCAATCCGATGAGGATACAGAACGGCGTGGAGATTACGGAAGTACAGTCGCTCGAAATCAACGAGAGTTACAAGAAGCTGATTGGAACGGCCAAAGTGATATTCCCGAAAGGGTCGGTATGCCGCTCCACGATTATCGGGAACGTGACATTGGAGGGCAAGGACGTGTCGAGGATAACGACGGAGGTGATGCAGGACGGTGTCATCATCGAAAAACGCAGCACGCAGCGGCTGGTCGACGAGACGACATTCAAGGTCGGACAGCGCATCAACATCAAGCTGGGCTATAACGGCGTGCTGAAAAATATGTTCGACGGATACATTACCGGCTACAATTCAGACAGCACGCTGGAAATCCAGTGCGAGAACATGGCCTACAAGCTCAAACTGAAACAGGCACCTCATTTCGAGACCCCGGCGAAAGGGACGACGGTAAACGAAGTGCTGGAAGGCAGGTACAATATCCTGAAAGATACCGGATTCAGGATACACTCGGATACGAAACGGTTTGAGATACATATCGGCAAGGTAAAGGTCACGGACAACTTCACGGTGGCGGATATCCTTTCCGAATGGTCGAAGTACAAGGTCTACTGCTTTTTGAAATACGATGCCGATGATGACGGGGCGATGCCGTCCATTGCCGTCGGGCGTCCTTATTCGTCCAGCAAGGCGCAGCCGGTATTCCCGGAGGATGAATCGACAGGACCGTACAGGATATACTTCAACGAGCATGTGGCGCAGAGCAACCTGAAAGTGGTCAGGACCGATCCGAAGTTTCTGGCGGTGACCGGCAAGGCCCTCGGGACGGATGAAAAATTCTTTGAGGTGACGGTACGCATGAATCCAGAATACGACCCGGCGACGCCGGGCAGCAAGGAGTTCCAGACGGTCAATGCCACGCAGATTTCAAAGAAGACACACAAGGTAACGGGCAACACGACGGCATCGGGAGCAAACACCAGGACCAAAGTGGATTTGTCCACATATACCATCGTGCCGTATATGTCACCTCATGTCGGAATCAATTCCGACCGGCTTGTGGAAGAGACGACGGAATACTTCCGGAATTACAATATGAACGGAATCACCGGCAATGTGACCATATTCGGGGATTTCGGGCTGTCGCCTGCCGTACAGGTGGAACTGATCGACTGCCGTAATCCTTCCAAGAACGGCGTGTATCTCGTGGAAGAGGTAACGACAACTTTCGGGGTTGGCGGATACAGGCAGCGATTAAGCATACCTTATAAGCTTTATCAAAAGTCATAGTAGATGAACTATAAATAAAGCTCTTGTCTTTTTATCAGTATATTATTTACGTTTGAAATCGCATCAGGATTCAGGATGTGACAATATCTGTAGCCTTATCTGCCCCGGTAGTCCAAGGGGGACATCCCTGTCATGCGCCGGAAGAACCGGGCAAGATATGAAGAATCCTCGAAATGGAATGTCCGTGCGATTTCTGTAACGGATAATTCTGTATCGGACAGATATTGTTTTATCTGGTTGGCAACGATGTTATCAATTATCTCTTTGGGGGTGTGGTGTTCAATTTTACAACAAACCTTGTAAAGGTAGCCTTTCGTGATACACAACCTGTCAGCATACCATGAAACTTCACGGCATTCGTGGCAATTTTTCACCAATAATGCCATGAATTTTCCGAATAGCATTCTGGCACGGTCTTTTTCTTTGCCCTTCAAACCGATAGGAAAAATCCGTTGCATCTCACCGTCCAGCAAGATAAACAGATTGTACAGATTGCTCCTGAGAATGGCAATCTTATTGTTTTCATCACCGTTGTCCATAATCCATTTCATTTGGCGGAACCACCCGTCTATCAAATCATTCTGTTCGTCCGACAAATGAAGAGTGTGATTGTCGTATATCAGTTCCCAAAAACTGTCGGATGTCAAATCATAATAAATTTTCTCCATCAATTTATGTGAGAAGACTAAAAAATCCGCGCTGAACAGGCTTGAAATATACGTGGGGGAAAGTATCACATCAGAAAACAAGACGACCAAATCCCCCTTCCTGATAAATTCTTTATAGGAGTTTATGCTTATAACCGCTCTCCCTTCCCTGCACAGTATCAACACGCATTCATCGGGGATGAATGTTCTGCCCGCCAATTCCTTCAAATCGGTTTTGCCGGCAGCATAATCACCCTTATAAAAAGAGATGAGGTTTTCCATGTATATCTTTTTTTGAATGCAAAAATACGGATTTTATTCAGAAAAAGATATGTCAGTATTGAAAAGTACCGAAAATGGCTATTTTTTGATGTGTTCTCAACCGTTTTGATTCCATAATTTTGCGCCCAAAAATCAATATCACCTAAAATCCGCAAGCAATCTCAATGGCAATCTCAATTGCAGTAAAGAGCTTGA
>OWHU01000433.1_pt1 | contig 25531 bp, 17 predicted proteins | sample 1732671 | NCBI WGS metagenome assembly OWHU01 (sample SAMN05065740, study PRJEB22554) | human gut metagenome | biome: ENVO:2100002; feature: ENVO:00000062; material: ENVO:00002003 | host: Homo sapiens | place: USA
AAGATCGTCGGCAGCGTCAGATGTGTATAAGATACAGATATTGCCATTGAAATTCCGGCCGAAGGCTCATCAAACGAATGGCTCGAACCCGTTTCAGACGAAGACTATGCAAAGCTTTGACGAATGACGCAGAGCCGGGCTGATGAATCTGCCTATCAGAACGAAACGCCGTCGTCAGCGGTTTGAACGTTTGGCTGACGACGGCCTTTCGGGTTTTCTCCGCGGGTATTCTTCCCGACTGGAGTACCGCGCAGAGGTGCTTTCCTAACGGAGCGCTTTATCCCAGGGCGACCAGGTCGCACCCGGCCGGAGCAGAAAGCGTTGCAGTCATATAGAGAATGCGACCGTCATGCGGGGCATGAACCTGCGCGAGCACGGCACCATCGAAATCCTCGAGATGCCCGAGCAGATCACCCTTAAGAACATCATCGCCCGCCTTGACGCGCGGGAACCATAGACCATGCTCCGAATGCGACAGATAGGTCGCAAACGGCGCCTCACGCTGGGCGCTGTTAACCGGCGCTTTGCCGTCAATAACGCCAAGGTGCGCGAGTAGCGCCTTGAGATCTTCAAAGTAGTCTTCTACTTCTTCGGGTTCCCAAAGCCCGCAAGCGCCGCGCTCGATGAGAATGGACGGCGTGCCGCGAAGCGCTGCGCTGTTGTAGGCGCCGGTGGATGCCTGAGATAAAACGCGGACCGGCACATTGAGCACCTCGGCTGCGGCACGGGCCGCTGCGGTTACTTCCGGCGCACAATTGCCGGGCACGTAAACATAGGGGGTGAGCTTTTCAAAGAGATCGCCGCCGTGGAGATCAATATAGAAGTCTGCTTCATCTTGGAGCTTGGTGATCGCCCAGGCCGTCTTTTCCGACGCCGAACCTTCCGGATCCCCGGGGAACATGCGATTAAGGTTCTTCCCGTCTTCAGGGAAAATCGCCTTGGCGCGTCCCTTTAGGGCTGATGGATTGCAAAGCGGCAGGACCGTGACGGTCCCGGCAATATCGGCCTCGGCCAGAAAGGCTCTGAGTTTTCTGGCGGCCAAAATGCCGGGATATTCACTGCCGTGTATGCCGGCTGTAATCAGCACGTGCGGTCCAGGGCGGCTCCCCGATGTGCGGAATCCGCGCAGCGTGACGCCGCCCTCAATTTCAAACGATTCAATCATTGTGGGTTTTTCCTCGCAATGGTCAATAAAGAACTTGTCCCTGAACATGCATCACATCACCGTGCGGCGAGCCGATTTCTTCATCTCGCTCCATGCGGGCTTCGGCTTGCGGATCCGGAGCGCCGTGAATGCCGATGCCCATCACTGCGCGAAGCAGATCGCGAGCGTAAGCATTGCGGATTTCGCCGATTCTGCTCATATCATCAACGGCTTCGACAAAGCTGCCGTTGTGCAGGAACCGCACGCGGTCGCAGAAATAGGTAATGGCGGTCAGGTCGTGGGTAATGAAGACGTAGCTTAGATTCAGGTCACGCCGCAGATCCTTCAGAAGGTCCATTACTTGAATCTGCGTTGCCGCATCAAGAGAGCTAATTGCTTCATCGAGCAGAATGAAGCGGGGCTTCAGTGCAACAGCGCGGGCAATGCACACGCGCTGGAGCTGGCCGCCCGAAAGTTCATGCGGATAGCGGGTGAGAAAGCTTTCGTCGAGGCCGACCCGTTCAAGGAGTTCAATGGTTTCCTTGCGCTGAGCTTCTCGGCTGATGTTTGCACCCTTCAGACGCATGGCACGGAAGGATTCCCCAATAATGCCCTGAACGCGAAAGCGCGGATTGGCCGAAGTGGTGTAATCCTGAAAAACGATGGAGATGCTCGACTGAATGCGCGCTCGGTCGGCGCGCGGCAGCCGCCCGTAGAGATCGAGTCCGTCGAGACGAACCGTGCCGGAGTCGGGCGCAAGCAGTCCGCAGAGGACGCGCCCGAAGGTCGATTTGCCCGAACCCGATTCGCCGATGATGCCGAGGCATTCGCCTTCCTCGAGATCGATCGAAAGGCCGTGGAGCACTTCCTGACGTTCACGGCCGAAGAGCCGCGTCTGATTTTCCTTGCGGAATGAAACGCGGATGTCTTTAGCTTCAAGCAGCATGAACTTTTTCTCCTCGAATAGCTCGGCTGAAGGTCGACATGACTGAAAGATGCCGATCGATGAGTTCGCGCGTATAGGGGTCCTTCGCATGCTCAAAGATTTCTTCGGGCAGACCGCGCTCAACGGCTAGCCCCCGATGCATGACGACGAGCTTGTCCGAAATGAGCGAGAGCACGCCGAGATCATGCGAGATGAAGATCATCGCTGCGCTGCGGGACTTTTTAATGCGCAAAAACTCCTGCATGATGGCGTACTGACTGATGGAATCGATGGCCGTTGTCGGCTCGTCGCAGATGATGAGCGAGGGCTTCAGGGCGAGCGCGAGACCGATCATCACGCGCTGGAGCATGCCGCCAGACATCTGATGTGGGTATTTGCGAAGCACATCCTCCGGGTCACGGATCTTCATGAGTTTAAGCACTTCAATCGATTTGGCCCGAATTTCGGCGCTCGTCCAGTCCGTATGTTCCTGAAAGGTTTCTGCCATCTGGGCGCCGATGCGGTAGAGCGGATCGAAGCAGCTCATGGGGTTCTGCAGCACCATGCAGATCCGTGAGCCGCGAAGACGGCGCAGGGCATCAGCATCTTTTTCGAGCAGGCTTTCCCCCTGAAAGAACACCTTGCCGCGAACTTCAAACGAGCGGTCGAGAAGTCCCAGCATGGCCTTGGCGGTCATGGATTTGCCCGAGCCCGATTCGCCGAGAATGCCGAGACACTCCCCGGGCGTCACGGAAAAACTGACGCCTTTGACGAGTTCGGCGGACTTCTTATCCTGATGGAAGGTGACGTACAGATCCTGCACGTCGAGTACTGACTGCTGAGACATCACAGACGCACCTCCTTAGGATCAAGGGCGTCGCGAAGGCTGTCGCCCAAGAGGTTGAAGGCGCCGACGAGCACGACGACGGCAATGCCCGGAACGAGCATCTGTTCGGGATTGGAGATCATGACGTTCTTGGCTTCGTTGAGCATCGCGCCCCATTCCGGCATCGGTGCCTGAACGCCGAGACCGAGGAAGGAGAGCGTGGAGATGTTCAGAATGGCCCAGCCCGTGTCGAGACTTGCGAGAACGGCGAGTTCGGCAGCAATGCAGGGCAGCATGTGATGGGTGAGGATGAAGTAATTCCCGGAACCAATGGACTTGGAGTACAAAATGAAGTTCGATTCGGTGTATTTCACGACGGCCGTTCGGATCATTCGGGCGTACCAAGCCCATTTGATGAAGATGTTGGCGATGATGACGTTCTCGATGTTCACGCCCATAAGCGCCACCACGGCGAGAATCATAATTTGCGACGGGAAGGAGAGCATCACGTCAACGACGCGCATGATGAATTCATCAATCGGTCCGCGGAAGTAGCCTGCCAAAACCCCCATCAAGAGGCCCAGCCCAATCGTGCCGGCCATGGTGAGGAGCGAGAGGAAAAAGGTCGGACGAATACCGTAAAGCATGCGCGAGAAAACGCAGCGGCCGAGCTGATCGGTGCCGAGCGGATACTCCCATGAGGGCGAAGCAAACTTCATCAGAATATTGTTTTCATACGGGTCATGCGGCGCAAGCAATGGCGCGAAGACGCCCGCAAAGACCGTAAGCAGAATCACGACCAGGCAGAACTGCGTGACCGGATTGCGCAGAAAAACTCTAAGCATTTCAGGCCGTCTCCTGTTTGCGCAGACGCGGATCGACCGCGCACTGGATGATGTCGAAGAGGAGGTTGAAGATCACGAAGAGCACGCCCATCATGAGCACATAGGCTTGAATGACCGGGTAGTCGCGGTTGAAGATCGACGTGATGCAGAGTTTGCCGAGACCGGGCCAGGCAAATACGTTTTCCACAACGATCGTGCCGGCAATGAGCTGCGGAATCGACATGCCGATGGCGGTTACGCACGACTGGAGCGAATTCTTAAGCACGTGTTTAACGAGAATCGAACCTTCCTTGAGTCCGCGCACGCGTGCGTAAAGCACATAGTCTTCACGCATGTTTTCGAGCATGTTGTTGCGGATCAGGCGGATATAGGTCGAAATGTAGGTGAGCGCCACCGTAAAGGCCGGGAGGATCAAATGGGCAAATGTGCCCGAGCCGCTCGTCGGCAGCAAATCGAGCTTGATGGAGACGAACCAGATAAGAAGCAGCCCCACCCAGTAAGCCGGCATGGCCGTCGTCGCAAAGACGATGCCGCGCATGATGCGGTCAAACCAACTGTCTTTATAGACGGCAGAGAGAAAGCCGATGGGGAGGCTCAGCACAATCACATAGACCAAGGAAAGACCGGCAAGTGACAGGGTAGCCGGCAGGCAGCGGCCGAGTTCGCCCAGCACTGTGCGGGACGGATTGGTGTAGCTCACGCCGAAATCACCCTGGAGGCAATTCCAAACCCAGTCGACATAACGCACGAAAAACGGCCGGTCCAGACCCAATTCTGCGCGGACCTGCGCGATGGCTTCCGGCGTAATAACCGGCGTCTGTCTTACGCGGAGCGCAACTTCCGCCGGGTCTGACGGGATGAGATTGATAAAGATGAAGCAGAAAAATGAAATGACGAAGAGCAGCGGTATCGTTGCCAGCAGTCGTCGGATGATGTATTGGCGCATAGAAAGATAAATCCCCGGCGCCGAGCTTCCACAAACGGAACGGCGCAGTCGAATAGGGGCTCGACCCTGCATGCATGCGTTCGAGCCCCTGCGGCATCAGAAGCGGTTACTTCCAATACATGTCGGCGAAAGGAATCTCGTATTGGTTCGAGAGGAAGCCGACGCCGCCCAGTTCAGCATTGAAAAGCGCTTTGTTGGTTTCGTATGAAATCGGCAGATAGACCGCGTCCTCGTGCAGGTGCGTGAGCACGTAGCGATAGAGTTCGCGGCGCTCCTTTTCATCCGTGCTCGTCAGGATCTTGGTGATGGCCGCGTCGATTTCATGCTTGTCCGGGAGCCCGAGCTGAGCTTCGTAGTCGCCGTAGACGCGTTGGCGCATGGCAGCGAGCGAAGACTGCGGATCATAGGGCGTTCCCCAGCAAATATTGAAGACCATGTCGAACTTGCCGTTCTTCATGTTGTCGCGATAGGACTGTTCTTCTTCGCCGCGGATTGTGATCTGCATGCCGAGCTTGCCGAATTCGCTCTGGAGGTATTCAGCAATCGTCTTTTCCGAAACCGAATTGGAGTTGTAAAGGAGCCCGAGCGCCAAGGGCTTCCCGTCTTTGACGGCAGGCGCGCGCTTGCCGTCACGCTTGTAGCCGGCTTCTTCAATCAGTTTGGCCGCTTCCTTCATGTCGTACTTATAGGGCTTTAGGTCGATATCGCAGTACGGAATCGAAGTCGAATAGAGCGTGTCAGCGCCCGGTTCAAAGCCATGGAAAACGCCCTGAGAGATCACCGACTTGTTCGTCGCATGCTGAATGGCCGTGCGGATCTTCTTGTCCTTGAGGACATCGTTGGTGGTATTGAGAACGATCTGGCGGGTCGAAGTGGGTGAAGAAACGGCAATCGAGAACTTCTTGCTGTCGCGGTACTTATTGAGCGCGTCAGCGTCGATCATGTTCTTGCCCCAGATGAGGTCGACTTCGCCTTTTTCCAGCGCCAGAATACGCGTCTGATTGTCAGGAATGACCTTCACGACGATGCGCTTAATGGCGGGTTTCTTGCCCCAGTAGTCCGGATTGGCTTCAAAGACGGAGTATTCGTCAACCACATGCTCCTTCAGCACATAGGGACCCGAGCCGATAAAGGCGGTAAGACCGTTCTTGGTCTTGCCGTCCTTCATGACGTTGGGCGAAACAAAAGCAAAGGGGCGTGTAACCGCCAGCTCCGTGAGCATCGGGTAGTAGGCTTCCTTCATCTTAATAACGAAGGTATTGGCATCGGGCGCTTCTACGCCTTCGAGAAGACGCATCATTTCAAGCCAAGAGTGACGCGTTTTGTTGTCAATCAGCGCATCAAAGTTCGCCTTGACAGCATAGGCGTCAAGCACGTGACCGTCGGTGAACTTTAGGTTCGGGCGAATTTTGAAGGTGTACACGCGGCCGTCGGGCGAGATGTCCCAGCTTTCGGCAACTGCTCCGTGATACTTGCCGTCATTGCCAAGGGTGACGAGCCCTTCAAACACCATTTCCTGAGCGAACATTTCGCCGGCATAAAGGTGCGGATTCAGGTCGCGAAGATCACGGTAATTGACAAATACCAGCGTGTCTTTACCCTGAGCTGCTGCGTGAACAGGCGTCGGCGAAGTAAAAAGAACAGTACCAGCGAGGAGCGTCATGCAGACAGCGCTGCCAAGCGTACGGCGGGTAAGGCGGAAGGGCTTCATTAGCAAGGTCCTTTCGTTGAGAATGATAACGAGAACTGTTATCGATTATACGGAAAGCCTTTTGAATGTTTAGATTCGTAAATTCGTTAACGTTTACTTACCTGTACAACTTTGTTGGAAATCGCGTGAATCCTGAATAACATTGATAAACAATAAAACTATCGTGCCTCGATATCGTTGTGAACGATGTAGACAGCAAATATGTCATGCGCCAATTCATGGCATTTTTATTGTTGTATCGCCCAATCAGGGTTTGTTCTTAGCGCATTAATGCAAGATTTTTGGCTAATGAAAACCCGGTCTCACGCGCCCTTCGAAGGCTCGAACGAGCGGCACAGGATAGAGGTCGAACGCTGGGATGCCTGCAATTTCGGATGAATTGAAGGGGTGATGGGAAGCGGTTCTATGGCAAGCCATAGCCGCTTAAGCTTCTGCAGAATTGGACGGAACGAAGAACGAATGAGTCTGCGTTCCGTCAAGGTATGTGAACACTCAAGCCCTAGGAGGTTCCTTTGATTTTTGCTGGTCCTCTGAAATGGGTTCAAAAGCTAGGCGCTCAGCCTTCGGCCTAAATCATCGGCTCCGCTCTTTGGACTCAGCAGCCGCAGCATGCTCAAAGATGCGGTCTACCCAGATGCCGTCCGCTTCGATGCGTTTGGGCTGCAGATGATCGTCATCCCGATACCAAGCCTGCAGATTGCATTTTTGATCTGGGCAGACAACAGGGGCGGGGTCAATATATTCCAAGAATCCTTTGGATTTCTTCATTGCCGCGCTTCCAGTCATCGGCCGCAGGAAATGACTGCACCATGCCGACGGCCTCGCCCGTAATGCGGTTGACGTGCTTCAAAGGATCGTAAATGCCTTGCTGACCGCCGACATTCGGCGTCCAGGGGTAATCCAGCATGACATAGACCTTCAGGTCTTTCCGAGTCTCGAGGAGCGGCTGGACCGTTGCGGCCACCTCGTAAAACTCTTCCTCCTTAATTTTGCCGCCCCACATGCTGCCGATGACGAGCGTGTGTACACGCTTGTCTGCAACAATCGCTTTCACTGCACGGGCATAGTCCCCCATGCGCTGGTCATTGAAAAGGAACCATCCGGCTTTGGCAATCATGCCGAAGTTGACATGCTCGCGTTCACTAAGCCGCTGAGCGCGCAGATAGTACTGCGCCATATGAGAGTCGCCAATGAAAATCAATGATGGGAATGCATTGGGGTTGGGGGTGGCAATATCCACGCCCTCATATTTGAATCTGGGGGCTTTTTCAAACCCATCCCATTCATTCTCTGCACGAACAGAGATCACCTTGTCCTCAAATTTAAGCGGGCGCTGAGGGAATCCGTCAGTTTGGCGAATAGTCTCTCCGAGTGCCAGCATTGAGACTAAGCCAGCCAATAGGAGAAGAACGGCTTTGCCTGAACTGCGGCAGCGGCGAATAGGATTTTCGACACAAAAATATACGAATGCAGCAATGACAAAGCTCAGTGCCAATGCGGCAATCAATACGGAGGGCGTTGCATCCGGCACAGCGATAAAGAGATAAGCCAAGAGCGGCCAGTGCCAGAGATAAAGTGAATAGCTGATCAGCCCGACAAAGGTCATCGGACGCCAGCAAAGAAGCGTGCGGTTGAAAAGGGCATCGGGTTCGGCCGCAATGACCAGAACGGCGCCGAGAACTGGGATCAGCGTGATAAGCCCAGGATGCGCTGCGCTTTCAGCAGCGAACGCCATCGGAAGGACGATCATCAGGATGCCGGCAATGGAGAGCCCATTGCGGACATTTTGGGAAAAACGCGAGGTACTGAAGCCAATGAAGGTTTCAGAATAAGACAAAAGAATGCCGGCACCTAATTCCCAAAACCGAGTCAATGGGAAGTAGAAGGCAAAATTGCGATCTGAAGAAGAGAGACAGGCTGCGAGTGAACCCAATGCAATGAGAGCAGCAGCGATGCCGATCATCTTCACAGAACGGCTTAATCGCCAGATCAGCGTACAGATGAGCGGAAAAACAATGTAGAACTGTTCTTCAATGGCCAGGCTCCAAAGGTGGAGCAGGGGTTTGCGCAGTGCATCTTCGGTGAAATAACCAATTTCACTGAGGAGCTGGAAATTTTGAATGAAGAGCGTGCTTGCATCAATGTGCATCCCCAAATTGGCATATTCATCCGGGAGAAGAATGAACCAGCCGACTGCAGCCACAAAAATGAGCAGCAAAATGAGGTTGGGAATAATGCGCTTGATGCGCTTCTCATAGAACTCAAGGTAGCTAAAGGAGCCGTTCGCTATGCCGCGGAAAATGATGCCTGAAATCAGATAGCCGGAGATGACAAAAAAGACATCCACCCCAAAGAAGCCCCCGGGTATCAGAGACGGAAACGCGTGGAAGATCAGTACAGGCAGAACCGCCAGCGCGCGCAGTCCTGTAATGTCGTTTCTCCATAATTTTGGGCGGCTGGCGGTGGTCATCGGGGTCATGGTCTTCAGCGGCTGCTTACGGGCAGAGGCTCGCAGCGTAATGTTAGTTTGGATCTTTGGAACAGCTCTTCGGGCTGGCGCAGAATCATATCGGCTGATGAGCTAAGGCGTTGTGCCTAAGTTCCTGAGAAATGCAACGACTTGATGCACAGGATGGTTCTATGTCTGCAGATCGAGGCCCGAAAAGGCGCCCAGCGCTTTCATCGTCCGCTATGAACTCACGGCATCACAAACAATTGAGCTCGTCTGCCGCGAAGCAAACGAGCTCTGAGAAGGCGTTAAAGGGATGGAGCTGCATCACTAAATCAGCGGCGCCGGTCCCAATCTATTTATGAGAAGAGCGGAATCAAGCCGTAAATGAAAATCGCCAGAATGATGACCGGAATGACAAAGCGGACAAACTGGTACCAAAAACTGTAAACAGCTCCGTGAAGCTTCCCGCCGTTGGTAATTTCATCGAGCGCCTGATTCTTCATGGCCCAGCCGACATAAAGCGCCGCGCCGAGTGCTGTCACGACGAAGCAGATGTTGCCGGAAATAAAGTCATAGGCATCGAAGACGGAGCGATTCAGGATCCGTACATCGGCGAGCGGTCCGTCGCTCAGAATGCAGGGAAGGTTGCCGAAGATGAAAGTGAAGATCAATGCAGTGTTGATGGCATTGACGTATTGGAAGCCGAACTTTTCATGCAGCACCGAGATAATGACCTGATAGATGGTAATGGAGGTGGTCAGTGCGGCAACGACGAGCAGCAGGAAGAACACAATGGCAAAGAAATTCCCAAAAGCCATGTGCGAGAAAGCAATAGGAAGCGTCTTAAAGACGAGCGAAGGGCCGGAATCCGGGCTCAGGCCGGCGCTGAAAAGCGACGGAAAGATCATGAAGCCAGCCAGGATGGCGATCAGCGTGTTGATGATGCCGGTAATGACGGCGGTCTTCACCATGCTTTCTTCTTTCTTGAGATGGCTCGAAAGGGTGATCATGACACCGAAACCAAGGGAGAGTGCAAAGAACACCTGCCCGAGCACGTCCAGGAGGAGCTTGCCCGAAAGCTTGCTGAAGTCGGGCATCAGATAAAAACGAACGCCTTCCCAAGCGCCGTCGAGCGTGAGATTGCGGGCAACCATCACGATGAGGCAGAGGAAAAGCAGCGGCATCAAGAATTTCACCGAACGTTCAATGCCCGCGATAATGCCCTTGCGGAGAATCACCCAGTTGATCAGCACAAAGACGGCTGTGCAGATGGTGATCATGAGTGGGGCTTGCTCAATATTGGCGTGGTAGAAGGTGCTCGTCAGCTCTTTGGTGACTGGTGAGGAAAGGTCAAGACCGCCCTCTATGCCAAAAAGTCCAAGGATCAGGTGGTAGATATAGGTTATGACCCAGCCGCCTAACGGCATGTAGTAGGACAGGATGCCGAATGCACCCAGAATGCCTGTGTAGCCGAAGAACTTCCAGAGCGGAGAGTATTTAGAGCCCTCAGGCACAAAGGCGTCGATGCTGTTGGCCTGCCCGCGGCGGCCAATGACATTTTCGACGAGGATGATGGGAATGCCCACAAAAAGCATCACCAAAATGAACATCAGGACGTAGGCACCGCCGCCGTTCTGACCAACGAGATAGGGGAAGCGCCAAGTTGCGCCGAATCCGATCGTAGCGCCCGCTACGGTCAGAATATAGGTCAGCCGACTGCTCCAGGTTTGTCGTTGTTCCATGCCGTATCCTTTTAATTGTTTCTGCAGGATGGATGTCGAGGGTATCCGCATCCCGCATATGCCTGCCGTCATGCCATACGGATGCCGGCAGGTGTTTGAAGCAGCGGAGTCGGTATGAAAGCCAACGATGAAGCACCTCAGTTCTGCGCTATAAGCCGCGCGAACTGATCCAAACTGCAAAAAACGTAAGTTTATACGATGCGCAAGGCGCGCCGCCGTTTGCGCACCAAGCTAACTCGTATTCATACCTGCAGGTTTCGGCAGGTGTTCAGTACCGGCGATTTGGTCAAAATATTATTCAACATAATAGTCGTTATGTTGAATAAAGAAGATTTCATCCGATTTTCTCATCCGTATGAAGATTTATACTGTCGTTCTTACGGTGCTAATAAAACTTCATTTTTTTTCAAATAAAACGGAGAGCTTCAATGCGTCAGTGTATGGATGCAGAAAATTTGCATCGCCGCCTGAAAAAAATTCTGGGTCAAGTCCAGGCCATTGACCGCATGATTGATGAAGATGTCCCCTGCGAAGATGTCCTCGCACAAATCAATGCTGCCAAGTCAGCCCTGCATGGCTGCGGCCGCGTTGTTCTTGAGGGACATATCAAACACTGTGTGCGTGACGGCATTGAACATGGTGATGCCGACAAAACCATTGACAGTTTTACCAAAGCGGTTGAACGCTTCGCCAACATGACTTAACGGCCTGTTGGTTTGACGTACTTCCCAACGATATGAGCGGCTATTTGCCGCTCTTTTTTTGCAGAGCGGCCGGATGCGCTCAAAGGAACTGCTCGATTTCACTTGCGTACCGGTACCCCTATAGGTATCATGCGTACGAAACGAATACCCATGGGGGTATATCGAAACGGGTTTTCGGTCAGCCTAAACGAGGTCGAAAACGCGGCAAAACTCATCTCTTTGCAGTCATGAAATACTTCGTCAGCAAACTCGTCGATGGCCTTGAATATCTTCTCGGGCTCGGCGGCATGAAACGCGACATAGCCTTTCTCATTATTTCGGGCGCTGCCCTCTTACTAAGTCTCTGTGACGCTCCGCTTCCCTTCTCCGCCGCCTGGGTAGCCATCATCCTCTGCGGCGTGCCGATTGTCACCGAAGCCTTCATCGGCATCATTACGAAATTCGATATCAAAGCGGACCTTTTGGTCTCCCTTGCCCTGATTGCCTCGGTCATTATTGGAGAAGTTTTCGCAGCTGGCGAAGTGGCGTTCATTATGCAGTTGGGGAGTCTCCTCGAAGAACTCACCGTTGCCAAAGCTCGTGCCGGCATTGAAAAGCTCGTGCACCTCACACCTCAGAAAGCTCGGTTAATCACCTCTCAGAACGAGCAGATTGTGCCGGCCGAAGTCGTTAAAGTCGGCGACCTCCTCCGTGTTCTCCCCGGGGAAACGATTCCGGTTGACGGCGTGATCATCTCGGGTCATACGTCCGTGAACCAAGCCGTCATGACCGGTGAATCGCTTCCTGTTGACAAAGCGCCGGGTGACGAAGTCTCGAGCGGTACAGTCAATCAATTCGGTGCTTTTGACATGCGTGCTGCCAAAGTGGGCGAAGACAGCTCCATTCAGCGCATGATTCGCCTGGTTCAGTCGGCCGATGCCGGCAAAGCTAAGATTGTCGGCATCGCGGATCGCTGGGCCACTTGGATTGTCGTCATCGCCCTAACCTCTGCCGCACTCACTTGGTTTTTCACCGGCGAAATTATCCGAGCTGTGACGATTCTCGTCGTTTTTTGTCCTTGCGCATTGGTCCTGGCGACGCCGACGGCCATCATGGCTGCCATTGGGAACGCCACGAAACACGGTTTTCTCGTCCGTGAAGGCGACGCGCTCGAACGTCTGGCTGCAGTTACCAAGATCACTTTCGATAAAACAGGGACGCTCACTTACGGAGCGCCCAAAGTGGTGCATGTTGAATCGATTTCGGCTGATTTCACTGCGGATGACCTCTATGCCGTCTGCGCTGCTGCAGAACAATTCTCCGAACATCCGCTCGGCAAAGCGATAGTGCGGTGCTTTAAGAGCGACGTGAGAGCCGACATTGATCCGTGTGAAGCTTTTGAAATGCTGCCGGGCCGAGGCGTCAGTGCCTCCGTTAATGGTCATGCCGTATTGGCCGGCAGCCGGGAGCTCCTTGCTGAACACGGCGCGGCAGTGCCCGAAGAAGCTGAAGCCGCGGTTCAAACGCATCTGAGTCAGGGCCACACGATTGTTTACATTGCCGTCGATCAGAAAATGGTCGGCTACGCAGCGCTCGCCGATACCGTACGAAATGAAGCGGCTCAAATGGTTGCAGCTCTTGAAGGGCTCCATGTTTCGCCCGTGCTCTTGACCGGCGACCATCACAGCGCCGCCCAAGCCATTGCCGGGGAACTCGGCATTCGCGATGTACACGCCAACTGCCGTCCTGCAGACAAATTGAACTGGATCAGCACCTATCAAAAGCGTCTGGAAAACGTCTGCATGATCGGCGACGGCATCAATGATGCCCCTGCTCTGAAGAAAGCCAATGTCGGTGTTGCCATGGGCGGCATTGGGAGCGACATTGCCGTGGATGCTGCTGACATTGTGCTCGTCGATGACGATGTCAAAGAGCTGCCGCACCTCATTGCGCTCTCTAAGCGCATGCTGACAACCATCAAGGTGAACATGAGTTTCTCGATGATTTTGAACTTCATCGCGATCATTCTGGCGATGCTGGGCATTCTCAATCCGGTCGTCGGCGCACTGGTGCACAATGCCGGCTCGGTGCTCGTCATCATCAACTCGGCCTTCCTGCTCAAATGGAAGCGCCGGTCAGCTTAAAGCTGCTCGCTGTTTGAAAATTGGGCTGATGCATCGATGCGGTGCATCAGCCCTGTTCGTAAAGATAACGGCGTTGTCGGCTCAAAGATCATGCTCGGAAATGATGAGATGCTCTGAAATCTCATCAGTCCCTTTAAACCGTCAACGCCGTTTTATGCGCAGCCTCCACTCCCAAGGTTTCTAAGGCGAAAGAGCCAAACACTGCAAAAGCGCCTTGTCTCTCTCTCAAAAAACAATTAGAAACGGTGCTGCAGACCAATTGTTCCGAAGATCTGATTGAAGCGGTCAACCGTATCGAGCAGCTTGTCGCCGTCAGAATATGAGACGCCCGAATAAAGCTGCGTGCGCTTGGAAAGGTTGTAGTAGTACATGAGCGAAGCCTGATAAGCAGTGCCCTTCGTTTCCTTCATGTCGGTTGTAATGCCCTTCCAATCGGCGTTAATGACGCCCAGACCTGCGCTGAAAAAATGAGCTCCCATCGGATAACCTACGCTCACGAAACCGACTGTCAGGTCCATGCCGTCTTCGGAATCGGCGTAATTCGTCGATCCGCCGACGCCTTTAATCATACTGGCCATGTCCGGCGCACCGCCGATTCGCCAATCATTGCTGCCTTTGTAGAAAATAGCTGAAACAGCGGGCCCTCCGAAATCGTAGCTCCCGAGGACATGAATGCCGGTCGTTTCGTTTTTGCGAGGTTGCGTGCCGACAGTATGGCTGGGACGCTCCCAGTTGAGCACCGTACCGATACGAAGTGACTGACCCGTCCACCCGAAGGCGGCCTGAATCACATGGTTGTTGTTGGACCAGCCGTATTCAGTTTCTTCGCTGCTCGAACCATTGGAATAAAAGCCCTGAACGAAGAATCCGTCGTCGCCGTTCGTACGGAAGGCGATGGCATTGTCCATTTCACCCACGTTGTAGACCATGGTGGCCGGTGCCATGCCGGGCAGTCCGGATCCCGTCATGTTCGCGCGGAGCTTGCGGAAGACCGAATACGGGTCGGAAGCACACGTGAAGGTTGAAATTCGGCCCATTGAAACTTCAATCTGACTGTTGCCCGCATAAAGACGCGCTACGCGATTGAAGAGCCGGTTGTCTTCCCACATGGCGCCCGAATCCGTGCTGTAGCCGCTTTCGAGCTGAAAACCTACATAAAGACCGTTGCCCAAATCTTCGCGGCCGGTAATGCCGAAGTGCGAATCGGTCGGCGTCTGCTTGTATTGGGCCATTCCGACGTTGCCGTTGTCGGCACCTTCAGTCTTTTGGTAGTAAAGACCGGTGGCAACTACGCCGTACACATTGACGTCGGCTGCTTGAGCGGCGAGCGGCATGATGCCGGCTGCGGCAGCAGCGGCCAGAATGGCCTTGCTGATAGGCTTGAGTTTCATTTGTGAGCTCCTTTATTCCCTGCGGAGTTGGTCTTGTCCGCAGGCTGCAAAAAAAATCAGACTGTTCATCTGAAGCCGAGTGATGCTGGTGAATTCATCTGCTTGCGGCTTCAGATGCAGTTGTGCGAAGACGCGTCGACCCTCTTGCGATTTCTCGAAACGAAATGGGCTGAGGATCGAGCGTCTCCGCGCGACGGCGGATTAGTGCGTGAAGGCTTGTTCAACGCTGATCGGGAATGCCTGGTAGCCCATGACCGAGTTGATTTTCAGTTCAACGGCTGGCTTCGTTTCACCCCAGCGGTATTCCGTGAGATACGGATGAGCCGGTTCTTCCTTGACGTTGGGACCCGCGGACGGGCCGAGAAGACCAGCGGTGGAATAGAACACCACGACGGAGTTCTTGTCGGCCATGTACTTCGTGATGCCGGTCACCGGGCTGAAGTATTCGTGGCCAAGGTCCTTGCCCACTTCCCAGAGCTGCTGCACGGTCATCTTCTTCTGATCGATCTTGTAGATCACCCCGCGGGTGTACTTCTCTTCGGCGAGTGCGGGCTGCTCCAGACCACGGCCGTCGCCGTTATCAAAGACCGACAGAATCAGGGTATCCGCATCAGACATTTCGTCGATGCGGTAGGCCGTGTGCTGCGTCCATGTCCAGTCAAAGTTGCCTTCGCACTTACCGTTCTCGCACTTGATAGGCTTGCCGTCTTTATCAACTGGCTGCAGAACTTTTTCTGCCCAGCCCTTCTTCCAGCCGTCCGGGGCGCCGAGAATCCACTTCACTTTCTTATCGCGCCCAATCTTGATGGCGGCAGACTGGTGGCGGGACGAAATGATGATTGAGTCATCCGTCGGGTCGTAGTCGACGGAATTGACGTGGGCCCAGTTGCGGCCTGCGCCGACACCCACAACGTCACCGAAATTGTCGCTTTTATCCATTTCGGCAAGTTCAGCGGCGCTGATGGTCTGACCGGCCTTGGAGGCATCAATATTGAGACACACTGCGCCCTGATCGAGCGTCTTGATGACGTTGTCGCGGTACGGATCGAGAATTTCCATCAGGCGGAAATCGTCAACGACGCGGCCGTCCTGATCAATTTCTACGATAACGTCGCGAACCGTATGAACGCGGCGGCCGTCGGCACGACGATAGTCCGCGGAGCCGACGCGCAGGAAGGAATGTCCGTTCTGTGCGTTGTCAAAGGAGTGCGAGAAATCCGAATAACCCGAGGGCAGTCGACGGTCATATACCTTGCGGCCGATGAGATCGTACTTGCAGTAGTTCTGGCCGTAGCCCCAGGTGAGCGCGCCATCCTTGGTCTGCTGGAACCCCATGAAGTATCCCGATTTCCAAGGATTCTCGTTGTCGCCGATCTCCTGATCCAGGAGCCACCAGCGGACTTCGCCCTTCGTGTCGATGATGCCGATATTGGAGTTAAAGGCCCATTCCACCGCGCCGCCGGAAGGATTGTTCCAAACGAAGCGGCTGCCAACCGGCATGGTGCTCATGAGCTGCGAATTGATGAGGTACAGGCGATCGGAAAAATCCGGATCAACATGGACGGGCTTGACTTCAAAAGGCTTTACCTGATTGGGCATGCCGGTTGAAACCGTGTAGACGCTCGGCACATAGAACCGATAGGTATCCTTAAACTTTTCAGACTTGCCCTGGAACGTGCGCGTGTAGCTCACTTCGACGGTGTTCTGCCAATCCGGATAGAGACCGAAAACCGGAATGCCGGCGTGGGTCTTCAATTCGGTGCGGGAAACTTTATATGTAATCTCCTGACCGTTCGTCTTCGGCACGATGCGGACGGTGACATCCGAAAGATCGTATCCAGCGTCACGGATGACTGCAGTGAGCGGTGCCACTTTGTACGGATTGACAATCACTTCGCCAATGTTGCCCTGCACCGGATACGTAACGTGAGGACCCGATGGGCCGCCCATAGCCACGGCGGAGGTTGAAATGGACAGCATCATGGCAGCCGCAGCAACGGCTGCACAGATTGGGACAATCTTCTTCATTTGTTTCTCTTTAATTGATCCGATAACGCTGCCGGAAACGATGTTCCGGAATGAATCAAAGTTTAGAAAACCAAACAAAGTGTAAAAATTGTCGAATTTCCGCTATCGACACGCACGGTTTGCAACATCGGCTTTCATGTTTAGAAAGACGCTGCTGATCGGCGAACGGCAGTGCTGTCCCTTTATGAACTGCGTATTTTTTTGAAATAGCGTGTTCACCCTACTGGCTGCACACCGAGCAGATTGAAGCGGCTTCAAGCGAAGCCATGGCTTCGCGCCACCCCGCTTCATCGTCAGAGCAATACTGACTCCATCGTCGTCTCGCGCAGCTGATCAGGAAAGAACGCACCCACTGCCGGAGCGGATCCGAATCGGTGCGCACGCTCCAATAGAGGTGCGGCACCCACGGCGGAATCACAATATCTTTTGGCTTCAATGCAGCGAGTGGCAAGCGTTCCGTCAAAATTTCGGCGAGCGGAATGGGATGAATGGTGTAGCCGTCAGAATCTAAAAGCGACCAAGCGTTAGCCAAAAAGAACGGCGATTGTAGAAACCGCTGCGAAGAAATTTCATGAAACGGCATGATCATGGCGCTCAGTCCCGACGGCTGACTCACTGTAGGAATCACCATCGGATATCGAGCCAGCTCCTCTGGACCGACGATGCCGTCAGGCACCTCGCAAAGCGGGTGATCTTTGCGAACCAAAACACAGTGGGGAGCAGCAAGCAGCAGACGCTGGCGCAGCGAAGGATCTGCTGGCAGATGCGGATCGCAGGCATACATGAAGTCAACCGCACCGGATCCCAATCCGGCAGCGGACTGACTGCCCAAAGGCACGATTTCGATGCCGAGCTTCGGCGCGCGCTGATGAAGTTCCTTGAGGAACGGCATGATAAAGACCATGGCCGTGTTGTCGACGGCTGCAATGCGGATGACTTCACTGCTTTCAAGAATATTGAGTGTGGATGCACCGCCTAGAAGTGAATCCAGCGCTTTAAAAACATTTTGCAGGCGCGGCAGCAGCTCCAGAAGCTGAGGAGACGGAACCATCTGCGGGCCATGCCGGCTGAAAATTTCGGTTCCGAAAATAGCCCTCGCGTCAGCAAGCAGTCGGGAGGCCTGAGAAACGGAGAGTTTCATCGCTGCTGCAGTCTTCGTGAGGGACTGTGTATTGCTCAGAATGAGGACTAAACGCAGTATGCGCAGATCGATCCGGTCAAGATCGAGATGTGCAGTGTTGGTGGTGGGCATGGTGAATTTTGTGTTTTCTCTTCGGGGTCAACGAAGTCCGGTTCTGATGTACTCCTGTCGTACCGAATGACTTCTCGCAGATTGCTTTATTTGTTTACTTTAATAATATCAAATCTTCTACTTATTTTTCTATGCTTTTTGAAACCTATTTTATAAACATTAAGATTACACAATGTAAATGAATACCGGCAATTAAAGGTATACCCGTTGCAAGTTAAATACATTTCAATATTTACTTTTGTTTTTATTTTGATAAACGGGCATTTCTTTTTCTATGCGTTGACGGGGGGGGGGATAGATATAAATTGCAATGCACTTAAAGCATCCTATTGGAGGTTTACGATGCAGGTGCTTCAATTTAAAACAGTACATCTTGCCGTTATCGGAGCTATAACCAGTCTTTTTGGCCTGGCTGCTGAAAACATTAACGCCGAGCCATTGTTAACCTACGAGTCAAATAAAGTTGTTGACGGCGCACTTTCAGGTGCTAAACCTGGAACGCAAGGCTTTTTATATCTGTATAAAAAAGGTGAAACTTACTCAGGCGTGAACGCTTCATCCGATACCCTGAGTTTCGTCAATGATAAAACGGGGACGAATTCGCTGGTTTACCTTACGGGTGGTGGCAGTTCATTAACGGTCAGCAAACTCAGCGAGCTCAATTTTTTAACAGAAGAAAGACTCTTCGGGCAAGCGGGAAAGGAAGCTAATAATGTTGCTATTTTAGTAAGCTACAATGGCAGTTTTTCTGTGACTGACGTTCGACAAGTCAATTTTGGTACCCAAAGCAAGCGGTTTCAGGGAGATCAGGCCATTAATTCCTGGGGCGGCGGCAAACTCGACTTCAGCGGGATCAAAACACTTGCTTTTTATACGGATGGCGGTCAAGCCATTAACATGCAGTCCACTTCAAGTTTGAGCATCAAGGAAGTTGACACGCTGATACTGGACAACTATCGATCGCAGGAAGGGGATCCGGATCGGATTTATTCTGCTATTCAATTGATGGTCATGGCAGGTGACAATAATGATGCTCCGGCTGACCAATCTACGATTGACGTTGATGTCGGCAATCTGGTGATTAAAGCTGACTCAAAATACACTAAATCAGCCGGCATTTCAGTTACAGATCAAACAACGGATTATCAGGGAACGTCATCTATCAAGGGATCATTTACTGCTAAAAACATTTCGATCGACGGCGGAACTTACGGCATTCGATCAAATCGTTCTACTGAGAATTCCCGCGATTCTGTTTTAGACGTTACGGCCGAAAATTCACTTGTGGTCAACGGCGGCAAGAATGCTGTATGGCTCCATAATGAAGCGGGTAACGGAATTACTTTCAACGCTGAAGCTGCAAATGCCACATTTACGGGCGGCGAAGAAGGTGTTCTCAGTAAAAACAGCACGGCAACCATTAAGGCTGACAGTCTGACCGTTTCCGGCGATACAAATGCACTCAATTTTGATAAAGAAAGCTCTCTGACGCTGACAAACAAAACTGACTCACAGATCGCCAACACTACCTTGAACGGCAATGTCACCATTGACGGCAAGGCAACCTTTACGAATCAGGATATCAATCAGACTGCCGGCACTTTCCATGTCGACACTCTGAATGCCTCCAATTCAAAGCTCACTTTCAATACAACAGAAGAAAACGGCGTTACGGTTGGAACGCTGACGGGCGATCTTAAGCTCGAAGCCGGCGCTTCCGTCACCGACAAGCTCAACGATAATTTTGTCGGCGGCGAGGCCAGCGACATGACGGGAGCCTGGACATACGATGCCGCCACGCGTGATGTTTCCTATGTAGGTTCACGTCTGTCGCCGACTTTGACCGCTGTGACCCATGCCAACGCCGCGAATCTTGCTCAGTGGCGCTATGAAGTCAATCACTTGAGCGAACGCCTCGGCGACGTGCGAAGCCAAAACGGTGCACTGGGTGCTTGGGCTCGGGTCTATGGTACGGACGCTAAGGTTTCTGACTCCGTTTCCACGAAGTTCACCAACAACACGATTCAGGTGGGCGGTGATGCCAAGGTGGGTGACACGTGGATTGTCGGCGCCGCATTTGCCTATACCGACAATTCAACGGACTTCTCGAACGGCAGCGCTGACAGCGACGGCTACACCCTTTCCGTCTACGGCACGGCAGTTCTTCCCACCGGCAGCTATCTCGATTTGATCGGCCTTGTTGGTCGCATCAGCACCGATATTGATGTTTCAACCGTCACGCCGTTCAAGGCATCCTATGACAACACGACGGTTGGCTTGTCCGCGGAGGTTGGCCACCGCTTTGATCTTTCGCAGATCTTCTATGTCACGCCGCAGGCTGAACTCGCCTACGGCCGTGTATTCGGCGACGACTACAGCGGCAGCAACGGCATGAAGGTTTCTCAGGATGATTTCGATACGTTGATTGCCCGCATTGGCTTCCAGGCCGGCGCGAACTTCGCTGATAACCGCGGATCGATCTATCTGACGGCTTCGGTCAACCATGACTTCTTGGGCGACACGGATGCCACCGCTTCGAAAGCAGGCGCACAGGATCAGAAGCTCAAGGAAGACCTGGGCGGCACTTGGTTCTCGTACGGGATCGGCGCGCAGTTCAGCACGACGAACAACCTCTCCTTCTACGGGTCGCTCACGCGTGCCAACGGGTCTGATTATCAGGAGGACTATCACTACTCCGTCGGCGCACGCTATGTGTTCTGACGAGGCAGTCTCTACCGTTTGTGATTTCTAAAATCTTTTAGATTTCAGCTTAAGCGCCTTCATTCGATGCGGCTGAAGGCGCTTTTGCTCTCAGTCTGAAGGCTGCGGCTAATCCGTAACGGGCAATGCTTCTGGGGAGGTTGCCCGCGAATGCGCATGCTTAGCCGTCAGCATCTTTTGATGGCGGAAATAGAGCCAGGTGAGTGCTGCGGTCGTTACGGCCCAGCTGATGGGATAAACGATCATGAGCGTATCAAACGTCGGATCAGCGGCGAAAACCGTATAGACCCAGACGATGCGGATCGAGCAGATGCAAAAGAGCGTCACCATCGCGGGCGGCATGGAATAGCCGTAGCCGCGCATCGCATCCGAAACGGTTTCCATCACCACGCTGATGGGTTCGGCCAGCACGACGAGGAGAATGCGTGTAATGGCAATTTCCATCACGGCTTCACTGTGCGTAAAGAGGCCGAGGATGCTTCGTTCGAAAATGAGCACAACCGCGATCATCATCACGGAAGCACAGAAATTAAGCCCCATTGACACCCAGGTAGCCCGTCTGCAGCGCCCGAGATTGCCCGCGCCGTAGTTCTGACTCACGAAGGTGGTGGCCGCCAGACCGAACGCGTTGATAAAGCAGTACACATTGATCTCAATCGTGAATGCGGCTACTGAGCCCGCCATCACGTCCGCTCCCAGGCTGTTGATAGCCGCCTGAATGATGAGGTTGGAGAACGAAAAGACCGCCCCCTGAACGCCCGCGGGCCAGCCGATGCGAATGATCGAACGCAGCGACACGGCGTCTGGCTTGAGAAGCCGGCGAAGTTCAAGTCTGAGCGGTCCCGTCATGCGGCATTCGCGCCAGAAAAGAATCCCCGCGGCCAGCGCATTGGCGAGAACGGTGGCAAAGGCCACGCCCCCAGTGCCCATGTCGCAGACCAACACAAAAAAGAGATTGCCGGCGATATTGAAAATCGTGGCAAAGCAGAGCGCCCAAAGCGGCGTTTGCGTATCACCTTGACTGCGATAAACAGCGGCCAAAAAGTTGTAGACCGCAATGAAGGGCATGCCCAGCAGGTAGACCCGGAGGTACAGTTCAGAATCGGTCCGCACCGATTCGGGCACTTCAAGGCAGGCGATGATCCAGTCCGCCCCGATTTCGCCCGCGATCGCCATGACCACGCCGAAGACAACCGCCACATAAAAAGCCGTGTGAACGCCCCTGCTCGCCCGCTCTTCATCGCGCATGCCTAAGGCTTGAGCGACCACCACATTTGCGCCGAGGGCGAGCCCCATACAGAGACTCACGATTAATCCGATGATCGGGACGTTGTTGCCTACGGCCGCCATGGCCTCGTCTGATACAAAGTGCCCGAGTACGGCGACGTCGGCGGCGTTGTAGAGCTGCTGGAGCACGCCGGTAAAGGCGAGCGGCAGCGCAAAGAGGATCATCTTGTCCCAGATGGATCCGCTGAGCATGTCTAATTTGCGAGTTCTGCTCATAAGCGAAAGATAAGAGCGCAAAAGAAAACAAGCGCCCTGCTGACGGCGGATTCAGCAGGGCGGCTGCGAAAGGACTTATTTTAAAGGGAGCTCGGTATCTTTCGGTATCCGCAAAAGATCTCAGCTCCCCCTATTCCGGCGCTCTGCCGGACGATTGAGTTGTCCTTGAAGTTCTTGCGGATCCTGCTCGAAATTTGAGACAGACCCCGCAGAATTCATTAAAAACCGCAATGGCGCGATTGAGCGGTGCAGTATCGGACGGATCCAAAAGGATTGTCCGATGCAGTCCATCGAGGCAGCCGAGCTTCACGGGAAAGTTTGCACGAAGCTCGGATTCCTACAAGTTTCACGCGTAGCGAATGAGCGAGAGGAAAAGGACAGCGGCGAACCCCGAAAGGAGCGGCACGCAGGTGCGCTTGACTACCATGAGCGGGTTCACCTTCACCACGGCAGCAACGATGATCACTACGGCAGCTACGGGAGAAGCCGCGCGGATGACGTTGGAGGTGAGCTGCATGGGGAGTGCAACCATAATCGGATCGATACCCGCTTTGTCGGCGATTTGCGGAATGAGTTCAATGAAGGAATAGAAAACCGCGTTGCCCGAGCCGCTCACGAATGTGATGAGTGCGGTGATGCCGGAAAAAACGAGCATCAGACCGGCGCCGGCATTTTCTACGCCCGTGACCAGACCCGAGATGGCATCGATGAGTCCCATGGCCTTCAAGCCGGCCACCATCGTCGAGGCTGCGACGATGAGCACCACCACTTTCGAGAAGCCGTCGCCCATGCCGTTGAAAAAAGTCGACACGTCCTTCATGGCGGCTTTGACGTCGCGGCGGCGGATGGTTTCCGCAATGAAGGCGAGCGCAAAGGAAAAGAGCGTGATTTCAACGAGTCCGACCTTCGCGTGCTTGAAGAAGGCCCAGAAGAAGATCGTGAGTGCGAGCGGCAGCACGGGGAAAACGGCGTACCACGCGGGCGCGTCGGCATTGACTTGGCGAAGTTCCGACTCATCCACTGCGGCGCAGACTCCGCCTTCGGCTCGGTCGAGGTGCTTCTGCCAGAAATAATGCACGATGCCCATCACGATGATCGCCGGAATGGAGATCACAGCGTGATGGTAAAAGACATAGTCGACCACATGATCAAAGCCGAGCACACGGGCTGCGACCACATTGTCTCCGCCCAAAGGCGTCGGCACGATGGTGGCCGTTGTGGCAATGACGCCGGCGGCGGTGAGGGGCGTCATCTTGGCGGCTTTAAGCACCGGATAGAGCGTTGCCATCAGAATCACGGCAAGCGACGCAGCGCTCGGGATGATGATGGAGAGGAGCGTCCCCAGCCAGAACACCAAGGGCACCAGGATGTAGGGAGACTTCACGGCAGCGAGCGGGCGGCTCAGAAGTTCGATCACCTTGTCGTTGGCGCCGATTTTGGACATGTAGGCAGCAAAGCCGAAAAGCGTCAGGATGATGAGACCCGCGTTGGCGTACTGCTTGATGAAAAGATCCTTGACGGCCTTAAAGGGATCCGCCCAGGCGAGTCCGGAGGCATCTTTGCCCGCCAAAACGTCACTCCCCATGATGAGCGCGGCGTACATCAAGAGGAAGCCGGCCGCAAAGAGCACGACTTTGGCATCGTAGTTTTTGGCAATCGCCCAGCCGGCGAGCACGAGGATGAGAATGGCGAAGATAGTGGCGAACATGACGGCGTTCGGGCAGTACGTTGGAGGAATCATGCCGGGCGGGGTCAAGAGCGCTCCGCGCACGACGAAAAAAGGAAAGCGGCGATTCTCTCGCAAATTGACTGGAGTCTCAAGTGCGGAGAAATCATGAAGCGCGTAATCGTTTACCCGGGGCCTTGACCAAACGGAAACGTTCGTCTATAGATTGTGCCTCCCAACACTTAAAAGAATGACCCGTATGCGCAGCACCAACCCGGGCTTTGTCCCAGACTCCCCCTTCACCCGCGAACTCACCGCCAAGCAGCTCGCCTTTTTTTCCGCTTTTCCAAAGGCTGAACTTCACTGTCATCTTCTCGGCACGACGAGCCGGGAAACCTTCATTGACCTTGTCCGCGATTCCGGCGCTCCGATTTCCATGGCTGAAATCGAAGGCTTTTACACCCGCGGCGAAAAGCCCGTGGGGGTGCTGCGCATCTTCCGCGCACTGGAATCGTCGATCCTTAAGAAACCCGAATATCTAAAGCGCATTACGCTTGAGCACCTTGAACGCACGGCTGCTCAGGGCGTGCGCTACATCGAACTCTTCTGGAACTGGACCGGCCTCAAGCACTTCATGACCTATGCCGAAGGTCAGGACGCTATTGTGGCCGGCCTGATCGAAGGCGAAGAAAAATACGGCATTGTCGGCCGCCTCGTGCCGTCGATTGACCGCGAAGCGCTCCCGGAAGATGCTGTTGAATTGGTGCGTGAAATGGCCGCTCACCGCTCGCCTTGGGTCATCGGTCTGGGGATCGACTACCGCGAAACGCTCCACGAACCCGAAAATTTCTGGAAGGCCTATCGACTGGCACGCGATGCCGGCTTTAAATTGACCGCTCATGCGGGCGAATTCGGCGAACACTGGCGCAATGTGGAAACTGCCATGGATCTCCTCGAGTGTGAGCGAATCGACCACGGCTACACAATTACAGACAATCCGGAGCTCGCAGAGCGCGCTGCAGATCGGAGCATCCCTTTTGCCGTGGTGCCGACCAATTCCTACTATCTGCGCACTTTCACGGATGAAGAATGGGCGGTGAAGCACCCGATCCGCCGCATGGTTGAGCTCGGTCTCAAGGTCTTTCCCAACAGCGATGACCCGACAATGCACCATATCTCCATTTCTGAGAGCTGGCTTTTGATGATGAATTGGCTGGGATTTTCGCTTGCTGATCTGCGCGAATTCTTAGTGAACAGCATTGATGCTGCTTGGGTTGACGATGAGACGAAGATCGTCTGGCGTCAATTGTGGCTCCCTGAATTTGACCGTTTGGCCCGCGAAGCGTTTGGTGCTGACTGTCTGCCGACAGCTTGAAAGGGATGTGCTCCCAACGGCGTTTGGCTTGATTGATCAAGCTTGAAACACCGTCGGCACACTGCTTTTTCAATCTGTCTTCGAGCTGCTGCGGAAGTCAACGGACTCGCAGCAGCTTTTTTCTGCCCGGCCGTCTTCATCGGCTTTTGAACGTCTGCCGCGAGCGCGGATGAAGAG
>OWHU01000455.1_pt1 | contig 24508 bp, 23 predicted proteins | sample 1732671 | NCBI WGS metagenome assembly OWHU01 (sample SAMN05065740, study PRJEB22554) | human gut metagenome | biome: ENVO:2100002; feature: ENVO:00000062; material: ENVO:00002003 | host: Homo sapiens | place: USA
CAGACGAAATCAAAGGTGTGGTATTGTTGGATGTTACTCCGTTGTCAATGGGTATCGAAACGCTGGGTGGCGTAATGACTAAGCTGATTGACGCTAACACTACGATTCCGGCACGTAAGAGTGAGACTTTCTCTACTGCTGCCGATAACCAGACGGAAGTTACTATCCACGTATTACAGGGAGAACGTCCGATGGCTGCACAGAATAAATCAATCGGTCAGTTCAATTTGACAGGTATTGCTCCGGCTCGTCGTGGTGTTCCTCAAATTGAGGTTACATTCGACATCGATGCCAACGGTATCTTGAAAGTATCTGCAAAAGACAAGGCTACCGGTAAAGAACAGGCTATCCGTATCGAAGCTTCCAGCGGTTTGAGCAAGGAGGAAATCGAAAAGATGAAGGCTGAAGCTGAAGCTAATGCTGAAGCAGATAAGAAGGAGCGTGAGAAGATTGATAAGCTGAACCAGGCTGATAGTGTAATTTTCTCTACTGAAAATCAGTTGAATGAATTGGGTGATAAGTTACCTGCTGACAAGAAAGCTCCGATTGAAGCTGCTTTGCAGAAACTGAAAGATGCTCATAAAGCTCAGGATTTGGCTGCTATCGATACTGCTATGGCGGAAATCAATACTGCTTTCCAAGCTGCAAGTGCTGAAATGTATGCTCAGAGCGGTGCACAAGGTGGAGCGCAGGCTGGTCCTGATATGAATGGCGGTGCTGGTCAGCAAGATAACAGCAAGCATGGGGATAATGTACAGGATGCTGACTTTGAGGAAGTGAAGTAAGCATCGGTAAACAACGATAACCATCAATAGAAAAATAGGATGTAGCTCAATGAGTTACGTCCTATTTTGTTTTTAACACTTTCTGATGGATTTGCTTGTTTCTCGGATTTTTATTGTATATTTGTACCATATTTGTGCCGCGATAAAAAAGTAGGAAATCTGCGACAAAATATGAATGGATAGATTACAAATAAGTAAAAATCAGCATTATGCCAGCAGCAAAGTTCGAAATAAAGCGCAAATGCCAAGTGTGCGCTCAGGAGTTCATCGCCAAGACCATAGAATCGTGGTATTGCTCCAAACGCTGTTCCAATATTGCGTACAAGCGAAGAAAGGACGAGGAAAAGCGCAACCAACGATTGGATGAAATCGTGAAAAGCATCCCGAAGCACCAAGATTATATTAAGGTGTCGGAAGCCTATGCCTTGTTTGGCATCAGCAAAGATACCTTGTATCGTTTGATTCATAAAGGTACTATTTCGTACATAAATCTTGGTACGAACCAAATCCGTGTCAGCAAGGAAGAATTGATGAAGCTTTACCCACTGCGCAGGAAAGCCATAACCAAATCAAAGCCTGTTGCCAAACTATACAGTCTGGAACCCAAAGACTGTTATACTATTGGTGAGATAGCCAAGAAATTCCATTTAGATGACAGTACGGTTTATCAGCATATCCGCAGATATTCTATCCCTACCCGTCAGATAGGTAACTTCGTTTATGCGCCAAAGAAAGAAATTGATAATCTATATAAAGGAGCGAAACGATGAAGAAAACATGAATTTTCATACGAATTGCAAGAAAATGTAACAATATGAATGACATTATGATAGAATTCGTATTAACACCTATAAAATATGCGTATAAATAGTATTTGAATGGAGATTTTCAGCAATTAAAAGTCAAGAATAAGTATGGAGAAAAAAGAAATATTTCAAGATATTCAGAATATTCGAAGCTCCAATCCCGTAATTGTGTTAGGAAGTGGAGCATCTATTTCCTATGGTATACCCGGAATGGGAGTTTTAGCAGATAAACTAAAAAACTTCTTTATATCTAACCCGTATCATAATACAGTTACAGATGGTATTGTTAACGATTTCATAAAACTTTTAGATTCAGGTATTGGGCTGGAATCAGCATTATTGAATGTTAGGGTTCCTGAAATTGTTGAAGCAGATATAGTTAATAATGTATGGAAGGTAATATTTGAATCCGATGTAGAAGTATACAAACGGTTTATAAGTGGAGAAGAGATTAATTTAAGACAACTATTTGATTACATTATATATGGAGACCCGAATAAGACTCTAAATGTAATCTCCACCAACTATGATAGAATAGCCGAATATGCTGCTTGTCAAACAAATGCTTACATTAATATTGGTTTTACTCACGGACTGATGGGTAAACTAAAAGATAATATTATGATAAATCCTCAAAAAACAGAGGCTGATTATACTGGATTTATTAACATTTTGAAAGTTCACGGATCTTTGGACTGGTACAGGAAAGATGGAGTAATCTACAATATACCAAATTCCGTCAATATTCCCTCAGGCTTTACACCATGTATCGTAACTCCAGGAACTAATAAATACGAACGTACCCAGGAGGAACCACATAGGCAAATTCTATCTGCAGTAGACAAAATCTTTGAACGAGCCCAAAATTATGTTTGTATTGGTTATGGCTTTAATGACAAGCATGTTCAAGAAATGTTACTTAAATATGCTAAAAAGAGAAAGGCGAAAATACTGATTGTTACAAAAGAAATTACAGATTCTATAAAAGAAAATGTAATAGATAAAGGATATGACTATATCGCTATTTACAGTGATGGTGCTAATGGTACGGTTTTTCAAACAAGTAGTGATTCTATGATTATAGGTGATAAAATATATTGGACAATTGAAGGATTAATGGAAATATAATAAAATGGAAAGTATAGTTTTAAGATTTGATAAAAGTGAGTCAATAGGTTCTGTAAATAGTGTAGATACAGGTATGGCAACAGCTATTATTGACTCCGATGATATTCTGTCCCAGTTACAAATTAACCAACTTATAGCTGTTCAAAGTCCAAAATCAGGTCGTTATATTATAGCGATGATAGTAAAAATCTATCGTAAGGCTACTGATATAACTTTTAATGATGAAGAGGATGCAGAAAATACATTTTCTACATTTAATCAAGTTCGATTGGTCTTTGTCGGTGAATTTATGGACAAAGCAGGAGAGCAAAGTAATGTATTCAGAAGAAACGTTAGTGCAGTTCCATCTATATGCGCCTTATGCTATAAGATTGAGGGAACACGTCTTACTGATCTCATGCAAACAATATCCAATAAATTAGCGAGCTCCGTCAGTCCTCTTGCTATAGGAAAATATACAATGGATGAGAGTTCCATAGCATATATGGATGGAGATAAATTATTTCAACGACATGCAGCTATCGTAGGTTCTACCGGTAGTGGTAAATCTTATTGTGTTGCATGTATTGTTGAACAGATGGCAAAACTAAAACATTCTAATGCAATTTTGTTTGATATACATGGGGAATACTCCTCTGCTGGTTTCAAGAGGGAGGGTATTAAACAGTATAAAATTGCAACTCCTGGTGATTTAACTATCTCCGAAAAACTTAAAAACAATATACTAATGGTACCCTACTGGCTTTTAAATTATGAGGAGATGCAGGCATTGTTGCTAGATCGAAGTGACCAAAATGCACCTAATCAAGCAATGATATTTTCGCGTGAAGTTCTTGCTGAAAAAGAAAAAGGTGTAGACAGTACAGAATATGAAGATCTAATAACTGTTGATAGTCCTGTAGCCTACGACTTGGAAGCAGTATTAACTCGGCTAAAATCCAAAGATGAAGAAATGGTACCTGGCGCAAGGGCTGGTTCGGAAAAGCAAGGTCCATACAACGGAAAGTTAACTCGATTTAATCAAAGATTGGAAAATAAACTTTCGGACAAGAGAATGGGATTTATGTTTGGGTTGCAAACAGAAGAAAAATCGCAAAATTGGCTCAATGATTTTATCAAAATTCTAATGGATGCTAACGGTGGAGTCAAAGTCATAGATATGTCAGAAGTACCATCAGATGTACTTCCTTTGGTAATCGGTTTATTAGCAAGAATTGTATTTACCGTTCAGCAATGGAGTTCTACAGAATATCGTCATCCCATAGCACTATTATGTGATGAAGCTCATTTATATGTTCAACAATCTATTTCACAAGATGCGGTTGCTGAAATAGGTTTAAAGAGTTTTGAACGGATTGCGAAGGAAGGACGAAAATATGGAGTTGGTCTTGTGATAATTAGTCAAAGACCTTCAGAAGTAAATCGTACAGTATTAAGCCAATGCAATAATTTTATTAGTCTTCGACTTACAAATGTGGATGATCAGAATGTAATTAAAAGATTACTGCCAGACAACCTTGGCAATATTGCTGACAATCTTTCTCTGCTAGACATTGCAGAGGCAATTATTGTTGGTGATGCTACATTATTACCATCAAGAGTTAAAATAAATGAACCGTCAATTAAGCCATCAAGTCAAACAGTCTCATTTTGGAGTATTTGGGGTAAAGACAATTCAAATCAAAATTTGTCCGAAGCTATATGTAACATGATTAAACAATCAAAGTAACATCCCAAAATAAAGGAATGAAACAATGAAGAAAGCATTGGCCAATACGCGAGTTTCAGTAAAACTTCGCAAATCAGAATATCGTGAGGAATGGTATCTGTATGTCGAAGCCTATCCGGTTTTTCAAGCCGATAAACCTACTCCTCAGCGAGTGCGTGAATATCTTAACCGTACCATTACCACTCCCATTTGGGACAAAACACGAAATGCCCGAACTGATAAAGATGGCAAAACCACTTATAAGCCTAAACGTGACTTGAACGGTATTATTCAATGCAAGTCACAGTTAGACCAAGAATCGTGTATCTATGCCGACAAAGTGAGAAGTCTGCGGCAGAAGGAATATGATAATGCTTCTTTATATTCTGAAACAGATGCAGAACAAGCAGAACAGCTGGAACGTTCACGCTACAACTTTATTGAATACTTTGACCATGTGCAGCGCACCCGTCATGCGCACAGTTCTGATTCTATCATCGCCAACTGGAACCGTGTATATGAGCTGCTGAAGATTTTTTCAAAAGGCAATTCCATTCCTTTTTTGCAGATAGATCTAAAGTTTGTAGAATCGTTCCGGCAATTTATATTGAATGCCCCACAAGGAGGTACAAAGAATGGTACTCTCTCCCAAAATACGGCATCCACTTATTTCTCCATATTCAAAGCCGCATTGAAGCAGGCTTTTATTGACGGCTATCTGACTGTTGATGTTTCGGCAAAGGTCAAAGGTATTCAAGGAAGAGAAAGCCGTCGGGAATATCTGACTGTTGATGAGCTAAACCGTTTGGCGCAAACTCCATGTGACCCGTTGTTGAAACGTGCTTCACTATTTTCTGCATTGACAGGACTTCGTCATTGTGACATACAAAAATTGAAGTGGTCAGAGATTGAGGAATTTAATGGCGGTTACCGCTTGAACTTTACCCAACAAAAGACCAAAGGTGTTGAGTATATGCCCATATCCGAACAGGCATACCAGCTTTGCGGTGAAAGGAAAGACGGTAAGCAGTTGGTTTTTGCCGGACTGCCAGACCCGTCATGGATTAACCGTCCAATTAAGAAATGGGTTGCCGAAGCAGGGATAACAAAGCACATCACCTACCATTGCTTCAGACATTCGTATGCAACCCTGCAACTCGCTGGAGGTACAGACATTTATACAGTCAGTAAAATGCTTGGTCATACAAATGTGCGCACCACTCAAATTTATGCCAAGGTCGTTGATGCGAAAAAGGAAGAAGCAACCAAAACTATTAAGCTGGACTTGCCAGGCTAACAATAAATTCTATTCCATACCTATTATTACATAAGCCATCTGCATTTGTATGTGGATGGCTTTTTATATCTGTCCATTTTTATATTCACGACTATATGACACGATGATGATTCCCTTATGGAAAGAGGCATAAGAAAAAAATCTAATAATGGAATTTGCCATTATAGATATTGATAATCAGCGCATATTGCTTATGATTCTTATGAACCCATGATGTTTCTTTATGTGATATTTGACACCCGTAAATCAGTATTGGGATTTGCTGTTATTTTGCGGCAAAAATCAACTGATAACGATATGGACGACAAGAACATTACATTTGAAGATTTGCCAAAAGCAATGTCATGGATGATGGACAAGTTGGACAAACTTGATTCTAAAATTGACGGTTTGAATTATGCTCCACAAGCACAATCTGCCGACCAGTGGATGAACCTGAAAGAGCTGTGCGAATATTTGCCAAGCCATCCGGCGGAACAAACAGTTTATGGATGGACGAGTTGCCACCAAATTCCATACCATAAAAGGGGCAAACGCATTATGTTTCTCAAATCAGAGATTGACGCATGGCTTCATGACGGCAAACGGAAATCACAGAAAGAATTGGAAGATGAAGCGTCACAATTTATCAAAGCCAAACGAAATAGGACATTCTAATGGATTCGCTTGAATTGTGCAACAGTATCAGAATGGAATTTGAAGGCATCACCGAAAGCAAGATACCTTTGGACGTGTTTCCTGCAAAATTGCAGGATATGGTTCTGGCATTGGCACGGCAAGAGAATTATTCTATTGAGTACACAATGGCATCCCTTATTGCGGCGGCATCAACGGCCATTGGCAATGCCGTCAACATCCGCATCCGTGGAGGTTGGATAAGTAGCCCTGTCTTATACATGATTTTGGTTGGACGTCCCGGAATGGGTAAAACTCCGCCTCTTGATTTTGCTTTTCGACCAATCCGAAAGCGTGACGCAAAAATCATAAAGCAGTTCAAGACTGATATGGAATATTTTAACTCTATATTGGAAAGTCATAAAGGCAAGAAAGATGAGAGGCCATCATTACCACCAAAGCCGATTTTGAAACGGACTATCATTTCGGACTTTACCCCTGAGGCTCTTATACGCGCGATTGACGATAATCCGAGAGGAGTAGCCGTGTATGTGGATGAGATAATGGGAATGTTCAATGCCGTGAACCAATACAATAAAGGTCAACTGATAGAGCAACTGCTGACAGCATTCAGTGGTAAACCGCTTGATGTGTCAAGATGTAGTATGCCGATACCCATTCACATAGAGCGTCCTTTCATAAACATTGTTGGCACAATGCAGACCACTCGTGTACATGAATTGGTTGATAAAGGCTATAAGGACAATGGATTGCTGGATAGAATCATTTTCGTTTATCCGTCATCGCAGGAAATTCCAGATTGGCAAATGGATGAAGATTCCGCATCCTCATCATTTGAAAAATATTCCACCTTGTGGGAGAATATAATCAACAGGATTAGCGAGATTCCTTTCACAATAGACGAGAATGAAGGCATTGTACAAAACGTGTTGAATTTCTCTCCAGAAGCAAGTGCATGGTTTACGAATTGGCGCAACGCTTCAATCAGGGCTGTAAACCAAATCAAAGATGACACACTGGTTGATAGCAGAATAATGAAAACACCGGTAATTGCAGCCCGTTTGGCTTTGGTCTTTCAGATACTGCGATGGGCTTGCGGTGAAGCTCACAAGGATTTTGTGGATATTGATTCTACGAAATCAGCTATTAGGCTGACTTCTTATTTTGAGGATTGCTTTTCCAACATCCAGAGATTCATGATTATGGAAAGTATAGAGCCGCAAAAGAAAGGATTGCTTGACCTCGTGCCGTCACTATTCACCACAGCCGAAGCCGTACAGGCTGGTAAAGAAGTTGGTATGTCGGAAAGGACTGTGATGTATGTGTTGAACGACCTTGTTGCGAAAAAGGTAATCAGGAAAATCAAGAGAGGCGAATATGAGAAGCTGCAATAATCCGCGTAGTCTGCACCTTGCAGTATTTGCACTTTGCAGTTTCTACGCATCGATGTTTCTGCAAACTGCAATAACTGCAAACTGCAATAACTGCAAACTGCAATAACTGCAAACTGCAATAACTGCATTTATAAACAGAAAGGCTATGACTGAATATAGATTTACACTTCAGAAATACAAACGAGGCTCGAAGCTGACTTGCCCAAAATGCGGACGAAAGCAATGTTTTGTCAAGTATATTGATACAGAGGGGCAAATTGCATTTCCCGATTATGTAGGTCGGTGCGACCATGAACATTCATGCCAATACCATTATAGACCATCGGATTTTTTCAAAGACACCCCCGATGCATTGGTAGATAAAAGCTCATGGAAATCGCAACCTAAGGTCATATCACCAAAGCCAATAGACTATATTGATAATGGAATCATGCTGCGTTCTCTTGCCGACTATAAACGAAATCCGTTGTTTACTTTTCTATCGGGCGTATTAGGAGAAAAAGAAACTTCACGGATATTCCACCTATACAGTGTTGGTACTTCCAAGAAATGGGGAGGCTCAACGGTATTTTGGCAAATTGACAAACAAGGAAAAGTAAGGACTGGTAAAATCATGCTCTATGACCCCACAACGGGCCATAGGGTAAAAGAGCCAAGAAATTATGTGGGTTGGGTACATACGGAGTTAGGACTAAAGCACTTCAACATGAAGCAATGTTTGTTTGGCGAACATCTGTTGACCGACTTTCCGACAAAAGCGGTTGCCATTGTTGAAAGTGAAAAATCCGCTTTGATTGCGACCCACTTCATGCCCGAATTTATATGGCTGGCAACCGGAGGAATACATGGATGTTTTAAGACTGACACCGTTAGTGTATTAAAAGGCCTTGCAGTTATACTTTGTCCTGACTTGGGTGCAAAAGATGTTTGGCAGGAGAAAGCGCATCTGCTTTCTTCCATTTGTTCAAAAGTTATTTTCAGTGAAGTATTGGAGCGGTGCGCAACAGACGAACAAAAGGGAAAAGGTTTGGATATAGCCGACTTCCTGCTGATGAACGATACGCCCACAATGATACTTCAAAAGATGATAAAGAGGTGTCCGAGTTTGCAAATGCTCATTGACCAATTTCAATTACAGTTAATTGACCGATAAGTTTAGAAGATATGAAGATAGAAGAGCTTACCAATGTTATGCACAACCGTGACCAGTTCCAGACAAATGTGGTCAACCAAAATCAAGATAATTCAGCGTATAACTGATTTCCAGTATCCAACGCAAGACCAAACGCCTTCTTTCCATTGCGCTCAATACATTGGCTTTGTCCTTGCTTCTTCCGACATCGGAGAACGATAAGGACAGCATCATCTTCCCGTTGGTGAAGAAGCCCGACAACGTGGCGAAGTATGTACGTCGCATCAAGGCAAAGGCAGGGATAGAAAAGGATTTCACTTATCACAGCAGCCAAAATTCGGCAGCAACACTGGCGATAACGGCAGGTGCGGAACTATATGCGGTCAGCAAGATATTGGGGCATGGCAGCATTGCTTCCACACAGGTTTATGCAAAGGTAAACATGGAGAAGCAAGTGGAGACAATGAGCCTGACGGACGGGATGTTTTGATTGATGGATAAAAAGAATAGCGGCAATTTTGAGTAGCTGCCATTTTATACAGAAATTATTTCCAAATGGGGTTTGCACGCCAACCTTTCGTAAATCCTAACTGATAGACAGGAATGTCCGGGTGTGCATCAAATAAAACCAAAATATCGCGTTTGATATTGTTTTCTGGGAATATGGCATTACAGAGATACAGCAATGCCGAAATAGATCCGAATGCTCGTTGTTTTTGACCTTCAGTCATATCTGAAACAAGCCATTTGTCTCTATGCCCTTTCAGGTTGGTAGGCTTCTTTGGAAAAATGCGATACCATAGGCGTGAGTGGTGAGCCACAATATTTCTCAACATTGATATAGCCTCTAACCAACTGGATAAATCTTTTGCTGAATATAGTCCAAAAGAGTTTGCAATGGCAGAACGTGCCGGTAATTGAGGCTTCAGATTTTTGTACATTTTGGATAAAGTTCCAAAAGAGGCTGTCTCAAATATCATCCATGCATCCGGATTGTCGCCAGTCAGTGTATTCTTGTCCCAACCGACATGGCTGTTGATATAATCTCTTGCAAAGGGGTCTGTACTGCGTCCAAACTCATATTTCAATTCCAAGACAAAATCCTCGTGATATTTTTCATTCTCAAAAAGAGCCTTGTCTAAATACCATAATCCGCTGCCATATTGTTCTGAAATCACATTGATAATTCGCGTTCGCAATCCTATTTCCAATATCCCGACAGCACCAAAGATGATTTGTCTCAAAGCCTTGTCAAATTCATATCGTTCAACAACCGTGCTGAAATGTGTGTTGGCAATAAAATCGTGTTCCGTTTCCTTGTCAAGCATATCCATCCAATAGTATTTCAAGCGGAAATAGCTTACCCGTGACAAGAAAGCCTGTGCATTTTTCTCATCCTCAAACAACATTCCTCTGCTTTTCAGTATGGAAAGGTGTTCTTGTTCTGTTCTTGGTCTTTGGTTGCTCATATATAAAATGACTCGCCCGCAGTTCTTATGGGATGCAGACGAGTTCTGTTATCTTTGAATCGGCATCTGCCGAAAATCGTTCTGATTTGTATGCAAAGGTACAACAATCTTATGAGATAACAAAATTAATCATCTGCTTTTCTTTAAAATTGGATATAAATGCAGGCCAAAATTAGTCTATATCCAAAGAAAATCACTTATCTATAAGAGATTATCGAAGATTTTAATTACTTTTGTAATTGGATAGAGACGACTCTCTCCAAGACATATTGATAATAAGAGACGTTATGTCTTCTTCCTGCGTGTACAAAGCCTAGGAAACTTCAATCACGTTGAACAGGGGAAGGTGTGATGGTCTCCACGCATATGCGTGGGGCTGTTATTCCATATCTGTTCACAAAGGTTTCCTAGCACCTGTACACAAAGACGTGGTCTGCAGTTCCCACGCTTTCTTTTGTCTGGTGTTAGAGGTCCAACTATTAAACGTAACCGAATTCAATAATTTGAATTATCTCGTAAAGATGCATTGAACAGAAAAATGGAAAATAAAATCAATATAGCTGTCATAGGATTAGGGTTCATAGGATTACCCTTATTTTGTATTCTTTCCAAGCACTTCACTTGCGTGGGATTGGATAAAGACAATGCTCGTGTAAATCAGCTTAAAGAAGGAATAGACTATCGAGAATGTGAAAAGCGGCGCAATATAATAATGGCATTATGGAGGAGTACATTTACATCAGAATATGCCGATTTAAAAGACTGCAATGTATTCATAGTTTGCGTTCCCACAGGAATTGATGAACATAAACATCCTGATTTAACGCCATTAAAAGAGGTCTGTACATCAGTTGGCAAAATATTGAAAAATAACGATTTGGTCATCTTTGAATCAACTGTCTTTCCCGGAGCGACAGAAGATATATGCATTCCAATACTTGAAAAGTATTCTTCTCTTAAAGTCAATGCCGACTTTTTTGTCGGATACTCTCCCGAAAGGATTAATGTGGGTGACAAATGCCATCGGATTGTTTCTACTCCTAAAATCATTTCCGCTTCAAATATAAACTCTCTCCACCTTATGCGTGAGATTTATTCAGCGGTCATAGATGCCCCTATTATAGAGGCATCAAGTATAAAAGTGGCTGAAGCGGCAAAGATGTATGAGAATGTTCAACGGGATGTTCTTATTGCATTGGCTAATGAATATGCTGATTATTGCAGGTCAGAGAAAATAAACATTGCGGAAGTTACGGAATGTGCCTCAAGCAAATGGAATTTTTCCAATGTCAATCCCGGACTTGTTGGAGGACATTGTATAGGTGTTGATACGTATTATCTCCTACAGCGGGCAAAAGAGAAGGGGCTATCTTTGGAACTGGTGGAGAAAGCTCGCAGCATAAATGAGACAGAACCTCAAAAGATTGCTGGTCGGATACAAGATTTGGCCAACAAGTTGAATGTGAAACGGATTTTGTTGCTTGGCCTTTCCTATAAAGCCAATACTCCTGATTGTCGAAACAGTAAGGTTGTAAATGTATATGAGATATTAAAGAAAAACTTTCCTGTCGTTGATTGTTTTGACCCGATAGTTGACAGAATAAAGGTAAGGAGAGATTTTGGCATTCGTGTGATTTCCAAAGACGAACTGACAACAGGTTATGACTTGGTTATAAAAATGGTTAATCACAAAATCTTTAATAAGATGGAGAATTTTGTCGACATAGAAATAATAGAACTAAAAGACTTGTTATGATTCAACAGATAAACAACACCTCAGTCAGACACTCTGAAGGACATAGTTTAGACATTGACTTTTTAAGAAAATTCCATGAAGAACATGGACACTTTCCGATGTTTAGTCAAGTATTGATCGAAACAAGAACGGATTGTAATAATCATTGCCCTTTTTGTCCCCATGCGTTCAACAAAAAAACTTTGGGTGTTATGGAATGGGATTGCTACACAACAATCATAGATCAGCTGTGCAAGATGAACTATAATGGCCGTGTAGCTTTAATGCTTTCCAATGAGCCTTTGTTGGATAGCCGTCTTTGTGACATGATTAAATATGCCAAATCCAAATCACAACGCCTGTTTTTGGATATAACAACTAATGGAAGATTGCTGACTGTGGAATTTGTCGATATGCTCTTTAGGCTAGGTTTGGATAATATAAACATCAATGATTACCGTGGAGACAGAGACAAGTATCCTCAAAGATTGTCACCCAATCTCGAATCAATTTATGCAGCCTATGGCAACAACCCAAAAGTTAGTTTCAAGCATAGACGATTAGATGAGTATCTCCCCAACTATGCAGGCAATATACCGCAATCTTTCAAAAAAGAGGACTTCGGCTTTTGTAATTACCCCTTTCGCAAACTAACAATTGCTTACAACGGTGATGTTCTCTTATGCTGTGATGATTTTATGTATGATACAAAATTTGGAAACATAATGGCCAATAACATTCTTGACTGTTGGTACAGTCCACAGTTAGACGATGTAAGATTTTCGCTACTTGAAAACAAACGAATCGGTTTGTGTGAGAGATGCAATGATAGTCAAGATTATAACACTTTTGCTTAGTATGAACTCGGATTATTTTGAATGCCCATTTTGTGGCAGTCATGGGCCATTGACGTTAATGGGAGCGGATAGATTTCCTGTTCTTAAAAACTTTCAAGTTATAGGAGCAGGACGAAGAGCAGCCCGTTGTCCTATCTGTGCTTCAACAGATAAGGAAAGACTGGTATATGCTTTCTTGAATTACATAGAGCGGTTAAATTCCAAGACAGATATTAGCATATTACACATCGCACCGGAAAGAAATCTTCAAAGATGGTTGGTGACAATATCAAATAAGTATATAGCAGGAGATGCATTTTTACAAAATCAAGAATTTGCAGGCAATGTGAGGTATGTCGACATTTGCCATACGGATTTCTCGGATTTGGAATTCGATTATGTTATATGCAATCATGTTATTTGTGATATTAAGAACGCTTCCGTCGCACTGAATGAAATATATAGGATATTAAAACATGGCGGGACGGCAATTGTGCAGGTTCCCATCACCAAAATTTCAACGACAGTAGAATATCCCGATGTTAAGACTAAGGAAGACAGAGAAAAAGCTTATGGCTATGGCTATCATGAAAGGATTTATAATAATGAAGAATACAAGAAGCTTTTAATAAGTGCAGGATTTAATGTCGATGTTTGTAATATTTCTGACAGGTTTAATACAATGGGATTAAACAGTCAAGAAGACCTTTATATATGTAGAAAAGTGGACTTATGAAACTTAATAAAAAACAATTTGAGGCTTTCCGCATGGAAATAGCCACTTTTGGCAACATTCCCATATTAAGTCAATATTGTGGGATTGGCTGTGTGTTTTGTAAAGTACATACAGATTCTTATCTTGGTCATTACCCCAAGATACCACCTATTGACAGAGAGGATTTGTTGAAAGGATTTGAATATATTAATCCTGTCGTTAACTATGTCCGACTTGGTGCGGGGGTATTGGTTGCCCCGCATACAGACCCATATTTGCATCCTCATATTTATGAATTTATAAAGTTGGCATCTGAACACTTTCCAACGAAGAAAATCACGACTGTAACAACAGGCGCATACATTAGAGAGGACAAAATCGATTTTTTGAATTCCATCCCGAACTTTGGCATTGACTTGTCGTTAATTACAATGCAAGGACAACGTGAGAAGATTATTCCACGTTCAGAACGAGTGCGGACTATGTTCTTGTTAAAGCATGCTCCACTGAACAAGTGTACACTTATGTTTACTGGTAACCTTGATGATGTGAAAAAAGACTTGGATTTACTCTATGAACTTGGCGTAAACAAACGGGTTCGCCAGATCTTGGTAAGGAGGATGGAACATACTTCGACTTCACAACCTCGCTTGAAAGAACTTTCAAGAGCTTGCATTGAAAACTACGAGGAATGTATCAGCTGGGTTAAAGCTAATTATCCTGATGTGGTTTTTACCGTACCTATCCTCAAAGATGTTTTTAGGGGTGGCAATAATGAATATTTCATAGATGCTGATGAGAGGATAAAAACGCAGAAGAAAATAATAAGCGAATTATCAAAAGGAACTTTTGTGAATTTAATTTGTCCTCTTTCGGGATATGATTATTTCACCAAAGCGTTCACAGATTATAATAATGTGAAAACAAATCTCATCAAAAACAATCTTTATGGCGGTTCTGTTTCCGTTGCAGGTTTGCTCAACCATCGAGACATTAAAGAACAGTTTCATCCAAATCGGAATGATTTGATGATAATGCCAAAAGAAATGTATAATGCAGATGGTGTAGATTTGTTGGGTGAAAAAAAAGAGTTATTGGAAGAATACTATAATACGAAGATAGTACTGGTTTAGCATGAAATCTATAAAATGGGATAAACTTAGGATTTTAGTTACCAACCGTTGCAACTATCGTTGCCCATTCTGTCATAACGAAGGGCAAGAGAAAGACAATCAGGCTGGAATGATGTCTTTGGAATTGTTCAATCAATTCATTGACTATTTGGACGGACAGAAACTGTCTGAAATAAATTTCAGTGGTGGCGAGCCTTTTCTACATAAAGGCATCGCAGAAATGATTTCTTATGCCAATGCACATCTGACATGTGACATAAGCTGTGCTACAAACCTGTCTTTGATAACTGACGAACAAATCAGACGTTTGGCAAAGACCAGAGTGAAATTTAATATACAATTTCCATTTGCCACAGAGAAAGATTTTGCATCCAGTACAGGTACAGGAAATTTATTAGACACCTTGACAAGGATAGAAGCCATAAGGGCTCATGGAATGGAGGTTGGCCTAAACACGGTAATCCAGTCTTTGAACATGGAAGCTATTGAACGGGTAATATCATTTGCTTTGAAAAACGAAATTCCGCTTAAGCTACTTCCTCAAATAGGATTGAACGGCAGTGACCATTTTATCGAGCACATTCGGCCAATATTAGAAAAATTGTCAACAAACTTTATAGACAAGGGAACTGGAGCATTGAAGTGGACAATACAATCCGGTGTACAAAAGACCTCGGTATTATACATAGATTCGCCTTGTTTCAAGCAAGACATCGAAACATGCAGGAATTATGGAGAAATAAGAGTGTTGCCAAATTTTACTCTTCAAACATGCATCCTGAAATCGGGAGATGAAAAATTAGCCCTCGACAAAGGAAGGGAATTTGTGATTGGTCAATTTGAAAAACTATGGAACAACTTCAATCACTGCTAAGAACATACAATTTGTCGCACAAAGAAGAGTTAATCTTCGCTCCTTGGAGTAGACAATATTGTGAAAACACATTTCCCAAATACTGGAAAATTGTTTATTCACTATTAACTGGACTAAATAGAAATAGTCGTGTTATAGAAATAGGTTGTGGATTAGGTGATGTTACTGCCATATTATGCTATCTAAAATTTGTTCATATTATGTCATTTGAGAAAGATGGAAATATCAGTTCCCTGGCACAAAAAAGAATGTATGAGATGTTTGGGCGGAGAGATATCATTAGAAATGAAGAATTTCCTAACGGGCATCAATATTCGGCTGATGTCCTTATTCTTGTAAACTGCGCTTATGGGAACTTAGCCCAAACTAAACAGGAATACATAGACTTGATGCGAAAATACTATGTGAGCGCAGGCCGCCCCAAATACTATCTGATGGAAGTCATTGATTCATCATATATAAAAGTGGACGATGAGTTTCCCGAACATATAAGGCTTTCCAGCAGCGACATCGCTAAGCTTTTCCCCGATAGCGACATCAATTCATGGCAAACCTACAAATACCCTGTGAATAAAAAAAGCAAGACCCTATACTTGATAAGACGAACATGAAAATACTTATAGTTACGACAGAAATAGGCCTGGACGGAGGAGGATTGTCTCTATCCTGTACAAAACTGGCAGACGTATTGTCAAGGAAACATACAGTTGAGATTGCGGACTCAACTGCCCAGCCAATCCTTACGGCTTCAGATGGTGCTTTAACTCATTTGCGCCATTCCATCGGCATGGAGTATAAGCTGAAGACGGAAGTAGAAAAATATAAGGACTATGATGTAGTAATTGGATTTGGAGGTAATTTCAATGGTTATTACGCATCGCTTCTGGCTTATAAAATAAATGCAAAATATGTTTTGAGCTTGAGGGGAAGCGACATCAATTTGTCCAAATGGTCGGCCGAAACTAATTGGTATTCACACAAGGCAATTGATAATGCGGACAAGATAGTCGTTTTGTCTAATGAAATGAAAAACAATGTTTTGCTTGTTAGTCCGTCTGCTAAAAATAAAATAACAATTATCCCTAATGTTTTTGAAGATAAACAGTCGAAGATTGCTTTCCCAAATCTCCCATCCTCCATAACATTAGGTTGTGCGGCTTCTTATCTGAACGAGAAAAAAGGAATAGCCAATCTTTTATGTATGGTTTCGGAGTTCAAGAAAAGGTCACAATTGCCGATAAAACTGATTTTAGTAGGTAAAATAGACGATGATTTGAAACTTGAATACCTTCAAATAATCAATGACTTGAAACTGAAAGACAATGTCTTGCTCGTGAACAAGATGTCGCGTTCCGAATTAACACAGGCAATGAAAAATTGGGATTTCTACATACAGGGGGCAGTTTGTGAAGGTTGTTCTAACTCGGTCATGGAAGCCTTCCAAAATGGATGTGCGTTCATTAGTACCAAGACTGGATTTATTGCAGAGGCACTATCGCCCAAATTCCCATATATTTTCTTTGACAATTTTAATCCGGCTTCTATGTCCTTGTCCTTATTGAAACTGATTAACCAGAAAGATAAGGAGTTGTTATATTCCAAAGCCTATAAGGCTCTTGTGCAATGTTGCAACAAATATACAATTGAAAATAAATGGCAGAAGATTTTCGGTACAGTGACAGTGCAACGTCCAATCCCCGAAGTTATAGAGCATGTGATTGCTGTGGGGTTGCATGACATACAAGGAGAATTGCATGATAGCATTACCACCCCTGTAGATGTTTTTGAAAAGTTCGTTGGACAGATTTACAAAAATGGATATGGATTGTGTTCAATGAGAGATTATATAGCAAAAAATGCAGAAGAAAGAAAATCGTGGATTGTATGCACATTCGATGATGGATATAAGGGATTGAACGAATATGCTTTACCCATTCTTAGCAAATATGGTTTTACGGCGACTGTTTTTATATGCACTAGTCTTATCGGCAAAGACAACAAATGGAACAATAAGGATGCAGTATTTAGGCAGCATCTAAATATGGAGGAGTTGCAAAATCTTCATCGATATGGTTGGGAAATTGCATCACATGGAGTTTCTCATCTCAATCTTCTGAAACTTACAGATGAAGAAATGGATTACGAACTAAGGCAATCACATGATTTCCTCGTTAAAGAATGGGGTGAGGTTGTGACTTATGCTTATCCTTATGGAGCTTATAATGCTTTCATCAAGAGTTGTGTCAGCAAATATTATAAGTATGCTTTTTCCGTAACTCAAGGTGGAACTTCACTTATTGCAGATTCATTGCAGATAAGAAGATACTCGATAACTGAAATTTATAAGATGCTATCGTTGGAATAATGAAAAAAATTTTAGGCATATTTCGTGGTTTTCCAGGACTTGGAAGAGTTGTTGCTGGTGTCTCTTTGTTAGAAACATTAAAAGATAACTATGGTTGCGATATAAAATTCATCAGTTATCTTCAAGGTAATAAATACTTGGAATCTCATGGTTACATGGATTTAAAAGAAGCTACTCCGATGGATTACTGCTCCATTGGCTTATTGCCAACAAACAAGATGGGCGCATATATCCACAATACTATCAAGGATTTCATGCCTGATCTGATTGTCGTTGACGGTGAACCGCTAATTTTACAGTCAATCAAAATCTCTCATGCAAATGTAAAAATTGTGGCATTATTTAATCCTGCAGATGTGGATAATCCCAATAACGATAAAGAAGCAATGGATTTTTTCAATGCATTGTACTCTTTAAGTGATTTGTCAATCGTTCATGGTTTAAGACGGGTGAAGCAAGATAAGAGATATAAGAATTTCATTTCCATCAATACTATTATTCGTCGGGAAATTATTGCGGTAAAAAATGTTCCGACAAATAACATTTATTGTGTGTTGGGGGGAGGAACAGTGAATGTAGAACAACAATTCGAAGATTCCACGTTGAGAATAGGAGAACTCGCAAAGAAAGTTGCTGCGCTTTTACCAGAATATACCATGCACATAATTTGCTCAAGCCACAACATTTTCAAAATGTTAAGTAAAAATAACAACTTTGACAACGTAAAGTTTCACGAAGAAATCATTTCTGCTGAAAGGTATTATAGCAACGCTTGTCTTGTAATAACAAGATCTGGACGAAATACATTGAGCGAGCTTGCATATTTGGGAATTCCTGCCATTTCATTTGTTTCAGGTTGTACATATAGGACAGTTGAACAAACTAATAATATAAACGATTTAAACATACCGACTATTGTTTCTGCTTCTCTTGAAATATCCTTAGAGGGCTTTGCCAAACTTTGCCTAGATATGATAGGGAAAAATGCTGATAGTTTTTTTCAATGTGGTAATGACGAAGCTATAAAACACATTCTACAAATATGAAGTTAATCCATATAAGTGATATTCATCTAACAGAGAATGGCAATGAAATATGGGGAGTGAGCACTTTTAACCATTTCTGTAAAACTATCCAAAAGATTAAAGATTTGGATGGAATAGATGTTATCGTTGTCAGTGGCGATTTATCAGATGATGGCAGTCGATGGACTTATGAATACATCGATAAAGCTTTTTCAGAAATTGGAATTCCGACATTTTGTTGTCCCGGAAATCATGACAATTTGAGTGAGTTCTATCATGGCTACAAACCTGAATTTTATAAAACTTGTAAAGCATTTGAACTTTGCGGATGGAATTTCATTATGCTTAACTCTGCCGTGGCTGGTATGTCAAGAGGTTTTTTCAAACCAGAAATATTGTATAGACAGATACAACAATGTAGTGGACCAGTTACCATTGTACTACATCATCCACCAATTGAACAAAAAGGATGGCTTAATAGGAAGCTGTTGGAAAATCGCAATGAGTTCGATGAGTTAATCCAGCGATTCAAAAATGTAAAATTGGTTTTGTATGGACATACTCATTATCATGCAGAAAACATGGTTAATGGAATTGTTTACAGTTCAGCATCATCAACAGGCTTTGCATTCCACCCAGATTTTCCAAAATTTGAGATTGCACATGGAAAAGAAGGATTCTCAATAATAACCTTAGAAGAAAATCGCATAGAAATAGAGAACATTTTGATATGAACAAGATATTAGTTACTGGCGGAGCTGGATTTATTGGCTCTAACCTTTGTGAACATCTGCTGATGAATGGTTATAAGGTTGTGTGCCTAGATAATTTTTCAACAGGGCATATGTATAATATTCAACACTTGCTAATTAGATATCCAAGCCGCTTTGCATTGATAGAAGGTGACATAAGAAACTTTGAAACTTGCATCAGAGCTGTTGATGGTGTTGATTTTGTTTTTCATGAAGCTGCTTTGGGTAGTATTCCTCGAAGTATAGAAGATCCTATTACCACTAATGACGTAAATGTTGGCGGTTTCCTTAATATGCTTGTTGCTGCAAGAGATTATAAAGTTAAAAGATTTATCTTTGCCGCAAGCAGTTCGACATATGGAAATAATTATGAATTGCCGAAAGTTGAAGAGAGAATTGGCAACCCCCTCTCTCCTTATGCTTTGACGAAATATGTAGATGAATTATATGCAGATGTATTTGCAAAAACTTATGGAATAGAATACATTGGACTGCGATATTTCAATGTTTTTGGCAGGCGACAAGATCCCAATAGTATGTATGCTGCTGTGATTCCATTGTTTATTAAGCAATATCTGAATCACAAGCCTCCCAAAATTAACGGTGATGGTTCGAACACAAGAGATTTTACCTATATTGACAATGTTATCAATATGAATATGCGTGCATTAAAAACAACAAACTCACAAGCAATAAACCAAGTTTACAATACCGCAGGTGGAGAAAGAACAAGTATAAATAAATTAGCTGATATGATAAAATCGTATTTGGTTCAATACGATTTTTCAATTTCCGACATAAATCCTATTTATGGAGCATACAGACTAGGTGACATACCCCATTCTTTTGCTTCTATAAACAAAGCAAAGCAATTGTTGGATTATTCACCATTAGTTTCTTTCAAAGAAGGACTAAAGACAACTGTTAAATGGTATATAAACAATCAAATACTATTTGAACAATAATTCTTAGGATTTTAGATACGCCCATAGTATTACGACAATGCAACAAATAGTCAGTGTTACTATCGTGAATCTGAGCCATCCGCTCGACAGCCAAATGCCCTCGTTATTCTGGAGGTGTTTGGCTAACTCTTTACTGTGTTCCTCCAAAAGTTTCTTCTCTGCCTTGATGTGATTGGCAGAACATTGGTTCACCTTTGCCAGTTCACTGTCATCAACCTTAGCATGGATGACGGTATTCCGTTCTGCCTTGACAATGGCGTTGCTGATACCGTCCACTATGTTGTCGGCACTGTCCTTAGCCGCAAGCAGGGCATTGAAAGCCGTCCGTTCCCGTTGGACGGTGTGCTTCAAGCTGCCGTGTATGTCGCGCAGTTCTTCTTTCAGTGCTTGGATTTCTTTCAGCAGATTGCGAAGTTCAACCATTTGGCAGTTGACTTCTTGAAGCATTCCGTCAAGCTCCTGCAAGTCCTGTTTCAGTTCTTCTTCGGGCGTATAATTGGCAAGCCGCTCACGCAGTGCGGCAGTGTCGGGTTGTTTCATATCCGTTGATGTTTATTGGTTTTGTCATTTGCGTTTCATTCCTGATTTCTTCTGTGTGCCGAGCCTATGCGAAGCCTCACGCGCACAACGGCGGGCAAATTCAATCTCGTCTTCCTCCGGGTCGCGTCCCCATTTGAGGTCGGACTGTGAGCCGCCTCCACCGCCACTTGAAACCTCCCCGTAAGGAGAAGCAAGCAGTGTAAAATAGGCCATTACCAAATTCTGCAAGTCCTGCCAGTTGGCAAGTTCTTGGTAGTCGAACTCGCCATTGAAGAAGTCAAGCACCTTGTCGGGCAGATAGCGTTTGTAGGTCTTTCCGTCATGCTCAAACTCCGTGGGCTGGCGATTCGGCTTATAGCCCGTGTAGTCCTCATAAACAGGATTGCTCTGCCGTATAACGGGCTGTGGCCTTTGTCGGGCTTCATTGGGAACGGATGGCTTAGGTGTCGGTATGGCGGTCGTTTTGGATGTTGCTCCTGTTTGTTTGGCCTTTTGTCTGTCCTGTTCGGGATGCAGTTTCTCCCATGTCTGCCTGATGCGTGATGCGGTCAGGTTGCGCCCCTTTCCGAGTTCCGATGCCTTGAACTTTGTGTTGCCCTTGCAAAGCACATAGCCGCGTATTATGTCTTTTTTGTCCTTGCGCAAGTACAAGTCGTAACCTTTGGCGGCAAGTCGTTCCCTGTAACCGCCCCATGACCATTCGTCCATTTCCCGCAAGGCTTCCATGCAGTCGGCACTGACCTGTGAAATGTTCGTTTCGTGTATGTGCATGGCGGTAGTCCAGCCCCTTTGCCTTGCTACCTTTTCAGCCGCCCGTTGTGCCCGCAGGTGGATGGCGTGGTCGTTATTGATGTTCCCGTCCTCGTCCACCCGGCAGACAACGGCATGTAGGTGCGGTATGCCGCTCTTGGATTCCTCGTGCAGCCATACGGAGGACTTGCTGTGCGATATGTTTGTCCGTGCGGAAACGGTCTTGCCGTCCTTGTCACGTATCTCTTGGCTGTCGAAAGCCGCCGCAAAGTCGTACCAAAGTTGCCGCCAGTCGTCCAAGGTGAAGTCTTCGGTATGTTCCATCGCCGGGCTTATCTCCATGCGGATGACATTGTTCTTGATGTTGGGGTGGTTCATGGAGGCGAACTTCATTTCCGTCCATATTCCCGTAGCGTCCATGTCCTGCGGCATGAAGTTGTCGCAGATGCGCATTATCTTTTCGGGATGTTTCTTGTTCCTCGATTCGCCCGACACATAGAGCATCGCCCTTATGCCGTGGGCTACCGCCTTTGCGTTGGCTATCATGCGCTGTCCTCCTTTATTTCTTCATTCGTTGTCCCTGTCGGATAGCTGTTCACCGTCTGCGCGGACTGCAAGAAGTCGGCGACACGATTCGTGACATGGGCCACTTTCTCGTACCATTCGAGCATGGTCTCTTCGTGCCGGAACAGGCGTATCTTCTCGTTGTCGCTCAGTCCGTGCAGGGCGTTGGCGAAGTTTACCATGTCCGTGCGGCAGGCCGCAAGCTGACGCAAACCGTCCAGTTCCCTGTCGGAAAGCCTTTGCCGTGGCTTGTAGCCGAGTGCCCTTGCCCGGATGAAGTCGCTGCGTGTCATGCCGCACCGGTCGGCGGTGCTTTTGATTTGCGAAAGCTCCTGTTCCGTGACCTTGGTGACAACCACCTTGTCGCGCCTTATAATTGGCTTCTTTTGCCCTAATTCCTGATTGGAGTTATCTTCTTCGTGTGTCATAAACGAGAGGTCTTAAAATGGTCGTAAACGTTTACTACAAGAGGGATGGTGCGAGCCTGCGAGCGGCAAGGACAACAGTCTGCCGGACTGTTGCGAGGGCGTCGGGGTATTACTGTCCGAAGGCGGTAATACCCCGGCATACCTCGCAACTGAACGCTACCGCTCCATGCTAATCCACCTGTCCGCTTGCCACAGCCAAAACAGACTGGTGCCAGTGGAGTGCCGGAAATGGAACAACGGAAAAGCGTTATTCACACTATACCATTGTCGGCTCAGCTTCTGACGGTTCTTATTCTTTCCTCTGTTCGTGGAAAGATGTGGCGGTTATGCTGCCATTTTCCGTTGTTTCCCACCCAAGCAGGCACGGAAAGGTCATCACGGACGCAACCTTTGAACGGCAGGTGTAGATAAGCCCCATGTCCGTAAGCGTGGCAAGCAAGTTGCGTATGCGCTTCCTGCCCATGTTCCATTGTGAAGAAAGCTGTTCCTCGGAATACTGCGCCTGACCTGCGGAAAGCATGAGCGGTCTGTGGAAACCATTGGCAACACCGTCCGTTAATGCCATCCTTGCCAACAGGTCACCCAACAATGTGAAGTTGCTTATCTCCCTGCCGTTGTCGTCGGTCGTTGTTCCGCACAGCCATTGCATTGCACGGTCGGAAAACCTGAATGTGAATGATGCAATCCCTGACGGGTACATGAAACTGTATGTTTCCTTGTCCATAAAATCTTTGACTTTATAAATGTGATATTACTTTTGTTTGAATGGAATGAAGCCGTGCAGGTATCGGTATGGAAACACCGACTTGCTTTTTGTTGTGCCCTGCACGGTTTCACATTGCTTGATGTTACATAAGCGGAAAGGTATTGCCGAAAGCCACACATCAGCCAGTCAATAATTCCTGTCCCGAAATAAGGGAAGAAAAACAGACAGTGTTACCACGGGGCATACACCTTTCCACTTTTTGCATACGGTCATTTGTTTACTCCGTTGCCGTTAGTGCTGCCCGAAAACGGTTGTCCGGATACAGGCCGCTTGTCAAGGTTCGATACGGCACGGCTGATGTCCGTAGCGTTCACCGCAATAGAAAGCAACGCCTTGTTGACTGTCATCAACTGCCGCTTGTCGCAAAACTCCGTCACACGCTCCAGCAACTTGAACACACGGTTCAACCGATGTTCCCGTACGTTGTCCGCTGTCAGCCTGTCGTTGTCCGTGCCGCTGTTGAGATAGCGGTTGAGCGCAAGGCGGTCATCCGCTGAAATGCTCTCTGCCGTAGCCTTGCCGTCAGCGATGGCTATGCTCACACGCAGTGCGTCCGCTTCATAGATGCCCACACTTTCCAGGAATGTGCGGATGGCCTGTACGTCTTTGCTGCTTACCTCGCGTTTGCGGCTCTCGTTCTTCTTTTCAGTCGGAACAGCCGAAGCTGCTCCGGCCTGTTCCTGTCTCTTATACACATCTGACGCT